>ERZ1292625.1699-Hain-H41-01um-R1-1699-length-24257-cov-14_pt2 | contig 21321 bp, 27 predicted proteins | sample MGYA00564400_ERZ1292625 | MGnify/ENA primary metagenome ERZ1292625 (study PRJEB36523, sample SAMEA6512639) | groundwater metagenome | collected 2019-01-08 | study: AquaDiva: Metagenomics assemblies of 32 groundwater samples
ATGAGTGCGATTGAGCAGGACAATTTTGCGCGTGATTGGAACAAAGAGTTTTTTAAGAATGGCGCTACCCCTGGTGGCGTTTTGCAGTTTGAGGGCAACCTGACTCCGGCAGAACACAAGAAGTTGGAGAACGAATGGAACGATCGCTACAAGGGAGCAACCAAGGCTCACCGCACGGCTGTGCTGGCTGGTGGGTTGAAGTACACTCCAGTCGGTTCAACACAACACGATATGGATTTTGTGAGTCTGCGCACATTCAGTCGTGATGAAGTGCTGGCCTTATTCCGTGTGCCGAAGACCGTGCTTGGAATTACAGATGGAACACAGACCCGTGCATCGGCGGAGACCAGCGAGTATGTGTTTATGAAGGAGACGATCAAGCCGAAGATGAAAAAGATCGTAGACACGCTCAACGAGTTTCTTCTGTCGATGTATGAGGAAGATGGTTTGTATTTTTCTTTTGTTGATCCCGTGCCAGAGAATCGTGAGCTGATAATGGCTGAGTATCAAAATGGTCTTGCGAACGGTTGGCTCTCAATCAACGAAGTGCGACGACAGGAAGGATTGCCTGACGTGCAGAATGGCGATGCGGTTATGGTGCCATTCTCTGTGAGTCCTCTCGGCGAACCGATCAAGGCAGTGAAGGCGGAAAAGCCAAGGAGCAAGATCGAGCAGGCCGCTCACGATATTGCGATGGCCGTTGCTCCGGCGATCAAGGTTGTTGCTGACATGCAGGCATTTGAGAAGCGAGGCGAGGTGCATTGGAAGTCGCAGATCGATCGCGCAACGCCTTACGAGAAACAGATTGCAAAAACAATGGATGAGTTTTTTAGCACTCAACAAGAAAGAGTGCTAACGGCACTGGACGATAAGCTAGGCAAGTCCGTGAAACGCAAAGCAAGCACGCCGGATGTGTTTGATGATGACTCTGAAGAAGAGGAGTTGATTAAGGCTGTGAAGTCTATATTTGCGACCATCGTTGCGGCAGAAGGAACGGCCGCGCTAGAAGAGATCGGGCTGGACGAAGCTTTCAATGACCGTGCCGAGCGCGTCCAGCGTGCACTCGCGCGACACCTCAAAAAGTTTGCAGGAGCCGTCACAGAGGAAACCAGCAAACAAATTCGTGAGGCTATCGCAGAGGGACTAACCGCAGGTGAGGACTTGAGAGGTGTGCGAAAGCGCGTACAGGAACTCTCCGCGTTTGGTCGCGCTCGTAGTGAAGTGATCGCCCGCACTGAGGTCACACGCGCACAGAATTTTGCATCCATCCAAGCATGGAAGGAAAGTGGGCTCGTGGAAAAGAAAGTGTGGTGGACGGCGCTTGACGAACGTGTCGAGGAAGAGTGCGCAAGTCGTCACGGTGAGGAATATGATCTTGAAGAAAATGTGGACAAAGGGAACAGCTATGGACCTGTGGATGGGCCGCCGCTTCATCCGAATTGCGTGCTACCGGACATGATGATCATTTCCCCAGATGCTGAGAGCTTAACGAGGGCATTCTATGATGGCCCGTCACGCAAGATTATTTTTTCCAATGGCCGAAGCCTGTCCGTCACCCCTAACCATGTACTCCTGACCTCTCGCGGGTTTGTTGCCGCGCATCTTCTTCGCAAGGGAGACAAGATACTCAAGGCAACTTGCCTCAATGGGGTAGTCACGAGTGACCCAAATACAAACGACCGACCAGCCACGATTGAGAATGTAGTCGATGCGCTTTCTGTGTCTAGCAGCGTGTCTACCACTCGCGTGCCAGTGTCCTCCGAACACCTCCACGGCGATGGAAAATTCATTGATGGAAACATCGACGTTATAACGTCCCACGGCTCTCTGCGCGGTACACTCGAAGCCACGGGCGACAAGACTCTCAAGCAATTTTCGTTCAATCCTACTCTGACCGAGACATTGGTTTTGACGAGTAAGTGCGATCTTGCTTCTATGCTCCTCGGTTTGTCGGCGGCCGCGGATGGCATCGTGAGCGGCACGGGTGTAGAGGCGGTTCTGTTCGGAGGTGCGCTGACTGACGAGCAGTCTGTTCGCTTCCATTCTGCCGCGAATTATGACGCCCGCATGGTTAAGGCGTCTCAAAATAGTGGGACGGCCGACCTTGAATCGTTGAGCGAGTTCTGCCTGCGAAACCCCGCTCTCGTAGAGTTTGACGAGGTTTTGGACATCGAGGACGCGGAGCATAGGGGATATGTTTATGACGTTAGCACAACGTCTCAACTGTACACCGCCAACGGGTATATAACAAGCAATTGTCGCTGCACACTGCTTCCCGTTGTCACGTCAAAATCACAGACGCAAGAAGAGCAGAAGGGGAATGACGCGCTCGCTAGAAAGTTTGATCAGTACATGAAAACCATCGAAGCAATTGATCGCGTATGACAACGAAGGACGAACTACAAGTTACCAAGGAGCGGTTGGAAACAGAACTGCTCAAAGACCCGCGTTACGCTGGGCTGATTTTGAATCGCAAGAACGAAAAAGGACGTGACGAAATCGACAAGATGCGACAGGAAGTTTTGGTGAGTACGGCTAAGGTGATCAGCATGGCGGCGGATCGTTTAGGATCAGTTGAAACGCGTGGACATGAGAACACCGCAACGATTATCGGTGGCTTCACGCGGGAGTTGTTCAAGGTAGAAAAAGCACTAAAAGCTATCGAAGCAAAAGAAGATACCAAGTCCTATCTTGAACTCAAGGAATTGCGGAAGGAACTCAAAAAGTTGGCCGACAAGAAAGTTGCTGCGCCGGTTGTGAATGTGGCAGCACCACAGGTTGACATTACTGCACCAGAGCCAACAGTCATCAACGAGACAAAGTTTGTACAGGAGACGAAGTATCAGGAAAAACTTGTTGCTCTTGTTGACAAGCTGATTGAGATTCAAAAAGATCAGAGCAAAAAAATCAGCAAGATTGAATTGACTGGCAAGATCAGAAACGACAAAGCATCAGAAGCAATCCCAGTCGTGTTGACGGATAAGCGTGGTAAGAAATTTCAAGACATTGGAGACTTGCAAACGTTCATCGCGGGCGGTGGTGGAGGCGGTGGAGTCGCAGGTGACAATACCGATCTTGATAGTGGGAGCGGCACAGACCAACACAGTGTCATCGCTATTGGTATTCCTGCATCAGGTGGTCACGTCATAGCCGGCACGACAACGAACCCACTCAGCGTCAACATTGTGTCGCCAGGAACTGCAGCAACGAGTTTAGGAAAGGCAGAGGACGAAGTTCATACAACTGGAGATACAGGAGTCATGATGCTTGGAGTACGTAACGATGCGAATGGAAATTTGTCTGGAACAGATGGTGACTACACGCCACCAGCAGTAAACACACGAGGTGGAGTGCGAACTGATGGTGACTGGGCACTTTTTACTGGAACGATGACTGCAGTAAATATCTCAGGAATAACACAAGAGGTTTCAGGTTTTCGTTCGTTTGTCTTACAGCTTTCAGGGACATGGAGTGCACAAGTACGCATTGAATCTTCAAATGATAACGTCAATTGGAATCAGACTGCGGCTATTGTGACGAATATGACGGCAGGGACTAATTCTGTTGTTAATTTTACGACAAATGGTCAATGGGGTGGTCCTGTAGCAGGTCGTTATATACGAATTCGAACTAACACATACACATCAGGAACAGTTACTGCCAACCTAATGATGTTCGCTCACTCGTATAGTACTTTGGGAACAGTGGGTTTAAATGAAGTCTCAGGAACGGAGGCACACGATGCAGTAGATACAGGTGGTCCTGTTAAGGTTGGATTTCAGGCTAGGACTTCAAACCCTGCTGCCGTTGCTAATGCTGATCGTGTAAATGCTTGTTCTGATAAACTAGGAAAACAAACAATCAATTTGAATTTTATTCGAGAGCTGGTTGTTCAAAACAGAATAACACTAACATCAACAACAGAGACGACCGTTCTGTCAGCAGGAGCAGCAGGAGAGTTTCATGATTTAACAGAGATATTCATAGCTAATGACTCAGCTACCGGAGTTCGTGTCGATTTTAGAGATGCAACAGCAGGAACGGTAATATTAAGTGTATTCGCTCCTGCTGGTGGAAACGCTTATGTGAATACTTCTGGTATTCCAATTAATCAAACAACAGCAGCAAATAATTGGACAGCTCAGTTGTCAGCAGCCGTAACAAGTGTTCACATTTTTATTCAAGCAGGAAAAAACCTTTAGTATGAAAAAACAAACTCAGATTACGACGTTCACGGCTGTGGTTTCTCTTTTTTATTGTGTAAAATGTAATATATTTGAAGTGACTGAAACGGATGATGAAAGTTGTTCTGTTTGTAAAGACACAATGATCAAAAAAGGTGATCAAGAGATTGCTTTTCAATTCTAATATGAACGAGCAGAAATGAGCTCAACCACGCTAGGCGACATCACAATAATCTACGACTAACTCAATATGGCTACACCTAAGATAACAGACCTCTCATCGTCGATGGCGGCGGTGGGAACATACCAGACGCAAGCCGACGCGCTCGTCGACGTTGCTTCGATTATCAATACCGTTTATGACTCGACGAACGGTTTGATTAAGACCTCCGCCACGGTGACGACTGGAGACATTAACGTCGATAACACGTCGCTTGATACTTCTGGGTTGATAGGTAAAAACTCGGGCGGTGACTTTGCCGTGACCTATGCCTCATCGACTACGCTGACGATCGGCGCACTCTCCGATGAATCAGCCTTGACTGCCGATGACATCATCGCGGTGCAACACATCACATCCGCTGGTGCTGTGACTGCGACGCATACGCGCGATGATAAGACCATGGCGATCAGTGCAGGAGTCTTGACAGTGACGGGAGCCGCCTTTGCGTCCGGTGATTCCTTCGTGATCTACACGAACATTGATCGAAGAGATGTTGTTCCTTTGCTCTTCACCAATCGTGGTGCGGCGGCGAGTGCGGCAGTGAAGACTTCGGCTGGGAGGGTTCAATCTTTTACCTGCCGGAACAAAAACGCCGTGACGGATTTTTACTTCCAGCTATTCAACTCAGCTTCTGCTCCTTCTGCTGCTGCCGTACCGTCCTATTCATTCATGATTCCAAACGATCAACAGTTAGTCATCGGTACAGACTTCTTCACAGACTCTGGTATTTCATTCTCGACGGGGATTGCCTGGGGTTGGTCAACCACTGAGGATACCTTCACCGCAGCAACCGCAACCGATCAAACGACCCATATTCTCTATCGCTAATCTCTATGTCCACTCTTATTGGAAAACAAGGTAGGCGATTCCGTGATCTGGTTATCAACCGTCGTGCAGTATCGGCGAGCACGACTGCATTGAATACGGACTACATGATCGCCGTGACAGATACGACAGCCGCGCGAACGGTTAGCTTGCCAGCCGTTGCGACCATTCCATCGGGCAAGTCCTTTGTCATCAAAGATGAATCCGGTGCTGCCGGAACCAACGCGATCACTATCGACCCAAGTGGGTCGGAGACGATCCATGGCGCAGCGACGGCGCTTGTCAATACAAACTGGGGTTCCATGACTCTTGTGAGTAATGGAACATCGTGGCTCATTATTTAACTCATTCCTAAACAAAGGAATATGTCCTATAACCTATCTAACTCAGGCTTTAAGGTCGACGTGAACGCTCCATACGTCGTCACCGGCACAGATGTTGCCGTTGCCGATGGCGGTACTGGTTCAAGTACTGCTGGCGGTGCGCGAACAAACCTTGGAGTCGTCATCGGCACAGACGTACAGGCTTATGATGCAGAGCTTGCCGCTCTTGCTGGTCTTGTATCCGCAGCCGATAAGCTCCCGTACTTCACGGGTTCAGGAACAGCCGCTGTGGCTGACGTGACATCATTCGCTCGCACACTGCTCGACGACGTGGATGCTCCAGGTGCTCGTCAAACTCTTAGTCTTGATGTCGGTAATTCTCCGACGTTCACCAACCTGACACTTTCAGGAAACCTTGTCGTGAACGGAACACGCACGACAGTCGCTGGAGAGACGACCGCGTTTGCCGATAACTATTTGAACCTGAACAACGCATACACATCGGATGCGGCTCAATCAGTAGGTATCATTGCAAACTACGATCCGACCACGCTCACGACAACGGTAAACGGTTCCTATGTTGCGGGTGTGGCAAGTACATCCAACCCAACCGTTGTGACTCTCGGATCAGCAACCTTTGCTGCTGGTGATATTATTCAGATCACGGGAAGCACAAACAACAATGGATTCTTTGAGGTGCAGTCTCATGTAACAACAACCTTGACTATCAAGGGTATTGGAACCGTGGCGGCCGTTGAGGACTTTAGCCAAAACCAATTCACGGCTGGTTCAAGTGATTCGGCCACTCTTACCAAGACGAACGTCGCTGTACTTCGTTGTGGTACAGATGGTGTTTGGGAATCAGCGAAAGGATCGGCGGTTCCGCTCGTCTATGCTGATCACCAAGACGTGCTGACCGCAGGAAATGGTTTGACCAAGACTGGTGTGACTCTTGATGTGGGCGCAGGGACGGGTATCTCCGTGACAGCTGATGCTGTTGGTATCGCCGCAAGTGGAGTCGGTTCGACAGAACTCGCCGCAGGTGCCGTGACCGCAGGAAAGATCGGAGTGGGTGGTATCTCGGCAGCTAACCAATTTGCCGTTGACGTGGTTGATTCTGCAGCGATTTTGGCGGGCGCGGTTGGTAGTGCCGAGTTGGCATCTGCTGCCGTGACGGCTGGCAAGATTGGTGTGGGTGGTATCTCGGCAGCTAACCAGTTTGCCGCAGGAGTCGTGGACTCTGCCGCCATTCTTGACGGTGCTGTTGGGAACCTTGAATTGGCCAATGCTGCTGTAACACCAGCAAAGGCTGATCTCACCCAAGCATGGACTCACACCGGATTGCTGGTGGCCGATGGTGGTTTTGAGGGAAAGTTTACGGCAACCGCTGTGAGCTATACCGCCCTTACGACGGATGTTCTTATCGGTGTGACTGATACAGCCGCCGCACGAACCATTACGTTGTACGCCGCAGCTGGAAATGTCGGAAAGATTCTTGTGATCAAGGATCAATCTGGTCTAGCCGCAACAAACAACATCACTATTGATGGAAATGCTGCTGAGAACATTGATGGAACCGCAACAAAAGCGATCAACACAAACTACGGATCAATGACGCTTTATTGTGATGGTTCTAACTGGTTCATCGTCTAGTAGTTACTGAATAATCCCAATCCGTATGGCTTACATAGGAGAGAACGAAAAACAACGTCTTGCGCTCATCACGGGTATTGATTTGAAAGTCGTCGGACAGACGATTCTCTACAATGTTCCTGCTGGGAAAAATTGCATCATCTCTGATGTGGTTCTGCACGTGACAGGTGCGAGCGCCGTGACTGTTGCTCCGATCATACGGATTGGGAAAGTGTCGGCTTATAACGAGTGGCTTATATTGACGACGCTTACTGGCCTTGATGATGTCGACAAGTTTGTTCGCCTTGCAAGTGCGTCAACATTGACGATCCACAAAGCGTTTGCCGCCAATGACCAGATCAAATTTGATGTGCAGACAGGGGCAACAGCGACAACTCTAACCGTGACTGCTCATGTATTCGGATATACCTACTGATTTATGGTTGACCATGATGACAAGCTGTATGAATTGTATGGCAATGTGTCCTATATCAAATCGACCGTTGACCATATCCTAACGTCTCATACTGGATTGCAGACATCTTTTGACGAGCATAAGGAATACTGCGAGAAGACAAAGGATCGAGTTGAGAAACGATTGGATAAGATCGAATGGAAAGTAGGACTACTTGTTACGGTAGCTGTACTCATCGTTCAAAACGGAGGTGGATGGGCAATCGAACTCTTGAAAAAAGTCATGTAGTGATATGCAAATTCGAGATCGCAAGATCACAGCCAACTACAACAAGGGCAGATCGGAATTGAAACCGATTGCCATTGTGTTGCACATCATGGAAGGCACACTCTCTGGGACAGATAGCTGGTTCCGCAACCCGAAGTCTCAAGCGTCCACTCATTATGGGATCGGCAAGAATGGTGAAATCTGGCAGTGGGTGAGTGAGTACGATATGGCGTATGGGAACGGTCGAGTGGCAGCCCCGACATGGGATTTGATCACCGGACAAAATCCGAATCTGTATACCATCTCGATTGAGCACGAAGGATTTACAGGGCAGCCATGGACAGAGGCGATGTATCAAGCGGACGTGTTCCTCATTCGGCAGATCGCAAAGCGATGGAGCATTCCACTTGATCGAGACCACATTATTGGACACAGAGAAATCTACGGGAAAAAGCCGAACTGTCCTGGCACCGGACTCGACTTCAAAAAACTCATGGCGATGTTGAATGAGTCGGATGAAAAAAGTGTCTGTGTGAAGGGAGACAAGGACTCAAAGATTTTCTGGGTAGACGCAGGAGGAGTGCGACACCATATCCCTACATGGGAGTTCTACTCGGAATACTTTAAGGGGGAGCCGAAAGTCATTGACCAAGATGAACTCGCGGCGATCCCCGAAGGAGAACCGTTTAACTCTTAGGCAAAACGATATGAGCTCAACAAAAGAAGCTATTGCCAAGTCACTCGCCCATGCGATTGAGGTGGGTATTGCAGGAGGTATCGTCCTATTCGCTGTCTACATGTTCAAAGAAGACGCGGAGATTATGGGAGCGATTAAGGACGCACTCAAGGCTATTATCCCAGTTGCGGTTGCGGCATTTGTACCAAAGTTTGCTCGTGCTCATGGCGGTATTCCCGTGGGTGACTATGTGAACGAACGATAATTCACTAACGAAAAAGTATGTCTGACGAAATCCAAGACCCAATCGAGGAGGAAGCAGTAGCAGAGGAATCAGCGGAAGAAGCTGCTGCTGAAGAGGCTGCCCCAGAAAGTCCTGCCGAAGAAGCGCCAGCAGAGGAAGCGCCCGCGGCGTAATCCGCACAGGCCTCCTGCTCTCCTGTTTGGATGGTAGGGGGCTGCGAATGACACACCAAACTATTGTATGCAATATCAAACATTCAAAGTGCACACGGACGAGGTGAAGGCGCAAGTCCTCTCTGTTTGGAATGACTATCAGCAGATGGTGAAGGCCGAAAACGATGCCGACACTGGGACGTTTGAGGTCATTGCAACGACTGAGGATACCGACCGTGATGGTGAAGTCATCCGCGCGGACGGCTGGGATTTTGAGCCTTACAAAAAGAATCCCATTGTTTTATGGGCGCACAACTTCTATGACATGCCTATCGGAAAAGTCACAGAGATTGTCCGAGACGGGAACAAGATCATTGCCAAGGGCATTTTTGCTCCAACCGCAAAAGCCCAAGAGGTTCGCCAAGTCTATGATGGGAAGTTTCTGAACACTGTGTCCGTTGGATTCATTCCGCGACAGAGAGAGGCCAACGTGATTACGCGAGCTGAACTCTTGGAACTTTCCTTTGTACCAGTACCAGCGAACCCAAACGCCATCGCTGTGCGCCGAGCGGTAGAGGAGTTATCAACGAAGATGATGAAGGATGTCACGATCGAGCAGCCCAACGAGCAATCAGAAAGTACCGTACCAGATGAGACTGTCGAGAAGGCGACACCGGAAGAAACGATGGCGGCAATGGAAGCGATCATGGAACAGCTAGGATCGGACGTTGCAAGTAAAGTTGCACAAGCGAAGCAAGAGATCGCCTCGATCATGGGAGGAGAAGCAAAACCGGAAGATGAGGAGGAGGAGGAAGAGGAAATCATAGAGGAATCCGCAAGCGAAGCGGAAACGAAAGTCGGTCGTGTCCTTTCCTCTGCAAATCGGAAGCTCATCGGTGGAGCGATCGAAGCGTTGGAGCCAGCAGTAGCAGCACTCAAAGACCTTCTCACAGTGACTGATCCAGATGGTGATAAGGCACTCAACCAAAACCAAAAGCCAGAAACTACGGACTCACAAAAGGCCATAGAATCCAACCGTCAAGAGTTGGTTCTCGCCGCAATACGAGCCGCGGACAAGGCGTTAGGACTTACCCTGCGAGAACTTAAGTCGGACAGGGACAAATAATTCATTTACACATCTCTATGGACGCACAAAAGATTGATGTCAAAGAGTTTGAACAGCGCATCTCAGACGCGCTTACGAACGGTCTCACCAAGCAACTGCAAGAAGCAGTCTCGGTGAAAGTTGACGAACGCATGAAAGAGATTGGCATGGACAAGCTCGATGCCAAGTACGGGAATATCCCCGCTCACTTCTTGGGAATTTCGGAAGATGAAATCTCGAAGATGAGCAAGCACGAGAAGGCGGCAAAATTTATCAAAGCCGTTTATCGTAAAGACCTCGGCACGCTCACCAACATGAAAGCGATGGGTGAGGGTACGGACTCCGCCGGTGGATTCCTTGTGCCAGAAGAGTATGCGGCAGAAATCAACCGCATTGCGGAAGACTTTGGGCTCGCACGTCTTCTTTGTCGCAAGATTCGGATGTCCTCAAACATTCTGAACATGCCGACCTTGACGACCAACGTCACTGTATCGTGGCCAGGTGAAGGATCAGCTGGAACGGCAGCCGACCTCGTGCTTGGACGAACTGTTTTGGAGGCAAAGACTTGTGTTGGTCTCAGTGTGCTCTCTAACGAGCTTTTGGCTGATGCCAACGTGGACGTGGTAAACGTGCTCTCTGAGCTGTTTGCAGAAGCTCTTGCAGGTGAAGAGGACAACCAGCTCTTTGCTGGCACAGGAGCACCGTTCACAGGTCTCTTGCAGAACTCCAGCGTGAACATCGTGACACAAGCAACAGGTGACACAGGATTTACAACCTTCGATGCACAGGACTTGCGTGACCTGATCAGCCAAATCAAGCCGCTGGCACTTTCAGGCGCAGGATTCTTCATGCACCGCACGATCTGGGGCATTGCTCAGAAGTTGAAGGACAGCAACAATCAACCTCTCGTGTCGTTGGCTATCCCAGTGCTCTCTGGCGACGCAACCAAGATGGGTCCGGCCGGAACGATTGCCGGAACGATCTGGGGCTACCCAGTCTACCTCTCCGAGAAGATGCCAACATCGAGTGCATCGGCTGTGTCGACCAAGTACATTGCCTTCGGAAATCTCAAGCACGCATGGATGGGTGATCGCGCTCAGATGACCATGAGCATCTCCGACAGTGCCACCGTTGGCAGCAACAACGTGTTTGCTGAGAACGAGTCAGCCGTCCGTGTGACAGAACGCATTGCTTTGGCCATCGGTTTGCCAACTGCATTTTCCGTTTTGAAAACCTCGGCTAGTTAGTATCAGTATAATTCAATTGATAGGTTGGGCGGGTTCTTCGCCCTCAACATTCTATGGCTCTCTATCGAGTGCGATCACGCGTCTACTGTGACGGCAAGCAATTTGAACCAGGGGATATGTGCGATGAAAGATTCGCACAGATTCTTGGGAACGATTGCGAGCTGGTAAGCGACGAAGCAAAACTCGGAGCAGGCGAAGCTGTACAAGACGACGCGCCCGCCCGAAGGACGAAACCTATTAAAAAAGAAAACATAAAGTGAACAAAATATGCAGTCACTTAACAACAGCTACAAGGCTATTTCTCTGACTCGTCCAGCTTCTCTTTCCTCAACAACAACCGGAACGGGAGTGGATGTTGGATTGGAATACTTGGATGATGCAATGGCTATTCTCAATGTGGGAACAGTCACGGGAACATCCCCAACTTTGGATGTCACCATTCAAGGCTCAACGGACGATAGCACCTACACGACCATCACCACGTTCTCTCAGGTCACTGCAAGCACCAAACTTGGTGCGGGAGCAGTGAAATTGACTACGAGTGGTACGAATTATCGTTATGTCCGTGCCGTCGAGACAATCGCAGGGACATCCCCTGTTTTCCCTGTCTCCGTTGTGATCCTCGTTCGGAAAGAAGCCGGATCATCTACCACGAACTCCACAACCCCAGCCTAGGCTGAACTTGTGGTCTTCCTCTGCTGCCTTATGGCGGCAGGGATGAGATCAAAAGAAATATGGCATTCACCCTAGAATCATACGCGCTCACTCAGGTCAACGATGTCAAATCAATTATTGATATTGCTTCGACGACTACGACTTGGGATCAGACGTTCATTGAACTCATCAATGGCGCGACTGTTTGGATGGAAAATTATTGTGGACGCACCAGGTTTGGCCATACGACATTACCTGTGTACACCGACGAGACCTACGATAGCTTCTTTGCGCCGACAGATGATGGAAAACAATACTGGCTCTATGTGAGGAACTGGCCAGTAGTGACTTGGACGACGATTGCCTATCGTTCAGGTACATCAACCTACACGACATTTGATAGCACTTCGTATGAAACGTACGATGACGAAGGAGGGATTTATTTTTATGGCGCAATGCCAAGAGGGAAGAAAATTGTACGACTGACGTATTCGGCTGGATATACGATCAACTGGACGACTCAGTCGAGTCACACGCTTCCACATGATCTGACGTATGCGTGCAGAAAAATTGTATTGGCGGCATTCAACAAACGAAAGTCACTTGGGATTAAGAATGAATCAATCGGGAGCTGGAGTGTTGGTTATGACGAAATTGTTGCGGCTGACGAAGAAGTGAAAAATATCCTATCAACGTATAAGAGGAAGAATGTATGACACGCTTTTTTCTCGACAAAACGGTGAGTGTCTATCGCTTGTCTCTTACTTCTGACAAGGAAAGCTATTCACTCAATGGCACTGTGACAGGTCATTTGCAGCCCATGGATGCACAGATGGCTGTGATGGGAGGTGATGCGCCAGGACAAGCGTTTCGGGTTTTTACCCAACAAGGAGTCGATATGAAAGTATCAGACAAAATCACGATTGATTCCGTCACTTACATCGTCAGTGGAAAAGAGGAGTTTAACTTCGGCTCGTTTCCACACACGTCTTGGAGAGTAACGCTTCCACTTGCTTGATATGTCAGTAACAATGAGACTAGAAGTGAAGGGGACAGACAAGCTGCTGAAGCTCGGTCGTTTGCCGTCTGCCATTATTGATTTAAAAAACGCACTCACAAAGGCAGTTGCGATTGTAGAAAAGGAGTCAAAACCGATCACGCCGATTGATAAAGGTTTTCTCCGTAATTCTCTCTTTCATTTTGTTTCTGGATTGACTGGCTATATCGTGAACTCAGCACCTTACGCTATTTATGTTCACGAGGGTACTACAAAGTGGCCTCTCTCTAGGCCACCTAAAAATCCTCATACCGTTCGGCAATTTCTTAAAGAGGGAGCAGAAAAAGCAAAGCCTGAAATTGATGAGGTCTTTGAGAAAATGCTAGGCGACATTACCACAAGAATAACAAAATGATATGTCATTTGAACTCAGCACAATTGACACACAGATCAGCTCCATCCTTTCTGGTATCTCGACGATTCAGACGTACCTGAATGAGGACGTGATCCCACAGAGTGGATTCCCTGCTGTCACCTATCAATTTACGAGCAGGTCAGGAGAAGCGTATCTCAACACGCATAATAGGGAAGAATTTATCTATACGCTCAAGGTGTGGTTCGAGACTCAACGGGTTGGAAAAAGCGAAGCAGTACGAATTACGCAGGATATTGTCAGTGACCTATTTAACTCCTTTCAAGCAAACATAACTCTTAATAGCACGGTCGACTTCATTCGTCCGATGAACGCTGGAATGGTGCAGGAAATTTCTCATGCACATGGGGATCTCATCATGGTTCCAGTGGAACTCGTATGTGTGAAACTTGTCGCGTGGGCTTAATTCTATGACCAAGAAAGAACAGTCCGCACCTGCGGAGCCAGCCAAGTCTCTCTGGGATTTTCCTACGGAAGGGATCACAGTGGAGGCGGCGAATATCGAGGAAGCAATGGCACTTCTTCAACAAGCTAAACAACCTCAACCAACTAACAACGAAACAGTATGAGTTACATTGGACGAAGGGTAGGCGTGGGTCTTGGGAAGGAAACCACGCGCGGCACGGCAGTGTCACCCACTTATTTCTTCCCACTAGAGGATTACGATTACGACGACAAAGCAGAGGTGATTGCGAGGACAGGCCGTCGATCACGGATCGAAGAATCATTTAATGGTGACGTTGTAAAGAAATGGGGAGAAGGTTCTCTCTCTGGTGCTGTGTTCAATAGCGGATTTGGACTCGTTCTTCTGTCCGCCCTTGGAACCGACACCGCGACAACGACATCCGGCGAGACGGCCGTGTATGATCACACGTTTAGCGTCGCAAACACGAACGAACACCAGTCCCTCACTATTTCATCAGATGATTCTGTTGAGACGGACAAGCAGTATGCTGGCGCCGTCATTACGTCTCTTGAGATTAAGGGCGCACCTGGCGAGTACTTAACCTACAATGCCGGATTCATGGGGAAGTCAGAAGCGTCTGGCACGATCACCGCTTCCTATGCGACCGAGCATCCATTCCGACCACAGGACATAACGTTCAAGTACGCCACGGTATTTTCTGGTTTGGCCGCCGCGTCCGCAACGAGTATCCGATCCTTTACGTTCAAGATCGAACAGAACGTGGAAGCGAACTACAACCTCGGTTCTATAACTCCATCGAACTTCTACAACAAGCAGTACACAATCACGCTTGATCTGGAGATGCTACACACAGCAGATACCTTCCGTGATCTGTTCATCGCTGGGACAGTAGAAGCATTGCAGGTGAGCTGTGCGAACACGGCTATTACTCTCGGTGTCGCAGCCAATCCAACGGTGCGTCTTGATTGCTATCAAGGTCAACTCACAGACTGGTCACGCACACTGAGCAACAATGATCTCTCCATCGAGAACATGTCGTGGAGACTGGATTACGATACGACAAACAGCAAATCCATTGAGGTGTTGCTGCGCAACATTATTTCTAGCTACTAAACTTAACATAAGCCGAATATGCTTATAGAGACGAAACATGGTCACAAGGTAGAAATTAAAGACGAACTTTCTGCGCGTGATCATCTCTTCATGAAACAATACGTCGGTCGAAAGATGACCCTGCGATCTGAGGGAGGGAAAAACATCCCTGAGATTAAAGGGGAGGCTATCGCCGATCTTGAAGTTGAAGGTATTAAACGATATCTCGTGGGCTTTAACGGTTCAGTTGAGAACGCTTACGATCGGATGCTTGATACATTGACGGCTAGTGAACTTGATCAGGTACTCGAACACACAAATAAAAAGAAGGAAGAAGAGGGAAAAGAATAGCGGAGGCCGCCGAAGGATACCGCTCCGCCCTCCGCATGAGCCATGGAGCGGTACCCGATGAGGTCGTGATTGTTCAGGTATGTAAAAGTATGGGGTGGACTTTCACCGAGTATCTTGATCAGCCTCAATGGTTTGTTGAACTTGCAACCGATATGATTCGAATCGAATCAAAAGAACATGAACGTAGAGCCAAACATAACAAAAAATAAGTTATGGCAGCGGCACAATCCAAAGTTCAATATATTGTTGAGCTGGTAGACAAGTTCAGCAAACAAGCGGATACAGTTGCAAAATCCGCCGAAGGAATGGCGAGTCAAGCCAAGACTATTGCTACTGGTTTTAAGTTGGTCGGAGCGGCCATCGCCGCGTCAGGGATCACAAAGGCATTCGTTTCTACCATTGAAGCGGCACAGGAATCTGTACAGGTTCAGAACCAGATGCTTGCCGTGCTTGAGTCTACCGGCGGAGCGGCGGGGATGACGGCCGATCAATTGACAGACTTAGCGAGCAGCTTGCAAGCAACATCCAACTATACGGATGAGGCTATTTTAAGTGCTGAGAACGTTCTTTTGACATTTACCAAGGTTGGATCAACTGTCTTCCCTGCGGCCACACAGGCCATCGCAGACCTGTCTGCGGCGATGGGGCAAGACCTACAATCCTCTGCGCTTCAAGTCGGAAAGGCACTGAATAATCCTGTGGAAGGGATTACAGCCTTGACTCGAGCTGGTGTTTCTTTTTCAGAGGAACAAAAAGCTGTCATTGCTAAACTTGTTGAGACTGGTGACGCGGCGGCAGCTCAGACGGTTATTTTGGATGAGCTGGCGAAAGAGTTCGGAGGATCAGCGGCCTCACAGGTTACGCCGCTTACGGCGATGAAGGATGTCATTGATGAAACGTCAGAGACGATTGGCAAGGCTTTTTTGCCAGCGGTTGATCTCGCTGCGACATACATGGCGAATTTCGCCAGTGAAACAGAGGGATCAATAGGAAAGGTTGCGAACTTCTTTGGGGAGTTTTTATTCGATGCTGTTCGTGGAGTAGCAATGTTTGTTGAAGTAACCTCATCATTTTTTTCACAGATCGGGATCGTCATTGGTGGGATCGCTCAGGGACTCATGCTTGCTACCAAAAAAATTATCAACACAATCATTGGTTGGATTGAGGACAAAATAAACACGACAAGCAAGTTAGCAAAGGCACTGGGATTTGATTGGCTGGCAGACAAAATGGAAGTGAATTTTAGCCGTATCAATGACGAGGGCGAATCCTTTGGGGCTATCTGGCAAGAGATGGGAGCAAAGTCACAACAAGTTAGCTCGGCAATGGTCACAGATCTTGGGGACATTTTTTCTGCCTCGTCTGATACGGAAACGGCTTTGAAAGGTGGGAGCCAGACTTTTGGAGAATATGCTGACACAGCAAAAGAGGCTACCGGAGAAGCATCTAAGGCTTTTGATAAACTTGCAACGGAAGCGTCGGAGACAATGGAGAAGATTGACGACTCATTGGGTGAGGTGGTTGCCAGCATTGCAGCTATTCAAGCAGAGATGGACGCTCTATTTTTGGGGCGTGCTGAAGACCTACAATCTGAACAGGAAACACTTGCGGAAGCCTTTGTTGCGCAGTATGAACTTCTCGAAGAATTGAAACGTGGCATTGCCGAGGAGACTGACGCTGATGCGATAGCACTTCTTGAATCTCAATTGGCAACGGCTGAAGAGGAGTTAGCCAAGCGGGCGCATATTGAGGAACTGTACGCAGCGGAAATTGCACAGGCAAAGGACTACGCGAGCCAAAGTGATTTTGAGAGAGCGTTTTCTGATTTCCAAGAAGCCGCGGGTCTGATCGAGCAAGAATTTCAATTGGAGTATGAGAAGCTGCAAGAAAAGTTAGCGGCAGAAGAATCGGCAGCACGATATTTGTTGGCTCTGAAAACTCAAGGGGAGAAGCTAGCCGCCGAGGTAACGTTGCAAGGAGAACAGCTAACGATTGAGAGTATCAACCGAACGATTGAGGCGTACAACGCGCTTGCAACAGCGATCTCGAACGCGCGATCAGGCCAGACATCATCTACTGTTTCTACGGAAGCAACGGCGGCAGCGTTCGAAGCTGTCAGCTCATCGTTTGCTGTTCCGGCGTTTGCTAAGGGAGGAGTCGTCAATAGCCCTACACTGGCTATGGTTGGAGAGGCGGGTCCGGAAGCGATCATCCCTTTGAGTAAGGCAGGAGGCGGCACACAGAACATCATCAACATTAACTGGACGGGGGCGGTCGATGCCAACTCAGCCAGAGAGGTTGCAAGGACAATCGTGAAGGAACTCAATCTCAACGTTCAATACTCGCTTTTGTAGTATGGCAGTAACGGTCACCATTGCAGGTACGGATCGAACGTCCTCCATTCGGACGGACTCTTTGCAGTGGACGGAGAACCTGACGAACAAGGTAGACACTTTGACGTTCGAGATTGTCGGTTCCGCCGCGCTTCCATTTTCGCTCGCTCTACGCGATACGGTGGCCTTTGCCATTGATAGCACGACGGTATTTGGCGGTCGGGTGATCAGTTATAAAGACAGCGTGGAAGGAGCTAAATTGTTCAAGCGTTCTGTCACCTGCAAGGACTACACGATGGATGTGGATAAGTTTATCCACAGCGGCACTTACACGGATCGGCAGGGGTATTCCATCCTGCGCGATATCCACCATACCTACAATAAACGCAATGAAACACGCATCGCGGACATGGAAACTGACGAGACATGGACAAGCTCCACCGCCGATACGAGCAATTACCGAGAAGGGACTCAGTCCCAGAAAGTGACCTCCACGACTACGACGTATTCGACGGCGACCCGTACCCTCTCGTCTTCAATGAGTCTCTCAAGCTATATCTATATTGAATACGATTATTACGTTGAGAGTTCGACCAACTGCGGAGGTGTACAAATAAAACTTGGAAATAGTGCATTGACGAGCTATTACTCCTACGAGATCACGAGCGGTTTTGTCACAGGATGGAACAAGGCGCGGGTGCTGGAGACGGCATTTACGTCAACGGGAACACCAAGCTGGGCAGCTATTCAAGGCATTGAAATCGCGGGCAAGTCTTCCAGTGCGGTTAGCAACTACATTTCGTTCGATGATCTATACGCTTCAACCGCGGCGAGTTTTACCATGACCAACGTACAGCTTGGTTCGACAGTCATTATCGAATCCGCAAAGTTCAGCTCTGCCAAGTGTTCTGATTGTGTGAAGAAGATCGCCAACCTCATTGAGTTTGATTATTTTTGGGATGCAGACAAGGATTTACATTTTTTCAGCACGGAGAATAATACCGCGCCCTATGAGCTGACGGATTCCAGTGGTTATTTTGACTTCAATACGTTGGAGCTTGAAAGCGACATCTCTTCACTGCGCAACGTGATTTATGTTTTCGGAGGAGATGCAAAGGAGACAGCAACTCAGACAGAACAGCTGGACAGTCAAGCGAATGGGAGTGCCACACTTTTTCAACTCGGATATAGGTACAAGGATTATTCTCTGACCGTCGCTGGTGTTGCAACAACCGTGGGAGTAGATGGCAACGATTCTTTAACAAGTCATCAGTCGCTCTACAACGTGGAAGAAAAAACACTGGAGTTCGCAACCGCTCCTGCTTCCGCTGCGGCAGTGCGTTTCACTGGCTATCGTCTTTACCCTTTGAAGTATGTGGTCGGGGAAGCGATTTCGATTATTACCTATGGAGAGCATGAGCTTGTCATTAAGGACGAGAATATCACGACATCCGATGCCGCAATCCAACGCGCTCTCGCTGAGTTTACAACGTATGCCGCCGCAGTCGTGGATGGAAAGGTGAATACGGATACTGCCGGATTTCGATCAGGACAAAAAATCCATGTTGATTCTGACACACGAAGCATTGATGAGTGGTATATTATTCAGAGTATTCGGGGGCGCATGAGGACGCACAACGAGATGACATTCACCTTGAACCTTGTATCAGCGAAGACTTGGGACATGGTACAGATTCTTCAGGAGCTTCTTTTGGATCGAGTGAAGGAGTTGGACGATTACGATGATAACCACCTTGTTACCGCAGCGTTTGAGCTTGTAGAGGTATCTGAGACTGTGACCGCCTCAACAGGCACAGAATCAACCGAGACGGTGAATGTGACTGAATCTACCCCCATGTACTGGATGAGCCAGCCGATGACCTGGGTAGCAGGAAATTATGAGGTGAGTATTACGCTTTGGAATACGACCGATTTAACTCGAACCCCCTGTGCTGACGGTGGGGCTTATCTAGCAAGCTAATATGATTTATACACCTAAACCAGCCGAAGTCCTTGCGGAGGGAATCGTGACCGTTTCTGTCCTTGATCCGAACGCAAGCAAAAAAGGCGCACGTCTGCGCAAGCAGATTTTGGCTCTTGAAAAGCGTATCACAAGTGCTTCAGAAGATGAGCTAAGGCATCTTCAAAAACGCGGGTATGAGCTGATGCAAAAACTACGCGAAGTCTCACTCGTGAGCGAACATGTCGAAGAGTTTGCACAAAGCAATCTCGTTGTGACAGCGGGTGTGACAGCTGTGACACAGGCACTGAGCAATAACATCACGGCCGTCTCTGCCATCGCTGTGAATTACGCAGCAGTGGGAAGCGGCACGACAACCCCAGCGGCCGCGGACGTTCAATTGACAACGGAGAGTTTTAGAAAAACAATCACATCGTTGAACTACATCAGCGGTAGCTTCTTCGGCGGGATGTATATCGACTATACGGAAAGCTCTGGAACGTATTACGAGGGGGGGGTGTTTATCAATGCCTCTGCTACGGTCAACAGCGGGACAATCCTAAATCACGTGCTTCTGAATAGCCCGACTGGCATCGTCAAAACAACTGCACAGGTGCTGACGATTAACTATCAGATCACATTTACCCCTGTTTAATATGGGACATCAATGGGCAGCAGCGGATACTCTCACAAGCGCGAGACTCAAACGAACAGGGGCGAACATCCACACGTGTACTTCTGGGGAAGCGATTAACGCGTCCGCCAGTCCCATCGCTGTCTATTTGGATTCGGCGGATAACGGTGAACCAAAAATCGCCAGCTCCGCGGCGGATTCCACGGCCATCGTGCATGGATTTGTGGCGGACGCGCAGAACGTGGCGAACAATGTAGAGGTCTTCGTTCAATTTTCCGGTGTCGTTGCTGGATTCACTGGCCTCACAGCCGGTGGAGATTATTATCTCTCAACGGCCGGTGCCATCTCCACGACAGCCGGTACCATTATCTATCCTATCGGTATTGCCATTTCGACAACGGCCTTGTGGATTTCTCCAACACCAAAAATTGCGGCGGGACAGGATTCTCGCGCCATTGCTTCCAGTACGGGGACACAAACGATCACGCACAATCTTGGGACACTACCCAAACTCATCAAGATCACCGCCATGAAAGTACCAACTGGAGGCGAAACAGGCGACCATAAGACGTCTGTTGGAAGTGCACAATCAACATCTGAACGATGTACGTGGATGACAGCGATTGATGGTTCGGTAGACATAGCCGGCCAGACCAGCGGACGCATTATCGATATTAAAAACGGCTCCTCTACCACGATCCATGATGCTCTCCTTAGCAGTATTACCCCCCTGACATTTATATTGGATTGGCAGACGGCCAGCGGTGGAGGGACGACTTACTTTGAATGGGAGGTTTACGGGTAGGACAATACGAAAAACAAAACACCGCTTATTCGAGCGGTGTTTCTTTTACCGTTTTGAGGTGCTTCCATCCGCATTCAGGACATCGTTGTTTGTTAAGGAACGGTATAAGGATCCAAAGTAGAAGGCCGAATGGAAAGGTGAAGAGGCCGAGAATGAACAGGAGGAAGCTGGCTAGCAGGATCATTCCACCTGCTGTTTTCGGATTGCCTTGGTAGTGGCAATTTGTACATTTGATGAGCATATTATAGTGACTTTATAGTTAGTTTAAAGTTTGAGCATTACATTCTCCTCCCACGTACTCCTTCTTGCAAACTGAGCAGGCAAAATATCCTGTGCCTTCAT
>ERZ1292625.1934-Hain-H41-01um-R1-1934-length-21317-cov-12_pt1 | contig 21317 bp, 12 predicted proteins | sample MGYA00564400_ERZ1292625 | MGnify/ENA primary metagenome ERZ1292625 (study PRJEB36523, sample SAMEA6512639) | groundwater metagenome | collected 2019-01-08 | study: AquaDiva: Metagenomics assemblies of 32 groundwater samples
ATTCAGTGAATGTGCCAAATGGCGTGACTGGCAGATAGTGTTTGTAATCTACTTATGTGATTATAAGAAGGTTGTTCGGATTAACGGATTACCAAACGTAATTAAGAAATTGAGATTTACATAAATCAATCACTTGCAATGCTTGCCAAGCATAAAAACAGTGTCACACAGTCACAAACAGTGGTATATGCAGTGTGGTTTGATGCAATCTTTATTGCTACCATTCTCATATGACGACGTTAAGTAGATGTTGTTTTTTACATTTCAATACTTCGACACTTAACAAAGTTACTTCACACTGCTAACTAATGCCGTGTCTCCTTCTTTCGGTTTTTTTATGTCCAATAAGGCCAATACTCAGCAAATTTGTTGCCACTGGTTGTATCCTTGCGTTTGATACGCCCAGATGTTACTGCATCAGCAATCAAGTTGGTGATTTGGTTGCGCTGCTTCTCGCTGACTTTAAATCTCTCGCGCAAAGTAGTGTTGGTAAGCGACTGGCTGGAAAGATATTGCAAGACAGCGTGTTGATAACAAGCTTCAATACGTTCTTCCTGAGACATATCAGAGAATTTTCGTGGAGCAAACAGTGTAACTTGAAATGAGTTTTCCTGGGGAGTAAACAAAACTGGTGGAAGCCCAAATAACTCGATATTCTTAACTATTTTCTGGAATCCAGTTCCACGTTCTTCGCAGATACGGTAACGACGGAATGTAGAGGCGAGTAATTCGTTGCGTGATTCGGGTGTTGTGCCAATTAGTCTGTCAAGGCGTTTGCCAGGTAACAGCGACCCTGGATTAGTGAAAACAATACGATCATCAAATACTTCGATAGTGGGACCGGCGCCCATGACACTGAAATCTTGATGAATAAGTGCGTTGGCGATTAGCTCACGCAGTGCAATTTCAGGATATACGCTTACTTCTTCTCGTAACGATTGATGTATTATTTCTGAATGTGGCAAGATACGTTTGAGATATTTAATCAAACCCTCAAATCCTACCGCATAACCTTTTTTTCCAATCCGTTCATCTATAGCATGGACCTTATTCGTACCCTGATAATGAATCACTCGAACAGGCTTTCTTGCAACTGAATCGAATTGGTTAAGATCCTTTGCTGCGGCAATTGCACCAAAATTTGTGATGTAGTAGCCGTTGCTATCTGGAGTTACCATGCTTTCATCGGTAAGCCAGTGCATCAATTCTTTCTCTTCAGCAGGTAACGGATGCTGCAATAATTTAGCAATGGTTCCCAGTTCTAAACTGTCAATTACTTTGCGAGCCGTAAGAAGCGAAGACGCACGCAGTTCTTCCCACCTTGGAGCTTGGCTGTGTAACATAAGCGCGCCGATGTCATGACGTGAGGCTTTTCGTGTCGTACCTCCAGAACGCACCCAAGATTCTTCGATGGATTTTCCGCGGCGATGGGCTGGTTTATTGCGACACTCAGGAATATGAATAAAGAGCAACGGAACTTGATCCACTTCCACAACCGCATAATCGAGTACTAAAGGTGGTTCGATTGAATCTCTACCTAGATTAGTAAGCTTACTGACAATTTCGGTTACTTGATCTTGTGTGATTCCTGCCAGTTCTGCACTTGGTTCGGAAACTCCAAATACCAGATAGCCTCCGTTAGTGTGGTTGGAAAAAGCGATGAGGTGTTCGACTAGCCGTTCACTTTTACCCGACAACCCAACTTTCCAGTCCAACTCATTAATCTCATGCGGAATAGGTTCACGACAAGCTTTTAACAATGAAGTAACTTGAGTAATCCAATGCTTATCCATGTGATAGTACTCGATTGATTGTAAATACAAATATGTCAGGTTCCGTTTTCTCGTGTGATAAGGAATTCATCAAAGAATTCATGAGAAACATTTCTATCTCATACTGAAAATATTGCAGTTTGGAAAAAATCTGGCGCTATCGCTTTTGATATTTCTGTAGCTCTCTAAATGAGATAAATCCATAACCTACTAGCCTCAATAATTATTTACACGATATTGATACTATCAATCTCTTTCATCAAACGGTCTGTTTCAGTTAGGGCTTTGATAATCTTCTGGTAATGCAGGATATCTTCATAGCTTAGTTTGCGTCTGGTGCGATCTTTAAGCCATTTTTGTGCGGGTTGATAGCCGCCGATATAAAACTCCCAGGCAATTAATGGCACCTGGTCAAAATATTGATTATCATTGATCCAGATGCGCCCTAATTGCTTGTTAGTATCATAAAATTCCCAATCCTTCTGAACAATTTTTCTGGTAATGATGTTGTCGCCATCCTTCGGATAGCCGGTGATATATTTCTCAACCTCTGGCGATCCCAGTAAGTGAATTTGTCGTAACTGCCCGCCAAGCTGAACCAGTCGCCAAAAGGTATCGCTATCTTTCGGGTAAGGTATACGTGGAAAATCAATTTTTAGAAACTCTTTGTATGTCTCACGATACTTGGATGAATACAACGCGGCATAGATGTAATCAAGTAAATCGATAGGTGCAAGAGTGCTTGTCTTTTCCTCTTTTTCGTTAACAAAATTTAACCGTAATTCTGCGGCAATTTTATCAACGATTTCAGAATTCAAATTAGGCTTGCGTTCGTTATTATTCCCAAGACTTTGCTGATCTGTATCTTTGGGATAGAGATAAAGTGGAAAAACATAGTTGTTATCTAAAGACGAAGCAATTGACTTATCTGTTAAAGAATTAGAAATAAAATATGTATGAGCAAAGTTGCGATTGCTCCTTGCTGAAATTAGAGAAATATTCTTATTCACTAGATTGCTCATCACATCTGATCTTGGCCGACCCATAAAACCACCAGAAAATCCGGTATAACATGTATGTCTAATGTCAAATGGCCTATATGAAATGGGTAAAATTTCTGCTTTATTTTTAACTAAATCTCTTTTGGCATCAGAATAATTCCAGCCTGAGCTATTTTCTCTGTTAAATTTACGTTTAAGATCATCTTCATTTAATGTCTTAAAGTAACTAACAACATCATTAATGTCTTCTTTTGAAAATTGTATTGCAATATCATCACATTTTGTCTCTATGCCCGTGCTATACATCTTAAATAATTCTGATGTGCTAAAACCACTTTCATATTTTTCTTTTAACTGAAAATCTTTAGGCTCAAAAAAATAATACGGTTCACGGCAATTCAGCCTGCTCCATGGCAATGACACTAAAGTATCGTCCTGCAATAATGCATATTTCTCTTGCCTTTTACCGAAGATGTCTAGGTGATAGACTTCCGCAAGGTCGGATGATTGCCCTGCATGTTTGACAAATATATTGATAGACACGCCCTGCATAATATCAAACACATTTTCATCTTCACTTCCATCGGGTGCTGTTTCTCTCCTATTGCTGTTACCATGCAAATCCAGAATATAAATCTTGTCAAAGCTGTCCAGCAGGCATTTTCGCATTTGCCGATGCGTGACACCATAGATGAAGCTGTTGTTTGAAATATAGGCAAGAATCCCCTCACCGTTCTTTTCAATGAAATACTGACCGTAACGAATAAACTTAATATAATCATCATCAAGGTTTAGCTTCTTTTCATTCAAGTCTTTTTTGTAATCTCTGATCAAGTCCTGTATCCACTTCCCTTTATTGCTGCTACTCACGCTATATGGTGGGTTTCCCATTACCACCATCACCGGAGTATCACGTTTGACAAAGTTTGCTTCATTGGCTTCTGTGCTAAGCCATGATGAAAATAGTGTGCCGGTATCGGGGTGATGTTCTTCCAGCGAGTTAGTAAGAAAGATATTGAAGCGTTGGTCTTTTTTTGCCAGAAAACCAGTCTCTGCCAGTAGCATATCTAGCTTCAAATGCGCCATTGCATAGGATGCCATCAATATTTCAAAACCATTTAAGCGCGGTATTAAATGTTCTTCAACATATCCGCTCCATGCGCCTTGCATGGCTGCAAATTTGGTGTTGTAGATGTGCTTCACCACTTCTGCCAAGAAGGTTCCGGTGCCGATTGCGGGATCAAGCATCTGTACTTTGTGAACCTCTTTTCGTTGTCTGATGGCCTTCCCTTTGTTTATACCCTTACTAACAACTGCGCCTTGTACTTCAACTTCAATAGTGGTTTTGGATGTATCCGCCAATCCGTCTTTCAAACCAAATTCTGTTTTTAGGATTTCATCGACACTGCGTACAATGAAGCTGACCACTGGTTCCGGTGTGTACCATACACCGCGTGCTTTACGCAGCTTTGGGTCATATTCAGCAAGGAATGTTTCGTAAAAATGAATAATCGGATCTTGTGTTTGTGTCGCCTTGCCAAAGTTTTCAAGCAATGCCTTAATATCCGTTGCACGAAATACATCGGCGAGATTATCCACTGTAGTTTTGATGCGCTCGTCAATGTCATAGCCTGCGATGTATTGAAATAGTTTGCGTAGAAAAGGATTTGTTTTTGGAATCAGTTCAGCGGCTTCTTGTCTGCTGAATGTAACCAAACTTGGGTCATGTAGGCGGGCAGCAAACATGCCATAGGCCAGCGTTTGCGCGTAGATATCGGCAAAGTCTTTTGGATTGAGATCGTGAATCAGTATACTTTTGAATGAAGTATATTGATCCTGTAGACTGGTATTTTCTTGTGATTGCTCATCTGACTCAATCGCTTTCTCAAGGATCATCTGCAAAAGCTTTGCCTTGGCTGCCATCATCTCAGCAAGCTTTTTCGGAGACTTGATGGTTTGTCCGATAAATGTGCAGAAATTTTGTATGCGGGCAGTAAATTCGGCAAAGCTCTCTGTCAGCGGTTCAATCTTGTTGTTTCTGATGTTACCAATACGGATTTCTGTAACTATTTCGCCGTTTTGATAGAACTGGAACCAAAGGTAATCGGTGATGATAAGGTTATCTAGCGCCTTGCGATAACGATCAAACTGGGGTTTGTATTGCTTATCGTTCAAATCCTTGCCAAGGTCTTTGGCTTCAATAAAACCAATCGGAACCTTCCCCTTGGTAATCACATAATCGGGATTACCACAATCAGTTACATTGGCGGGTTCATTGGTTATTTCTATATCTGGCACTAACTCCCTAATAAGAGATTCCAAATCTGCACGGTATGCATGTTCCCTAGCGATACCTGACTGAAAACGCTTGTGAATGGTTTCTATGTAGTGATTTAGATTCATTTTCCCTTTTTGCTTTGCAGCCCATAAGTACAACAAGCTTCACCCCGTCATCACAGTCTGGCGTAGCCAGTCTGTCCTTATATCATGCACAGGAGCACAGCTGCTGTGCCATTAATAATTACCCTGCCTACTTACCTGGGATCAGTTTGTATAAATGATTCACTTTTCAAAATAGAATCTTATCCGCGCATCTATTGATTCTTTAAGTTGCCTAATAGGATAACTAGGTGTGTAACAATCAATATACTGGCTATTAGCGTCTGTTATGCTGATGATAATTCGATGAAGAATATTCATGAGTAGATTGACATCCTTCATTAATGCTTCGTGATCTCCTTGGATTCTTTCTTTTCCATGTGCCGCATCGTTTCGTCTTGCCCAAGCATTTTTTTCTTTGTCACTCATTTCGAGTGACAAGCTTGCAAAGAATCGCTCATTCAGTATCCGTTGGGGTGGGTTATTCAGATCATTAGCTTTATTTTGTAATATTTTCTTTTCTTCTTCCTGAAGAGACATAGAATCGACAATCTTTAGAAACTCTTCTTTCAAATATTTCGCATTTTTCTTATCAAGTAACTTGCTGCTATATTTTTCCAGTTTTTTATAATTTGTTTGTATTGCTTCAATACAAGCACCAAGAAGAACTGGTTGCGCATGGGTTGGTGAAAATATTGCATACCAATAATCCCAGCTTAATTGTCGAAAATTTAAATTATCATAGTGCGTAAAAAGAGCATTTACTGTTCTTGAAAATACAATCGGATCAATCATTCTACGAATTCCATTTCCTACAGGTGCGGGAGGTAGTGCTTGTCTAAAAAATATACTTTCATCAATGATGTGCGGTGTTACTGCTTTAAAACCAATAAACTCGTATTTACTTGAAAGTAACGTATACCCAAGGTAGACGATTGGTAATCCATAAGTGAACGATAAACACTCACGAATTTTTCTGCGTACATCTTCGCATAAAAATTTTTTATACAATATGAAACCAGGGCCACTTGGTCGCTTACTTCCTTTTTCCTTAGAAGAAGCTATATATATTTCATTACCATCAATATTTACACACAAACAGCCACGCCCTGAAAAATATTCAGGTTGTTTTATATGCTGCTTTAGTTCTTCATTTTTATTGTCAAAAATTCTGGTTGCTGATATTTCTCGTTTTTCGCTAAGACTATGCGGCCAGGAATATAAAGATGTATCAAGATTCTCGACCCACTCAATTAGTTGATGTACCTGCTCTGTATTTTCGGGAATAGCTTCTAATGTATCAATCCAAGATATTTCTTTTCTTACATAGGTTTTGGTTTTGAGATCTGGCTCGACGTAAAGTCCACGTGACCACACACCCTTGGCAATTACAGTCATATCAGAACCAGAAAGAGTGATGCTGTCTGTCAATGAATGTATTGATCCAGACGGCAAATCATCAAATTTATGTTTATCCTTCCGAGAATCTCCACCTGAATATGTAGTTAATATCAATTCTTTCTTGTCGTTACGCTTGATTTCAAAACTATTAACTGGTGAATAAAGTGGCCCGTAATCCGTTATTTTAAACATCCTGCTGTTTAATAAGCTTTCAAATGTTTCTTCTTCCCATACTATTGGATTCATATGATATTTTGATTTAAAAATTTGATACTTTTTATGTATTCAAGTTAGTACCAGTAATTTATCACTTCAAGCCTCAATAACCCTTTCAAACTATTTAATGGGCTAATCGTAGCTGATTTATCAAATTAGCCTCACAAAATCATAACAGATGCCATTAATACAAATTCGGAACACCTATGCGCTATCTGGGCTTCATGTCTTTGGCATTGTTAATTAAATATAGAAAACAGGATTTATTTATATTACATTTCAATAAGTTGAAAATTAATAACTATACAAATTTAACAATGCCCACTGAAATTAAGTATAAATTCCCTCAATTCTGGCAAGAATCTGATCGGCAGATCGATGATTTATTCCGGTCCGAGTATCAATGCGGGAAGCAATATCGCCGCCAGGTGCAGACGTCATGGATATTCCCTATCAACCTAAAAGTGGTATGTAACAGAATTTTACTCGCAAGAACATCATAACCTGGTAGCAAGAATCAGATGGCAATATTGCGCAGAGGAAACCCAAATGTCGAATACTCTGCTACATTCACCCACTGAATTTAATTTTCCATTAAAAATATGATATGTCCAATACCAACCTCAACACTCCTTTAACTTCATCACAACAACTTCAACTGAGAAGTTTGCAGGCTGTATGGCATCCTTGCACCCAAATGAAACACCATGAAACCTTTCCGCTGGTTCCCATTGTCAGCGGAAAAGGGGTATGGCTGTACGATGCTGAGGGCAGGCAATATCTTGATGCGATCAGTTCCTGGTGGGTCAATCTGTTTGGCCACGCCAATCCTGACATCAATGCCGCGATCCGCGATCAGCTGGAGAAAATCGAACATGTCATGCTTGCAGGATTGACGCACGGGCCGGTCGTATTGCTGTCTGAACGGCTCAAGAAAATAGCACCCGGTTCACTCGGCCATTGCTTCTACGCCAGCGATGGCGCTTCCGCTATTGAAATCGCTTTAAAAATGAGTTTCCACTACTGGCAATTATGCGGTCAGCCCCGAAAAATTAATTTTATCAGCTTACAAAATGATTACCATGGCGAAACACTGGGCGCATTGTCAGTGACCGATGTCGCGATCTTCAGAGAAACCTATGCACCGCTCCTGCGTCCCTGCACCCATGTTCCCACACCCGACTGGCGTTATGCGGAAACAGGCGAATCCCCGGAAGATTATGCCATCCGTGCCGCTGCTGCACTTGAGGTTTATCTGGCGGAAAATCATGCGCAGACGGCCGCACTCATTCTTGAGCCGCTGGTTCAAGGCGCCATGGGCATGGGTATGTATCATCCGGTTTACTTGCAGCGCGCCAGAGAAATCTGCGACCAATATCAGGTGCATTTGATCGCAGATGAAATTGCGGTTGGCTTTGGCCGGACGGGAACTCTATTTGCTTGTAACCAGGCAGGCATCACGCCCGATTTTCTCTGTTTATCCAAAGGGCTGAGCGGCGGGTATCTGCCGCTCTCGGTCGTCATGACGACGGATGCGATTTTTCAGGCTTTTTATACGGACAAAGCTGCCCACGCTTTTTTACATTCTCATTCGCATACCGGTAATGCATTGGCTTGCCGTGCAGCACTGGCCACCCTGGATATTTTTGAACAGGATCAGGTCATTGACGGTAATAAGGTCAAGGCAGCTTATCTGAATAAAATGGCGGAACCGCTTTCAGCCCACTCCAAAGTCAGGCACTTCCGTAACTGTGGAATGATCTGGGCTTTTGAAGTGGAAACTGATGATCCTGATTTTGCAGCAAAATGCTTTCAGGCCGGCTTAAGTCAAGGATTATTACTTCGCCCACTGGGAAAAACCATTTACTTCATGCCGCCTTATGTCATTGACGAGCAAGAAATGAATTTACTGGTCGATGGCACGCTGCATGTGCTGGATAGGTTATAAATCATATTGAACGGATATTGAGTGCGATGCAACTTACTTTTTTAGGCGCAGCCGGTGAAGTCACCGGATCCTGTTATCTGGTTGAAACCGGGGAGGTACGGTTTTTAGTCGATTGCGGCATGTTTCAGGGTGGACGGGAAGCTGACCGGAAGAATCGCACCGCTTTTAAGTTTGATCCCAGAACCATAGATTTTGTATTGCTGACTCATGCACATATTGATCATTCCGGATTACTGCCGCGACTGGGTGCATGGGGTTTCAGAGGTCCGGTCTACTGCACTGAGGCAACTGCAGATTTACTGCAGGTTATGCTCAAGGATAGTGCGCATATCCAGGAAAAAGAGACTGAATGGCGCAATAAATCACGTCATCGAAGTGGATCAACCCAGGAACTTGCACCACTCTATACCGTCACACAGGCCGAAACTCTTCTCAAGCAATTAAGGCGCGTGGATTACGATTCAGAAAACGCGCCTCATCCTTCAGTACGGTGCATTTTCCGGGATGCCGGGCATATTTTAGGTTCGTCTATCATTGAGCTGTGGATCAAAAAGCATTCCGGGCACAAAAAAATGGTTTTTTCGGGTGATCTGGGACAGCCCGGGCATCCTGTGGTGCGTGATCCTGCCTTCATCCAGCAGGCTGATATCCTGCTGATAGAATCGACCTATGGCAACCGGTTGCATCGAAGCATGTCCGATACAATGGATGAACTGGTTCATGCGGTCAACGACACGCTTATCCATAAAGGCGGCAACGTGATCATCCCGGCTTTTACCGTTGGACGTACCCAGGATCTGCTATTTCTGCTGATTGATCTTTATCGTCAGGGTAGGCTCGGGAAAATGGATATTTATGTTGATTCACCGATGGCTCGGGCAGCGACAGAAATCACGCTAAAACATATCGCATTACTCGACCAGGAAGCTTCGGACGCATTGCAATGGATGAATAAAAACGCGAGGGAATCACAGATTCACTTTGTGCAGGATATTGAGGAATCCATGCGGCTCAATCACATCAAACAGGGTGCGATCATTATTTCCGCCAGCGGCATGTGCGATGCCGGACGTATCAAGCATCATCTCAAATATAATCTTGGCAGATCCGAATGCAGCATACTGATCACTGGATTTCAGGCTGAGGGAACCTTGGGAAGACGGCTAGTGGATGGCGCCAGGCAAGTCAGGATTTTTGGTGAGGATGTTCGGGTAAGAGCAGCGATTTATACCATTGGCGGTCTTTCAGCGCATGCCGATCAAGCGGATTTAATCAATTGGTTGAGCCATTTTAAAAGCATGCCTGAGAAAATCTTTGTGGTGCATGGCGAACCCGGTAACGCTTCTGCTTTGGCCGCTGCTATTAAACAACAACTCGACTGGCATGCCTGTATTCCGGAATATCTGTCGGTTGCCGCGCTTTAACGGCCTGTTAAAATCCGGTAGTGTCATCAATAGGCCGCTTTATAAAGAATTCAGTGGCTGGCGCCGGCTTTCCTATGTAATACCCTTGTGCATAATCAATATCCATTTTCTCAATCAAGAAAAATATTTCTTCATTCTCGACAAATTCTGCGGTAATTTTCTTGCCAAAGCCTCTGGCTACACTGCATAGCGCATTGACTAAAATCAGATCATCACTGCTTTCAGTCAAATTTCGTATGAACGAACCATCTATTTTGACTGCGTCAACCGGTAATTCTCTTAAATAATAAAAAGATGAAAAACCGACACCAAAATCATCCAGTACAAAACCACAACCCAACTCTTTGATTTCTGTCATAAGCCCGCGTGCGCCAGGCAAGTCTTCCAGTGCCGCCGTTTCAGTGATTTCAAACAGTAAATTCTCGGGGTTTATCCGATGCAACGTTAATTCTTGTTTAAGAATGGGGAGCAATTCAGGATCGTTAAATGCATGTGCGGATAAATTGATGGAGAGGTTTGTCGAAAATCCATCCTGATAAATTTTGGCGATCAGAGCAATGGCTTTACGCAATACCATGTGATCAATCGCATGAATTAATCCGGCCTGCTCAGCGGCGGGAATAAAGTGGGCAGGCGATAACACGGTGCCATCTTTATCCTGCATGCGCAGTAGAACTTCATAATGGGAGACTTCTTTCAATCTGACATCCATAATCGGCTGCAAATACAGTATGAAGTTATCGTGTAAATGAGAGTATTCAATCTTTTCCTTCCAGTAAACCAGTGTATGTATGCGCTCACGGCTCCGGTCTTCATCTGAAAACAAATACCAGGCATTACGTCCTATCGCCTTTGCCTGGTACATGGCAAGATCAGCAGCAGCCAGCAGATCATGGATATTAACCCCATGGTCTGGGAATAATGCAATCCCGATGCTGGTCGAAATTTTATGGGTGCGATTGTTGATCGTTAATTGTGCCTGACCCAGTTGAGTCAATATTTTCTTGGCAACCTCTATCGCGCCATCGGCGTTGATTTCCGGCAAGATAATCGCAAACTCATCACCGCCTAAACGACCTGTTATATCATCAGCACGAATAGTTTGAGTCAGCATGTTTGCAACCATCTTGAGTAACGTATCGCCTGCCTGATGTCCGCTGGTATCATTAATATATTTAAAGCGATCCAGGTCGAGAAATAACAAAGCGCCTGGATGCCGGTAGCGTTCCGCCCGGCTCAATACTTGCTCCAGTTCTTCACCAAAGCGGCGCCGGTTAAACATGTCTGTCAAAGGATCATGATCCGCCAGCCAGGCCAAATTCCCTTCAATCCGTTTATACTCGGTAACATCCAGACCCACGGATAAAATAGATGGGTCATCTGCTGAACTCCGGGACAGATGCGAATGGAGCCAGGCGACATGACGTGTTGTTCCATCCTTGCAATGGGTAATGGCTTCGTGATGTAACTGCATTCTTTGTCCGGTATGTAATTCCTTAAAGCGGGAAAGCAGGTCTTGTGATTCCTGCTCTGGGAGCAATAAATTCAGAAAAGATTTGCCCAGCAATTCACTCTCTGTATAACGGGTCAGTATTTCTCCATAAGCATTCAACGAGATGATTTTTCCTTCAGAATTCTGCGTTAGAACAATCGCCTGTGCCGTATCCAGTAAATGCTCCACAAAATCCCTCTCTTTACTCAGCGCATCCCTTTGATCGATCAGCATCTTTGTCCGGGTAGAGACTTTGACTTCAAGTTTTTCCAGTTGTAATGACAAAGCTACGGCAGCTTCAGACAGCGTATCAATTTCATCTTTAAAGTGCTGTATCCGGCCTATCGAGGCCAATGCCAGGCGGAATTTCTCAAATTGTCCTTTGGCGAGCAGAGGGAGTGTGAGAGCAACATTTTTTAGTCTCGAGAGTAATCTTGTGAAAATCAGGAATAATAAAATTTCAGAAATGATAAGTCCAAGCAGGCCAATTAATGCAATCTTCCAGATGGAGTTATGAATATTGTTCACGGCAGCCGTAACATCCGTGATAACAATCAGATGGGCATTATCAAGCTCAATCGAATGGAATGGAAATAATTTTATCTGTTGATACCGGTCATTCCAGCGAGTTTGAACACCTTCATTTAATGCATTGATATCAGGATATTCTTGCGCGATTTTGGAGAGAATTTCCCGATTCTTGTTTTTATTGGTTAATGCGGAAATGTGGATATCCCAGTATGAATCACCGGGGTCATCCTGATGGGGTAAATGAGTTTTTTTGATAAACAAACCAATATCAGCGCCGGATATTCGTTTAAAGGCTAGAAATACATCAGCCAAGGATACGCCCATTACTACCACGCCCGTTTTTCTTCCTTCTATCAATAAAGGCGTTATGATGTACTGTATGCAGCTTTCCCTGCAAAGCAGGGGGCTGATCGGCCGTTCTAGCTGGTTGACGTTGCTGACCCACTCCAACAGCAGGTCATCTTGATCAATAATTGATCCTAAATGACCCCAATGGGCATCCAGTTGATTCAATTGATTATAAAAATGGATAAATTCAACACCGTTATGAAATTGCAATAATGCCCAGTGGTGATCAAAGACCTGATGGATATTTTCACCATCATTCGTGAGTAAGGCCTTATTCATTCCATCCAGAAACGGAATCATTGCGGCAAGCTGGTGTAGATTTTGTGAAGTATTTTTAATCAAGTTGTCGATTTCTCTCGAGTAACGCCGATACTCAATATCCCGCTGATTATTGAAATTGTCCATTAAACTCAAGTAACTGACAATGCAAAACAGGGTCACAACCGCCAGCAGTATCAAGCTGCTGCTCAGAGAGATTTTCCATCTCAGACTACGAAACTTTCTTTCTTGATGATCAGGGGCCATACGAGTTACCAGATTATTCTCTGAGTTTTTATTCATCAGAATTTCTAATTAGAAACGATAAGAGGCTTGGATTGCGAAAAGATTCCAGTGTTGATGTGTGTCGGCAGTATTCGGATTATCCAATGTTGAAAGCCATCCTGTGCCATTGACACGATGATATTCGGCACGCAACATGAATTCCGGTGTCACGTTCCAACGTAAACCCACCGTGATGTCTTTGGCAAAACGGCTATGCGCTGGACGCCCGGTTGCTGCGGCAAAACGGCTTCCATCCCGATCCGCTCTATCCGCAAAAAGAACATCGTAACGCAGGATACCTTCCCATTTCGGATTAAAGCGATATTCCCCCTGGAAATAGAAACTTTCACCAAAGAAATTCAGGCTGTCGAGTCTTGCATTGTTAAAATCTTTATATACAAAATGCCGCAGAGCATATTCGGAAGTCAAAGTCCAACGTTCAGCGTTATATTGAGCGGAGAAATAGACGGGCGAGAATTGAATTGAACCGGATGCCAACGGATCAACCATTCCCGGGTTATAACCGGTATTTAACCATGTTCCACTGACTGCCAGGCGTATGCGCTTATCGTTGGTTTCATAAATTCCCCGGCCAATATACGATACCTCCCGTGTTAAATGGCCTGGCCGTTGTGCGCCAAGAAAAGCTAATTCGGTGTCCCTGTCACTTACTATGGGTAACACTATTCCAAATTGAGTGGAAATAGAACCCCAGCTGGCATGGGCTGATTCACCGTATAATTGTACGGAATCCCCAGAAAGCCCAAGGTTACGCGTTCTGTCAAAATAAATCGATTGCGGTAGCAGAATGCTGGGGCGCGTGAATGCTACATCACGGGTTTCATTATAGAAACCGAGCGGGTTTTTCAATCGCCCCACACGTAGTCCAAATTGATTGGTTTCCTGGGAATACAACCGATAATCAAGAAAACCATAATCAAGGCGTGGCATACCTGTATTCCCTTCACCCGCGCGGCGGGATAGCATTTGCCCCGATAACTGCAATCTGGGCAATGGCCGCATTGAAGCATTCAGCCCAGCCTCTGTAAGACCGAAGCTGCCGCCTTTGTCACTGTTCCCAAAAACATCATTATCTGAAGTGGTTATATAAGCTTGATTGGCAAATCCATGAATCCGCAGGTCTGCAGGGAGATCCGGTGTACGCAGCCACCTTGCCGCAGTATTGACTAATCCAGGTTTTTTATGGGCATTTTCAGAGTCTGCAAGCTGGGCGAGCAGCGCTGTTGCGTGCAACCATCGGGTTGTTGGAGTAACGGGTTTAGGTTCTTGCTGAGCATGATTGAACTCTTGAGCTTGAACGGAAACGCTGCCTATCAAAAATAACGAGACAGATTGTCTGGCTATCCACTGGAGTGAGATTAAAAAGCGGTTACTTAATCTGGAGCACATTAACATTTTCATTTATATTGGCTCTCCATAAATAACCTATTGCGCCGGGTGTGCCAGCGACCCTGGCAAGCATCTCTTCACTTGAATTCACTTTGATGGGTGCTTGACCAGTACCGGAAAATACTAATCGGTCCCAATTGGATCTTAGTTGATAAGGAAATACGTTTAATTTTTCCTTGGAAAAGCTTTGATGCAGAGGATCATCATCCGGTAGCACAAAAACCCTGATTTTAGTTCCATCGGGCCATGTTTTTAAATGCATGCTGAAAATAGAGCGTAGCGAGTTCACCGAGAGCGCTTTCTCGCTAACCCCTGGGTGGGTCACAATCGCATAATGATCATTTGCCCAAACTTCAGCCACAACAAACAAGAGGCCTATCAATAAAACGCAACAAAAATAGGCGCTAATTTTGGACAAACAGTACCTGAAAGACAGTATTTGTATAACCAGTTGAAATAAAATCAAGAAACAGCTTCCCGCCCCAACACTTTTCTATGAGTGACTAAAAATGAATTATATTTACCACACTCGGTTACTACTTCCCAAGCGTCATGGTGTTCTTTGTGCATTCTATTTAATACGTCTTCTACTTTTGCAAAATAGGGCCGACGCAGACCATGATAATTGACGGTAGGTCCAATAGGATTTAAATTCAGACCATAATAACCTAACAGCCTGTTCAGAGCAGGATCCATCACTGACAGCCAGTAGCTGATGTTTTGTTTGGCACATAAACGCACGATACCCGCCGCAAGAAGCAAAGCCAAATGAGGCGCGCATCGACGATCCATCGACCGCCGCTCTCTGGCGATACTATTTTCATTCATTCTCTCTGTTCCATGATCACGCCGATCAGCTTTACGCTGATCAAACTGATTCACAATAACAAAACGGGAAATCTCGGCAGTCCGCTGACGTGGCAATGTTTTTAAATCACAGAGCGCCGGGTCCAACTGGCCGTACAATTCAATGGGAAACAGATTTTTAGGTTGTAATGGATTAAACATGATCAAACGGGCTGTACCAATAAAATCTCCCGTTGGCCGGAAACGTATAAGAAAATGGGAAGAATGGTTGTCATAGTTGTCTTTTTCCAGCTTATCCGGGTAGAGTGAAGCATCAAATCCAGGCAAACGCTTCTCTACGCACAATACCTGATAACGGACGCTATAAGCGATCTCAAGTAACTCGTTTGTGTCAGCGATTACAATTTCAAAGAACTCATGAAAGCTTTTATACAGATCATTCATAGAATCATCCAGTCTAATTATAAGTATGCGGTTATGCTCATATTCAAACAATCTTTCTTAATCAATCAGTCAACAAGATCAATGGTGAATCTGTCTGTCATTGTGTAGAGCTATCAAGCCGGATTCGTCTTATGTTCATGTCTGAATGAGCGGGATCAATACCGCGTAATGTACTCCTCTTTTTATCTAAAGTTATTCGTATCGATACATTGAGATTATCAATACCTGGCATATATCTATTTGTTTCTGTTGGAGCTTTATGTTTAATTATTTTTATATCATCAACAAGATTGATCTTTAAGAATAAATTCTTGTCTATTCAATAAGTAAGGAAATCTAATGGCAGTATCAATTTAAGTATATTTGTTATAAATATTCAACTAATCTTTACCATTTAACAAAAGAATTACTACAAAGATATGAATCTGTGCACAATAAGCAACATGCATTCTCAAAAGAGTGGATTCAGGTATCAGTCAATGCGGGGTAATTCTGCCCGGAAGTTATGTGATCTTTTGAATGAATAGAAGCTTAAACCAGTACTTCTACGGGCGCTGGGTGACCAAGAAAGGCAGTTGGACTGGCTGTTAAACCATAGGCGCCTGACTGCAACACAACAACCAGGTCATCAGCTGATGCTCTGGCCATTTGCATCTGATCCGCCAGTACATCCAATGGAGTACAAAGCGGCCCCACGACCGAAACAATTTCTCTCTTTGTTCCTTGTACTCTATTCCCGATGATAACGGGATAATTTTTGCGAATTACCTGGCCAAAGTTACCGGAAGCAGCCAAATGATGATGTAAGCCACCATCGGTCACCAAAAAGATTTGCCCTCTCGATAGCTTCCGTTCCAGAACACGGCAGACATAAATTCCCGCTTCTGCTACCAGATATCGGCCTAGTTCAATGACGATCTGCACATCGGGGAGTTTTTGTTTTACTTCCGGCATCAAGCGTTGCAAATTTTCGCCAATGGCGGGAAGATTCAGCGCCCGGTCTCCGGGAAAATAAGGAACGCCAAAACCACCGCCAATATTTAACATACGAACAGGCGCTGATGCATTTTCCGCAAGCCGTATGCCCAGTTGAAAGGTTCTCGCATGAACTTGCTGAATCGCTTCTGCATTCAGGTTCTGTGAGCCACTGAAAATATGAAAACCAAAAAAATCCAGTCCAAGCGCGCGCAGCCTTGTTAGCATATCGGGCACTTGTTCTGCATCAACACCGAAAGGTTTGGGACCGCCCCCCATTTTCATTCCAGAAGATTTGAGCTCAAAATCAGGATTAACACGGATGGCCACTTTGGGAACTATACCTAAATATTCTCCTAATTGAGCGATCGACTCCATTTCCTGCGCTGATTCCATATTTAAAATGACCCCTGCGGCAATCGCACACCTGAGTTCGCTCTCCTTTTTCCCGGGGCCCGCGAAACTGATTCTATCTGGAGACAGTACCGTATCCAGTGCGGCTCTCATTTCTCCCGCAGAAGCCACATCCATTCCATCCACTAAATTTGCCAAATGTTGCACAACGGCCGGCATAGGATTAGCCTTTATCGCGTAATGCAAATGAATATCAGGTGGCAAATGCTGGCGCAGTAAAGCAACTCGTTCAGTGATTTTCTGCCGGTCATACGCATAGAAGGGTGTGACACCCACTCGTTGCACGAGCCGGATCAGCGGAATTCCCCCTATTTGCAAGCAATCATCCTGCACGGGAAACTGTACGAGCGGGGCATGTTCCGGGTATGAATTATTCACGCATTGTTTTCCATAAACAGGTGTTGTATTTCCTGAGAAAGTGATTTCCGGTCTATTTTGCCGTTTGGGTTGCGCGGCAAATGACCTTCGCGCACATCGATATGACTGGGGCGCATGTAAGCCGGCAATTTATGCTTGCACGCTGTTAACAACGCATTAACATCCAGAGGGGTATTTTCACGTGCGGTAACAATCACAACAATAGCCTGCCCTAATAAAGAATGTGGAACGCCTATCGCGACGGCTTCTCCGACACATTCCGTTGCATAGATGACCTCTTCGATTTCAGTTGGGCTGACCCGGTAACCCGAGGTTTTGATCATTTCATCACGACGATTGATGAAATATAAAAATCCTTCATCATCCATTTGCACGGTATCGCCCGACCATGCGGCAATTTCCGGAATGGATAACCCGGTTGGGCGTGTATTAACCGGTCTGAAACACGTGGCTGTCTTTTCGGCATCGTTCCAATAACCCATCGACACCAAAACACCTCGATGCACCAGCTCTCCCGCTTCTCCCGGCACGCAGCATGATCCGTCTTCACGCAGCACAAGCACTTCAGCATTCGGTATCGCTTTACCCATAGAATCAGGGCGCCGGTCTATTTCTTCCGGCGCCAGATAAGTTGAACGAAAAGCTTCTGTAAAACCATACATCAGGAAAATTTTAGTACCCGGCAATGCGCTGCGCAGTTGCGCAAGTGCCGTGCGCGGCATTACACCGCCTGAATTGGTAATATATCTTAACGAAGTAACTTTTTTCCAGTTTAATGGCGCCAACTGAATCCATAGCGGCGGTACAGCCGCAAGACCGCTGATCTGTTGTTCTTTGACGATATCGATAATGTCGCGGGGCAATAAATAATTCATTAAAACAGCCGCTGCGCCTACATAAAAAACCGTAGTGAGTTGATTCAATCCATAGTCAAAGCTGAGTGGCAGTACGGATAGAATACGGTCATCTGATTTATTTTCCAGATATTGTGCAACGCTCTTTGCTCCCGCCACCAGATTGCGATGTGAAAGCACAACTCCTTTTGGTTTGCCGGTGCTGCCCGAGGTATAAAGAATTGCCGCCATATCACTGTCGATAGTGGCAAAGGGCGTATGAAACGGGTTGGTGCAATGAACTGTTTCCCAACGGATGGCAAGAAGACCGGCGATGGCCGGAAGATTATCTTTGGCATCCACTACAACGATTGCACGCAAATCATGGCAAGACGGCAAAACCGTTTGCAGTAATTTCAGCCGCTCCAATGAAGTGACTAATATCCTTACATTGCAATCGGCCAGAATGTATGCAACTTGTTCAGGTTTTAACACCGGATTCACCGGAACAAATACACCGCCCGCTGCAGATGCCGCAAATAATGCGATCACTGTTTCCAGACGTTTCTCGAGATAAACGGCAACACGCTCACCGCGACTTAAACCCGCCGCGCTCAAGCCATTCGCTGTTGCCCCGGTTTCTCTGGCCAGAGCGGCATAACTCATTGACTGATCTTGATACGACAAGGCTTCAGCATCCGGTGTTCGCTCGGCAGCGTTGAATATCAATTCATGAATTAAGTCAGTCATTTGTAGAAATACTGATTACCCTGCAAGCTAACAATTAATGGGACATTATAATCGGCTTTAAATTATTTTCTTAAATTCCCTGCCTATAAAAGCCAAGGCAAAAGAGACACTCCATTCATGGAATCGCGTAAACTATCCGTTTTTAAACCAAGCGTAGTGGTCGACACAAGAAATCATGATGGTACGTACACGATTTGCACCCAGCCCGACAGGTTACCTCCACATTGGAGGCGCACGCACTGCCCTTTTCTCCTGGGCCTATGCACGCAGACATGGCGGTAAGTTTATCTTACGCATTGAAGACACTGATCAAGAACGTTCAACGCAGCAATCGACACAAGCGATCCTTGATGGTATGGCATGGTTGGGATTGGATTATGACGAAGGACCGTTTTATCAGATGCAGCGATTAGATCGTTATCATGAAGTTGCGGAACAGTTATTGCGGGCTAATCAAGCCTATTATTGCTACGCAACCAAAGAAGAACTGGATGAAATGCGTGAGCGGCAATTGGCTGCCGGTTTAAAACCCCGATACGATGGCCGTTGGCGCGATTCAAAACAAACGCCGCCCGCTGGTGTGAAGCCGGTTATCCGATTTAGAAACCCGTTGGAAGGCCATGTCGCATTTAACGATCAAATCAAAGGCCGCATTGTTGTTGCTAATAATGAGCTGGATGATTTAGTGCTGCTACGCAGCGACGGAATCCCCACTTATAATTTCAGTGTCGTGCTGGATGATCTGGATATGAACATCAGTCATGTCATACGGGGGGATGACCACGTTAATAATACGCCACGGCAGATTAATATTCTCAAAGCACTTGATGCGCCACTGCCAGAATATGCGCATGTGCCTATGATACTGGGCGCCAATGGCGAACGCTTGTCCAAACGTCATGGCGCTGTCTCGGTTACCCAATACCGGGATGACGGTTATTTACCCGAAGCTTTATTAAATTATCTGGCAAGACTGGGATGGTCGCATGGTGATGAAGAAATATTCAGCCGGGAGCAATTGATTGAATGGTTTGATTTGTCATCAATCAGCCGTTCTCCTGCCAAGTTCAACCCGGAGAAACTTCATTGGATTAACCAGCAGTACCTCAAGGAAGCTGATAATACCCGCTTGGCTGAATTGATAATTCCTTTCCTTGAGAAAGACGGTTGCCATGTTGCCGGCGGCACCAATCTGGAGCTTGTTGTAGCTTTGCTAAAGGAAAGAGTGAATACCATCGAAGAGCTGGCTGATGCGGCAGTTTACTTTTACCGTCCGTTGGAGCCCGCCGATGAGTTGAAGATTCAATACTTCAATACAGAAACAAAGCCTATATTAGTTGGCCTGATAGAGAAGTTTAACCATATTGAATGGACACGTGAATCTATTCATCATGAAATAAAAACAACTGCCAAGCATCATGATGTCAAGTTACCCAAGATTGCAATGCCACTTAGGGTTATGGTAACGGGAGAAATCCACACACCTTCGATAGATGCGGTATTGGAATTGCTGGGGCGCGAAGAAACCCTCGCCCGTATGAATAGCCATTTAAGCAGCTTTCCTGATTGATCTTTTCTTTACAATAAATCAAGGCATCAGTATAATCCCCCTTCCTTTGATCAGGGGGTATAGCTCAGCTGGGAGAGCGCTTGCATGGCATGCAAGAGGTCAGCGGTTCGATCCCGCTTATCTCCACCAGTTTATCATTGACAATACGACGCTTTACGACATAAATTTCAATTAGTCCCCATCGTCTAGAGGCCTAGGACATCGCCCTTTCACGGCGGTAACACGAGTTCGAATCTCGTTGGGGACGCCATTGAAAACAATTGGCTGCATCACAATCAAAATCGCTCTTTTCGCGATGTGTAATTATAAGTGTATAATTTCTGGAAGCATGAATTGCACTAAAACCGCTACCTATCATATATCATATCGCTCCGACATCCTCGAAGCTTCCACCACTGACAGGCTTTAGAAAATCGACTGAGTCGCTGTCTGTGCTGATAAAAGCAACACATCCAGCATGCTGCCATGAATTGTTCTCTTCAATGATATTTGTGGCTGTTGAAGATTTATAAATCGTTCCCACACCAATGTTATTAATTGCTATGGTATGAGAATCTAGCACAAAAGCATACAAACCATTATTCCATGACGTGTTATGGGTAAATTTAACGTTGTCACCGGAATTGCTTGTAAAACCTCTGGTTCTATTGGAGTAAGCAATATTATGGTCAACAACCGTAT
>ERZ1292625.1935-Hain-H41-01um-R1-1935-length-21312-cov-117_pt1 | contig 21312 bp, 21 predicted proteins | sample MGYA00564400_ERZ1292625 | MGnify/ENA primary metagenome ERZ1292625 (study PRJEB36523, sample SAMEA6512639) | groundwater metagenome | collected 2019-01-08 | study: AquaDiva: Metagenomics assemblies of 32 groundwater samples
TTGCTGTGGAGGAAAGAAAAGGTTGTGGTGCCAAATTTTTCATCGAAATTTTCGACATACATAAGTTGTACAGAAATAAGTGAGCCTGCATCTAAAATAATAGACATGAGTCAATTTCTCCTTGAGATTCAATAATAGTATGGTATTTACTGGATTTGAAACAAATAGGAATTATCACGCCCAATTATACTCAAAATTATGGAACTACAGACAGATTATCAAAATCACCGTCTATAAAGTACACTTTAGAATTATTTTACATAAACTACTGTAAATAAGCACTTACGACCAATTCGGGAAATCGCACGAAGATCCAGGGGATATCGCGGAATACCCTTCTTGGTCTGATGCAAGACCTAACCAATTAACAGTAGTTTCATATACGTCATTGGATAATGACATTTCTTCAATTTTGAAGATAACCCCTGTAAATTTTTTCCAGAAAATCGGTACTGCTCCACTTTTTGTAGTTGGAGTGTCTGTTAATTTGAACCAGTCACGACTTACTGTAACTGCATTAAGTCCTACACCGGAAACCGCTTCATCTCCTACAAAGAACATCATTCTAATTTCATCTTTGCGAGTGAAATTATCCTGTTGAGATTCTGCTCGTTCACGTAACTTGTCTTGCAGACCTAAAAGTTTGAGAGATCCGGTGATTTCTCTCTTTGAAACGTTAATATCAATTGGGACTAAACGTCCATTTAAACTGAAGTAACGTTCTGCATTATTGTTAATTTCAAATGAGAATTCACGAACTTGAGCAGAACCAAACAATTTGGCAGAATCTACGTCATCGATACATCCTCCAACCCCAGAAACGGTAATATCATTCCAAGTAAGTACTCGTGCGGGAGATAGAAAATCTGAAATTTTAGGTTCATTAAACGGATCTACTGTTCTATTACGTGCAGCTCCAATTACTGCAATGTCAAATGTAATCACATCTGATTGAGCTACGTTCATACTTAAAGTATTTACAACTGCTTTTGTAAAAGTGAATGCGGCATGATTAGCATAACGAACATCCATCTCTCCCGTCCAAGCAATACGACCGTGAGAAGTACGTGCAGTAGTCCAACACCATATAGTATCAAGCAAAGTAGAGGCAGTTCCAGTTTTTAAATCTGCTGAAGTAATACATCCTGGAGGAAATTCCCCTGGATCAACATCTGCAATAACTGGTAAACTGAGATTCCCTTCTACAATTTTTGGACCGAGTTGATAAACGGTTTTATCAATACGGCCATCAATAACATCAGGAGTGGTAATTTCTTGTGAAAGGTTAATATCTGCCGAAGTAACACGCAGAATTTGCCCTGCTGGAGGGGTCAGATGTGGTATGCGGAGATTAACATAACCAACCCACCCCATTGACGCGAACATCCCAGAGGGATCACCAGAAACTGTATAAAGCTGTTCTTGGCTTGAGGATATATCTGCTAAATTTGCAGCGGCAGCGGCATTATCACAGATACTCGTTCCGCCTGGTCCTCTATAACATGCTGGTGTTGGCATTAATTCGCCCTCTCCTTTGGTGTCTTTGATATAACGAAGCAAAAAACATCTGCAAAGCTTCGCTTACTACAACTACTCAGTTCACTCTCTTTCAAATTAGAGAATATAAGCATCTTCAATAGTATGCCCTGCTTGTTGTGAAAGGGCAGCAAATTCTTCGGTAAAATACGGAGTACCAGGAGAAACTGGAAAATCAACGGAATTATCTGCGTAGTAATCATTAATGCTAGAGAACTTATCCCCAAATGTGACTCCAGCCGTTGTAACAGATCCTTTTGCCAGCACATGATTTTGCAATGCTCGTACTGCATTTACCACGCTTTGAGGTTGAGCATTAAAGGCTACGCTGGCAGTAGTGTATGCATTGTAGAAGGTTGTGAGCAAGTCATTTTCTACATCGAAGCTGTTATATTCTAAGACTACATAAGCAGCATTATAATAATTTGTTGCCAGACCTGCTAATTGTGCCAATGCAGCGGAATAGTCGTCTACGATGGTTTTGTATGCTGCGACGGTGATTACTGCCATTTGCTATATCTCCTCCAAATTTTCGACACAAAGTGTCGAGTTTGAATTTTTAACTATTTCAATCATATTCCTTACATCTTTTAGGAAACTACTATGATTGCATGTATTAAGAAGTTCTTGATAATTTAGAGTACTTCCTCCTTTTTTCTTATCGTGCAAATTTTTAATTTTTTCTTTAAAATCTTGAGGATGAGGGATATTGATATAATTTTCTCCGCGAACCATCCATTCCGTACAATTCACTAAAAATTCATCTGATTCGAATTGGGGGTTGTTTTTTGCTATTAAATGGGCAATATCCTTATGACAAGCAGTATTTGACATCAATGGCCAGCAGCCACAAGCAAGACTTTCGAAGACAGAAATGGCAGAAGCAGAATTTACAGAGAGATTAATAAAAATGTCAGTGTTCAATAATTTTTCTAAATATTCATTTTCAGGGTATCCATCTATTAATGACACATATTTATCAGGGAAAGAAATAAATAGACCTTGTGGATCAAAACGTTCTTTTAGGAGATTGAGATCATAATCTCCTTGATCAAACATATTGGTATGTAAGTATAAATTGATATCTGGAAGATTTATTTCAGATAGAGCTTGCATGATAAGGGGAAGATTATCTCCTTGCGTATTTTTTCCACAAACCATAACCTTGAATCCTGAATGTTGAGACTTTTCAGTTTCATTTTTGGTAGATCCCACATAAGAAAGTTTGATTTGTTTTGTAGAAAGATGTGGTTGAAACATTTTGAAAGTAAAAGAATTGGTGCATATGATGCCATCCAGATCTTGAATAATTTCTTTATTTTTTTCATTGATTGGATAGGAATAATTCACTAATACTGCGAGCCATTTGATTGGATTATCTAAGAACATTTTAACGGCTTTAATGTAAAGATGGTCATTAAAATCACCTATGGTTAGGATGATATCTGGGGAAAAGACTTTTAGAATTTCATAGACATGTATTGCAGGGTCTTTTGTATGATTGAGTGGTACAAGGGGGACTTTGTGTTGATCGAATTGATAATAATATCTTGGGTGATTATCTTTATCCAGTTCTGGCAAAAAATAAGTAGTATCATGTCCTGTGGCTATACAAGCTACTTGATGATGGCTGAAAAATAGATCTTTGAGTATTAAAGAGTGTATTTTTGCATGAGACAGATAGATATAAGGGGACATGCCCAAGGTTACTATTTTCATGTTTCAATTCTCCAATTTAATGATCTAATGGATCGACAAATTTTGCCGCAAGATGTCTCTCCATCTTGGCAAAATATGAAATTTTAGAGGCTTTCAAAACTGCTGTTTCTGCATTAATAGTGCCAAATTGTATGCCTTTAGGAAAGGAATCATAAAAATGTCGTCCTGGTCGAATGACTTTATCTCCTGCAAAAAACGGTTTACCAACAGGAAAAACTAGCTCAAAGACACCATTATCTATGTCTAACACTTCTTTTACTCTGTTATGTCGAGAATAGTCCCAACTTTCCAGCCAAATATATCCACCGATACCAATAACATCTTGAGCATTAGTTAATTGAATTACCGTATCTGTTGCTTCTACGTTTTCTTTTAAATATCCCACATGATAGGGTTCAACTAAGGGGAAAAGAGATCGGAATAACGAGTTTTCTATTGCTGTGGCATAAATATGCATGAGTCGATATGATTCTTCATAGTGACTAGCTTCTGTAAAAATCGTTATATCTACGTTATAGGTTTCGGTTATAGATTCTAAAGTTAACCATTCATTGTCTTTGGTGGTTGCGTTGATAGAGATAGCGGGATAGCTGGACATTTTAGCAGGATCGCCGATATAGATTGCTTTGACAAAGTTTCCACCTATGAGTTTTTGTACATAGCTATTATTTGCGGTATATCCATCCAACAATGGATCATTACAAATTTCAATGGTAGTTCCATTAGGCGTACAGGCAACAGTTCGGAGTTCTCCTTCTCCTGTTTGATCATAGGTTGTTTGGTTATAGATAATGAATTCGTCACCTGGTCTATATCTTCTGGAGCTATAAACTGGGATAGACATAGATCCTGCTGCAAATGTAGTTTTAACAGGAGTTACATTTACGATATAGCGTTCGATGATTTTTTTTAAAGCTTCAAGGAGATAAAGCATCTATTACTTCTTTTTTTAGAGATCTCATATAATTGAAAAGGACAGGATTATCTCGTTCCATTTGAGCACTTTGTTCTTCTGACATTTCTGGGGTTGATTGATGTAAAAATGTACCTTGTGTGAAGATGGATTGTTTGGAGAGGTCTAATATTTGTCCATTTTTAGAAGAAACAATATCTGCTGCTTTTTGTAAACGTTGTTGAATTTGAGTAAATATATCTTTCATGAATTATTTTGGTTTTGACATATCTCTATCTGTTGTAGCAAAACCACCATATGGTTGTTGTACGGAATGAATACTTGAGATCCAAGGATTTCCCATCATATCTCCTTTTCTTTTTCCGCATTTTATTTCGGTTTTGCCATTTAGAATATCATTTAATTGTCCACTTGCTACGGCTCTCATTTCTTTGCCATAGTCGGAGACATTTGGTTGAGCTTGAGCTGCGAAGTATTTATCATAAATGAAGGATGCTGCATATCGAGCGGAAATTTGGTTTAATGGTGGTGGGAATTTAAGACGAATGACTCGTACTCCATTTTCTGCGGTGAAAGAGCCTTCTATATCATCTACGGTATCAAATGTATTTTGATCAATTATAAGGCTAATAATATGCAACTCTTCAGCTCCCGTGGAATCATCATGAATTAAAATTTGTTCTCCTGCCACTAAATTGCAGGAATCGGTTACGACTACGCGATTGGTTGTAGTAACTATAGGGAGACCATCTGTACCCAATACTACATCTGTGCCTGCGGTTGCAGTATTAATATCTTCATCAAGAAACCATTCACCATGAGCACATTTTTTGAATGGGGTGAAGTACATTTGAGTTAGAACTCCGTCTATTTGACTATCGGCATAGGTAATATACATTTCGACCGTAGCTTCTGAGACTAAGTTTCCATCACGTGTGTTTCCGATGGTGTCAATTTTGACGCGAGAGGTTGGAGACAGATTGGGCCTTGAGCTTGTCAAAGCTTGAGCGATAACCATATCGACTTCTGCAGTACTGCTGTAACCGATTTTAAGACTCCTTTCTCTTTAATTGGGCGGGAAAAAGGAAAATCCTTTAAGCAGATTTTTTCGTTTTCTTTTCCAATGCCATAGCTTTTACCAAACATCCGTGTGCTACTGCATAAAGCGGATTTTCTGCTAAACGAACTTGTTTTACTTTAAATGGAAGGGTTAAGGTTGACAGGACCGCATTAAATTTATCTAAAAATCCTGGAATAGAGGCAGATCCTCCTGCAAGTACGATTTCAAGAGGGATTTCAATGGGATTATCAAGTTGATTGAATTTTGCAGCGAATTTGGTTAAGGCATTTTCGATCATATTTTGATAAAAAATATCTAAAGCAGCTTGTCTCATATCAGAGTAATCAACTTTATTTAGATCAAATTTAGTTTCTTTGAAGCGGGTCATAGCGGGGATTTCTATTCCCGCAACTTTTGCAGCTTGTTCGTCGATCCAGTCACCGCAGTTTTGTACAGACATATTAAGCAAAGGCATTTGCTTAAATGCGAGGCAACAATTTAGTTGGCCCCCACCACAAGAAATTCCGATGCCGCTAAAAGCAGCCTGTCCATTTGGTTCAGATGGATCATCTGCTACGGGTCGTTGACTAAAAATTATTGCTAAGGCTTCTGGAATACTTTCAGGAGTATAGCCTAAACTCTTAATGAAGTTAGTAAGCATTGTTTTATGGAATACGTTGGTAATATTTTTATCGACTGTATCTGCGGGAACACAGAAACATAGTGTTTCTCCCGGATGATTTGGTTTACCAAGTAGATTGCTGATTAATTTTTGGATCAAAGCAACAGACAACTTTTCTTCATTCGTATTTAAAACTCCATGTCTCATAGGTCTACGGAGTTCTCCTACTTTGGTCATGACAATGCTTTGATCTTTACTTCCAACAGATAGTAAGTTTTTGAGTTTGATGGCGTCTTCACCGAGAATAAAGTAGTCTTCTCCGTGTTTAGCGTAGTTCCAATTGTTTTCTTTCAATGTTTGTTCTGTATCATCGGTAGCTGCAGCTTGGAGAAAACAGTTGCGTTCTAACGTGAACTCTGGTTGATCAGCTATGTCGAGTTCTCCCTTACAAAGAAAAGCTGTACCGCAATCTAAAGACTTCATGGTTCACTTCCTTTCAGTTTAATTCATCCGCCAGATCGTTGAGGTTCGATTTGATGCTTAGTTTTTTCCCAGTTTTATTAATAACGTTTGTTTCCATTGAGTCTGTCATTTTGTCAATGGCTATGGATTTTAGTTCTGCTAATTTTTGAGGATCTATTCCTACATCTTCTGGATCTATATTTTTACTATCAGAGGTTCTTGGAGCTGCAGCAATTTGATCTTTTAGATCATTAACTGCTTGCACTACTTGTGCGTTGATGGAATTATTATTTTCTTTCAGCATTTTTCCCATCATGCTCAATAACTTATCTGTATCCATTGCGGGTTCTGCCACAGGAGCAAGCGTGGTATGATGTTCTGTATGGTGGTGATGGTGTTCTACTATTTTTTCCACGATTTTAGGTTGTTTTTTCACTGAGTTATTGCATAACCTCAAACGAGCAGAGTCTAGAGCTAATTTTAAGTCATAACTTCTGATAATAGCTTCATGGGTTGCTACTTTTTCTAAATCAAGAATTTTAGATGGTCCTATTTCTGCACGCAAATCAGATAATATAATAGTATTCTTCGTCAAATTATGAACCACATATGCCATTAATGGCCAATTCTCATTTTGGGATATGGAGGTGGTTTATCTTTGCCGAAAATCATAAAATTTTCTTTCTTGCATTTCCCACAAAGATAAAATATTTTCTGTTCCATAAAATTTAACTCGATAATGGCTTTATCATCATCGGAGTTGCCACAGTGTCCACAAACACATCTTAAAGTATTGATCCCAAGGTCAGCATGGCCTTCGATTTTTATTTTCGACATATCACATTATACTTTCCTGCTGACCTTTTTCTTCGCATCTCTAATAGAATAACGATTTTCAATTTCTTGAATAATTGGGTGTCTCATAATAGACTGTTGAGTCATAGTGACAAAACCAATTCCTGGGATATTCTGTAAAAGATCAAAAGCATCAATCAACCCATTTGTCACTGCAATATCAGTCTGTTCCACATCTCCGCTAAGAATCATCTTGGATCCCAAACCTAGTCGAGTAAGGAGCATTCGTACTTGTGCAGCGGTGCAGTTTTGTATTTCGTCCCCTATGATTATGCTATCGTTAAACGTCGAACCCCTCATATAAGCTAAGGGCAAAATGCGAATTGGAGCATAAAAAGCAAAAGGATTTCCGGTTCCATTTCCATTGCCATTTCCATGACCATTCCCATTTCCGTTAGAGGGGCGAGGCATTAATTGAGCGAGCATCCCAGAAGGTAATATTTTAGTTAATGTTTCAAAAATAGGCATCATATAAGGGTCTATTTTTTCGTACATATTACCAGGTAGAAAACCTAGTTTTTCTCCTCCTGCCTCTACCACAGGACGAGTAAAAACGATTTGTTTGTAATTTTTACTTAGTAACTCTTGAAGGGCATAACCAACGGCCAAATAAGTTTTTCCACTTCCTGGTGAACCTTTTACAAATGTGACATCATGTTCTGATATAATACGTAACATTTCTTTTTGTTCCGCATTTTTTGCGGAAATAGAAATTGCATCAGAACTGTTTTTAATTTTCGCCATTTAATTTTTTCTCCTTAATTGGAACGTATGACGACGAATTGATTATTTTTCCCCCACGATTTTACACGTAACCCTCCAAAAATAATATCGGAATTGAAAAGAGGCTCATATTCAAGAAACAACTCTTCAATCTCTTCCCATATAGGTTTAGATATGAGAAACACTTTCTTTTTACTAATCGCTTGAATTCTAAGATCAAAAAGATCAATGGAATATTTGGTTTTAATTAAATCCAAACACTCATCAATGTGATTCTGACAAAAGAGTTGACACCAACCATCATGAAGAAAAGATTTTCGCAGATCTAATTGTGCTTTCTTAGGTAATGAGTTATAATTGGCTAAACGCTCTCTCTGAGTTTTATGCTGAAATAACGACCACCATTTCTCGAAAAGATCCATTTTGCACTGCAGTATTATTCCTTAAAATCTCACAAATTCCCTTTGCGAGCCAATAAATCCCGAACCCATTTTTTTGATTCGTATTCCCTCATCTGTTCATTGATTATACCAGCACCAACCGACATATCTAAATAGCACTCTCTCCAAGATGATTTCTTCAAAGGAATATCTTTTATGGACACACCTTTCATCAATTGATCCATTTTTGCTGCATCTACATCAAGATGAGAATTGTTAATGTAAGTCATGGCATGATCATATCTTCTGAACTTTTCAACCTCACGAGCTCTACCTATTTTTTCTATACATTCCTTAGACAAAGCAGAATGAATGTTCGCAAATTTTGCAGTTAAATCTTCAATAGATCCTAAAACCTGCAACGTAACCTCATCATCAGTAGAACTGTGAAATCTCATCAAATGAGGATCTTTTGATTGAGAAGACACATATTTCTTCAATATCATATGCTCCTTAAAACTCTTCAACCCTTGAGCAAAAGAAAGCTTCATTTGATCGTATTTAGCCAATAATTCTGTTGGATCAGGAATATATCCAGCTCTAATAATAATTGAAACAGGAGTATCTTGATTTAATTTGAAATGAATATCTGATTTTTCTAAATTTTGCGGAGAAATAACCGCCGAAGCAATAACCTTACCCTCAGTAAAAATATCACTGGGAGGTAATTTTTGTGTGAATGTCGCACCCTTAGGTGCAAATCCACTGTATCTCCATTCATAAAAATCTAATGGATCAATAACTACATAATAATTGTTTGGCTCTGGAACACTTATAAAAAGAGCTTTTCTGAACCACAACTTAGAGCAGCCTCTTGAAGAATTTTTTATCAGAATCAAATGCAGAAGCAATCTTTTCTGCACGTTCAATAATCTCATTCACTTCTTCTGTTTTTAATACAGATTGACTCGTAACATATTCAGCAATAGAAGATAATGCTAATAACTCTTGAAATTGATTCTCTTTTAATTCTTTCATAGTGTAGGCAAATCCAAAGAAAGAGTTGAAATCGGAGTTACTTTCGTTGAAATATCTGGAATCAGATTGCGAGGATGTACATCAATCACCTCTTGACTATCATTCTCTACTTTATATCGCTTAGCCTCAGAATCAAAATCTAAAACAGTACCACGAGAAAAAGAAGGAGTTAAAACCACTCCTTTGCCTGTACCCTTGCGATTTTCAGTAAAATAACGAACTCTGTCAGTAGGATTAAACCTTCTGCCGCGAGCTTCTTTAATTAATGTTTGAATTAGCCAGTTCATGTTAACTCCTTTAAACGAAGCTTCACGAAAATTTCTTGGGACGTTAAAAGGATTATTCGCTTCCTGAGCAGCTTTCCCTTTATTATGTTTTGCAATTATTCCCATAATTTCTCTGTCCAAAGCATGTGGCAAATATCGAGAATAAGCCTCATCTTGATTCTCTTGCTCATTTTTCTCCCATTGAGCATAAGCTGCCTGATATTCTTCTGGATCTTCAAACTCATCTTCATTCGGCGAAGGCTCGCCATTATCAAAATACCATTCATTAAATTCTTCACTATGCTTATCAATAATTACCCAAAGATCCTTGATAGCTGAATCTTTATGATCTTCACTAAATTTGAGACTCTCATCATGCTCTATCGCAGCTTTAACTAAAGTTTGAGCTATTCCAGAAATCCCATGAGTTCTTTCATTATTTCTACCATTATTCGTCAATGCATTCATTGCTGATTCATATGCCGAATCTATATGAAACATAGACCATGCTGGTCTCATCCCATAATCCTCTGATTGACCAAAAATTGCCGCATCCAACTCATCTTCTACATCCCTATGGTAGCCGTTTCCTATTCCAGAATAATCAAAATCACCATTTTGACTGGTAACATTACCCAATGACTGAAACCATTCTTTTACCATCGATCTATAAAATGGGTCTGGAGTAGAATTGGCATGACCTTGTATCTGCTCTACTTCGTTATTACCAGTAGTGCTAATTGTTACATGAGGCTCATTTTGTGGGTCTCTTAAGGAATATACCGCTATATTTCCACTCGTAACATCTTCACAATAGCTTCCAATACAATTATGAACTAAAATGTTTTGAACAGTATACGACGGGAATTCTTCAACTTCTAAATTATGAACAAATCCTTCATATAAAATATTATCCCATTTATAGGGTTTAATCAGCCTTTTATCAAAATGATTCCAGATATTGTAATATCTATTTTTATCTCCTCTCACAAGCCGAGGAATCAAAACTGAAACATTTTCAGTAACATATGAAGTTTTTTTGTTCTTGTGATTGTTAATTGAATTAGTTGGACAAATACCTAAACGCAACCCGATCTCAACCATTTGCAACGCTAATATTTTTGAAGTTTGGTTAAGACAATTTCTCTTTTTATGTCCATCCCCATCCATGATCCCTGTAGCGAGATATTTGATTTTTTCATTTGGGAGGTTTAAAAGAACATGAGGTATAATTTTTGTGTCACAATAAGACCCAAACATTTCTGAGAACCAAGCAGCATACATTCTGCTATTAATAAGTAAAACTAACCCTCCATAGCCTTGCTTATCTTTTCTCACACGTGGATTTAGTCCTAGTTTTCTAAAATAATCAATAATTCGATTCGCGTAACTAATTTCATTCGCTGAAAGAGAAAACTGGAGAGCATTTTTATCTTTTTTACCGTGGATAGAACCTTCTGCTATATACATCCCGGCAATCCATAAAAAATCTTTGTCAACTTTTATGCTCCGATCTCCTTTTCTACGTTTAGTTATATACTTTTGAGGAATATCCAGGCAATCTAAATCGACAAATTCATTTGGGATGCAAGACAAGAAATAGTCCTCTTTACATAAATTCCCGATAGGTGCCCATCCAATATCGTGATTTTTATTTATATCTTTTACTCTGTGTTGATTTCCGCACGAAGTCTTGTTACATTTCTTAACTCCTTTGTGCAAAGGGATTAAGTATTTAAATTCATGATTAGGAGTAACGAGGATGTCTTCCACTCCAAATCTTGTTGAAAATTTAATAAGTGATCCTTTGTATTTTTGCGTAAAAGTGTTTTTTACTTTCTTATACGTCCCATTCTCACAAAGCACACTATCGCCTTTTTTAATATTTTCAATTTTCATAAAGCCAAATTTTGTTCTAACTAAAGCTCCTGGAGCAAAGCAATGAGACATTTTATTCCCCTCAGTTTGTAAATCATTTTCACTCATAACTTGCTGTATCGTCCATCCATTAAACTTTTCATTTTTCCATTTAGGCCCGTAAACAATCAATTCTGACTTAGTAGGCTCATAAAATTTACCCTCTCCACCTGCTGCCATTGCTTCATGCCATTCAGCACTTGCTTTATTTGCTTGCTCCCATGAATAAGAGGCAATATCAATCGTTGTCGCATGATACCAATCATTAATATTTGATAAACGAGCATCAAATTCTACCATTGAAATTGCATAATCATAATTCATACTTCCATCAGAAAATGGATGAGGCTTGACTCTTAATTTTCTAAGTTGAACTAAAGCCCAATTGGCTAATATCGAAGCATAACTACGAACTCTAAGCTGTTCTTGATCTGTTGGTTGATGCTGATTTTTTGCGGGGAATTGGAAATTCTGTAAATCAACTACTTGAGATGCTGGATTTTTACGAAATTCATTAGTTAATAATTGAGCAGATCGTGGATCTTGACTTGAAATATATTGAACTATCTCAGGAGAAGCCCCTAAATTAACTAAATATTCCTGAATAGTACCACATATTTTTAATAACCAACTCATAAAACTAAATTGCGGGAAAAATGAAAAAATCCTTCTATTTCAATCCAACAAGTAAATGATCTGCATTCTCTCCACGCTTTTTGAGTTCTTGTCTAACATTCTCATAAAAGAAAGGACGATTCAATAAGTGAGATTTTGCAGGAGCAGTCATTGTTAAAAGTGCTAATAAAACATCTAGCGAACATTTAGAACAATCAATATATCTCAAAAACATAGAAATATCATAGAACTGACCAGCATAAAGTAAATTATCCACTTTATCAAAAATTTGATCAAGAACTGCATTGCCTTCTAAAGATAAATCAATATCAATTAATATCATAAAATCTTTTGCCATCTATTTTGATTATCAAACGTACCAGAATCCATAACACATCTATCACAATATCGAGAACCATCATCCCCACCAATAAAATAATTACCACAATCTTCACATCTCTCTGCCACACCAGCATTTATACAATTTTCACAAATCCCATTCTCCATAACATTAGGATCGTCATAATCCTCCCCACAACTCTTACATGTCTCTGTTTCAAATTCGGGTTGAATTGATCCTGGTTGATTAGGAAGAACTTGTGGCGGCATTTGTGGTGGCATTTGATTAAATTGAGCACTTTTAATGGTTAGTATTGTTAAACTCCTTTGTTAATGCTTTGTTAATGCTTAGTTAATGCTTAGTTAATGCTTAGTTAATTATTCCACAAAAACTAAGCCGTCCCTGCATCTTATTGTTGCGAGCATAAAACTACGGAGACTTTAGTCCCTGCAATTGCATAATCAAATTCGGCAATGGCCACCCAAGCGGGACAGAGTGATCAATCGCCTCGTTAACAACAGTTATGTTCCCATCTACATTCGCGAATAACGTAGGCGGAATCAATTGCACAAAGCCGTCACCCGTAGTTGCGTTCAGCACTCGTATTGGGTCGCGATCCTTATCATCATAAATGTAGCAATCGACGAACCGAATTCCTCCTTGAACCTCATTCGCCCGTTGTCCTGTTAGCTCTAGATAAAACGGAGCGGATGTCCCGCGAGCCACATTTCCCCACTTGCAATTCCCGAAACGTAATTCGAGCGACGAAGCCAGATTCCAATTGCATGCCAATCCGGCGTATTCCATGTTTTCGCAAGTGCAATCCTGGAATTCAACCGTGCCACGTGGCTGCTTGTCCGTCTTCAGCAACCCCAGGATGCCCAGCGATTGGGGACCCCGAATGAGGCAGTTGACGACCTTCACTGAAATGGGCGTAGACCGTTCGTCAAGACGACTCAACCCGACCGCAAATCCTGCACCCGCATTGTTTTTTGCCACACAATTTCGAACTTGAATATCGACCAACAAGTCACTGGCATCCGCAGGCTCAAAGTCGATGCCCGCCTGCGGAGAAGTGCCAATTGTGTCTCGAATCAGACAGTTTTCGATGAGCACGGTTTCGGCTGATACGATGCTGATTCCCTGGCGAAAGTTGTCGGCCAGGACACAGTCCTTGATGTCAATCCTCCGGCACGGAATGCGGCGGCTGTCCCATGTGGGTCCAATGTAAATTCCATCGCCACCCGAGCTTTGCAGGGTAAGCCCTTGAACCGTCACTTCGGTTGCACCGAACAATCCTAATACATGACGGAACTCCGACTTCTCGTAATCTGGTTCGCGGTATTCCTCCTTCCGCATTCGCAAGACAGCTCCGTACCCGCGTAACGTAACTTTATTGATTTCTTGACCGCGAAATAGACAGTCCTGCGGGCCACGGAAAGCACCATTTTTCGCAACCACAACCACTCCAGGGTCGAAATCGATCTCCTGTTGGCTCGCCAATCGTAGTGGTCGAACGTTCCAATCCGATCCAACATAGGGAATAACGACTTTGGTAGCTCCAGAGTTGATGGCACTTTGAATGGCATGGGTTGCATCATCAGCATCAAATCCCCACCATGCTGCGTTGGCAGTGGTAAGTTGACCCGAAAGAACCTGGGCAATAGCCCCATCGTTTCGGTTGCTCGCTATCGACGAGAATAGTTGGCTAGAGGGAGGCTCAGGGATTGGAATAGGAGGTAATTCAGTGATTGGAGGAGGAAGAGGTGTTGGATCCGAATATTGACAAGCACTCACGAACGCTGTTAGAGCCCCGATAATGAGCCACAAACGCATCCAATTATGATGCTTGCTACATGAATATTCAAGGTACATTTTTCGAATCACTGAAATGAGGTTGGTTTTGATTACCATTTCCAACCTGTAACACGGTAATCTGGCATATTATAAACCCCAGAATAAGGAGAACACCCTTCCTCAGAGGCAGGTCCATGTAACGTGGCCCCACCACTACTATGAACATTTCTTAAACTGAGTTGCTTATTGCATTGTAAACAATAGGTTTGATTTACAGCATCCCATGAACCAAATCTATGTCCTTTTTGTACAAGAAGTTTTTCTGCAGTTTTACGGGCTTCGTCTCGTATTTTTGACAATTCGGCCTCTCTTTCTTCCCATCTAGAATATCGAGTCCCAATTAATTCTGGGATCAAATATCCAGACCTTTGAGCTTGTTTTTGAAGCCAATTCATACTGATTTATTCCTTAATAAGGGTTGTTGTTCCTTGTTTTTCTTGAAGTTTGAGAAGTTCTTTATTTTTTCGCCAAACTTTATATGCTTCATAGTCGATTTTATACATCATTGAAGGAATAATGTAAGGACGGATAAGATTGTGCAATTTTTCTGTAGATTCTATATTAAAAGTTGTTCTATGGTACTTCTCATCCTTAATTGTAACGTAACACGGTATATTCCATTTAATATTAAACCATTTACAAATAAGCTCGTTTTCTTCTGGAGAAAAACTTTCGGAACAAAATCTAGACTGAGGTCTGATATTCCTTCCGGTTTTCTCTCTTTGGACATAACTCCAATCTGTTTTCCCATCATCCATAAACCATATCGCTACAGATAGAACACTTAATTTATCCAAAATCCCTTGATCAATTTTTTTCTTACCAGTATGATAGAATTCATTCATTATGGTTTCTATGTCCGTAGTAGCATTAGTGTAAAATCGAATCGAAGAATAATAACTCTTTCGTAATTCGTGCCAATAGGTTTCTTCTTGCAGGGAAATAGGGCTTACGTGTTCTTTTAGCTGTTCATATTTCCATAAAAGGTAATCCTTTTGTTTTACTGACTGTTTCATTCTAAGTACAGGAAGTGACATTTTTGCTGCATCTCCCATTAATCCTCCATAAATGATTTCCTTTTGTCTATTCGATAGAGGCTTTTCTGTTTTTTTACGATTAATATATTTAGGGCCACGTCTTTTTATTCCCCAATAATCTCGAAGCTGAGTTAAGCGACCTCGTTCAATATTATATCGTTGAGCAATTTCTTCTAAACTTTTCCCAGATTCATATTCTTGATCAAGTTGTTCTCTAGTTATATTAAATTTATTCTGAGATAAGGAACTAAAGAAATCGATCTGATGTTTGGATATCCCTTGATCTTTTAATTCTTTAAGAGTATTTGATTTTATTAGTTCTAAAAATTCTTCGTATGTAATTCTTTGTTTAGTTCTGGCTTTGGAAATATTAAAATTATGTTGAATTTCAGAAGGAAGAGAAGGATTATTTATTTTGATCCCGCGACTTTTTCTTCTATTTTCTAATGTTGTTTTTGAAATTGTTTGAGCCTCAGGATAAGCTGCTATGTACTCTTTAATTCCCGTAAAGCCGTGCATCTGCACATGCATCGCAGTAATTTGTTTTCTTTTTTCTCCGCAGAATAAACATTGTACTTCATCTTTCATAATGTGCTCCTTGTTAGATAACACATTATACAGCAAGAAAAATGAATTCAGGAATATTTACGAAATAATAATTAAAAATTTGAGAATTTACCTAATTTCCCTTGAACATGCTACGAACCCATCGGCTTCTCGAACCTGGTAAAGTAAATTCTGGAATAGTTATCGTTCTTGTTAATCCAACATACGGTCCATATTTCTTCTGTTCGTACCACATCTTTAATGATTCTTCAAAATTTTGTTTCAACGCAGTCAAAGCTCCCATTAATTTATCGGCTCTATCCATTCCTCCAAATATCTTCGCAGGCTCTTGAAATGCCAGATCCATTATAATTCGTCTCAAAGCAAACACTGCCGCTTGATGAGAAACTGTAACTCCTGCACGACCATAATGAATGGCTAATGTGGGTAAACTAAATACAGTATGAGGAGGATATTGATTAAATACATTTACCGCTTCTGCTATAAAATTATCAAGTTCTGTATCCGTAAACCATCGAAAAGTGTAACTGACATGTATCTCATCAAATTCAGATAAAATTGAACTAAATGTTATTTCTCCCTTCAAATAATCCACTTCATATCCATCTCCTGGATCTTTTAATGTTCCATTTATATAAATCTTACACACAGCGGGTTGATTCCATCTCTGAAAGGATAATATAGCAACATTTCGTGCTTTATTTAATCTGCCAATTTCATGAAAAATAGGGATTCTTTGAACATATCCTATCAATGACTCCACAAATGTTCTATAAGCAATAATAATTGGATCTATGACATCTATATCGCTTTCAGAAACAATAAAGGTTTCTGTGATATATGCATCTGTTGATCCATCAACTTGCTCAGTGGTGTAATCTATCCGAATTGAGTATAATCCAGTAGTTTGATCAGAAGGGATATTCCATTCAAAAACATAATAACCTAAACTTAATCTATCTGCCGCTTCTCCTGTGATTATTTCATTTCCATCTCTGTCTAAAATGGTTAAATCGATGTTAGATGGATCAAAAAGAGAGCCTTCTATATCAGAAAAAGTGAAACAAAATAATCCAGTGGTGCCTGCTTGGAAACTACCTTTAGTAGTTATTTTGGGGTCATCGGGAAGCCTTGTTATTGGTATTAGCTCTATGGTCATAAGGTTACGTTACCACTAAATTGCTTGTTGTAGTCTTAAATTGTCCAGTTTTTGAGAATTCAAGGGTGTATTCTCCTGGATCTAGTCGAATTACAGATGCCCAACGTCCATCTGTTTTGGTTTTAGTTTGCCCTACAATATATCTGTTCGCTCTCAATCCAGCAGTATAATCAGTTTTTACAAAGGCTCTGATACTTACATCTGCAATGGGGGTTCCGTTAGCTTTAACTCTAAATTTGTCGGTACTGCCATAATTATGATCTATGGATATAGACCCTTGTCCAATAAGAGGAATAGAGTCACCGATAGTGTGTATTTCATCAAATGTTTCTTTAACACCTTGAAACTCTTTAACCACTTCAAAAGGGATATGAGCTTTAGGGGATTCTCCATCCACAATCGCAGAAATCAAAATAAAATGTTGTCCAGTCGAAAAATTTGTATCATCAGCCAGAAAGCTTGCTTTATAAAAGCCTTCATAAGAAGCAACCTTATCCATGGTTCCTGTGAGGATGGAAGATTCACTATCATTTTCAAATACTTCATATTCGGGGTTATAGAATGCATCTGTAGCAGAACCTTGTTTGTTTACAGTGTTAGCTCGGAAATAGATTATTTGATTTAAAGCAAATGGGCCTAAGGACATAAATTAATTATTGTTAAAAGCTTGTGGGTATCTCCTTTAATTTTTTGCAAGGGAAATATAGCTTTAAGTAGCAATGAATTCTAATGGCATTTGGGATATATCATCTTAGACAAGCCTGCAATACCTCAGTAGGCACTCAAAATTTCACGGTATCAGGAATTGGAACTCCTGTTGCTGCAATGTTCTTTATTAATGCAAATACTACAGGTAGTGGAATTAATATACACACACCAGTAAATTTGCAAAAAGTAGGTTACGGGTTTTTTGATGGCACAAATCAAAGAGCTATAGCAATAGCTGTACAACCATTAACCACAACTAATACTTGGACTAAACAAGTTGATAATGCAAGTGTATTAGTACTCAATCATACCACCGGAGAATTAGATGGTATAGGTAGTGCAACTTTTATTTCTGATGGAGTTCAAATTAATTGGACTAATCCACCTCCTACTGCTATGTTACTTAACTGTGTGTTTTTCGTAGGGAATGGAATGTCAGTTACAGTAGGTGATTTTGACGGTGATTTTGATGTATCAGTCACATTAGGTTATCGACCTGATCAAGTATATACTTTTGGATCTGCGAATTCTATAGCACCTTTTGAATCTGCGACTTATGGAGCCCATCCTATTGCATCTGCATCCTGGGGTTGCTGGGATGGCACCTCGAATAATCAAACAGCAATAGGTATGTATGACCAAGACAATAGTTCTATAGCGACTAACCGCTACAATATTATTAGTAATACAACATGTATTTCTTTGCCTGCTTTTAATTATTTTTGTTCACTTTCTTCTAATGCCACCGGATTTGATATTACTGCGAGTTCAATTGCATGTGCATATTTAGCTATTAAATATAATCCAGATCTGAATGTTCCACATAATATCGGCTTTATCGATTGGCCTGGTGCAAAATCTGGTAATGATACCATTATTACAACTTTTAAACCTCAACTTGGAATTGAACTACAATCAACGGAAACCGCTTATGACGGTGGAGCAGCAGCCATAGGGTTATCACAGGGCTTTGGTATTTTTAGTGGAGCAAATATTGGAACTTTAACTGTGGCTCTTAATCCAGGATTTGACAGTGGTGCGGCATGGACTACTACAGGTGGTGCATGGACTATATCGAGTGGTAGTGCTATTTGTAGTAGTGTTGTCGAGACTTCTAATTTAGAACAAGCAAATATATTAACGATCGGTGAAACATATTCGATTACTTATACAATAAGCTCTTTTACGAGTGGATCATTTACGGTTAAATGTGGTACAACTGCTGGTACTACTCGTACTGCTAATGGAACATATAATGAAAGTTTGGTTTGTGCTGGGGATACTACATTACGATTAACTGCTGCTACACTTAGCGTAGCCGTTGTAGATAATTTCACGTGTACTATCCTAAAAAGTGAAGCCTTTTCATTCAAATCAATTAAAACCTCCGCAGGTAGTTCTGAATCTGTGTCTCAGGGCCAAGATCTACGCTTGATGAATTTAAGAGAAGCAATAAGTAATAATGGGGCTACGGCTGAGTTATATAGTATTAATAATAATGGCTATACAAAAACTATTACATCTAATTTTACAGATACCACTGTAAGAAAATTTGCATGGATAAGCGTAGGATATGAGTATGGTAGTAGTAGCAGTAGCAGTAGCTCTTCTTCACTATCAAGTTCGTCTAAGAGTAGTAGCAGTTTAAGTTCATCTTCACTGTCAAGTAGTTCCTTTAGTAGCTCCTCACTTTCAAGCTCATCTTCACTTAGCAGCTCATCCTCACTTAGCTCTTCCTCTTCACAAAGTAGTTCCTCAAAAAGTAGTTCTTCTTGGATTGCAAATGTCGGAGTAACTAATTTTGAAGTAATCCGACTTGCAGCTCCAACTTCTGCAATCACTCAAAATTTTATTAAAACTGGCTTTGGTACTCCTAAAGCGGTTATATTTATAGTCACTAATGCGATTACAGATAATACTTCTATAAATTCAGCAACCATCGGGATGGGATTCACAGATGGTTTGAATAATTATAGCGTTATGGGAGCTATTTTAAATGGAGCAACTCCCGCAGATACTGGTGTTTATTTTAACCAAATAAGTAATTTAGGATGTATCAGTATATTAAATCCAACTGGAGGATCTATAGACGGAGAGGCTTCTTGGAGCCAATGGGTCACAGATGGAGTACAAGTCATATGGAATACCGCCCCATCAACAGCGGTCTTGGTTACTGCTATACTTATTGGAGGAACAAGTGTTCAGGCGTATGTTGGAACTTTTACTAATGAAGTTGGAATTGGGAATACCAAAAATATACCTGATCCAGGATTCCGCCCAAATAACATCTTAATATTAGGATCTGATAATCCCTCATTTAATTCATTAGCTAATACCCAGTGTGTATTGGGATGTGGATTTGCAGATTCTTCAATCCCTATTACTCAAGTCTCTAATAATATAAAAAGCATTAATTTTGCTGGATCTGATTTGGGAATAACATATGTTAGTTCAAATTTGTCTTTTAGAGCAACAACTCTATCTATTGAAATTACAGATTTTACATCTACTGGATTTGTTGCAACCACCGGAATTGGGAACTCAATTACTAGAGTGTTTGCTTATCTTGCCCTTAAATTCGATGCCGCTCACTGGGTAGGACTTGTTGACTCCCCATCTTCTCCTAACAATCAAAGCGTTACTGCTCCTGGATTTAGACCTCAATTTGTAATGCAATTACCTTGTGCATCAACTTCCCAGGATACACAAAACCCAAGCGAAAACACTGGTGCTGGTTCTTGGGGAGTTACAGCATTTACTCGTGATGGTTTATTCACAAATTTTATAACAGATCAAGATGCTGCTACCTCAACCTGGGCGAATAGCATATCTACAGGTAAATTACAATCATACTCTGGTTCTGGAACACATCCTCCAACATTATTACATGAAGCAGATTTTACTTCATTCGATAGTACTGGTTGGACTTTAAATTATTCCACTGTAAATGCGAGTGCTCGTAAATGGGCAACTTGGGCAGTAGGAGAATATGAATCAAGCTCTTCTTCATTCTCAAGTAGCAGTTTAAGTTCTTCTTCACTGTCAAGTAGCTCACTCAGTAGTTCTAGCTCATTAAGCTCATCCTCACTTAGTAGTTCCAGTTTAAGTTCTTCTTCTTTAAGTAGCTCATCCAAGAGCAGTAGTTCTGCCAAACAATTAGGAAGTAGCTCTTCTTCATTATCAAGCTCATCATTGAGTAGTAGCAGTTTAAGTTCTTCTTCACTGTCAAGTAGCTCACTCAGTAGTTCTTCTTCATTATCAAGTTCTTCTAAGAGTAGTAGTAGTTTAAGTTCTTCTTCAAGAAGTAGTAGCTCACTCAGTAGTTCCAGCTCTTTAAGCTCATCTTCACTCAGCAGTAGTAGTTTGAGTAGTTCCTCTTTATCAAGTAGCTCACTCAGCAGTTCTAGTTCTTTAAGCTCATCATCACTCAGCAGTTCCAGTCTTAGTAGTTCCTCTTTATCAAGTAGCTCACTCAGCAGCTCCAGCTCTTTAAGCTCATCTTCACTCAGCAGTAGTAGTTTGAGTTCTTCTTCTAAGA
>ERZ1292625.1936-Hain-H41-01um-R1-1936-length-21278-cov-13_pt1 | contig 21278 bp, 21 predicted proteins | sample MGYA00564400_ERZ1292625 | MGnify/ENA primary metagenome ERZ1292625 (study PRJEB36523, sample SAMEA6512639) | groundwater metagenome | collected 2019-01-08 | study: AquaDiva: Metagenomics assemblies of 32 groundwater samples
GCTCCGCGCCGCGAAATTTTCTGACGGCGAATCTGACCTTGTTTTGATTCTGGAGCCGAGAGTCGGGATTGAACCGACGACCTGCGCCTTACCATGGCGCTGCTCTACCAACTGAGCTATCTCGGCAATGTGCGCACACACTACCATATTTTAAAATCAGTATATACTGGAGCGATGGAAGGACTCGAGCACTACGAGAAGGAGGAGCGCCCCTGGGGCGCCTTTGAACGCTTCACGCTCAATCAAGAGACGACGGTAAAGATAATCACCGTAAAGGAGGGTGAGGCCTTCAGCCTCCAGACCCATGAGCACCGCGATGAGTACTGGCGCGTTCTCTCTGGGGTGGGTACTGTGCGCATTGGCGACACTGATCACGAGGCACACGCGGGGGACAGTTTCTTTGTGCCGCGGCACACCGAGCACCGCGTCACGGGCGGCGAGGGCGGGATCACCTTTCTCGAAATCGCCTTTGGCACCTTCGACGAGAGCGACATCGAGCGCCTCGACGACCGCTACGGCCGGACCTAACAGAAAAGCCGGGGACCAACCCGGCTTTTTCTTGCTTTGCGCGGTCGATGGGATTTGAACCCACGATCTCGTCCGTGACAGGGACGCGCTTTGAACCAACTAAGCTACGACCGCATTCTTCTTCGTGGCTAAAAATCGCTCAAAGACGACTTTCTTCCTTACCAGCAGTAATTCCGAAGAATCCTCCCGATTATACATCAATTTATATAATTTCAAAGAATCTCGCGTCCCGAGCTGCAACCGAGAATAGTTATTTTTTGAGTCATAAATTGATCCTCCGTCGATACCCTGCTGTCGCAGTTTCTTCAGAAGAAGAACGAGAAAACGCCTCGAACAAGAGGTGAACGCCGTCAAGAGCGTCAAGCTGGGACTTTTCCTCTCCTTTTTCGTAAGGCCGAACCACACATTCCCATCTCCATCGAAATACCCTCGAACAAAGTGTGAGAAATACTTTTGGGGAACATGTGGTACCGCCAGACTTTTTGTTTTATTTGGCATGAATCCCAATTTCTCCAAATCCGTACACATCTCTTTATTTCCTATTTGAAGACGGTAGATAATCTTTTCATTTCCCTTCCTCGATCGAACACTTATTTTATGCTCAGACCGTATCGCTTTTTTAATCTCGATAAGAATATGTTCATCAGTAATTTGAATATTCCAAAAATGAGCACCCCTCTTATTAAGAGTTAGATATCCGTCTGCGGCGAAAAATCCAAGAATGTAGGCCATTTCGGGCGACCATGTTTTAAAGAAATCTGCGTTCACCGCGCGATGCATCGGCATATCCCAAGTATATTTTGTGACAGTGCATTATACTAGCCGTCTTATACACAAACTGGGTTTAGGAAGCCGGTGCGCTATGTCGCGACTCACTTTTGTGAGGCGGTGGCGAAATACTGTTTCGCGAGTGCGGCCATATCGCTTGCCTGTGCGGTATCGCCGAGACGAGCGTAGGCAGTACTCGCCTGAAGGTAGACATTGGCAACCTGCTCCCACACCACCTTTTTGTACGGATTCACCCAATATGGGTTCGCATAGAGCTCTGGGGGGTAGGAGGGGAGGATTCTTTTCGCAATAGCGATGGCTTTTTCATACGCTTTCTGCTGGACATAGAGCTGCATGAGCTGCTCGTATTCATATATCCCCTCTACAGGGTTAAAAGTGATCGTTTTGAGAAGTGCGGCTTCATACTGTTCTTCGTCACCCAGCTCTCTGTAAATGAGAGCTTCCCAGCTGTAGAAGAGCGGCTTCTTGGGCTTCTTTTCGATACTGCGGTGTATCTCGTCTAACGCCTCTTCGAGCAATGCTCTTCTCTTGGTTGGATCGTTAGTCAGATGTGAGAGCCGCTCAAGTGTGGTGGCCGCATGAAAGTGTGGAGAAAAATCAAAATCGCCAAGCCGCGTTGCGGTTCTAAATTCAGCGAGCGCCGCATCATACTTTTGATTGCTCAAGTAGGCCAGGCCCATTTCAAGATGGTACGAATCATACCAATACGAGATACTGAAACAGCTTATGGCTGCGGCGCTCCCGAGCACGAGTATGGCGAGGCCCCTTCCCCATCGATGCACCCTTTCTGGTGTCACTATGCCCCGCTGTCCGTAGACTGCGCCTACTATAAGGAAGAAGAGGAGCGGGTTTGCCGCGTATCCCCAGTTAACCTCCATACAGAGCGCCAGAATTGTCGCCACAGCTCCTATGAAGACGGCACTGCGCGCAACCTCCTCTCCCGAGGAGTCGTCCTGGCGCGCAGAGCGATACAGAGACCAGACAATCACGAAGACGAGGAGAGTGAAGAGAAGCCCGCCAAGAAGGCCGATCTCGGCAAAGAGCTTAAGAAATTCATTGTGCGGGCTTGACGCATAATACGCAGGCGTATCTTTATACCGTTTGACTGCCTCGCCATACGTCCGGAGTCCAACCCCCATAAGAGGGTTGTGTCGTATGATGGTCAACGCGTCATCAAAATAATGGAGTCGCGCGGTGAGCGCATTCGCCTCGAGCGTTTCTCCGGTAAACACCCCCACCTCTTGACCCTGTGTCGCCGCTCGCTGCTGCGTGAGCGCCAATAGACCAGCAACCAGAAGCGCGCTGCAGGCAAGAAGAGCGAGTATACGTACGGCGACCACTCTCGTTCGCGCCAACGCCACCACCGGTCGAAAGAACAGCGCCGCCCCGAGGACAAGCGCGATGAGGAGGCTGAGCCAGCTCCCCCGAGAGAACGTCAGTACAAAAGCGGCGCTCACCAGCGTGCCGCATACACCCCACCCTATCGCGCTGACGCGCGTTTTGGCTGTGGCGGTACGCGCATACAACAGCACGAGTGGGAGCAATAAAAACCCAGCAAAAGCGTTGTGGTCGTTGAAGGTAGAAGCGAGTCGAAGATATCCGAAGTTATTGGTGAAAAAGAGTTCTACGATACCCCAGAGAGCGAGGAGGCCCGCGCTCACCATAGCTACGGCGGTCAGAAACTCGAAGCGAGGGCGTGAGTCAACGACGAGGCGCGCAGAGATAAACGCTACATAATACCCAACCCAGTGCAGTACATTTATGCCCGTCGTCGTCCGATCTGCTGAAGGGATAAACGACAGCGCCATGGCGCCAAGGAGGAGGAGAAACAGCACACTGACTGGTTCACATAGTGCACGTTGAAATGCCTCACGACGGTGCCTCCAGGCAAAATACGCAAACGGTCCTGATAAGAAAAAGAGGAACAGTTGCGCCTCGTACCTCGCTCCCCCGTGATAGAAGGGCACAACAACCAGAAGAAGACCAAGAGCAAGCAATGCAAAAAAAGAAGGGCGGTCTGCAGCGTTCACGCTCATAAGCCACTCTTTCACGGTGACTCGATAGTAGCACATAAGACAAAAGTTACTCCGTCATAAAACGAGTGAAGAGCCCCCGTCGCAATACCAAACGATACACATACCGCAGAAGAACAAAAGACCCTACGAGATAGAGGAGGGAGAGGGCTGAAGCAATAAGAAAATAGTACATCGAGAAACTTCCACCGCCCACAATATGTCGCATGCTTTCAAATACATACGTGGTAGGAAGTAGGTACGAAAACGGGTGAATAAAAGCAGGGAGCGTGCTGATTGGATAAAATACTCCTGAAAAGGGCATGGTGAAAACGGGGAGGGACCATACCAAGATTTCCGCAGCAGGACCCATGCGCAATACCGCTGCCGTTGCAACGATACCCATCGCCCAACCAAACATACATAAGATAAATGCAAACGGTATGATATATAGACCAAACTGAAACACATCATACGCGAAGAGGAGCGCCGCAAAAACTGTCATAGTCACGATCGCAAGAATTGTGGTAACGATACTGGTGAGTATCAGTCCCATGCAGTATTCGCCTACCGTAAGCGGTGAAGAGAAAAGATTAATTAAGTTGCGGGTCCATACATCCTCCAAAAAAGCGTTCGTCATGCTCTGTTGAATACGTGTAAAAAAATTCCAAAATATAACAGCACCAATCAGTACCCCCAACACGGTGAATGGTGTCCCCCCAAGACTCATCAGGTATTGAGTGATGAGACCCCATATAAAGAGCTCGACGGTAGGCCAGTAAAGTGACGATATAAATCGAGTCTTACTCCGCGATTGCAAATAAAATTGCCTTAAAAAAATGGCGTATACGCGTTTAAGACTCATGGTTGGAGTGTGCGCGACGATTTATGAGAGCAACAAACAGTTGATCAAGATTCTTAGTACCGTGCATTGATGCGAGCTCTCGCGGATTCCCTTCAAGAATGATCGAACCGCCTGCAATGAAGAGCACCCGATCACATACTGCCTCTACTTCGTACATATCGTGTGAAGTCCATAAAATTGCCGCGCCACCTGTAACCGCATATTTCTTCAATTTTTTTCGAATCGTATCCGACGTGTGCGGGTCAAGAGACGCAGTTGGTTCGTCAAGCAACAAAAGTTTTGGCTCGTTTAGAAATGCCTTCGCTAGGCTGAGTCGAGACTGCTCTCCCGAGGAGAGCAGTCCCACCTTTGTATTGGCTAATCGCATGAGACCAAAATCCTCAAGAAGCGTCCTGACACGCTGTGGAGGGTGCGGGATGTCGTATAGGTACGAGAAAATTGTTAGGTTTTGCCACGCTGTTAGATTGCCCGGCAAATGAGCATAAGGGGCCACAAAATTGATCTGCCCGAGCAGATCGCCGCGATGTGAGGTGAGATTTTTACCAAATATGTGTATCGATCCTGTGGTTGGAGTCACAATGCCAAGAATCATGTTGAGCGTGGTCGTTTTCCCTGCACCGTTTTCACCCAATAAACCGACTATTTCGCCCGGTTTGACGGAAAAGGAGACATCTTTAACTGCCACAGTGGAGCCATATGTCTTACCTAACTGAGTAACTAAAAGGGTGCTGTCCATATCAGGTCATTTTGATTTTCCTCAGTAATTACTCTATCATAATCGAATACCATGGATGATCCGACAAATCGAGGCGAACGAATGGTACCAGAAATGCAGCGTGATGACCTCATCTACTTGGAACACATCACCCGCTATCTTTTCGCGAAACAGTTTGTTACTCAGGCTCGCGTGCTCGACCTTGCCTGCGGTGCTGGGTACGGATCCTCTATGCTCGCTTCTGCAAACGCTACACACGTACACGGGATTGATGTTTCTCCAGAAGCGATTGCCTACGCACAAAAGAGGTATGCGCATGAACGAATTTCGTTCCAAGTAGGAGACGCTGACGCTATTCCACTTGAGACGGGGTCGATCGACGTGGCTGTTTCTTTTGAAACAATAGAGCACGTGCATCACCCAGAACGCTTTGTCAAAGAACTCGTACGCGTGCTTAAAGAAAATGGTCTTCTCATTCTCTCAACCCCCCACAGTCCGGTAGCACCAGAGGATAATGAGCACCATTTGCATCTCTTTACCGCCGCACAGCTCCTGTCTCTCTTGCACGATTTCCCGCACATTCGTACGTTCTATCAAAACACAGTGGCAGCAAGTTATGTGGTCGAGGAGAACCACCTTAAAGAGGGAGCGTACCCCCTTCATACAGAACAAGTATCAGACAAAGAGCCCGGACAACAGCAATACATCATCGTGGTCGCCTCCCGCCACGCCCTCCCTGCCTTACAGGAGATTGCGACGCTATTTACCGATCGAGAGTTACAAAAAGGACTCGCCCTTGAACGAACCCATCAATTGCGTGCGCGAACGTGGCAATGGAAATTATTACGGATGCTATACAAAACGAGCAATTTTTTCTCCTCTCGAAAATCAGGATGAAAAAGGTAGCCGTCATCATTGTTAATTGGAATGGGCGTCGTTTCTTAGAAAACTGCCTCAACTCACTCTCTGCACAAACCTACCATCCCATAAAAATCTACTTCGTAGATAACGGCAGTGACGACACTTCTGTGGCTTTTGTGGAGAAAGCGTACTCGCACGTAACCCTTATTCGAAATTCTTCAAACCTCGGGTTCGCAGAAGCGAACAACCAGGGTATTAAGGCGGCACTTGCAGATCCCGAGATCTCTCACATTGCTCTCCTTAACAACGACACTGAAGTAGATCCCGACTGGCTTAACTCGCTCCTACAAGGTATGCAGACGGACACGACTATCGGTGTGGCAGCCAGCAAAATATACAACTTTACTCAGCGAGACATTATCGATTCTGTAGGCGACTCCTTTTCAAGAACAACAGGGCGGGTACGAAATCGAGGCCATAATGAACGCGACGAGGGTCAGTATGAACTATTTGAAGAAGTATTTGCTGCGTGTGCCGCTGCGTGCCTTATCCGGAGAGAAACGCTTGAAGATATTTGCATGGATGGTTCATATTTTGACACCGACTTTGGAAGTTATATTGAGGACGTTGACCTTTGCATACGCGCTCGTCTTGCTGGGTGGACATGCTGGTACGTACCAACCGCCCGGGTATACCACGTTGGATCCGGAACATCCTCTCGCCTCGTCCGTACATGGAAGTACAGTATCTCCCAGCGAAACCGAATTTTCACCGTCATAAAGAATATGCCATTCCCGTATGTGGTTGTGCTTCTTTTCCACTACCTCATTCCTATCCGTGATGCGGCTTATGTTGCTTTGAAGCTGTTCCCATTTTTGCGCCGCTTCCGTACGAACCCAGCTGCCCCAATCGAGAGTTCTCTAAGTATCCAAGACGTTGGATACGTGTATGTACAGGGAACCTTAGGTGCTCTGCGACTTCTCCCAAAAATGCTGAAGAAAAGACGCATCATCCAACGAAGCCGCGTTATTTCAAACAACGAGGTGCGACGTTGGTTTCGCGAACTCGCACTATGAACGACGTTTCGGTAGTCCTGGTAACCTACAATTCTGAACACTATATCCGTACGTGTCTCGATGCACTTGCAGAGGCGCAGGTGCGCGATGTTGTTGTTGTCGACAACAATTCGCATGACTCTACCCGCGCTATTTTAAGTGAATTTTCAAGTCTGACCGTGATTCTAAACGACACGAACCGGGGATATACTCAAGCGGTAAATCAGGGGGTTCGCGCGACTGGGACTCCGTACATACTGGTACTCAATCCCGATGTTGAGATATCGGCTGACACTATCCAAGTGCTCGTATCTGAGCTGCATACGGACCCTCGAGTTGGGATCGCCGCCCCAAAACTGGTCTACCCTGATGGAAAGCTGCAGTACTCGTGTCGTCGCTTCCCCACCTTTTTTACCTTCCTTTTACGAGGTCTCGGGTGTACCGAGGCACGAGCATGGATGCCCCGACTGCTCCACAGGCACCTCATGACGGAATATGATCACGTGCAGCCTCTCGATGTCGATTGGGTATTGGGAGCATGCATGCTTATACGCCGAGACATGCTTACTTCGATCGGTCTTCTAGATGAATCCTACTTCCTCTACTACAGTGACATAGATCTCTGCTTGCGCGCTAACCGTGCCGGATGGAAAGTGCGATATGAGCCTCGTGCCACAGCGATACACCAGTACGGCCGAGTGAGTGCGCAGAATCGACTCTCTAATCCTGCAACGCGTTCGCATATACGGAGCGCCCTCCGCTTCTTTTGGCGCCAATTGACGAAGGCGGTATGATAGTACGATGAGAGATTTGGATGTCAGTCAAGCATCACCGTCAACAATCCTCCTTTTTGATGTTGGTGCCCTCGCCACGAGCTTCTTTCTTGCATACACACTCCGTGGCTCTTTTGGGTATGCACTGCAACCGTCCTCGTTCTACTTATTGTTTATAGGGTCTGCGCTTTGTGCGTTCGTCATACTTGGCACGCTTTTCTCCCTCTATACCAACCGTAAAAATATCCTTTCTCTTTCATACTTATCTGATTTTCTACGGACCTACGCACTGTGGGGAGCTTTTATAATTACGTGGCCTTTTTTGATTAAAACGGACTACTCACGCACGGTCGTCCTCTTCTTTGTCGTTATTTCTTTCTTCATGCTCTATGGAGGAAGGATCCTGCTCGCATTCGTTACACGAATGAGTGGGAGTTCTGATGCCGAGGTAACGCGAGCCGTACGCGGTATTCTTACCCTCATCCGGGTGACCCCCGACCCAATCGCCTTACTTGAGGATGTCCGTATCAGCCGCTCCTTGCGACCGATGGATCGCCTTGCGAAACGCTCTCTCGATATCGTCGGCGCCAGCGTCGGGTGTGTCATACTACTCCTCGTTATTCCCGTTATCGCGTGGCGTATACGTCGAGAGAGTCCTGGACCAATCTTCTTCGTCCGCGAACGAGTCGGGAGGGACGGAAAGATATTTAAGATGTTCAAGTTCCGCACCATGTATCTCCACGAGAAGCGCAATAGCCCTCCTCGTTCAAGTGACGACCCACGCATTACCCCGTTTGGCAGAATTCTTCGCCGTTACAGCATTGATGAATTACCCCAAGTCATCAATGTCCTGCGCGGAGATATGAGCTTGGTCGGCCCTCGCCCTGAGCTCCCCGCGCTGGTTGAGAAGTATGAGCCGTGGCAGCGGGCGCGACTGCGCACCCTCCCGGGTCTTACGGGGCTTTGGCAAATCCTAGGACGAAAAGATCTGCCTCTCAATGAGAATCTCGAATACGATCTGTACTATGTTTTCAATCAGTCGTTCTTCCTCGATTGCGCGATTATCCTCAAAACCATCCCGCACCTCGTCCTACCTAAAGGTGCGTATTGAACGGGTGCCGAGGGTGAGAGTTGAACTCACGACCTTCTCTTTATGAGTGAGATGCTCTAACCACCTGAGCTACCTCGGCAGTACTATTGACTCTATCAAATTTTTGTATACGACTCAAATCCGCTCGTGAGGGTCGCGATGCCTTGTGCATCTATGAGGTAGCCCTCAAGGCCGGGAAGGGACTCGATAAAAACGATACCCTTCTTCCCCATCGCAAAGGCTCCTGTAGCGAAGCGATCAGCTTCGAGTACGTCAGGGCCAATCACCGTGAGGCTCACGATTTCATTCTGCTTCAAATGCGGCGCGTGGGGGTTGTAGATGTGGTCGCCACGAATATACGAACCCGACGTCGCAATTCCCCTCCCTCGCGGATAGATCACCTTTACTATCTGGGTCGGATTGAATGGGTTCCGGATCCCCACACTCCAGTCTTTCCCTTTGCTGTTTTTTCCGGCAAGCGCGATATCGCCCCCCGCATTCACAAAGTAGTGCTCACACCCTGCGGTCGCGATGAGTGCCGCGACGTTTTTAATCGCCCATCCTTTCACGATCCCAGACGGGTCGAGAAGCCCGTCGGGGCGCTTGATATTGAAATACCCCTGTGTCTCTTGGTGTGTTTTTGTAGCCACGTCAAAGACTTCGCGCATGTCAGTGCTCATCGCGGCAAGCGGCAGCTCGCCGCGATTTATCTGCGAGATCTCACTCGTCTCCTTGTAGGTACTGAAGCGTTCATCAACGCCTCGGAGATAGTCAAACGCGGCATGCATCGTTGCTGCAGGGTCGAGGGCCACAATCTCGATCTCAATCGGCATACCCATTATGGACTGTACTGACCTCATCTCTCTATACTACCGAAGTACTCCCCACCCGCCACTTTTATTCAGAGGAGAGTGTTCTACAATGGAGATATATGAACACGTACAGCGTCGAACAATCACGGATTATCCATTTCTTTACCGCAAGCACGATGAGCGCCCCCCTCTGGCTCCTCGTCCGCCTCTATCTTGGATATGAATGGTTTATAGCTGGCTGGGAAAAAGTCATTAATCCGGTCTGGTTTGGTCCTAGCGCTGGTGCAGCCGTCCAGGGCTTTGTCAAAGGCGCGCTCACGAAAACGACCGGACTTCACCCTGACGTATCGATGTGGTACGCATCATTCCTCCAAAATATGGTGTTGCCGAACGCGACAGCGTGGTCAAACGCAGTCGCGGTCGGCGAGGTCTTGGTCGGGCTTGGTCTCATTGTCGGGCTCTTCACCGGTATCGCTGCGTTCTTTGGGTTTGTGATGAACATGAGTTATCTGCTCGCAGGCACGGTGAGCATGAACCCCGTCATGCTCTTCCTGGCACTTCTCCTCATGGCCGCATGGCGAGTCGCTGGGTACTGGGGTCTCGACCGTTTCGCGCAGCCGATGATTCGTAGGAAATTCTTTCGGCTCACTTGACACGTTCCGTATGTCCTCTCTGCGTAACCAGAGCGCGCTCCAGGTAACCGCGCTTCGTACCGATGCGCTTGCTATCGTCGAGGCCGGCTACGACGCAATCAATGTCGAAGCCGCCCTCTCTCAAAGGCTTGTGGTTCGCGAAGAAGAGCTTGTGCTCGACGGGGTACCCTACCCTATTTCCGAGCGGCGTCTGTATGTCGCTGCCGTCGGTAAGTGCGCGTTTGCGGCAAGTCGCGCACTAGAGAAGCTCGGCAGCACACATCTTGCGGGCGGGATCGCGCTTGATGTGGTTGACCCAGAGCCCTACGCACTCACGACCATTACCCCCTACCAGGGTACGCATCCGCTCCCCAGTGGGACGAATGTGTCTGCTGCTACTGCGTTGCGTACCTTCCTTTCTGACCGTACGCCTGAGGACTTTGTTCTGATGCTTATCTCGGGCGGCGGCTCGACACTCTTGTGCCTGCCCGAGCTTCCTATGACTGCCGCCGATGAGGAGATCCTTTTCAAAGAACTGACCGCGCGAGGCGCATCAATTCAAGAATTGAATACGGTACGCAAGCACACCTCGCACGCACGCGGCGGCGCTCTGGCCGCCGCGTGCCCTGCCACAATGCTCACTCTCCTCGTCTCCGATGTTCCTGGGAATGATCCTGAGTATATTGCGTCTGCCCCAACACTTCTCGATCCATCAACCATCGCCGATGCAAAAGCGGTTCTCACAAAGTACGACATCACGCCCCCATCTACCACGACCTTCATTGAGACACCCAAAGACACTGCAGCATTTGCGCACGTCACGACGACTCTCTTCCTCACTAATAAGCACGCGCTTCACGCGATGCAGGCAGCAGCAGAAGCGCGCGGCTACACAACCGCTATCATGAATGATCAGGTGGTGGGGGAAGCGAATAATCTCGGGAGAGATATCGTTGAAGAACTTCACAGCACACCCCCGAAGACTGCGCGACTCTACGCAGGCGAGAGCACCGTAACAATCGGCGGCGCAGGCGGCGCAGGCGGGCGCAATCAGGAACTTGTGCTCGCCACGCTTGAAGACATTCATGACGATGAGCTCGTACTCGCCTTCGCTTCTGACGGACACGACAACACAGATCACGCCGGAGCAATCGCGGATGTGACCACGCGCGAGCATGCGGTCACGCACGCGCTCGTGCCGCGCGAATACCTCACCGAGCACCGCTCCTATGACTTCTTTAAAACGAGCGGGGACGCCCTCATAACCGGGTATACTGGATCTAACGTGTCTGACATTATTCTTGCGCTCAAAAAATAACTACTATGGCTACTGAACACATTCTCTGGATGCACAAGGTTGGGATGGAACAGGTCCCCCAAGTGGGTGGCAAGAATGCCTCGCTCGGTGAGCTGTTACGCGCCGTGGTGCCCCAGGGCGTACGTGTCCCCGGCGGCTTTTGTATCACGGCCGATGCGTATTATCACTTTTTGAAAGAGACCGGACTCGATACCTTTATTGAAACGACACTGAAAGATCTCGACACCCGTAATCTAAAGGAGCTCGCGCGGTGTGGAAAGCTGATACGTGAAAAAATGCGCGCCACCCCCCTCCCTCCGGATCTGGAGAAAGAAATCGTTGAGGCATATGCCGAGATGGAAAAGGAATACGGCAAAAACGTCGATGTCGCCGTGCGCTCAAGCGCGACTGCAGAAGATCTTCCGGGTGCCTCCTTTGCTGGTGAGCATGAGACGTACCTCAATATCCGAGGTGCCTCTGATGTCGCACGTGCAAGCATTTGGGCAATGGCTTCCCTCTTCACCGACCGAGCAATCTCCTATCGTGCCGACAAAGGCTTCGCCCACACCAAGGTCGCGCTCTCGGTCGGGGTGCAAAAGATGGTCCGCTCTGATAAGGGTGCTTCGGGGGTGATGTTCACGGTCGATACCGAGAGTGGCTTCAGCGACCTTGTCCTTATGAACGCTGTATGGGGGCTTGGCGAGCTGATCGTTCAAGGACAAGTCACGCCCGATGAATATCTCGTGATGAAATCGAAGATCGGCAAGGTGAGCAGTCCGCTCATAAGTAAGACGCTCGGCGCGAAGACTAAAAAGATGCTCTACGCCTCCGGCAAAAAAGGTGTGATCCAGACAAAGACCGTACGCACCTCCGCTGCTGAAGAGAGTCGCTTTGTTCTCACCGACGCTGAGGCGATTGAGCTTGCGCGCTGGGGTGCCTTGATCGAGACGCACTACTCAGAGCGTGCTAAAACCTGGACTCCCATGGATATGGAGTGGGCCAAAGACGGGATCACTGGCGAGCTCTACATCGTGCAGGCGCGCCCCGAGACCGTGCAGGCAGGACGTGACTTTTCAAAGTTTATCGAATACCGCGTCTCGGGTGCAGGGAAAGAGCTCGTGCGTGGAATCTCAGTCGGCTCGAAGGTCGCAAGCGGAGTCACCCGCACCATCAAGAGTCCTCGCCAGATCAAAGATTTCAAGCAGGGCGAGATCCTCGTAACCGAAATGACCGACCCTGACTGGGAGCCGATTATGAAGATGGCCTCGGCAATCGTCACTGACCGCGGTGGGCGCACGAGTCATGCCGCGATTGTCTCACGCGAACTTGGTCTCCCTGCCGTGGTCGGCACTGGTAACGCGACCCGGGTGCTGAAGAACGGAACTCTGGTCACTGTGGATGCTTCGGGAAGCGTCGGGAGTATCACCACCGGTAAAGCAAAGATCGAGATGCGTGAGCACTCAATCGGTACCATTCCAGAGCCAAAAATCAAAGTGATGGTCAATATCGCTTCACCTGACATTGCGTTTGAAAACTCCTTCCTCCCCGTGAAGGGGGTGGGGCTCGCGCGTGAGGAGTTCATCATCGCATCGACGATCGGTGTGCATCCACTCGCGGTGCTCAATTTCAAGAAACTCTCACCCACGCTCCGCACCGCGATAGGAAAGAAGATGCAGGGATGGAAAAATCCGATCGACTTCTACGTCGACAATCTCGCGTACGGTATCGCAAAGATCGGTGCTGCCTTTGCTCCTCGTCCGGTTATCGTCCGCTTCTCTGACTTTAAGACCAACGAATACGCCACCCTCCTCGGCGGAAGTGCGTATGAGCCGAGTGAGGCCAACCCGATGATCGGCTGGCGCGGTGCCTCCCGCTACTATGATCCAAAGTTTAAAGACGCTTTTGCACTCGAGTGTCGCGCATTGGTAAAAGTACGTAAGGAGATGGGGCTCGAGAATGTGATCCCGATGATCCCCTTCTGTCGTACCGTCAAAGAAGCGGAGGAGGTGCTCACGACAATGCGTGATCATGGTCTCGTCGCAAAGTCACTCGCAAAAGGAGGTGAGACGACCACGCCCGTCTACATGATGTGTGAGATCCCGAGCAATGTCCTCCTTGCAGAAGAATTTCTCGACCTCTTCGACGGCATGTCAATCGGCAGTAACGACCTCACTCAGCTCACGCTTGGGCTCGATCGCGACTCGGGTATCGTCACCCATATTGCCAACGAAAACGACGAAGCCGTGCGTGCGCTCATCTCCATGGTCATCCGTAAGTGCACTGCGCGCGGCAAATATATCGGTATCTGCGGTCAAGGCCCTTCTGACCTCCCTGACTTTGCTGCATTCCTCGTGAGAGAGGGCATCGAGAGCATATCACTCAATCCTGACTCGGTGATTAAAACGATCGAACAGATTGCGGAGCTTGAGGAGAAACTGGCTACTTAACATGCGCGTTGATTACGTTGAAGCACGAGCGATTGTCGACACGCGTGGACGTCCGACTGTCGAGACCACTATCGCGGCGCATGCGCTCACAGCAACTGCTTCGGTCCCTGCGGGCAAGAGCACCGGCACCCACGAAGCGGTTGAATTGCGGGACACCGATGGTGGTGTGGCAGCCGCAATCGAGAATGTAAATACTACGATCCGGCACGCGCTCGTGGGCCGCCGCTTTGAAACACTCGATGAGCTCGACACGTACCTTATCGAGCTCGATGGTACGCCGAACAAGGCGCGCCTCGGCGCGAATGCGATACTCTCCGTCTCGATCGCGGCACAGCGCCTCGCGGCCCTCTTGGCCGACGAGCCGCTCTGGAGAAATATCGCGCGACGTGTGAACGCGGCGCCTGCGGCGCCGCATCTCTATATGAATGTCATGAATGGTGGAGTTCACGCCGATTTCAAGCTCCCCTTTCAAGAATATATCCTCGTGATTGAGGGAGAAACAAGCAGCGCGCTCGCCACTGGGCGAGAAGCGTTTGCCAAGCTCGGTGAGAAGCTCGGCGCAGATACCCCGATGGGCGACGAGGGCGGCTACGCGCCCTCCTTCGACACGCTCGAGAGGCCTTTTGAGATTCTCACTGAAATCGCCGCACACTTTTCGAATGTCTCACTTGCTATTGATGCGGCCGCGAGCGAGTTTTATAAAGACGGCAGTTATATGCTTCTCGGGACACCATATTCGGCAGACCAACTCACTACGATATATCGTAGTATTTCAGAAAAGTATGCGATCCACAGTATCGAAGATCCTTTTGATGAAGAGGCAGCACCTGACTTCACTCGTCTCACTGAGCAGCTCGGCAACAAGCTCCTCATTGTTGGTGACGATTTCACCGTTACCAACCCCGCACGCATTAAGAAGGCGGCGGCAGAGAAAGCGGTCAATGCTGTGTTGATTAAGCCAAATCAGATCGGCACTGTTATGGAGGCACTCCAAGCCGTTGCGGATACCCGCGCACTTGGTTGGCAGCCGATCGCCTCACATCGCTCGGGCGAGACGCTCGACACCTTTATCGCCGACTTCGCCTACGGCACTGGCTGCCACGGTATCAAGGCCGGCGGCCTCGGCCAGCGTGAGCGCCTCGAAAAATACGAGCGCCTTCTCGCCATCGAGCAAGAAGCAAAAGTCGTGTAATATACCGAGTATGAAAATCCATTACTTTGCGGGCGAGGGGTGGGAGGAGCAGGTGGTGAGGGAGAAACTTGTGGGAGATGAGATCATTTTTCATGAGGGACCCTTCTCGGCTCACGCTGACGTGAGCGACTCCTCCGCAGATGCGCTCTGTGTCTTTATGGAGTCCAGAATCGGCGAGGCGGAGATGAACCGATTTCCTGCGCTTAAGCTTATCGCCACCCGCTCAACCGGCTTTGATCATATTGACCTTGCGACGGCAGCGGCAAAGGGCATCACGGTAGTGAATGTCCCGTTTTACGGTGAGAACACCGTTGCCGAGTTTGCCTTCGCGCTCCTCCTCTCCCTCTCGCGCCGCATACCCGAGGCGCAGGCGCGCGTGCGGAGCGGGGCTTTCTCACCCGCAGGACTCCGCGGTTTTGACCTCGCCGATAAGACGATCGGGGTTGTCGGTTGCGGCCACATCGGCATGCACATGATTAAAATGGCCAATGGCTTTGGTATGAAGGTGCTCGGCTTTGACGTCCGTCAGGACCCGCAGTGCGCGATCGACAATAACTTCACCTACGCGACGCTCGACGAGATCCTCGCCTCTGCCGACATTATTTCACTCCATGCACCCTACAACCCGCATACCCATCACCTTCTCAACGCCGAGAATATGAAGAACATTAAGAAAGGTGCTTACCTCATTAACACCGCGCGCGGCGCGCTCGTCGACACTGCGGCGCTCGTTGCCGCGCTTGAGCAGGGTGTACTCGCTGGCGCCGCGCTCGATGTCCTCGAGGAGGAGGGCGATCTCGCTCATGAAGAGTCGCTCTTAAACCAGCCCCATCCAAAAGAAGAAGAGCTGCGCACGACTCTCGCAAATCACTACCTCATTGACCATCCGCGCGTCATCGTCACCCCGCACCTTGCCTTTAATACCCAAGAAGCGGTGGGGCGTATTCTCACTACCACCATAGAAAATATCCAGCACTTTGCGACAGGGGCCCCCACTAACGTCGTCAAAAGTTCCTAGAGCGTCGGATCGCCTGGGGTGTAGAAAAAGAGATCATCACTCGAGCGCGCCCACCTCTCCTGCACCGGCGCGAGAATGCGCCACGATTCAATCACCTCCGCGCTTGAGACAAAGAGTGCGTGATCAGAGCGGAGCGCCTCCACGAGCACCTTCTCGTAGGCGTCAGGGTCAGTCGAGGTGAAAGCGGCCTCCGGTGCCATATCGTTTTTATACCGTATATGGATGGCCGTATCCTTTTCTGCGAGCATCTTGCCGGTCACCAGCCGTACCCTGACACCCTGCCACTCGGGTGCGCTCGAGACAAGCGTGAGATCAACATAGGTCTCGGTAGTACTCGCAGGGTTGGCCACGTCGTCACGATAGCCTCGGTATTGACCGCGCCGGATCGCGGCGCCAGGCGCGAGCGTGAGCGTGGCGAGCGCGTTCGTGCGACGCTCGGGAATGCTCACCGACTCATCGAGACGCATGAGCACAAGGGCCGCAAGCTGCAGCAGGTGGCTCTGCAACACATCTCGGAGCGCACCCGTCTGCTCATAAAAGTGGGCCCGCCCTTTGGCGCCAATTATCTCTCGCGCACTGATCTCGATGCGCTCGATGGACTGATTGTTCCATGTCGTCTCTCGTCGAAATGAGAGCAGATTCTGCACCATCTGCTTGGCGAGGTAGTGGTCGATCCGGTACACCTGCTCTGCCGTAAAGTACTGCTCAACATGGGTGATGAGCTCGGTGGCTGACGCGAGGTCAGTGCCAAACGGCTTCTCGAGGAGAAGCTTCGTCCCCGGCTGCGCGAGCCCAGCTGCCCCCATGTGGGTAACGATAGGCGAGACAGCGTTCGGCGGCACGGACATGTAGAAGAGACGTTGTGCGGGCTCCCCTTCTTCAAGCGCCACGAGACGCTCCGCGAGACGCGTATAGCCAGCTCTATCGTCGGTGTCGAGGGTGAAGAGCTCAAGGTGCTCTTGGACAAAGGGTGAGAGGTCGTCGAGCGTCACTCCCTCACGACGCGTAGTACCGAGAATTGTTGTGCGCGCCGGGAACACACCTGCCCCCGCGATCGCCTCTATGGCGGGGAGGAGTTTCTGCCGTGCGAGGTCACCGGTAACCCCAACGATCACGAGAATAAGGGGTTTTTCAATCATCGCCCCAGTATACTAGACCCTTCGGTTGTCCACTTGGTACCTTCCCCTCCTCTCCCGTATACTGGCGGAATATGCCTCAAGAAACACAGCCCCTCCCGCCCGCTTCATTCATTAACAAAAAAGTTGCCCTCTCACTTGCGCTCATTCTCGTTGTGGGCGTCTACGTCGTCTGGCAGCGCATGAGTAGCCCTGAATCGGCTGTGGCTACCACGCCAGCGACCCCCGAGGTCGTCGGCCGGTTTAGAGATGGTACCTACACGGGCAACTCGGTTGACTCAATATTTGGTCAGGTACAGGTGCAGGCGGTTGTAAAAGGTGGGGCGCTCGTGAATGTGATCGGACTCGTCTATCCGAACGATCGAGAAACATCGACCCGCATCAGCAATGAATCGCTCTCTGTTATGACGAAGGAGGCGATCGAGATTCAGAGCGCTGACGTTGATCTTGTCTCAGGTGCGACCCAAACGTGGGAAGCATACGTCGTCTCGCTCGACTCGGCGCTCAAGCTTGCCGCTCGATAAATGACCTGGATCGACGCATTTCTCAACCGGATCACGATGTACCGGTTGGTGCTCTACTACCTCACGGTGGTGTGGGTTGCTGCGCTTGGTGCCTCGTTCTTTGATCTGCTCCCCTTCTCAACACCAGAACTCCTCTTCTCAACGGTCGTGATCCTTGGTGCCTGCTGGATCACGAATGAGGTCTTTGCGTCAGTCTTCAGAGTTCCGGCAAATGTTGAATCGGTGTATATCACTGGGTTCATTCTCGCGCTCCTCATCGCACCCGTTTCTGCAACTGATGGAGCCGGAATCGGTTTTCTCCTCTTCGCCTCCGTCACGGCGATTGCCTCGAAGTACATCCTCGCGCTTGGGAAGAAACATCTCTTCAATCCTGCGGCGTTTGGTATAGCTTTTTCTGCGCTCGCGCTCCACCAATCGGCAACCTGGTGGGCAGGAGGGAGCGTGCTCCTCATGCCGTTCGTCCTTACCGGCGGACTCCTGGTGGTGCGCAAGATACGCCGCTTTGATCTCGTCGTTGCCTTTCTACTCTCGGCGTCAATCACTATTGCCCTTGCGGCTACCGACAGCGTGACCGCGCTCACTCAGACGGTGACCCACTTCCCTCTCTTCTTCTTGGCGCTCGTGATGCTTACCGAGCCCCTCACGATGCCGCCGACGCGTGCAGGACGCATCGCATACGGCGTGCTTGTCGGTGTCCTCTTTGCACCCAATGTCTCGTTCTGGCCGTGGGCGATCACGCCCGAGCAGGCACTCCTTATCGGTAATCTCTTTGTCTATGCGATAAGCCCAAAAGGCCGCTTTGTCCTCACGCTCAAAGCACGTAACCAGCTCGCCAGTGCCACCGAAGAGTTCATCTTCACTCCCGATCGACCGTTCGCCTTCTCGGCCGGGCAGTACCTCGAGTGGACCCTCGAACCGAAGGGCGCCGACGCGCGCGGCAATCGCCGCTACTTCACTATCGCGTCTTCACCTACCGAGAGCGACGGCACTATTCGTCTTGGCGTAAAATTTAACGATCCCTCAAGCACGTTTAAACACGCGCTCCAGACGCTGAAAGCGGGCGACACGGTCTCGGTCGCGAGCCTCGCGGGCGATTTTACCCTCCCGAAAGACCCAAAAAAGAAATTAGTTTTTATCGCGGGCGGGATCGGCGTGACCCCCTTCCGCAGTCATGTACAGTACCTCATGGACACCCACGATAGCCGTGCGGTCACACTCTTCTATTCAAATAAGACCGCGGCAGAAATTGCCTACAAAGACGTCTTTGACCGCGCAGCGAGCATGATCGGCATGAAAACGGTGTATGCCCTCACGAACGAACCCTCTCCTGTGCCGGGAGCACACAATGGTTTCATCGACGGTGAGCTTATCGCGCGTGAAGTCCCCGACTACAAGGAGTGTGTCTTCTACATCTCTGGTCCGCATGGCATGGTCGAAGCATTCAAAAAGACCCTGCGCGACATGGGCGTCTCGCGCTTCGCTATCAAGACCGACTACTTCCCGGGCTTTGTGTAGTATCTTTCGGCAGACCCCACTGCCACTTTGGCGATTCACCTTTCGCATGGCACACCAGGATAAGCACGAGTACCGCGAGAGCGGTCTCAATAATGAAAGGCCGCAGGGTATCACTTCCTGAGTGAGAAACGCTATCAAGCCTCACAAAGTTCCAGACCTCAAACCCAAGAAAGGCGAGCAGAACAAGCCATCCCTGCCAGCGCGCTGGCGTCCAGCCCCAGCCATAGAGCTTGCGCTTAAACCAGTATCCCTGCGGGTTATCTCTCAAGTACGCAATCTGCTGATCAAAGAAGTTCATAGCTCTATACTACCCCAGGTGGGCATGGTCGTTCCATGTCCAGACCCACCAACCGGGCTCCTTTTCAGAACCGTACTTGAGAACAGTGAGACCAGTATTTTCCATATGGAACGCGCGGGTGAACGCATCGCACTCGGCGCCTGTAAGCTCATCTCCTAAAACAACCACCGCCATAATGATACGCATAAAGAATCCATGCGTAATCACCGCAATATTTTCTTCAGGGCGCTGCGCGAGAAACTCGAGTGCCTCCTGCGCGCGAGTGCGTAGATCCTCAAAGTTCTCTTCATCGGAGTGTCGCCACCCCGGCACACCAAAGTTACGTATGATTTCTTTATCTATAGCCAAGGCTTCCGGACTATGTTTTGGCTGCCCGATTTGCGCTGAAGGACGGCGGCGCTCGCCGAAAAGCTCTGACGACAGCGGTTCTTTGCCTATCTTTGCGGCAATTATGGTCGCTGTTTCCTGTGCCCGAGTCATGGAGCTCGCTACCAAAAGGTCTATCGGGAGTGTGGCGCAGCGTTTGGCCATAGTCGCCGCCTGTGCGCGCCCGCGATCGGAAAGACTCGTCATCTTCCCTTGTCGCGTCGGGCCAGTGTTCCCCTCGCTCTCTCCGTGGCGAATAAAATAGATGGTTTTCATGTCTCAACTATACCTCCCTTTCAGAAACGCGAAAACCCAGCTTGCGCCGGGCCTTCGATGCTTGTTGCCCGAGGCGGTACGGTACTAAATTTCAGAGACCTTTGCTTGCTGTTTATTTTTTAAAATATTCCTACGAACTAAGATCATTGTTGCAAAAGATGAGTTGGTGAAAAAGAGACTGCCTATGTACAAGACCGTAGTAACCGAATAGTTCTGCAGTGCAATAATACTCAATCCGTTCGCAATAGCGCTCACGACAAAAGTGCTCGCCGTTTCTGTAAATGGTTCTTCGAAACCCTTTCGGAAGGTCGGCAAGAATCCAACAAAATCGACAAGCGCCACCACTATGGTAGCCCAAACAGGGTTATCAATGAAAAGATAAATGCCTACTGCACCCACAGCAGCAATCAAACAGGACAAATCAAACTTTGAAATGTTTTTTGTCCCATATTTAAATGACAGAAGAAAGATAGCAAAACAAAAGAATGCGCCAATGGCGAGTGCCCATGCTCCATATCCGGCGCCATCTTTTATTTGCGCAGCTACCCCGACGATTTGGAGTATCGTCCAAATGAGCCACGAATACATATGCGGCTCGGTTTTCCGTTTCAGAATGTCCCGCAGATACGGCAAGAAACAAATAATCGCAAGAAGGCTCGATGCGAGCCCAAAAAAGAGTTTAAATTCCACGAGTTAAGTATAGCTTGATTTTCAAAACGTAAAAGCCGCGGCGCTCGACACGCATCTGCGGGGCGCAGCCACGTGGCAAAAGAGCCTGCAGGTATTTCCTGCAGGCTCTTTTGCTTTACGTGGTTGCGGGGGCCGGATCGAGTCAGGAATAATTTGTTCGCCGTCGCTCACAAATTTTCACGACCCTTCCTCGCGGTTTTGCCTACTGGCAAAACATCGCTGCGGCCGTTCGATTCCGGACGGAAAGCATTCAGATGCTTTCCTCCCCGCAACAAGTAAAGGAAAAAGCGCCTTATGGCGCCTTTTCCATTCTTGTTGCGGGGGCCGGAATCGAACCGGCGTCTGGAGGTTATGAGCCTCCCGAGGTACCTCTCCTCTACCCCGCTA
>ERZ1292625.1937-Hain-H41-01um-R1-1937-length-21270-cov-8_pt1 | contig 21270 bp, 16 predicted proteins | sample MGYA00564400_ERZ1292625 | MGnify/ENA primary metagenome ERZ1292625 (study PRJEB36523, sample SAMEA6512639) | groundwater metagenome | collected 2019-01-08 | study: AquaDiva: Metagenomics assemblies of 32 groundwater samples
TCAGCGAGAATAAAAGGTCCTGTTTATCTTAGATTTGCCAGAGAAAAGACGCCAGTGATAACAACAGAAGAAACTCCGTTTGAAATAGGCAAGGCGGAAATATACAGAGAAGGAAAAGATGTTACAATAATTGCCTGCGGTCCGCTTGTTCACGAGGCGCTTAAGGCTGCGGAAGAATTATCCAAGGAAAATATTGAAGCAGAGGTGCTCAACAATCACACCATTAAGCCAATGGACGAGAAGACAATTCTTAATTCTGTTAAAAAGACAGGATGCGTTGTCACAGTTGAGGAACATCAGGCAATGGGAGGTATGGGCTCTGCGGTTTGCGAGATTTTGGCGCAAAATAATCCGGTACCGGTTGAAATTATCGGAGTTAAAGATAGATTTGGAGAATCAGGCGAGCCGAACGAATTACTTAAAGTATTTGGTTTGATTGCGGAAGATATAGCCAGGGCGGCAAAGAAAGTGATAAAAAGGAAGTAAAAAATAATGTATGATATTTTAGTAATTGGAACCGTCACAAAAGACGTTTTTTTAAAAAGCGGGGATTTTCAAGTTGTAAAAGATGACAGGTTCAGAACGGGAAGAGCCGGATGTTTTGTGCTTGGCACAAAATTGACAATACCGCAGGTGGCTATGGCTAGCGGCGGAGGCGGAACAAATGTCGCTGTTGGCTTGGCAAGGCAGGGATTTAAGGTTGGATGCGCGGGGCGCGTTGGCGATGACAGTATTGCCAAAGAAATAATAGAGGAAATGAAAGAAGAAAAAGTTGAATTATTATTTACAATTGACAAAAAACGCAATACAGCATATTCAACAATCTTGGTTTCTCCTGACGGAGAGAGAACAATTCTGGAGTATCGCGGAGCAAATGAATATATGAGCGAGAATGATATTGATTGGAAAGATTTAAAATCAAAATGGGTTTATATTGATTCAATATCGGGCAATATTGAATTGCTTGAATATATTCTTGACTGGGCAAAGAAAAATAGCGTGAGAGTTGTTTTTAATCCTGACCAGAAATTAATAAGAATGGGCAAAGATATTTATAAATATATTGAGCGCGCGGATATTTTTATTGCAAATGAAGATGAATACGCCCTTATAACAGAAATTGAACATAGCGAAGAGAAGGAGGAAAAAATATTCAAGGAAATAAGAAATATTGCAAAGGATATTGTTGTTATGACAAAAGGGCCGAGAGGCGTAGTCGTGGCTGATAAAAAGAATATTTATTCTGCCGGAGTGCCTGATTCTCTGGTTGTGGACAGGACAGGAGCGGGCGACGCTTTTGGCAGCGGTTTTGTTTCAGGATATATTCAGAGCGGAGGGGATATGGAATCTGCAATTCAGTTAGGCATTGCTAATGCGACTTCTGTTGCAAAGTATTTTGGCACGAAAAATGGTTTGCTGAAAAAAAACGATCGGAGCGATTACAATAAGGTTGAAATAAAAATATATAAAATAGTATAATATAAATAATATGAAAAATAATTTTGATTTTTTGGCTATAGGAGATACAGTGACAGACGCCTTTATTAAATTGAAAGACGCAACTGTGGAAGAAGGTGATATTGCAGGCACAAAAAAAATTTGCATGCGCTTTGGCGATAAAATTCCCTATGAAAGCGTAACCATTATACCTGCTGTCGGAAATAGCGCCAATGCCTCTGTCAGTGCCAGCCGTCTGGGGTTAAAAAGCGCGCTGGTTACGAATTTAGGAGACGATTATTACGGACAGGAATGCGTTGATGCTTTAAAAAAAGAAAAAGTCAGCACGGAATTTGTAAGAACGCATAAAGACAGAAAAACTAATTATCATTATGTGCTTATGTTTGGCGCGGAAAGGACAATACTCATAAAGCATGAAGAATACGAATATTCTCTCCCAGACCTGGGCAGCCCGAAATGGATTTATCTTTCTTCTCTTGGAGAAAATTCTCTTGCGTTTCACAGCGTGATAGAAAAATATCTAAATGAACATCCAGAAGTTAAATTGACTTTCCAGCCTGGCACTTATCAGATGAAATTCGGAAGAAAAGCGCTGGCAGGTATTTATAAAAGGACAGATCTGTTTTTTTGCAACAAAGAAGAGGCGCAGAGGATATTAGAAACCGAAGAAACAGACATTAAAAAACTTATGGAAATGATTCATGAAATAGGACCGAAGATAGTTTCTGTTACTGACGGGCCTAATGGCTCTTATGCTTACGACGGGGAGAATGCATGGTTTCTTCCTATGTATCCTGACCCCAAGCCGCCGACAAATCGCACTGGCGCTGGTGACGCATATTCTTCCACCTTTACAGCGGCAATGATACTGGGAAAGAAAGTGGAAGAGGCGCTCATGTGGGGGCCGGTAAATTCCATGTCAGTTGTCCAGCAGATGGGTGCCAGGGCAGGGCTTCTATCAAGAGAAAAACTGGAAGAATATCTGGTTAATGCGCCTAAAAACTACAAATCGCAATTGATATAAATTTTCTCAGTATTTAAAATATTTAAAATAAAAGATGCGTTAAATAAGCGATCGCATAAATAACTAATCTTTTTAAAATATGAGGAAGATTGTAAGAAGAGATGTAAAACAAAAGATTCTTTTATTAATTTTTTCAGGCATTGCGCTCGGTTTTTCAAGGTCACCTAGTAATTATTTTAAGATTTTAAAAGGCATTTCCTCTACCTGGAAAGATATTAACAAGAGCAGGTTATATAGCGTCATAAAAGAATTTTATAATGAACGAATTATTGATTATAAAGAAGATAATAATGGAAACGTAAAAATTGTTTTAACAAAAGAAGGTCAAAAAAGAGCGCTTCAATTTAAACTTGATGAGATGGAAGTTAAAAAACCGGCGCAATGGGATAAAAAATGGAGAATAGTCATCTTTGATATACCAGAAAAGAAAAAGAAGGCGAGGGAGGCGTTGAGAAAGAAGTTGAAAGAACTTGGCTTTAAAGAGTTACAAAAGTCGGTTTTTGTGTATCCTTTTGAGTGCGAAGATGAAATAGATTTTATTACTGAGGTTTTCCAAATTCGTCCATATGTGCGATTTATAAAGGCGGTATCGATTACCAACGAAGAACAAATAAGATTAAAATTCAACATCTATTAAAAAGATTAGATATTTATGCGATCGCAGAATTATCTAATCTTTATTTTTTATGGTGTTTACACTATTATTAAACAATTTTACGTATTTTGTTTTAATTTTTTGTTTGCTATAATAAATTAATGAACAATATAAATGAATATTTAAGAGAAATTGATATTATTTCACATAAAATGCTAAAATAATAAAATGATTGATTTATCTAAAATAACAAAAAACGGCAAGGCAATGTATCTGGCATATGACCAAGGATTGGAGCATGGGCCCACTGATTTTAATGATAACAATATCAATCCGGAATACATTCTTGATGTGGCTATAAATGGCGGGTTCACGGCCGTGATATTCCAGAAAGGCGTTGCGGAAAAATATTATACTGATTCAAAATATCACAGAAAAATTCCTTTGATTCTCAAACTTAACGGCAAGACAAGTTTGTGGAAAGGAGAGGCGTATTCTCCTCAGGTTTGCGAGGTGGAAGAGGCCGTTAGATTAGGCGCTTCCGCTGTCGGATATACCATTTTCGCTGGTTCGCAGTTTGAAGCGGATATGTTTAAGGAATTCGGTAAGATTGTGAAAGAGGCGCATGCGCGAAAAATGCCTGCAATCGCCTGGGTTTACCCGAGAGGAAAAGATATAATAAATGACCAAACAAAAGAAATTGTTGCTTATGCTGCTCGCGTTGCCTTGGAGATTGGCGCTGATATTGCAAAAATAAAATATTCCGGAAGCACAGAGGATTTTAAATGGGCTGTTAAATCAGCGGGTAAAATGAAAGTGGTTCTTTCCGGCGGGCCGAAAGTTTCTGATGATGAATTTATTAAAATAATTGAGAGTATAATGCAAGCTGGCGCCATAGGTGTTGCAGTCGGCAGGAATGTCTGGCAGAACGAGAATTCTCTGGCCATAGCGCAAAAAATTAAAAACATAATTTTTAAATAACAGATGAAAGTATATGTAACGAGAAAGATTCCTGAAGCAGGAATAAAAAAATTAAAAGACAAGGGATATGAAGTTGATATAAATCCGGAAGATAAAGTTCTCTCAAAAAAAGAACTTATAAAAGTCTTAAAAAAGAAACCATATGACGCTGTTTTATGTCTTCTTACAGATAAGATTGACGGAGAGATTTTTGGCGCTGTGCCGAGCGCGAAAATATTTGCCAATTATGCTGTTGGTTTTGATAATATAAATTTAAAAGACGCAAAAGAAAAAAATGTTGTCATAACAAATACGCCGGGAGTGCTTACAGAGACCGTGGCAGAACATACCTTTGCTTTAATGCTTGCTATTGCCCATAGAATTGCTGAAGCGGATAAGTTTACTAAAGCCGGCAAATATAAAGGATGGGAACCCATACTTCTTTTGGGCAATGACTTGTCGCATAAGACATTAGGCATTGTCGGTTTGGGAAGAATCGGCTCAAGGGTTGCATACCATGCTGTTAAGGGTTTTGATATGAAAGTTTTTTATTATGATGTGAGACGTGATGAACAATTTGAAAAAGAATATGGTGCGGAATTTGAAAGCGTAGAAGAAGTTTTGAAAGAATCCGATTTTATTTCTATTCATGTGCCGCTTTTGGACAGCACCAGGCATTTAATAAACAAAGAACGTTTAAACATAATGAAACCAACGGCTTATCTTATAAACACTTCGCGCGGACCGATTATTGATGAAAAAGCATTAGTGAAAGCATTAGAGAATAAGACAATAAAAGGCGCGGCCTTAGATGTTTTTGAGAATGAGCCGGAACTTGCGCCAGGCCTGGCAAAACTTGATAATGTAATTTTAACGCCTCATATTGCATCTGGCACAGAGGAAACGCGCTCAAAGATGGCGGAGATGGCAGCGGAAAATATAATTGCTGTTTTGAGTGGCCAGACCCCGCCAAATGTTGTGAAATAGATTTCGTTGATTTTTTTATTAAAGCATATATAATAATAAGATGCTTAAATTAATTGTGGAAAAAAGGGAAATATTCGGGAAAAAACTAAAAACAATAAAAGAGCAAGATAAAATCCCCGCTGTTTTATATGGCAGGAAAATCAAAAACAAATCTATCTTTGTGTCCTTGAAGGATTTTAAAAAAATCTGGAAAGATGCCGGCGAATCGACAATAATTGAACTCATGGAAAAAGGCAGTGCCAAATTATTGAATGTAATTATAAATGATATTGCTTTTGACCCCATAAAGGACGAGCCGATCCATGTTGATTTTTATGCTGTTGAGATGGATAAGTTGATTAAAGTTAAGGTTCCTTTAGTTTTTACTGGCATTGCGCCTATTGTGAAAGAATCAGGGGGAATTTTAGTTAAAGTTATCCATGATTTGGAAATTGAGGCATTGCCGAAAGATCTGCCGCATGAAATTAATATTGATATCTCCAAATTAAAAACTTTTGAGGATAGAATTTTTGTCGGGGATATTTCATTGTCAAAATCAGTAAAAATTATAGCAAAAGAAGATGAGGTTATAGCGCTTGCTGAGCTTCCTAAAGAAGAACTAGTTGAAGAAGTAAAGATGAGCATAGAGGATATAGAAGTTGCCAAGAAAGGTAAGGAGAAGAAAGAAGGAGAAGATGAAGAAGCAGAAACAGGGAGTGCAGCGGGAGAAAGATCTAAATAATAGCAAAACGTAAAGCTTAAAGTGCAAAATAAAAATTTAAAACCTAAAAATATCTTTGCCTTTTGTTTTTTTATTTTGCTTTTTTCCTTTTGCTTTTTTAATTTAAGCGACGCGGTCGCGAATGAAGTAGACCCTAATGCTATTGTCAAAAAAAGAGTAGAACTTGAGAAAGAGTTAAAGAAAATAGAAACCGAAATAGACCAATATAAAAATCTTATAGAAGACAAACAGAGAGAGTCAACGAGTTTAGAAAGAGACATATCAATAATCGATGCCAAAATTCAGAAAGCAAGACTTGAGATAAAAGCGCGAAATCTGGCAATAGAAGGACTAGAAGATGATATAAGGGAAAAATCCAAAACCATAAATTCTCTAACAAAAAAAGAAGAGGAGGAGAAAAAGTCGTTGGCAGAACTTATAAGGCGTGTTAACGAACTTGATACGATTTCTCCGATAGAGCTGGTATTGGGCTATAATAATTTTTCTGATTTTTTTGTGGATATTGATTCTTTTGATCTGATTCAAGGGAAGATGGAAGATTCTTTTCAGGAGATAAAATCAACAAGGGATATGACAGAAAAAGAGAAGGAAGATTTAGAATTAAAGGAGTCGGAGGAAGAAGGATTAAGAACATTGCAGGAATTAGAAAAGAAGCGGTCAGAACAGATTGAAAACGAAAAGAAAAAGATATTAAAGGTCACAAAAGGCAAAGAAAAAGAATATCAGAAAATTTTATCCGCTCGTCAAAAAGACGCTGCCACCATAAGAAGCCAATTATTCATACTTACCGGGTCGCCGTCTATACCTTTTGAGAAGGCCGTGGAATACGCAAATTTTGCGTATCGCGCAACAGGAGTGAGGCCTGCTTTTCTTTTAGGGGTGATCGCTGAGGAGTCCAATCTTGGAGCTAATGTTGGGAAGGGCAATTGGAAGACTGATCTAGCCAATTCCCGATGCATCAAACAAAGAGAAGCATTTATAGAAATTACGAATGAATTAGGCCTTAATCCTGATATGATGCCTGTGTCAAAGAAGGTATGGTATGGTTATTGCGGAGGGGCAATGGGTCCTGCGCAGTTTATGCCCACGACCTGGCAATCATATAAATCAAAAATATCTTCATTAACAGGTCACAATCCTCCTAGCCCTTGGGATCCCAAAGATGCTTTTATTGCAGCCGCATTGTTGCTTAAAGATAATGGGGCGGCAGAAGGAGGATATACTGCCGAGCGCCGCGCCGCGCTAAAGTATTTAGCCGGTTCCAACTGGAACAAGAAATCCTACAGTTTTTATGGAGACGATGTTATGGAATTGGCTGCCAAATATCAGGAACAGATAAACATTATTCAAAACTCTCAATAATGGAATCAATATTCCCCTCAAAAATATTTTCTATATTATGCCAAGATTTTTTAAGGCGATGGTCAGTGACTCTGTCTTGAAGAATATTATAAGTCCTTATTTTTTCTGACCTGTCCTGCGTTCCTATCTGTTGTTTTCTTTCTTTGGAAAGTTTTTTCTCGTCTTTCTGCTTTTTTAGATCGCTTATTTTTGCCTTAAGGATATCAAGAGCTTTTTCTTTGTTTCTTTGCTGAGACCTTTCGTTCTGGGAAACGACTACAATTTGAGACGGTTTATGTAATATTCTTACCGCAGTTTCTACTTTATTTACATTCTGTCCTCCTGGTCCTCCAGCTCTGGTAAAACCGATTTCCAAATCTTCCGGCTTTATCTCAATATCCTCATATTTTTTTTCAGGCAGGACAACTATAGAGGCAGTTGAGGTGTGGATGCGTCCGGATTTTTCCGTTGAGGGTATTCTTTGGATGCGATGGACGCCACTCTCATTTTTTAATTTTTTATAAACTTCAGGGCCGGATATTTCAAATACCGCTTCTTTATAACCGTTAAGTTCGGTTTTTGATTCGTTTAATTTTTGGAATTTCCAATTTTTCTTTGCAGAATATTTTTCGTACATTTTTGCAAGATCAAACGCAAATAAGGAGGCTTCTTCTCCGCCGGTACCCGCTCTGATTTCAAAGATTATTGATTTTGACTCCTCTTCTTGGTTCTTTGATTGCAATAGTGATTCCGCCTGTTCTATTAGGGAATTTTTTTGCCTTTCTAGATCAGATATTTCCTCTTCTGCTATTTTTGCTATATTTGGCTCTTGCTGCGATATTTTTCGCAGTTCTTCTATTTTTTTTTCAATCCTTATGCACTCGTCCTTTAGATATTTTGTTTTGATGTCCTCTAGACTCTTTGGAAACATTTTATTTTTTGGAAGCTTTTTTCACGCGGGCCTGCCTCGCTGATTCAAGGCGGGACTGGAATTTTTCAACTCTGCCGGCAGTGTCAATAATTTTCTTTTTTCCGGTAAAAAAAGGATGGCAGGCGTTGCATATTTCAATTTCCGTTTCTTTTTTAGTGGAACCGGTTTTAATTGTGTTCCCGCAGGCGCATTTTATTATCGCGTTTTCGTAATATTCCGGATGGATGTCTTTTTTCATAATAGATATATATTATATTATTTATATAAAGAATTCAACTCCACAAGTTGCAATCGACAACCGTTGTCGATTATAATAAAAATATGTTTAGAAAAGAAAGTTTCATCTTAGGGGAATATTATCATATTTATAATCGTATTATTTTTAACACTCCCGTTTTTAAAGATACAAAAAACTGCAATAGATTAATGCAATCATTTTTACTCGCAAATTCAACGCAGGCAAGTCAAGCGTTTTTATTTCTAAGAAATAATAAAAATGCATCTATTGAAGACGCATTGAAAATTGCAAAAAACGGCAAAAAATTTGTCGATGTCATTTGTTATGCAATTATGCCCGATCATTATCACATTCTTCTTAAAGAAAAAATTAAAAATGGAATTACTAGTTTTATCCACAGGTGTAATATTTCTATCGCCAAATATATAAACACAAAAACAGAAAGACGTGGGCCTCTTTTTGAGGGTCTTTTTAAATCAAAACATATTGCGACAAATAATTACCTACTTCATCTTTCACTTTATATTCATTTAAATCCATTAGATTTTCTTATTGGTAAACAATGGAGAGAGCATGAGGTTAAAAATTGGGATCAAATTAAAAATCGTCTCATTAATTATCCTTATTCAAGCTTAAAAAATTTTTTAAACAAGAATCACAATGATAAAATAATCTCTGGGGCAGAGATAATAATGGGACAATTTAACAACTCAAAAGAATATGAATCTTATTTGCGCGAATGGTCAGAAAAAACATTAAACATAATAGATAATTTAATTATTGATTAGTCTGAAAAAACGAAAATCGACAACCGTTGTCGATTGACGTTTGATTGAGTCGTCTGGAGGGGCAAGCCCTTGTGGATAAGTATATTCGTAATAAATCTTTTATATATCATAATATAGATACTAGGTATTTATGAATAAAAGAATCATTTTTTCACTTGTAATTCTCTTTATTGTTTCTTTTGTATATTTTATTATTACTAATAAATCTACGCAAAAAGCAAGCGCTACTACTATATCACAGCAGATTACTAGTCAGGCATGGTCAGACAATATAGGATGGATAGATTTTGTGCAATCTAGTATTGTGGGAACCGGCCTTGGAGGGAATCTTCAAGATTGGGCATGGTCAGATAATATAGGGTGGATAAAATTAAGTTTAGGTGGGCCGTATCCCCTTGGTATTTCTGGTTTAGCGAATTTAAGAGACGATAATGGAGATGGAATCGGAGAAGTTACTGGCGGGATTCGCGCTTGCGCAGGCGCTGAAAATATAGATTGCAGCGGCAATGCCAATCCTAAGTCAGGCGGATGGGACGGCTGGATAAAAATGGATGGCGTTTCTGTTGATTTGGAAACAGGAAAATTTTCTGGATTTGCCTGGGGGTCTGATGTTGTGGGGTGGATAAGTTTTAACAGAAAGGATTGCGATATAAACGAAAATGGCATATTTGAAGGAGCAAGCGAAGGCGCGCCTACAGGTTGTCCTTCCAGCGGCACTGCGTATGATTATTTTGTAAAAAAGGATGTTATTAACAATTTACCGATTAATTTGAAGGCCAATAACACAGCGGGTAGTATTACAATAAATTCAGGCGATACTGCTAATATAAGTTGGGCATTAGCATCCCCGTATGATGCCACTAAATGTTATCCTTTATCCGGCGAGGCGAATTGGCAATCGCAAATTATAAAGATTAATAATCAATTACCATTAGGTATATACACTACACCTTCTTTGTCCTCTGACACAACTTATCAATTAAAATGCGTGGGAATATTGGGTTGGGGGATAGAAAGCGTTAATATAAATATAGCGCCGCCGCCAGGATTTTCTTTGATTCTCAGCACCAGTACAATAAAGGCCATTGTCTTTGGAAAGACGCTATCCGCAGATTCTAGCACTACCACGATTACAGTAAATCCAACAGGCGGTTATAATGGTCAGGCGCGTTTGTCAGTTAGCGGAGGTATGCCGATTGGATCAATAGGAATCTTTAATCCGCCTTTCAGTCCCTCTGATTATACAAGGTCCGGTAATATTCCAGTTGACGGAAAAGCGGATTTCAGTCTTCTTAATGTTCCTAAAGGCGTAAATGGCGCAGTTACTATTCATGGCGAAGATATCAATAATAGCGCAATTCAATCCGACGTACTGGTTTATTTTAGGACCATTAATTATGACCCAAATATAATAGAGAAATAATGTTAATAAATACTTGACATATTTTAAAGAGGGCATATAATACTTATTAACAATAAAAGATTGAGTTAAGGCTGGTTTATTGTTATTATTTTATTTAATTATAAGATATTTAAATTATTTTGTCACAACCGCCTTATTAAATAATAGAATTAATTAAAAACCCTTAATTTTAAACAAAGAGGGCTATTTTTGTGTTTAAGAAATTTTTCTCAAAATATAAAGAGCCAGTAATTTCATTGCCAAATCTCGCTGATGTCCAGTTGAATTCTTTTAAATGGATATTGGCGGAAGGGCTTAATGAATTATTTCGGGAATTTTTCCCCATAAAGGATTATTCTGAAAAAGAATTTATCTTGGAATTTCTTGGTTTTTCATTGGAAGAGCCGAAATTTGACGAATATTATTGCAGGCAGAATAATTTGTCTTTGGAGGCGCCGTTGAAGATAAAAGTTCGTCTGACTAATAAAAAACTTGAACAAATAAAAGAGCAGGAAGTTTTTTTGGCTGATATGCCCATGATGACTAAGCACGGGACTTTTATAGTCAATGGCATAGAGAGAGTCGTTGTTTCTCAACTCGCCAGATCATTCGGAGTTTATTTCAGCGTTAACGTATTACGAGGCAAGAAATATTTTGGGGCAAAAATAATTCCCAGCAGAGGCGCATGGATAGAAATTGAGACAGAATCTGACGGAGCAATTTATGCAAGGATAGACAGAAAGAGAAAAATACCAGTGACAGTTCTCTTGAGAGTTTTTGGCGCAGATAATGACAAGGAGATAGAGAAATATTTTTCTGAGATTGACAAAGGGGAAATTTCTTACATCAAGAAAACTTTTGAAAAAGATCCATCAAAATCAGTTGAAGATTCATTTATTGAAATATATAAGCGTTTACGGCCCGGAGAACTGGCCACATTTGAAAATGCGAAGGAATATTTGTCAGGAATGTTTGACAGTATGAGATATGATCTCTCTTCAGTTGGCAGATATAGGCTTAATTATCGTTTGGGTTTGCCGGTTGATGATATAAAGAATAGCCCTAAGACAATTTCTCTGAGCGATATCATGGCTATAATTGCCAAGATTATTGAATTGAATAATACGCCAGGCGCTCAGTCAGATGACATAGATCATCTTGGCACAAGAAGAGTAAGAGGAATAGGCGAATTACTTCAGAATCGTTTAAGAGTCGGAATGGCTAGGACGAGAAGGAATATACAAGATAGAATGTCCACTTTAGGATCTTCAATTTCGCTCCTGCCTTCCCAGTTGATAAATAACAGGCCATTTATGTCAGTGCTTAAAGAATTTTTTGCCACCAACCAACTTTCTCAGTTTATGAATCAACAGAATATTCTTTCAGAACTGGAGCATTTGAGAAGATTGACAGCCACAGGTCCGGGAGGATTAACCAGAGAACGCGCAGGATTTGAGGTCCGCGACGTGCACTCGTCTCATTATGGAAGAATTTGTCCCATTGAAACCCCTGAAGGTCCTAATATCGGTTTAGTGGTTCATCTTTCTGCGTATGCGCGCTTGAATGAATTTGGCATACTGGAGACGCCGTATGTGAAGGTAAAAGATGGAATTATTACAAAGGAGGTAGTATATCTGAATGCCTTGGAAGAATCAAAATATAATATTGCTCATGCCGGAATAAAATATGATTCAGAAGGGAAAATAATAGATGAACTTGTCGAGGCAAGAGTAAATTCTCAGCCAGGGTTTGTGTCAAAAAGGGAAATTGATTTTATTGATGTTGCTCCATGGCAGGCATTTAGTATTGCAACAAGCCTCATTCCTTTTCTTGAACACGATGATGCAACTAGGGCTTTAATGGGTTCCAATATGCAGCGTCAAGCGACTCCAGTTGTTAGGCCGGAAATACCTCTTGTTTCCACGGGCATTGAGCATCGCGCGGCGCGCGACTCAGGGAGATTGCTGATATGCGAGGAAGATGGAGTTGTTGAAAGTATAGATGCTAATCATATAACAGTAAAAGAAAAAAACGGGAAAAGAAAAACATATAAACTTGTCAATTTCATGCGCTCAAATGATTTTACTGTTATTCACCAGAGACCGATAGTCAATTTAAAAGATAAAGTGACAAAAGGTATGGTAATGGCAGACGGCAGTTCCAGCGCCCAGGGAGAATTAGCCTTAGGTCAGAATGTCCTCGTTGCTTTTATGTCGTGGGGCGGAGCTAATTTTGAAGACGCTATTATTATTTCAGAGCGCTTGGTGAAAGAAGATAAATTTTCTTCTATCCATATTGAGGATTTTTCAGTCAATGTGCGGGACACAAAGTTGGGCCCGGAATTAAATACTTGCGACATACCAAATGTTGGAGAGGATAAACTCAAGGATCTTGACGAAGAGGGTATTGTAAGAATAGGAGCTGAGGTTAGGGCAAATGATATATTGGTGGGTAAGATATCTCCTAAAGGTGAAGCTGAACTGACATCTGAAGAGAGATTGCTCCGCTCTATTTTCGGCGAGAAATCAAGAGATGTAAAGGACACTTCAAGAAGGCTTGATCATGGGAAACAAGGAAGAGTCGTTGGAGTGAAAATTTTTTCAAGAGAGAGAGGAGATAGGCTAGAGCCAGGCATTATAAAACAGATAACAATTGAGGTTGCTCAATTAAGATCTGTTTCTGTCGGTGATAAATTGTCCGGTCGGCACGGAAACAAGGGAGTTATTTCAAGGATACTGCCGGAGGAAGACTTGCCTTGTTTGGAAGACGGAACTCCTGTTGATATTATTTTAAATCCCTTGGGAGTTGCCGGAAGAATGAATCTTGGACAGGTTCTTGAAACGCATTTAGGATGGGCAGCTAATAAATTAAATTATCAGGCAATAACTCCGCCGTTTTTAGGCGCCACAGAAAAAGAGATAAAAGAAGAATTAAAGAAATCAGGATTTAATGAAGACGGGAAGGTAAGATTATATGACGGGAGGACAGGAGAGGCCTTTGAAGACAATATCACAGTCGGATACATTTATATGATGAAATTAGGTCACATGGTTGAAGATAAAATTCATATGAGGTCAATCGGTCCTTATTCCCTTATCACTCAACAGCCCTTAGGAGGAAAGGCGCAGGGCGGAGGCCAGCGATTCGGGGAAATGGAGGTATGGGCTCTAGAGGGTTATGGAGCCGCATTTACTCTTCAGGAAATGCTTACAGTCAAGTCCGATGATATAATTGGCAGGGTAAATACTTATGATTCAATTATAAGAGGAGAGCCGATGAGAAGTCCTAATCTGCCGGCGTCTTTTCATGTCTTAGTGCATGAATTAAAAGGTCTGGCTTTGGATGTGGAGCTTAAAGGAATAATTAAGCAAAATTAAAATTTATGGAAACAGGAGTTACAAATTTTAAATCAATAACATTAAAACTCGCATCGCCGGAGAAGATTTTATCGTGGTCATCCGGAGAGGTAACAAAGCCGGAGACTATAAATTATAGAACCCAGCGCGCAGAAAGAAACGGTCTTTTTTGCGAGCGTATATTTGGACCTGAAAAAGATTATGAATGCTATTGCGGAAAATACAGGAGGATAAGATACAAAGGCATTGTCTGTGAAAAATGCGGCGTGGAAGTTACTCGTTCAATAGTGAGAAGAGAAAGGATGGGTCATATCCAACTTGCGACGCCGGTTTCCCATATCTGGTTTTTAAGGGGTATACCTTCCAGAATAAGTCTTGCTTTGGGTGTTCCTTTGGTTGAAATAGATAAGGTTGTATATTTTTCTGGCTACATTATAACTAAAGTCAATGACGAGGAAAGAAATAAAATCCTTCATAATTTGAATTCCGAATTTAAGGCCAAATCTAAACCTGCTCAATCACCTGCGGAAAAAGAGAATATTAAAAAGGCTTTTTCAAGCACTAAATCTGAGATAGAAAGTATTCATATGCATAAAATTATCTCAGAAGCTGAATATTATAACTTGAGTTTAAAGTACGGCGGGATGTTTGAGGCAAGCACCGGGGCTGAGGTAATTTATAATATTTTTAAGAAAATGGATATTATCAAAATAAGACATACTATAGAAGAGGGTCATGAGAAATTAAGTTCGCAGGAAAAAATAAAAGTTATTCAGAGAATTAATCTTTTTAAATCAATGGAAAAATCAGGAGTGCGGCCTGAATGGATGTTTCTTACAGTCATTCCAATTGTTCCTCCCGCATTAAGACCAATGGTTGCTTTAGAGGGTGGAAGGCATGCAACCTCAGATCTTAATGATTTATATAGGAGAGTTATAAACAGGAATAATCGTCTAAAACGACTTTTGGAAATAAAGGCGCCTGAAGTTATAACAAGAAACGAAAAAAGAATGTTGCAGGAATCAGTGGACGCTCTTATAGATAATTCAATCCGTCACGGGCAGAATGTTGTTACTAGCCAAGCGCAAAGAAGACCGCTTAAATCTCTAGCTGATATGCTAAAAGGAAAACAAGGCAGGTTCAGGCAGAATCTTTTGGGTAAGAGAGTGGATTATTCAGGCCGTTCTGTTGTAGTTGTTGGGCCGGAACTTAAATTGGATCAATGCGGCTTGCCAAAGCATATGGCTCTGGAACTGTTTAGGCCTTTTGTCATATCAAAACTGATTCAAAGGGAGATGGCTTATAATATAAGAGGCGCGGGGCGATTGATAGACGATAAAACCCCGGAAGTATGGTCTATTTTAGAAGAAGTTATTAAAGATAAATATGTTTTATTAAATCGCGCTCCCACTCTCCATCGTCTGGGCATTCAAGCCTTTAAGCCGATTCTTATAGAGGGCAATGCCATCCAGATTCATCCTTTGGTTTGTTCTGCGTTTAATGCTGATTTTGACGGAGACCAGATGGCTGTTCATATTCCTTTAAGCGAAAACGCTCAGAATGAGGCGAAAGAAATCATGGCTTCAGTTAAAAATCTCCTCAGGCCAGGAAGCGGTGATCCGGTTGTTAACCCGACCAAAGACATAATATTAGGGTGTTATTGGATGACAAAAGCAAAGGAAAAAGGATTGGGCGAGGGTATGTTTTTCTCTACTCCGAATGAGGCAATTTTATCTTATGATTTTGGACGGGTTGATCTAAGGTCAAAAATAAAAGTTAAAGCGACTGAAAATCCAAAATACGCAAAATTTGATGGTAAGATTTTTGATACAACAGTGGGCCGTCTTTTATTCAACAGCGTTCTTCCGAATGATTTTCCGTTTATTAATGAAGAATTAGGGAAAAAAGCTTTGGTGAATATTGTCTCTGTGATTATTGAGAAATACGGCGTTGATGCCACGCCGAATATTTTAGACAAGATTAAATCTTTTGGCTTTAATTATGCCACAAAATCGGGTTTAAGCTGGGGCATTGACGATCTGAGGGTGCCGGAACAAAAAAATGAGATTATAAAAAAAGCTGAGGAGCAGTTAAATTTGATAAAAAAACAGTTTGAGAAAGGCTTATTGGCTGAAAACGAGTGTTATATGAAAACAGTGGAATTATGGCAGAATGCGAAAGATCAGGTTGCGGAACTGGTACCAGATACTCTTGATAAGACAGGCTCCGTTTATAATATCGTTACCTCTGCCTCAACAAGAGGAGGATGGGATCAGATTAATCAGATGTCTGGCATGAAGGGATTGATGTTAAGCCCGACAGGAAGAGTTATTGACTTTCCTGTGAGAGCTAGTTACAAGGAGGGCTTGAGTCCATTGGAATATTTTATTACAACGCACGGGGCGAGGAAGGGCGAAGTGGATACTGCATTAAAGACAGCAAAGGCAGGTTATCTAACCCGTCGGTTAGTTGATGTGGCGCAGGATATAGTTGTGCAAGAAGAGGATTGCGGAGATAAGGGAGGCATAAGGATTTTCAGAAAAGATATAGAGATGCATGGCACAAAATTATCTTTAAAAATTAGAGGAAGAGTTTTGTCCGTTGACGCAGGGGGTTTTAAAAAGGGGCATCTTTTAAACGAAGAGGATGTTAAAAAAATAGAATCCTCGACTTCGGAAGATATTTATATAAGATCCCCGATAACATGCAAATTATTAAGAGGAATCTGCAGGAAGTGCTATGGACGCGATTTAGGAACAAACCAATTGGTTGAAATAGGTGAGGCTGTGGGGATAGTGGCGGCTCAGGCTATTGGAGAGCCGGGCACCCAGCTTACCATGAGGACATTTCATACTGGAGGTATTGCCGGTCTTGAGGGAGGAGATATAACAATGGGTCTGCCTAGAGTTGAAGAAATTTTTGAATTAAGGATAATAGATAATCCCGCTGTCATAAGCGATGTGGAAGGAGAGATTTTTGAAATAAAAGATAAAAACAAAGAAAAAATAGTTACTGTTTTACTTGATACAAAAAAGAGCAAAGAATTCAATATTCCTTTTGGCAGGGCAGTGATTGTTAAAAAGGGAGACAAGATAGAAAAAGGGACTCTTTTGACAGACGGTTCTGCTGATATAAAAGAGATGTTTAATATTGGAGGAAGCAAGGTTGTGCAGAATTATATTTTGCATGAAGTTGACAAGATTTATTCATCTCAGGGAGCGTCAATAAACGACAAGCATATAGAGATTATCATTAGACAGATGTTTTCCAGATATAAAATAAAAGATTCAGGAGATACGAATCTTGGCGTAGACAGAGTAGTTGACAGGACGGAATTATTTGCGGAAAATGAAAGAGTGAAAAAAGAAGGCAAACAAGAGGCAAAATGTATTACTATTGTGATGGGAATAAGTAAGGTATCCCTTTCAACTCCAGGGTTTCTTTCCGCTGCTTCTTTCCAGGATACAACCAGGGTGCTTATCAAGGCCGCAATTGAAGGCAAGGAAGACAAAATGCTCGGTCTTAAAGAAAATGTCATAGTTGGGCGTCTCATACCTGCGGGAACAGGATTTAAAAAAAAGATAGACAATTAAACGCATTTATTCTATGTCCTCAAATGTGGAACAAATTAAATCTCGGCTTAGCATTGTAGATGTTGCCCAGTCATATATAAAAATACAAAAGGCGGGAGTGAATTTTAAGGCTTTATGCCCGTTTCATTCTGAAAAGAGCCCTTCTTTCTTTGTTTCTCCTGGCAGGGAAACTTGGCATTGTTTTGGATGCAATCGGGGAGGAGATATCTTTAGTTTTGTTATGGAGATAGAGGGCGTTGATTTTCCGGAGGCATTGAGGATATTGGCTGATCGCGCCGGCGTGGAATTAAAAAGAGATAATCCGGAGTTTTCCAGCGAGCGTTCAAAATCTTCCCGGATTCTTGCTGATTCAAAAAATTTTTATGAAGAAGAACTGGAAAAAAACAAACAAATTCTTTTATATCTTAAAAATCGCGGATTGAACGAGGAGACAATAAAATCTTTCAGTATTGGGTTTGTACCCGAAGGATGGAGAAATTTATATAATTTTTTGAAGAATAAAAATTATTCTGATTCCGATATAGAAAAAACAGGAATGACAATAAAATCTGAAAAAGGAAATTACGACAGGTTTCGCAGCAGAATAATGTTTCCTTTATTTAATTCTTCAGGAAGCATAGTGGGTTTTTCCGGAAGAGTGTTCGGCGATGAATCAGAAGCGGCTGGCGGAAAATACATAAATACTCCCCAGACAATTTTATATGATAAGTCAAAAATTTTATACGGTTTTGACAAAGCAAAAACCGAGATCAGAAAAAAAGACTGTTGCATATTAGTGGAGGGCCAGATGGATGTAATAATGTCTCATCAGGCAGGATTTACAAACACCGTTGCTGTTTCCGGTACTGCTCTGACAGCAGACCACTTAAGAATAATAAAGCGTCTTACTGACAAGATAATAGTGGCCTTTGACAAGGACGAAGCCGGTTTTGAGGCAGTTGAAAGGGGAATAGATATGGCCTTGAGAGAGGGCTTTGACATAAAAGTGGCGGTTGTCCCGTTAGGCAAGGATCCTGCCGATACCATAAAGGAGAATCCGGAGTTATGGAAAGAAGCCGTGGAAAAATCGCGGCACATCATAAATTTTCTTCTTGAGATTTTATCAGAGAAAAACGAAGACAAAAGAATTTTTAAGAAAGAAGTGGAAAAGAAAGTTTTGCCATATGTCGCGGCCATTGGCAGCGAAATTGAAAAAGCGCATTGGGTTAAAGAAATAGCCAATAAACTTTTGATGAAAGAAGAGCCAATATGGGAAGAACTGAAGAAAAAAGAATTTTTAAAGGACAATGTAATACAGGAACCAGAGCCTAAAATTTTACCAAGAACAAGAAAATCGCTTCTTGAAGATAGGTTGATAGGTTTTATTCTCTGGCAGAAGAATAAGGGAGAACCAGATCTTAAAGAAGAGGATATAAAAGTTTTTATTTCCAGATGCCAACCATTTTTATCAGAAGAAAGGCAAAATTTTTTAGACAATCACAATTTAGAAAAATGCAGTGATCTAGTTTTTGAGGCAGAACTTTTTTATACAGGCGTGAGATCGTTTAAAGACGAGGTTAATGATTTAATATTGGAATTGGAAAAAGAGTCAATAAAAAAACAACTTGAGGAAATAGGCCTTAAGATAAACCAATTGGAGATATCTAACAATGAATCGGAGATTCCCGTTCATCTGAATAAATTCCAAGAATTATCAAAAAGATTAAATGAAATTAGGCAATAATTTATATGAAGATAAAAAAAATAAAAAAAATAAAAAAAAATAAAAAAGTCATCAGGAAAACTACCACAAAGAAAAAAACAAAATCCGAAATTAATGAGGAGAAAGTTAAAGTCTTTTTGGAAAAAGGTCGTTCACGCGGATTTATTACATACGGAGAAATATTAAAGGAATTTCCTCATATTGAGAGTGATATCATATTTTTAGACGATCTTTATAATAGGTTTCAGGAGGCCAATATAGATGTTTTGGAAGGTAAGGAACTCCTTGATACAGAAAAAAAGAAAGACATTCCAGAGTCGGAATTGGGCGGTGTCTCTCTAGATGCCGTCCAGATTTATTTGAAGGAGATAGGAAAAATTTCTTTGATAAATTCGGAAAAAGAAAAAGAATTGGCCAAAAAAATAGAGCAAGGAGATGAAGAAGCAAAAAATCAACTGATTAGAGCTAATCTAAGGCTGGTTGTATCCATTGCTAAGAAATATATCGGTCGAAGTCCTGATCTCACGATTCTTGACTTGATACAAGAAGGAAATTTTGGCCTTTTCAGAGCAGCGGAGAAATTTGACTGGCGAAAGGGCTATAAATTTTCCACTTATGCCACTTGGTGGATAAGACAGGCCATAACCAGGGCGATTGCCGACCAGGCGAGGACCATTCGTATTCCTGTGCATATGGTGGAGACGATTTCCAAATACAAGCAGGTTTTTAGGAGATTGACTCAGGATTTGGGCCGAGATCCTATGCCTGAGGAGGTTGCCGCAGAAATGGGCTTGGAAGTTGAGAAAGTGCATCATATCCAGAAGATAAATCAGGGCACTGTTTCTTTAGAGGCGCCTGTGGGCGATGACGAGGAAGACTCAACACTCGGAGAGTTTATAAAAGAGGAAAAAATTCTTTCTCCTGATCAGGAAGTCAGTCATAAGATTTTGGCTGATCACATAAAAGAAATATTATCTGAACTTTCTCCAAAAGAGCAGAAGATTTTAAAGATGCGTTTCGGGCTTGATGACAGCATAAGCCATACTCTTGAAGAAGTGGGCAAAGAATTCGGCGTCACCCGCGAACGCATCAGGCAGATTGAAGCCAAGGCTATTGAGAAAATCCGTTTGCACGAAAAGGTGCACAGACTGGAAAATTTTTAGGTATGAAAAGAACGCTCATAATAATTTTTATCATAACTACTGTGCTCGCAGGAGGATTTTTGTTTTTTCGCGAAGATTTGAATGATATCTATTATGATTTATCCACAGAATTGCCCAAGATTGAAAAAAATTACAGCAATATTGTAATCAATGAAATAAAAAAACAAATCTCCACGCCTCCGCCTCTCAAAACAGTCATAGAAGATACTCAATCATATCTGACTCGCGAAGGAGTGATAAAGTGGACTAATATTCAAAGAAGCAAGAATGGTTTGTCTCCGTTGAAAGATAATAAGAAATTAAATGTCAGCGCAGAGATTAAGGCCGCTGATATGTTAAAGGGCCAGTATTTTGAGCATGAATCTCCGATAGGTGTGGGAGCGGGAGACCTTTTTTTAAAAGTCGGGTATGATTTTATTGCCAGTGGAGAGAATTTGGCAATGGGAAATTTTAAAGATGACCAAATTCTTGTTCAGGCTTGGATGGACAGCCCCGGCCACAGGGCGAATATTCTGAATAATAAATATCAAGAAATAGGCGTGGCAGTCATAGAGGGAATTTTTGAGGAGAAAAAAGCGTGGATGGCTGTCCAGCATTTTGGTCTTTCTCTCTCGTCTTGTCCTAGTTCCAATTCAAGTTTAAAAACAGAAATAGAATCAAATCAGAGTAAATTAGAGAGTATGCAGAATGACATAAAAGCGCTGGAGGAAGAAATGGATTCTCTAAAACGGCGCCAGAGAGATTTGTATATGCAGAAAATGGAGGAATACGGAAATCTAGTTATCCAGTACAATACTCTTGTCGTAGAGACAAAGAAAATTATAAATATCTATAATTCACAAGTTCAGGCTTTTAATAATTGCATAAAAGCCGTTTCTCCTTGAAAATTTCTAAAAAATGGATAATATAAATAATAGGGTAATAACACCCTGTTTTATTCCGCGGTAGCTCAGCGGTAGAGCGGCTCCCTGTTAAGGAGATGGTCGTAGGTTCGATCCCTACCCGCGGAGC
>ERZ1292625.1015-Hain-H41-01um-R1-1015-length-36992-cov-15_pt1 | contig 21266 bp, 16 predicted proteins | sample MGYA00564400_ERZ1292625 | MGnify/ENA primary metagenome ERZ1292625 (study PRJEB36523, sample SAMEA6512639) | groundwater metagenome | collected 2019-01-08 | study: AquaDiva: Metagenomics assemblies of 32 groundwater samples
CGCTTTGGATCAAGTCGCCGCCTATCTTTCCGAGGCGCCGTTTTCCTGGGAGGTGCTCATTTCTGATGACGGCAGTACTGATGGTAGTCGCGATCTGGTCGCTGATTTCGTCAAAAAACACCAAGGTTTCCGTCTTTTGAGAAATCTCCACGGCGGCAAGGCGGCGGCCGTTAATGCCGGTATCAAGGCGGCCCAAGGCGAAATCGTCCTCTTTACCGATATGGATCAATCCACCCCGCTTACCGAAGTCGAAAAACTGCTACCTTTCTATGACCAAGGTTACGACGTCGTTTTTGGTTCCCGGGGTAAGGCGCGAAAAAACTCACCCCTAACCAGGAAGATGATGTCCTTTTTCTTCCGGCATTTCCGTCAGCTTTTTCTTCTTCGAAACATCGCCGATAGCCAATGTGGTTTCAAATCATTCCGATCAAAAGTAGCCAAGTATCTTTTTCCAAAATTATCGATTTTGAAACAAACGGCCACTGGTTGGACCGTTTCCGCCTTTGACGTCGAACTTCTCTTCTTGACCGAAAAAGCCGGTTACAAACTAAAGGAGGTCGAGGTCGATTGGCGTGATCGCGACGTCAGTACCGGCAAGTCAAAGAACTTTTTCACCGAATCAGTCGATATGCTCCAGCAAATCATTACTGTCAAAGTCAATGACCTTAAAGGCCTCTACAACTAAACTCCGCTTACCCATCTTTCTTTTTCTTCTTTCTTTCGTCTTGTTTATTGCCTTTCGGGTTTTTGACTTGACCCGGATTCCGGTTTTTGTCGATGAGGCCATCTATATCCGCTGGTCGCAAATTATGAGAAACGAACCGTCACTGCGATTCTTGCCTCTTTCCGACGGCAAACAGCCGCTCTTTATGTGGGCGACCATGCCTTCCCTCAAAATCTTTGCCGACCCGCTCGTTGCCGGCCGGATGGTTAGCGTTTTTGCCGGCCTGGCCGGTCTGACCGGACTAGCTTTTCTCGTTTTTGCCACCACCGGCAGTTTCCTTCCGGCCGCTATCGCCGCCTTGGTTTACGCCGTCCTGCCCTTTGCTGTTTTCTTCGACCGGCTGGCACTCGTTGACAGTTTACTGGCCACTTTCGGTCTTTGGTCGCTGGCACTCGGCACTCTCCTGGCCAAAAAAGCCCGCCTCGACCTGGCACTCCTGCTCGGTTTTACCGTCGGCCTGGGGCTTCTGACCAAATCGCCGGCCATATTTTTCTATCTCTGGCAGCCGCTCTTATTTCTTTTTCTCTTTGATTTTCGCGCCCCCCATCTTCGCCAGCGGCTCATCAAACTGGCGGCCGCCTGGCTTGTCGCCGCCGTCATTTCCCAGGCGATGTATAACATTCTCCGCCTCGGCCCCAATTTCCATCTCATCGGCAGCCGCAATCAGGATTATGTCTTTTCAATTCGGGAAGTCCTCGCCCACCCGCTCAATCCCTTGGTTGGTAATTTGAAAACAACTACCTTCTGGCTATGGTTTCTTTTTACGCCGCCGCTTTTTTTGGTTTCCTTCTTTTCTCTCTTGGGAAAACACAAAAAGCCAGCCCTGATGTTCTTTTTGATTTCGCTATCCGCTCTTTTTGCCCAAGCGGCGCTAGCCAAGGTCTATACCAGCCGTTATATTCTTTTTGCCGCTCTGCCCCTGATAGTTCCTGTTGCTTTGGGTCTCTCGGAGGTGGGGGAACGCTTCAAAAAACACTGGTTGGCTCTCTTTATTTTCCTTCCCTGGCCGGTAATTCTTTCCGCCGTCATCATCACCATGCCGGAAAAAGCCAACCTGCCTTTTGATATGCGCAGCGGCTACCTGGAGGAATGGACTGCCGGCTGGGGCCAAAAGGAAATCGCCGCCTATCTGATCCAAAAAGCCAAAGCCGGTCAAAAAATTGTCGTCGGTACCGATGGCTTTTTTGGCACCCTCCCCGACGGCCTTCAGATCTATACCCAAGGCCAGCCGGGGATCACGGTTATTGGTGGATCACCGGCGATCACCTCTCTGCCTGACTCTCTCACCGATTCGCTCAAAGACAAGGCCAACACGGTCTATCTCGTTGCCAACAAAAGCCGCGTCAAGCTTCCCCCGGTCGAACTCTCCCGTCTCGAGCTTGTTGCCGAGTACCCCAAACCGGCCCGCCTCGACGGCTCCCACGAATCCTTGTTATTTTTCCGACTTCTCCGCTGATATACTTGGACCTATGAAATTCAAAGACAAGGTTGTTTTAATCACAGGTTCTAGCAAAGGAATTGGTAGAGCCGCCGCTATCGCCTTCGCGAGGGAAGGAGCGAAAGTAGTTGTAAACTACCTCAAATCAGATACGGAAGCAAACTCACTAATCGACGAAATCGAGAAGCTTGGATCAGAGGCAATTGCCATCAAGTGTGACGTTTCAGAAGAAGAACAAGTCGAGGGAATGGTCGATAGTGCAATCAAGAAGTTCGGTAAGCTCGATATCTTGGTGAACAACGCAGCCTTGGTCTTTGATGTTCCACTTTTTGACAAATCTGTTGAACAATGGCATAGGACACTGTCCGTGAATTTAGTGGGACCATTTCTCTGTTCAAAATATGCCGCCCCGCACCTGACGAAAGCGAAGGGGAAGATTGTAAACATCTGCTCGAATAGCGGACTGACTAGTTTTTCCCCACCCTCGGCAGACTACGATTCTTCTAAGGTGGGCTTAGTGTCATTGACAAAGAACCTGGCCAAAGAGCTCGCACCTCATGTTTTAGTCAATGCCATTGCGCCTGGCTGGGTTGACACAGACATGAATGCAGAATTGCCAGAAGAAATGATTAAGGAGGAAAAAGACAAAACATTATTAAAACGTTTCGCTAGGCCAGAGGAGATAGCCAAAGCGGTTCTCTTTCTGGCGTCAGATGATTCCAGTTACATTACAGGGTCCGTCCTTGCAGTCGATGGTGGTTATTTTTAATCGTAACTCATGACCCAGCTCTTCCTCGCCTCCACTGCCGACTATGTCCTGAATGATATCGTCAAACATCTTCCAAGCAAACCATCTGAATACAACCTCGCCTTTATCAATACCGCCGCGGAAGTCGAGAAGGGTGATCACTGGTGGGTGACCAAAGAAAAAGAAAAATTACTTTCGGTTGGCTTTGCCATTGACGAATTTACCATCACAGGGTCCTCTCAGGGAGAATTAGAAGCAAAGATGAAAGGCAAAAACGGAATTTACATCTGTGGCGGGAATACTTATTACCTTCTCGATCAGGTCATCAAAACCGGTTTCGACGCCTTACTCAGAAAGTGGATCGAAGTTGGAAATCTGTTTATCGGCTCGAGCGCGGGTTCCTCGATAATCGGTGTTGCTATCGACCTTATTCCCTCTGACGAAGCCCTCGCCGCACCCGATCTTAAATCCATGGGCCTCGGCATCGTCGATCTGGCAATAGTGCCTCACTGGGGTAGCCTCGACTTCAAAGACGAATATCTACAAGGTATTTCATCGCTGTACCGGGAAAATACCAAGATAATTCTTCTTTCTAACTCCCAATATCTCCACGTTCGAGATGGAACCTACTCCATCAACCAAGTCTAGGGTAGAATTAGTCTGTGCCTCCACGAATCCTAAATCTATTTTCCCGCTTCAAGTGGTATTTGCTCGTCATTGCTCTAACCATCCCCACCTTCACCGCCCTCCTCCGCCCCGGCTATTTCCCTATGCACGACGACATTTCCGTTTTTCGGGTCTATGAGATGGGTTTATGTTTCAAGGACGGTCAAATTCCCTGCCGCTGGGTGCCGGATATGGGCTATCGCTACGGTTATCCCCAGTTTGAGTACTACGGTCCCTTGCCCTATTACGTCATGACCGCAGCCAACCTCCTGGGCGTCTCTTTATTCGGCGCCGTCAAACTCGGTTTCATTCTGCCAATGATTTTTGGGGGAGTGACAATGTTTTTACTGGCCGCCTCTCTTTTTGGTAATTGGGGTGGCTTGCTTTCGGCCATTGCCTATACCTATCTTCCTTTCCGCGCTTCCGATATTTACTCCCGCGGGGCCATGGGGGAGACCTGGGCCTTTGTTTTTATCCCCCTTATCTTGTTCGCCCTCTTAAGGCTCTATCAAAGACCAAATCTGAAAAACTCGGCCCTGCTCGCTCTTGCCTATGCCGCTCTGCTCACCACCCACAACATTACCACCCTCATCTTTTCGCCCCTGGTCGGTCTCACCGCGCTTCTCCTTCTTATTGGCAAGCGGAACAAGTTGACCATTATCAAATATGGCTTTCTTGCTCTTCTCTGGTCGATTTTAGCAGCCGGCTTCTTTTTCCTACCCCTTTTATTTGAACAAGGTTATGCTCACACCAAGTCTCTCATCAGCGGTTACTTTAATTATCTGGCCCACTTCGTCTCCCTAAAGCAGCTCTTCTTTACCACTTTCTGGGGTTATGGCAGTAGCGAGATCGGGCCAACCGACGACCTGCCTTTTTTTGTCGGTCCGGTCCACCTCTTTCTGACCATCATCGCCTTAGTCGTCGCTGGCCGAAACTACATCACCAAAAAACCGGACCTCAAACAAGGGCTGGTAGTTCTAAGTTTCATTTTTGTCCTCGTCTCACTTTTCCTGACTCACGAAAGATCATCGTTTATTTGGGAAAGCCTTCCCTTTCTGGCCTATCTTCAGTTCCCCTGGCGCTTTCTTATTACTGCCAACTTTTTCATCGCCCTCATGGCCGGCTATATTGTCATTAATCTATCTGAAAAAGCGGCCAAAATTACTTTGGTTGTCTTCGGCTTCTTGCTAATTTTTATGAACGTTTCCTACTTCCGACCTCGTCTTTGGCTCGACCTTACCATCTGGGAGAAGTTCAGTGGTTATAGCTGGGACCGTCAATTAACGACCAGCATTTTTGACTATCTACCAATCTACGCGAAGTATCCCCCGGCCGCCGCCGCCCCGGTTTTTCCGTATGCCATAAACGGTAAAGTCAGTTTCCTCGATTATATTCACCAGACCGATTCCTTTTCATTTACGACCAAGGGTAACTCCGGCGTCACCCTTGTCTTACCCCAGTATGATTTTCCGGGTTGGCAAGTTAATCTCGATGGTAAAAAGATTTCCCATCGCCACGACAACCCCCTGGGCTTAATCTCCTTTGAAATTCCAGCCGGGGAACATCGAGTCAAGGCGAAACTTACCAACACCCCCATTCGCCTTTTCGGTAACCTGGCTACTCTTCTTGCCGTCCCCTTTGCCATTTACACTCTCACTAAGAAAAGAAAATGACCAGCAAAAACATTCTGATTATTCTCGTCACCAGCCTACTGCTCGGCTGGCAGTTGCTTCGCCCCGGCCACTTTTCTACGCACGACGACCTCCAGGTGATGCGTCTTTATGAAATGGATCGCTGTTTTAAGGATGGTCAAATTCCCTGCCGCTGGGCACCGGACCTGGGCCAAAACTACGGTCAACCATTGTTTAACTTCTATTCCGCTCTCCCGTATTATCTAGGTGAGGCGATTCATCTAGTCGGCTTTTCTTTCGTCGACACCGTCAAACTGCTTTTCCTGTTCTCCCTTTTTCTTTCCGGCGTCTTTTCCTACCTGCTCGCCCGTGAGTTTTTCAAATCGCATCTTACGGCCTTAGTTTCCGCTATCGCTTATATGGTCGCGCCTTACCACGCTGTCGATATTTTCGTCCGCGGCGCCCTCGCTGAGAGTTGGGGACTAGCACTCGTCCCGCTGGTTTTATACGCCGTCATTCGGACCTGTCGTAGGCCAAAGGTAGCCCACTCGGCCCTCCTCGCCGTTTCATTAGCCGCTCTTCTGATCACTCACAATATCACCGTTCTCATTACCACCCCGCTTCTTGCCATTTTTGGTCTCTATTTCTTCTTCACTAACCTCAACCGCACCCGGCAGATTACCTATCTTGTTCCGGGAGTGCTCTTGGGTGTCGGTCTCTCCGCCTTTTTCCTCTTTCCCGTCTTGTTCGAGCAAGCCTACATCCAAACCAAGTTTTTAACGACCGACTACTTTGACTTTCGGGCCCACTTCACTACCTTAAGTCAGTTATTTACAAAATTATCCTGGGGCTACGGCCCGTCCCGCTTCGCATCGTATCAATATCCCGAAACACTCTCCTTCTTCGTTGGTATCATCCCGATTCTTTCTCTTGTCTTCACTCCGGTTTCCCTCTATTTGAATCGAAAAAATCGGCGAGTCTTTTCCTTAATTCTTATTACTTTTTTCTTATCCCTTATTTTCCTCTTCATGACCCACGCCCGCTCGGTCATGCTTTGGGAGTTTTTCCCAACTCTAAGGTTTGTTCAGTTCCCCTGGCGCCTTTTGGGGCCGGTCGCGCTTTTGACGGCGCTTCTTACCGGTTTCAGTTTAGACAGTTTTGCCCTCAAGCCGGAAAACAAGACCATGCTTCTCTCTTTCGTCATTGCTTTCTTGATTGCATCCAATTTCAATTATTTCCGCTTTGAAAAGTATTTTCCCGATATGACTGACGCGGCCAAACTAACCGGGGTTGAGTATGATAATCAGATTCGGGGTGCGCTCCTGGACTATCTACCCAAAACCTCCCAAAAAATCCCGAAAACCAAGGCGCCCTCAGCACCGGTGATCTTGGCCGGAGAAGTGAACACTAACTATTTTGACAGGCGCAGCAATTACTTCAGTAGTGAGTTCGATATTTATACTGATGAGGCCACAATTCAGTTCCCGGTCATGGATTTTCCCGGCTGGACTGTCTACCAAAATCGGAAAGGGACTCCGGTCAAATTTGACAACGATAATGATTATGGCCTGATTACCATGAATTTAGCCAAAGGCCACCATTTAGTTCAAGGCTTTTTCGAAAACACCCCCTTGCGGACCACGTCAAACCTGATTACCTTCGGCTCCGGTCTAATCCTTGCTTCTTGGTTGATACTAGTGAGTAAAAAGAATGAAAACTAAACTAATTTACCTCATTATTCTTATCGCTCTCATTTTCCCGACCTTTAAATTTTTTCTGGGAAATAAGATGTTCACTTTTAATGATGAAACTCAGATAGCCAATTTCCACCAGTACTTCAAGGCCCTGGATTTTGGCCAGTTTCCCCCGCGCTGGGCGCCCGATATGCACTATGAGTATGGCTCTCCCTTTCTCTCCTTCAATTACCAACTGCCTTACTATCTTGGCTACCTGGGCCATTTGCTTAATCTCCCCCTCACCACCATCTTCAAGCTTTTGCTGGCTTTTTCGCTCGTTATCGGGGCGGTTGGGATGTTTGCCCTCGGTCAAACACTCACCGGATCGGCCTTTTTCTCCCTCGCCGCCGCCGTTTTGTATACCTACACCCCCTATCAATCCATCGATCATTATGTCCGCGGCGCCATCGGCGAGAGTTTCGCCCTCTCCCTATTTCCCTGGCTATTTTGGGCCCTGATTAAACTGACCAGAAAAGTCACCATCATTGATACTGTTGTCTTAGGGATTCTAATCGGCCTGCTTATCATCTCTCACCAGCCGGCCGCCCTCTTCGCCATCCCAATTTTTGGGCTTATTTTTGGTCTGGCTGTTTTGGTCTCGAAGAAAATAAATATCTTTCTTGCCTATCTAAAGTCGATTGTTTTAGGTCTTCTTCTCTCCGCCTATTACTGGGTCCCGGTCATCCTCGAAAAAGGATACATCCAAGCCGGATCCCCCTTCAACTATCGCGACCAATTTCCCTTTATTTGGCAGCTAATTTATTCTCCCTGGTCGTACCTGGGCGCCAATCCGTTTTCTTCCGATACCTTCTCCTTTCAAATCGGCATCACCAACCTGGTCGTCTTGGCTATCGCCGTCATCATGGTCATAATCTCGTTTAAAAGGAAACAAAAGCCCAGTGTCGAACTTTTAATTTTCCGCCTCCTCGTTGCCTCCTCCTTCTTAGTCATCGGCCTAATGAATATTCGCTCCGACTTTATTTGGAAAACGATTTCCATCATGCAGGTGATCCAATTTCCCTGGCGTCTTTTAATGTTTACCACTATCTTTACCTCCGTTTTGTTTTTATTCGCTGTCAAATCTTTTCGCCAGCCGTGGAGTAATTTTTTTGCCTTGGTAATAATCATTGCTACCATCGCCCTAAATATTTCCTATTTCAAACCCGGTCTCATAGTTGACCGTGGCGACGACTACTACTTCCATCGTTTTCTACCCCGGGCCGCCCTGTTACCGGGCGAAAATATATCGTCAGAATACTTCAATCATGCGGAAGATTATGTCCCCCTACCCAAAGAGGCGACCCGCCCAACTTCACTACCCGAAGCGAAACTAACCGTTCAAAAAGGCGATGCCAAGATCGTCATCATCGATCCCAATCCCTATCGTTATCGCGCCGGGGTTGAAAGCTCCAAAGCTAGCCAACTTACCTTTCACACCTTTGCCTATCCCGGTTGGACCGTCACGGTCGATGGTTTTTCAACCAAACAGACAGTCGACAAAGTCGGGGCGATCAGCTTTACTGTCCCGTCGGGTAAGCACCAGATCATCATTGCTTATGAAGATACGCCCTTGCGCCTTTTTTCCAATATAATTTCGTTAGGCTCGTTTGTTTTTATCACCTTCTATCTTCTTTATCAATTAGTCACTCGCCATGCTACCACAGCAGCCGGAAGCCCAAGGTCCTCTTGAAGCGGCCCTTGATGTTGCCGAAATAAAGCGCCGTTCCGTCAAGGGCGTCACCGCTCTTATTTCCCGGACCTTTGTCGTTCAGGTGATTTCCTTTCTGGCCACCTTTGCCCTGACCGTCTTTCTTGATCCAAGCGTTTACGGCATTTTTTTCTTAGTTTCAGCCGTCGTCAACTTCCTGGCTTATTTTTCTGATATTGGTTTAGCCGCCGCCCTGATCCAAAAAAAGGAAAAACTGGCAGACGACGATCTGGCCACCACCTTCACCATCCAACAGGGTCTGGTCCTTTCCCTTTTGTTGCTTCTATTTCTGGCCACCCCCTTGATCCGTAGCAGTTACCATCTCTCGGGAGCCGCCGTCTATCTCCTTTGGTCAATGGGAATTTCGCTCTTTTTAAGTTCCCTGAAAACCATTCCTTCCATCCTTCTCGAGCGGGAACTTCAGTTCAACAAACTGATCATTCCCCAGATTGCCGAGACGCTGGTTTTTAACCTTGTCGCCGTTTATTTTGCCTGGCGGGGTTTCGGTATTACCGCCTTTAGCCTGGCCGTTTTAGCCCGGGGCTTTACCGGCCTGGTCTTGGTCTATCTCATTTTCCCCTGGCGTCCGCTCATCGGTTTTTCGAAAAAATCGATCCGGTCGCTCCTCAAGTTCGGTCTGCCTTTTCAGGCGAATACCTTTCTGGCGGTCCTCAAGGACGATGGTATGACCGTCGTCCTGGCAAAAATCGTTGGCACCAACGGTCTTGGCTATCTGGGCTGGGCCAGTCGCTGGGCCGGTTTTCCCCTACGTATTTTTATGGACAACGTTACCAAAGTTGCTTTTCCCGCCTTCTCTCGTCTCCAACACGACGAAGTTCGTCTGGCCCGGGCCATCGAGATTTCCTTGAAGTATCTCACCCTTTCGACTTTTCCGATTCTCATCGGTATGGGCTTTTTGGGTAGTCCCTTGGTCCACCTCATCCCTCGTTACCTCAAGTGGCTCCCGGCCTTACTACCGCTTTATGCTTATCTTTACAACTCGGCCTGGGCTTGTGTTTCCACCAATCTGACCAACACCTTGAATGCCCTGGGAAAAATAAAAACCACCTTCAAACTAATGGTCATGTGGACGGCGCTCACCTGGGTTTTGATGCCGGCTTTGGGTCTTTATCAAGGCTATCTCGGCGTCAGTCTGGCCGTCGCCCTGATTGCCACCTCCTCCGTTGTCACCGTCATTGCCGTCAGGCGCCAAATCAGGTTTAGCCTCCCGGCCGCTTTCAGGACGTCACTGATTTCTGCTTTTGTTCTCTCTCTTTCGCTTTTCTTCCTGACTCGGTTCGCCACCAGCCTGGCCAATATTGTTTTCATCTCTCTTGCCGGCGGCCTCATTTATTTCGCCTCCGTCATCCTCCTGGAGGGTCGCTCATTCCTGACCCAAACCATCAGTTATTTCAAGGGCCATGCTTAAAAAAAGCCTCTTTTTACTCCTACCGCTTTTGCTTTTCCTTTTTTCTTTGGGTAAAACCTTCGCTTTCGACCGACCCCACTTTGTTTCCTTCACCAACCCCGTTCGTGGTGTCGAGGACGGGGAGTCAAAAGAGCAAACGCCTCTCGATCTACCTAAAGTACAGTATCAGTTAGCCCGCGAAAACAATTTTCCGGTTGACTGGCTTCTCCGTTTCGACGCCGTCAACAACGCCACCATTTCCGGCTATTTCCGTTCCATCAGTGCCACCGATAGCAGTCAAACTCTCGGCGCTTTTCTCGAAGTGACCCCCAAGCTGACTCTTGCGGCCGGTGTTGATTATCCCGAGGGAGAATATATGTCACAGGCTAATCGTATTTTCCTCTCTGGTTACAGCCAGCCCGATCGGCTTAAGCTCATCGACGCCTACATGAAATTGTTCTATGACACCTTCGGCTACTATCCAATCGTAGTCGGGGCCTGGCACCTTGACGCCTATTCGCTCGAATATTTAAACAGCCATTACTCTGTCGTTGCCGCCGTCATTTGTGACGAGCAGTACAGTACTGATCGTTACCGTTTGTGGGGCGGTTACCTAGGCAGCCCCTATTTCCCGAGCCAAGCCAACTCGGCCGTTCCAGCCAGCGGTAGAAATGACCGTATCAACATCGTCCTTACCAAATGGGCCCAACGCGACCCCTTTAATTTCTATGGCACCGGTTCTGAAAGTAATTTTTCAACCCAGGTTAACGATTACACCTCGCAAGGCCAGTCAACAAATTATTTTGGCAGTCTCTTGGGGATTTATTCCAATGGAGATTTTAACGAGTTTACCCAGACCAATATCGGTCTTGAGAATGACTACAATCTTGCCCAATATCGGTCAGAATTAAAAAACTCATACCAAGCCTTAAGGGCTAACCAAGAGAAATACGACCTTCGTTTCGTTTCCTCCGCCGATTTTGCCCAGTGGCTACGGACCCGTTACACTTTCACCAATCCGGCCTATTTTTTTAAGACTAACGACATCACCGGTAGAAAGTCGGGAACGGTGTACTGGTATCAAAATCCCTTCTACCGCATCGGGATAAAAAGTGACGCGGGAAAAACGGAAATTATCGATTTTCGCGTTTACAACAGCCAGGAAGGCGAGGAATATTATCTAACCAAAAACATCAGCCGAGCCCTCTATTCAGAAGTTTTCGCCCTGGTCGACTCGGTTAAATTCCCAGGCCGGACCATTGGCTTGGACATCGACTTAAGCAAAGCCGAAATAAGTTACAGCGGCTGGAAAATCACCTTCAAAGAAGGGGATAAGGAATTTCATCTCGAGCCAAAACAAATTATCTTCGAAAACTTTCCTGTCCCGGACGACCTTCCGCTTTCCGCCTGGACCATAGCTCCACACCTCCCCTTCTCCGGTTCTGTCTATGTTCTCGCCTTCGGGATTCTGGTAATTCTTGCCACTGCCTCATTAATTATTGCCCGCTCCAAGAAAAATAAATTTGTCTTAACCTTAGGATTTCTTTTGGGGGCCATTACTTTGGTTACAGTCGGCAGAAGCGGCTTGGTTTATGTCTACGGACTTGGACTCTGGGGACCAAACGGCCACGATGCCATTTTCCACCTGTCCTTGGCAGAGCATTTCAGCAAGACGTTTTTATCTCTAAACAATCCCCAGATAAACGGCGAATTGTTGAAGAATTATCATTTTGGTTTCGACTGGCTCACCGCTCTGGCCGGTAAACTTACCGGCCTCCCGCTTCTCGATTTGTATTTCCGTTTTGTTCCCCCGCTCATCGTCGTTTTCTTGGTCTATTTTCTAGTCAAACTGGTAAACATCTGGCGTTTTTCCAAGTTTGAAACCGGGCTAGCTCTTGCACTCGTTTTTCTTTCCGGTTCGGCTGGTTATATTGCCCATTTAATTCTGGCGCGTGGCCTTTTTGGAGGAGAGTCTATCTTTTGGGCAAATCAGTCAGTCTCCCTTCTTTTAAATCCACCCTTCGCCCTCTCCATTTTGGGGCTCACTATTTTCCTCGTCTTTCTCGAGGAGCATTCCCACCGGCTGTCGGTTAGGGAACTTCTCCTCCTCTCCGTTTTGGGGGGTGTCCTTGTCCAAATAAAAATCTATGCCTTTCTCCTCCTGATTGGAGCCCTTTTCATTCGCCGGAAATTCAAACTTTTCCTCTCTGTTTCCTTAGTCGGTTTCATATTTATTCTTCCGAGCCTGGCCGGCCCCGGGCCAAAAGACACTCCTTTTGTTTTTAATCCTCTTTGGTTTAGTCGGAGCATGTTCGAATCCTTCGATCGGGTTTACTGGCCTCAAATTGCCCGCGCCTGGCAGGTTTACGAGAATAACGGGATCTTCACCAAACTTATTCTGGTCAATCTTCTGGCGCTGGTAGTTTTCTATGCCGGGAATCTCTATCTTCGACTAATCGGACTGGGCAAGATCATCTTCGGTCGCGAGTTTTCTCTGGGCCAGAACATCACCAGATACATAATCTTGCTCGGACTGGTCATTCCGCTCCTATTTACCCAGAAGGTCAACCCTTGGAATACGATTCAGTTTATGTATTACCCCCTTTTCTTCTTAAGCATCTTCACTGCCAAACAAATTGGAGAATGGTGTTGCCTAGTCAAAAACAAAGTTGTTTTGGCCATCATCTTTCTCTTTTTCACTCTTCTGTCTCTTCCCACCACGATCGGAACTCTCTCCGACTACCTCACCGGCCAGTCGGCTAGCCGGGTTAGTCCGACCGAGCTTCACGCGCTTGACGTCCTCCGCCGCGCGGAAAGAGGAGTCGTGGTTTCCCCGTTGACATCCAAGAGGTATCTCCCCGTCACCCCTGATCCGAAACCGCTTTACGCTTACGCTTCCACCGCTTATATTTCCGCTCTCTCCGGCCAACCGGAATATCTAAGCGATACTATCAACCTTGATATCACCGGTTTTGATTATGGTGAGCGCGCCAAAAATATCCGGCGTCTCTACCTAACCCGTGACCCATCTTGGGTTAGCAAATTTCTGCAAGCAAACCAGATCAGATACATCTATGAAACACCCTTTGCTAGGTTAATGATCCGTCCGCAAGACGCCTGCCTAACGAAAATCTTTGACTCCGGTGAAATAAATCTATATAAGTATTCTTGCCATGACTAAAACTAGAATTTCGGCCGTCATCAATACTTGGAACGAAGCCAAAAACCTGGCCGAGTGTCTCGATAGCCTCGACTTCGTCGACGAGATTATCGTTGTCGACATGGCCAGTACCGACAACACCAAGCAAATCGCCAAACAATATACCGACAAGGTCTATGAGCACCCGGCCGCTGGCTACGTCGAACCGGCCCGAAACTTCGCCCAGGCAAAAGCCAGCGGCAACTGGATCCTGATTGTTGATGCCGACGAGAGAGTTCCCCGCACCCTCGCCGATAAACTAGTCGATATCGCCGCCAACGACGAAGCCGACTTCGTCCGCGTCCCCCGGAAAAACCTGGTCTTTGATCAATGGTTGAAATATTCCCGCTGGTGGCCGGACTATAATATCCGCTTTTTCAAGAAGGGTTACGTCACTTGGTCCGACGCCATCCACCGTCCGCCGATCACTAATGGCCAGGGGATCAACCTCGACGCTGATCCGAAATATGCTTTGCTTCACCATCACTACCGGACTCTGGACGAATATCTCGAGCGAATGGTCCGCTACACCAATCAGCAGGCCAAGGAGTTATTGGCAGAAGGATATCAGTTTTCCCTTTCGGATCTTGTCAGTAAGCCGATCGGAGAATTCCTCTCCCGCTTTTTCGCCGGCGAGGGCTACAAGGATGGTCTTCACGGACTCGCCATCGCCATCCTCCAAGCCTTTTCATGCTTTGTTGTCTATCTCAAGGTCTGGCAGGAGGAAGGTTTTACACCCCAAAAACAAGTCCTTAATACCCCCGCTTTCAGACAGCTCGTCGGTTCCAAGTTTAGAGAATTAAAGTATTGGCTTTACACCGTCAAAATCCATCTTTCAGGAAACAAAAGCGAGCGCTTCGTTCTCAAAGTTAAACGTAAACTTAACCTCTAGCTTTCCTTCATGCGCCTAGCTTTTATCACTCTCCACTACAAAAACCTAAACGATACCCTCGGGCTCCTCAAGTCACTTTCTGGTTGTGTCATTCCGAAAGAACACCAGGTAAAAATCTACGTCGTCGACAATGAGGGCAGTCAGGAGCTCGCCAAAAAAATCAAAAAATTCAAACTTGCCCAATTAATCGTCAGTGGTAGGAACTTCGGTTTTGCTGGCGGCAACAATATTGGTTTTAGGCAAGCCATCGCCGATGACTATGACGTGATCGTTACGATTAATAATGACACTTACGTCGAAAAGGATTTCATAACAGAGATTGTTAATTCACCAATTACAGACGAAACTGTGGGTGCGGTCGGTGGTCTCATCTACTTTGCCCCGGGTTATGAGTTCAAAAAAGATTACGCCCAGAAAGACCTGGGCAAGGTCGTTTGGTATGCCGGCGGGCTTTTTGATTGGGACAACATTCTGGGGTCAAACAACCATGTCGATGAGGTTGACCGAGGCCAGTTTAAGGCTGTTGGGCATACCGGCTTTGTCACCGGCGCCCTGCTTATTACCCGCGTCGATGTCTTGAAAAAAGTTGGTCTGTTTGACGAAAAATATTTCATGTACCTCGAAGATGTTGATCTAAGCCACCGCATGAAACTAGCCGGTTACAGCCTTCTTTTTGATCCGAAAATAAAGCTCTGGCACAAAGTGGCTCAAAGCTCCGGCATCGGCTCATCCTTAAATGACTATTTCATTACCCGAAACCGCCTTTACTTTGGCGCCAAATACGCCCGGCTCCGCACCAAGCTTGCCCTTCTTCGCGAAGCACTTAAAAAACTCTTCATCGGCACTCCCACCCAAAAACACGCCATCCGTGATTTTTTTAGCGGCAAATTAGGCCGGGGCACCTTTACACCCGCCAGGTGATTTAGCTTTACACCTAATCATTTATGTATACTGGATGAATGTCGGGTCTGCGCCAAGTGGTCTTAGCGAGGGGAGAGATTTACCATGTTTTCAATCGGGGAGTCGAAAGACGCGATATTTTTACGGACAAGCGGGAATATAGGCACGTCATCGACCTGATCGATTATTATCGCTTCTCAGATGTTCCGATGCGCTTTTCTCAATTTCAACTTCTATCAAAGGCGGATCGCGTTACCGTATTTTCAAAAATCAGGCAGAGAAAATTGGTGAGAGTTGAAGTCCTTGCCTATTGCCTAATGCCCAACCACTTTCACCTCATTTTAAAGCAGGTTAGTGACACTGGAATCAGTGATTTCGTATCGAATGTTTGCAACAGCCATTCCAGATATTTCAACACCAAGCACTCCAGAGTGGGACCTCTCTTTCAAGGACCATTCAAAGCTGTTCGAGTCGAAACTGAAGAACAGCTAAGACATCTTTCAAGATATGTTCACCTAAACCCGGTATCTGCTTTTGTCATCGACGAAAGATTGCTCGATAGTTACCCATGGTCATCGTTGTCAGAATATTTGACCAGTCAAGCACGAATCATAAACCCCGAGCCTATTATGTCCGTATTTAAAACAACTGAAAGATATCGCGAATTCGTCCATGACAATATCGACTTCGCCAAATCACTTGCAAAGATTAAGTATTACGCCATCGACAAGGAAGAATAGGTGTGAACCTATTTCACCCGCCGGGTGTAATCGTTACCGGTCCAGGTTCGGTGATAAAATGAGCTAGAGATGAAGAAACTTTCCGTCATCATCCTCGGCCAGAACGTCGCCGCTGAAATTGTTCCGGCATTCAAGACCGGTCATTTTGCCGACGAGATCATTTACGTCGACACCTTTACCGGCTCGACCGATGGTACTCTCGATTTGGCCCGAAAATATGCCACTAAAATTGTCACCAGCCCGACTTACAATTTCGCCGCCTGGAGAAATGACGGTGCTCAAGCCGCCTCCGGCGAGTGGCTGCTTTACCTCGACTCGGATGAACGGATTCCCAAGCGCCTGGCCGAGGAAATCAAAGCGACCATTAATCACCCCGATTTTGACGCCTACACCATTTCCCGCTATGAAGTTTTCTTGGGCAAACACCTCAACCACTGGCCGGATCCCCAAGTCCTCCGGCTGATGAAAAAAAGCTCCCTTCGGGGCTGGCGCGGTAAACTCCATGAACAGCCCGCCCTTACCGGCAAGGTCGGCGGCTTAAGGGAACAGTTGGTTCACCTTTCCCACAAAAATATTGACGAAAAAGTCACCGGGACGATGAAGTGGTCGCGCTTGGAGGCAGAAATGCTTTTTAAAGCCGGGCATCCACAGATGAAAGGCTGGCGCTTTTTTCGGATCATGCTAACCGAGTTCTGGGACCGCTTTATCAGACAAAGGCTTTGGCGCGACGGCACCGAGGGCTGGATCGAAGTCATTTATCAGATGTTCTCCCGTTTTCTTACTTACGAACGGCTCTGGGAAATGCAACGAAAACCAACTCTTAAAGAAACATACGAATCTATCGACAAAAAAATCCTCCAAGACCTGGAAAAAAACAAATGAAAAAAGCCCTAATTTTCGATCCATATACGGACACTGTCGGTGGAGGTGAACGCTATGTTCTCACCTTTGCCACCACGATTGCCAAACTTGGCTATTCTGTCGAGATGGTCGCAGATTCTAGACTCGATCTCCGTGAGGCGGAGAAAAGATTTGGTTTTGATCTTTCCAACATCAAAATTGGTCCCCACGTCCGTGACATCTATACCAGAGGAAGTATTTTCAAAAAACTGCTTTTAACCCCCCACTACGACCTGGTTTTTTTTATCAGCGACGGCAGTCTGCCTTTTTTGTTCGGCAAAAGAAATCTCGTCCATTTCCAGGTCCCCTTTACCAAAGTGGGCGGCAGTTTTTTCACAAACTTTATCAAAGGACTTTTTATTCACAAGCTGGTTTTCAACTCAAACTTCACCGCCAACGTCATAAAAAGACAGCTTCCGTTTATCTCCTCCACCATCCTTTATCCACCAATCGACACTGACAGCTTTAAACCCGGAAAAAAAGAAAACCTCATTCTCTCAGTTGCCCGCTTTGACTCCCCCTCGCACGCCAAGCGCCAGGATATTCTAATTCGAAGCTTTACGAAAGTCTATGAAAAAAATAAAGACTACAAATTAATTTTAACGGGGGGATTGAAGGGCGGCGAGGATTATCTACTCGCACTCAAATCAAAAGCGGGAAAATTTCCCATCGAGTTCATACCAAACCCGGACTTCAATGAATTAAAGAAGCTATGTGCCAAAGCCAAGATCTTCTGGCACGCCGCTGGCTATGGCATTGATGAAAAAACTGACCCTGAAAAGGTGGAGCATTTTGGCATCACTACTGTCGAAGCAATGTCTGCCGGTTGTGTCCCGGTGGTGATCGACAAGGGCGGCCAGCGGGAAATCATTACTCCCGGATCCGGCTTCCTATGCAATACCGTTGAGGAGCTGATAGAAAATACAGTCAGATTGATAGATTCGCCGGATGAGTCGACAAAAATGTCAGCGGCGGCAAACGAAAGAGCGCAAATATTCAGCAGCAAGCATTTCGTAGATCAAGTCGGCAAAATTCTTCATGAGTAATTTAGTGAAGCTACTTCTTCGTCCGGTCACCCTTCTTATTCTTTTTTGTCTTTTTCTATATTGGGAACTGTTTTTTCTGGGAAGGATTCCACTTCCAGCCGACGCCCTGGTAGGGACGAACTTTCCCTGGCTTGATTATAACTGGGGTTTTCCCGCCGGGGTTCCGGTTAGGAACCCGGGAATATCTGATACGTTTTCACAGATATATTTATGGAAAAACTTAGCCACAGAGATGCTAAGCCAAGCTGTTTTCCCTCTTTGGAATAAGTACTCACTCTCAGGAAGTCCTCTTCTGGCAAATTATCAATCCGCAGCTATCTTTCCGGCGAACCTGATTCTGCTCCTGTCCAAACAGTTTGGTTGGGGATTATATATTTTTGGTTCAACCCTTGCCGCCGTTTTTGCCTTTTATTTTTACATTAGACGCCACACCACATCCCCTTGGTCACGACTCATTGGGAGCATAATCTTCGCCACTGCCGGTCTCATGACCACTTGGGTCGAGTTTGGAACCGGAGTTTGGGCTGCCGCTTTCATACCAATTCTATTATTCTGCGTCGATAAAATTTGTCTCGACCGAAAGTCGAATTGGCTTGGAGGACTAAGTCTGGCACTGACAAGTCTAATCCTTGCCGGCCACCTTCAGGTAGATCTATATGCGGTCATCATTATCACAACTTACAGTCTGTTTTTGCGCCTTAGTCACCCGGGTCAAGTCAAACTATCTTCGCTAATTACCGTTGCCTTTGGCTCAATTTTGGGTATTGGTCTATCAGCCATTCAACTTCTACCGACTTTTGAGCACTTCAAAATTTCAATTAGATCCGCAGAACTATTCTCAAAAAATTTCGGCTATGGTCTCATCCGTCCAATTGAAATGATTCGTCTTTGGACCGCGGACTTTTTTGGTAACACTACCACCTATAACTACCGGGGTTTCCTGGATTACTACGAATCATCCTCCTTCCTCGGGACACTGACACTTCCACTGATTTTACCCTTATTTCTGAGGCGTTTCCGTTCGTCATCTTTAGCCACTTTCTTTCTAATCGTCTTTTCTATCAGTCTCTTACTGGTAATCTCAAACCCTCTTTCCCGTCTGATTTTCAGTCAACCAATACCTCTTTTGACTTACTCCTACGCCAGCCGTCTGCTCTTTGTGACTTCTTTTGCGGCGGCAGTTCTGGGGAGTTTGGCCTTGGACCAACTTCGTAGTCACAAGGACTACTTAATTTGGATGAGATATTTCTCTGTCCTCCTACTTTCTATTACCATTATCGCAATTGCCACCATCACCGATAAAAATCAGCAACTCATTTCTTTTCGCAACTCGGCCATTCCGCTCGCCATCCTGTCGTTTGTCGGCGTCGCCTCGTTTTTCAAAAAAGTCAACCACCGAATGTTAATTATTTTTTTTGTACTGATAATTGCCCTCGACCTCGGTCGGTACTTCAAAAAACACAACCCCTTCGTCTCACCAGAGCTGGTCTTTCCCACCACACCAGTAATAACCTATCTGCAATCACAGAAAAAACCTGTCAGGATCGCCAGGGAAATGGGGCCGCTTCTTCCGCCAAACACCTGGACCCATTATCGTCTTGAATCAATCGAAGGCTACGACCCGCTTCAGCTTCTGGACTATAGTCGGCTTTTTAGGGTTGTCTCGGAAGATCGATATGGCGACGAAGTCAGTCGTTTTTCCCAAATCATTAATAAAGCTAACCCCGCTTATCTCGACGCTCTTAATGTCGGTTATTTTTTATCCCTTAAACCGAGTGGGGAAAGGAAAGCTTCTCCTCTTGTCAACCAATTAATTAAACAAGGCTACCGCAATGTCTTTGAAGACGGCTCGGTCATAATCTATCAAAACCCAGGCCCCCTTGACCGGGCCTATTTCATCAACAAACTCCGTTTTGTCAAAGATAAGGCGGAAATGGAACGCGTTTTGGATGATCCGTCTTTTAATCCGACTGCTGAGGCGGTCGTTATCAGCCAACCCTTCAATTTCAAGCCTGGAAAATACGAAGTTGTTTCTATGGATCACGGCAATAACGAAGTGAAAATAGGAGTCCGTTCAGACAGCGAAGGCTTTTTGGTCCTAGCCGACGCTTTTGATCCCGGCTGGAAAAGTTATCTAAACGGCAAATTAAACCAAATCTATCAGGTGAATGGGGCCTTGCGGGGAATTCGGGTCCCTGCCGGGGAAAATCAGATTGTTTTCAACTACCAACCGGGATCCTTCACCACCGGCGCCATAATTTCTGCCTTTTCCTTTTTGTCTCTTGTTATCTTTCAAATAGGTTTACACTTAACTAAACGCCAATAAAAAAACATTCTCATGAAAAAATTTACTTACTCAATCCTCATTCCTAGCTTCAATGGTTTGACCCTCCTGAAAAAACACCTTCCGACAATAATCAAACATTCCCAGAGGGTTGATGCAATCATGATTGTCGATGACGGCAGTACCGACGGTACGGTTGAGTTTTTGAAAAAAGAATATCCAAAAGTCAAAGTCCTCCACAATCGAAACAATTTTGGTTTTCCCAAGTCGGTTAACCTGGGTGTCAGAAATGTAACCACCGATTTATTTGTCCTTCTCAATAACGACGTCTCCGTTACTAATGGCTACTTGGAATCTGCCATCAAAAGGTTCGATAATCCAAAAGTTTTTGCGGTCACACTTAACGAAACGACTAGTAGTTGGCCGCAAGTGAGCTGGAGTGAGAAACTGCAATACGTCAGGGGAGAGGAAAAAGACAGGGCCCACTACTCCGCCTGGGCCTCAGGGGGTAGCGCCATCTTTAGAAAATCTATTTGGGACAATTTAAGTGGTTTTGACGAAGTTTACTCTCCGGGTTATTGGGAAGATATCGACATCGGCTGGCGAGCCTGGAAAGCCGGTTACACTATTATTTGGGAACCTGACGCAAAAGTGATTCACGAACACGAAAGTAGCTTTAACAAATTCGACAAGAACTATCTCAATCTCATCAAACAGAGAAACGAGTTGGTCTTCAACTGGAAAAATATTACCGATCCGGTCATGCGCCGCGAGCACCTGCACTATCTTCTTCGCCATAGTCTGACTCACCCCGGTTATCTCAAGGTCATCATTGCTGCTATCAATAAACTTCCAACCCAAGTGAAAAACGAGGAAAAACTCACCGACCGACAAATCCTGGCCATGGTCAATCAACCTTTCTCATGATCGAACTCTCTATTATCATTACTACCTATAATTCCGAAAAACAAATCGGTTTTCTTCTCGACTCAATCTATAAGGATAAGGGAAAAATTAATCTGGAAGTCATTGTTGTCGACAACCAATCCGCTGACAATTCTTTGTTGGTAGCCCAGGATCACAAAATTAAACCGCTTTGTCTTCAGACAGGATCAAACGCTGGTTATTCGATAGCGGTGAACAAAGGCTTCAAAAATGCCAGGGGTGACTATTTTTTAATTCTTAATCCGGATACGGTAGTTCAAAAGGGGACACTGGGCAAGCTTCTTGGCTTTGCCAAGGATAC
>ERZ1292625.1940-Hain-H41-01um-R1-1940-length-21258-cov-13_pt1 | contig 21258 bp, 17 predicted proteins | sample MGYA00564400_ERZ1292625 | MGnify/ENA primary metagenome ERZ1292625 (study PRJEB36523, sample SAMEA6512639) | groundwater metagenome | collected 2019-01-08 | study: AquaDiva: Metagenomics assemblies of 32 groundwater samples
ACGGCTGGGGCATCGCTCCCCCCGGGCCGGGTAATGCCATTACCCTGGCCGATCCGCCCACCTTCAAAGCCTTAAATGTCAACTACCCTCACAGTCAACTGGAAGCCTCCGGTATCGCCGTCGGTCTACCGGCCGAGCAGGACGGCAATACCGAAACGGGCCATCTCAATATCGGCGCCGGCCGGATTGTCTACCAGGATCTGGCCCGGATCAACATGAGTATCGCTCAAGGAGAGTTCTTCGCTAACCCCGCCTTACTGTCAGCCATCAACCACGCCAAAACTAACAATTCGGCCCTTCATCTTTTGGGCCTGGTTGGTTCCTCGGGCGTTCATGCTTACAACGACCATCTCTACGCCCTGATCATGATGGCCGCCCAGCACAAAATCGAAAAATTATATCTCCACCTCATCACCGACGGCCGCGACTCGCCACCAACCGCTGGCGGGAACCAGATCACCGCCGTTACCGAGTATCTGGCCCGCTATAGCAAAAATGGCCAGATCGTCAGCCTTATGGGCCGCTACTACGCCATGGATCGCGATATGCGTCTCGACCGCACCAAACTGGCTTTCGACTGTCTAACCGCTGCCAACCCCATCTGCGCTGAAACGGGGCAGAAAGCAATCCAGGAATCCTATGACCGGGGCGAAACCGACGAGTTCGTCAAACCGGTTGCTCTTGGTCCAAATTGCAGCGCCACCCGAATTCGGGCCAACGATGCCGTTATTTTCTATAACTTCCGGATTGACCGTCCCCGCCAATTGACAAAAACGATACTGGACGCCAACATCGCCAATCTTGCTTTAGTCACCATGACTAACTACCACAAGAATTTCCAGATCCCCATCGCTTTTCCCGATCTGGTCATCAGCAACACCCTCGGTGAAGTCATCTCCAAAGCCGGTCTCAAGCAAATCCGCGCTGCCGAGAGCGAAAAGGAACGTTTTGTCACCTACTATTTCAATGGCCAGCACGAGGACGCTTTCCCCGGCGAAGACCGTCTCATCGTTCCCTCGCCGAAGATCGCCACCTACGACCTGCTTCCGGAGATGTCCACTCCCTTTCTGGTCGATTCCTTCTGCCAAGCCTTTGCCGCCGACAGTCACGCCCTCGGGGTCATCAATATCGCCTGTCCCGACATGGTCGCTCACACCGGCAATATCGACAAAACCGTCCAGGCGGTCAAAGCGGCCGATGCCGGTCTGGTCAAGTTGGTCGAACTGGCTAAACAAACCGACGCCTATCTTCTCCTGACCGGCGATCACGGCAACGCCGAGGAGCTTTTAAACCGCCAAGGCGGTATTGACACCGAGCACTCCCTTTTCCCGGTCCCCTTTATTCTCTTTGCCAAAGAAACACCGGTCGGTCAGCTGGAAAACGGAGTTTTGGCTGATATTGCCCCGACCATTCTCGCATTACTGGGGGTTGAAAAACCGGCCGAGATGACCGGCAAAAACCTGTACACTAAATAAAATGCACCAGTTTCGGACCATCACCGTCGAAGATAAGCACCTCACGCTGGCCCCCAATCTGGAAAATTATGACCAGGCTTATCGGGATTTTGACTTGAAGGAGTGGAGCCGGGGCGAGATTAAATTCTTCGACAATGGCAAACTGAATGCCGCCTACAACGCCGTTGAAAGGCACGCCCATAATGAAAACAAAAATAAAGTCGCCCTTTACCTTCTGGATGAAAATCTTTTTGAAACCAAACTAACTTTCGGGGAGCTTGACCGGTTGGCCAATCAGTTTGCTAATTATCTCAAATCACTCGGCATCGAGAAAGGGGATCGGGTCTTTTTCTTCCTGCCCCGAAACGCCACCATCTTTTATGGTTTCCTGGGTGCGCTCAAAATCGGCGCCATTGCCGGCACCCTCTTTTCCGCCTTCGGCCCTCAGGCGCTCCTCGACCGCTTGGAAAATAGCGGCGCCAAAGTCCTGGTCACAACCGGGCAACTCAGCCACCGCCTAAACGGCATCAGGAAAAAACTGCCCGACCTGGCGCACGTCATTACCGTCAAAGAACTGGAGACAATCCTGCCCAAACAATCAGAGGAGGCCCGCTGCGCCCATACCGACCCAACTGACCCCGCCTTCATGCTCTATACCTCCGGCACGACCGGCAAACCCAAGGGCGTGGTCCACGCCCACCAGACGATCCTTTCGGAGCACCTGACCGCCAAGTACGTTCTTGATCTCAAACCGGACGACGTTTACTGGTGTACCGCCGATCCGGGCTGGGTCACCGGCGTGGCCTATCAAATCCTGGGAACGCTAAGCAATGCCGCCAGCACCGTCATTTATGCCGGCCGCTTCGATCCCAAAACCTGGTACAAAATTATCGAAAAATATCGCGTCACCGTTTGGTATTCTGCCCCAACTGCTATTCGGATGCTCCAGGCCGGCGGTGATGGCTTGGTCCGTTTCCACAATCTCTCCTCCTTGAGACACCTCGGCAGTGTCGGCGAGCCGCTAAACCCCGAGCCGCTTCTCTGGGGCCAAAAAGTCTTCAAACACCCTTTCCACGACACCTGGTGGCAGACCGAAACCGGTGCTATTTGTATCGCCAACTATCCCAGCCTTCCTATCCGGGTCGGCTCGATGGGCAAACCCTTCCCGGGCGTTATCGCCGGCATCGTTGATGATAAAGGTAACGAATTGCCACCTCTGACCGAAGGCAATTTGGCTCTCAAAAAAGGCTTCACTTCCCAAATGATCAAAATCTGGAAACGGCCCAAGAAGTACCAGAGCTACTTTATCAAAAGCTGGTATATCACCGGCGACCGAGCTTACAAAGATAAGGATGGCTACTATTGGTTCGTCGGCCGGGCTGACGACGTCATCAAAACCCAAGGTGAGCGCGTTGGCCCCTTTGAAGTTGAGTCCGCCCTGGTCGCTCACCCCGCTGTGGCTGAAGCCGGAGTTATCGGTAAACCCGACGCCCTCCGCGGCCAGATCATCAAGGCCTTTATCGCCCTCAAGCCGGGATATAAGCCTTCTGAAAAACTAAAGATCGAAATCTCCGAACACGTCAAACACAACCTCGCTGGCCACGCCTACCCGCGCGAGATTGAGTTTGTCGACAGTCTACCCAAAACCCGTTCCGGCAAGATCGTCCGCCGCCTCCTGCGCGCCAAAGAACTCGGTCTCCCCCTGGGCGATACCTCCACCCTCGAGGAATTTTAACCCCACCTTGGAGGTGTGGTTTGACCACCTTATATATGCCAGGAAGAACCACCCCGCTCGTCACAGGGGAAACCTACCACGTTTTTAATAGGGGCATCGATAGACGCCAAACTTTTATTTCTAAAAACGATCACCAAAGGGCACTTCAGACAATCTCATTTTATCGATTCACGAACCATCCCCTGAGACTTTCATGGTTTATAAAACTCAGCCCTAAAATACAAAACCAAAAATTAGATATCCTGAGAGCCCAAAAGCCCCTAGTTAAAATTCTTGCCTATTGCCTAATGCCGAATCATTTTCACCTCCTTCTCAGGCAGGAAGAGGACGCAGGAATCTCAAAATATCTCAGCGATCTACAAAATAGTTACACCAGATATTTCAATACGATAAACGAAAGAACAGGCCCGTTATTTATGAGGCAATTCAAAGCAGTCCGGATTGAGAATGAAAATCAGCTGACTCATGTCTCCAGATATGTCCATCTGAACCCCTATACGGGTTCAGTGGTCAAATCATTAGAGGAAATAGAAAAATATCCGTGGTCATCATTTGGGTCATATCTCGACGGAAATGACCAGATTGTGACAAGCAACTCTGTACTAGACATATTCAGGAACGGCAATCAATATAAAAAATTCGTCCTAGACAATGCCGACTACCAGAGAAAATTAAAAGACATCGAACATCTACTCCTAGAATAATCACACCTCTGAGGTGTGATGACGGAAAAGAATTACCACCTCGCCCTTGATTTTGTCCACACTCGTCAAAAGCTCGGCCACAGTACCGCGCAGTACCTGTTCATATTCCTTAGTTAATTCGCGCGCGACTACGGTTTGAGTCTGGTCTCCGAACTCGTTCCCGATCTCCTCTAAAGTTTTTGTCACCCGGAAAGGAGATTCGTAGATCACCACCGTCACCCCATCAGCCGCTTTCACCAATTCCCAGTTTGCCTTCCGCTTGCTTAGTTTTTTCGGTAAGAATCCCAAAAACAAGACCTTATCCGCCGACAGCCCGGAAATAGCGACAGCCGTCATTGCCGCCGTCGGTCCGGGAACCACCCCAATCGTCCCGCCCCGGGACAATAACTCTTTGACCAGTCGATAGCCGGGATCGGAAATCAGGGGCAGGCCGGCATCCGAAACCAAAATCGCTTCGCCCTCGGGTCCAATCTGCTCCAGAAGCCAATTTACTTTTTCCGCTTCGTTAAAGTCGTTGATCACCAGTAGGCGGCCGGAAAACGGCGCCGACAGGTGACCCAGATTTTGCAGTTTCTGCCACAATTTATGAAAGACGCGCGTGTCCTCGCAAATTACCATTTTGGCACCAGTCAAGGCCTGAATCGCCCGCAGGCTAATATCCTCAATGTTTCCCAGCGGTAACCCCACCAATGTCAATTTCATTGGCTTATTTTACTCCACTGTGCTACAATACCCCTATTGTTCTCGGATTGAGCACTTAGCTCGCCTCGCTAGACCGTTTTTCCAATTGTCTATCTTGAAGTTTTCCCGTAAGGACAATCTGGAGAAGCACAAGCTTCCCAATAAATATATGTTCACTAAACGACATTTTGGTGGTCGTGGTAGTTCCTACCGCGGTGGCCAACGCTCTCATCAGTCTTTTGGCGGAGGAAGACGTTCTTTTCCTATCCCTAAAGCATTGGATCCGAGATTATTTGTTCGCGAGGCCGCCCCAGAAGTTACCAAAGAAGTGCTAATCACACATAATTTTTCTGATTTTGGGCTGCACGCCTCACTTCTTTCTAACTTGAATAAAAAAGGATTTGCCCAACCCACCACCATCCAGGATCAAGCCCTGGAACCAGCTCTGGCTGGGGATGACGTCTTGGGTTTGGCCGATACCGGCACCGGTAAAACCATGGTTTTCGTCTTGCCGATACTCAACAAAATTCTTTCTGATCGGAACGAAACCGCCATTATCATTGCCCCCACCCGTGAACTGGCCCTTCAAATTCAGGAGGAAACTAAGGTTCTCGCCGAGAGTCTTGGTATCTATTCCTGCCTCATCATTGGCGGCTCTGATATGCGCCGCCAACTGGACAATCTGCGCCGCGGACCGAGTATTCTCATCGGTACCCCGGGGCGCCTCAAGGACCTTCATCAACGCGGCTATCTCAATTTAGACACCACCAAGACGGTGGTTCTCGACGAAGTTGACCGGATGCTCGACATGGGTTTTGTCAAAGACATTACTCTCTTGCTCTCTCTGCTCCCCAAGGAACGCCAAACCCTGCTTTTCTCGGCTACCATCGATGATAAAGTTGAAAAGATTGCTCGTCAGTTTATGCGTCGCCCTAAAAAGATTTCTGTCAAAACCGGCGCCACTTCGGGCAATGTCAGTCAAAACATCATCAAAGCTTCCGGGAAAGTCCAAAAAATTAATCTTCTCTGCGGCCTGCTTAGTAAAAATGAGTTCTGCAAGGTTCTCGTTTTCGGTCGCACCAAACACGGCGTCGAAGACCTGAGCAAAGATCTCATCAAAGCCGGTTTCAAAGCCGGGGCCATTCATGGCAACAAACGCCAAAATCAGCGCGAAAACGTCCTCCGGCAATTCAAAGATAATCACATCAACATCCTCATTGCCACCGACGTCGCCGCCCGGGGTATTGATGTCAAAGACATCAGCCACGTCATTAACTTTGACCAACCCGCCACCTACGATGACTACGTTCACCGTATCGGCCGTACCGGCCGGGCCGGAAAAACGGGCATCGCGCTCACCTTTGTCGATTGATATACTGAACTTAATGCCCGAAGTTTTTGGTATCAAAATTGCCGGTCCGGCCGGAGCCGGAAGTATGTCTGCCGGTGAAACTCTCGTCCGCGCCTTTATCAAAGCCGGTTACTATTGTCAGGGTTATCCCGAGTATCCTTCCCTCATCAAAGGCGGTCATACTTCCTACCTGATCACCATTAGCGAAAACCTTTTCCCGAACAACGCCCCCAGAGTTGATCTTCTTCTGGCCCTGACCCAAGGCGCCCTCGATAACGAACACCAATCGCTTGCGGAAACTACCCACCTTATCGCCGATCAAACTCTCAAAGCCGATCATGAATACAAAAATTTCCACCAACCAACCCTGCTTACCGTCGCCAAGAACGCCGGTAACCCCCTGACCCTGAACACGGCCATGCTCGGCTTTGTCGCTCCCCAACTAAAACTGGATACTAACCTCGTCTGGGAATTGATTCACCAAGAATTAGGGGATAAATCTCAAACCCTTCTCGACCAAAACAAAGTCGCCTTTGATACCGCCGGTCAGCTTTCACTTCAATATCATCTCAATCTGGACTTACCCAAAGCCACCAACCAAACCCACCATCTGGCTATCAACGGCAGTCAGGCAATCGGACTCGGAGCCATCGCCGCCGGTATCAATTTCTACGCCGGCTACCCGATGACCCCCAGTTCCCCACTGCTTCACTTTATGGCCGCTCATCAAGTCGAGTTCGGCTATCTTGTCCGCCAGGCCGAAGACGAGATCAGCGCCATCAATATGATCACTGGCGCCTCTTTCGCCGGTGCCAAAGCGATGACCGGCACTTCCGGCGGGGGCTTTGCCCTGATGGAGGAGGGGATTTCCCTCTCCGGCATGCTGGAAACTCCGATCGTTATTTACCTCGCCCAGCGCCCTGCCCCGGCTACCGGCCTGCCCACCTGGACGGCACAAAGCGATCTCTTGTTTGCTATTAATGCCGGTCACGGCGAGTTTCCCAAAATCATCCTCGCCCCGGCCGATCCCGACGAATGTTATCGTCTGACCCACCGTGCTTTTTATCTGGCCCAAACTTTTCATTGCCCCGTCATTATTCTCTCCGACAAATATTTGGCGGAAAACTATTACAGTTCGACCGACTTTCCGGCCCTGGATCCAGTTCCACTTTCGGCAGTCAACGCTACCCCCAAACCGGAAATGTTTGCCCGCTATGCGTTTACCCCCAACGGCGTTCACTCACGTACCATTCCCGGCATCCCGGGTGGGGAATACATCGCCAACTCCGACGAGCATGAAGCTCACGGTCTCGTCGACGAATCGGCCGAAAATCGGACTCTCAACAATCAACGGCGGCGAAACAAAATTAATGACATAAAAAATTACATTCCCCTGCCGTCGATCAGCGGAGCAGGGGATAAGGCGGTCATTTCCTGGGGTTCCCACAAATATATCGCCAGTCAAGTTGCCGAAGAAATGCAAATGGCCCACATTCATTTTAATCACCTTTGGCCATTACCCGAAAAACTAGACACCGTTTTATCTGGATATACCAAGCTAATTAGTATCGAAAATAACGAAACGCATCAACTTGCCCGGCTCCTGCGCCAGGAAACCGGCGTCACCATCCACCAACGACTCGGTGAAGACACCGGCCGCCCCTTAGATCCCCATAAATTAATCGCTCAAATTAAACATGGCTAACCTCGATACCGGTCTCTTTCCCACCTGGTGCCCTGGCTGTGGAAATTTTCCACTATGGGCCGCCTTGAAGGCCGCTCTCAAACAACTTAATTTGGAAACCCATCAGTTTGTCCTGGTTTACGATATCGGTTGCTCCGGTAATATGACCAATCATCTCCGAGCTTACGCTTTCCATGGTCTCCATGGCCGGGCCATTCCCGCCGCTTGCGGTATCAAACTAGCCAACCACTCTCAAAAAGTGATCGTCATTGGCGGCGACGGCGGCCTCCTGGGCGAGGGGATGACCCATTTTATTTCTGCCGCCCGCGGCAACATGGATATTACCGTCATTCTCCATAACAACCAGGTCTATGGCCTGACTACCGGCCAAAGTTCACCCACATCGATGAAGGGAACCAAGGGCAAAGCTACTCCCTTGGGTGTTGTCGAACAACCGCTCGAACCCTGTGGTTTCGCCCTTCTTTCCGGCGCCACCTATGTTGCCCGCGCCTTCGCCGGCAATATTCCCGATACGACCAAAATTTTTGTCGACGCTCTAACCCACCAGGGTTTTGCCCTGGTCGAAGTTCTCCAGCCCTGCGTTACCTACAACAAACTCAATACTTATGACTGGTTCCGCCAACGGGTCAAACCGCTATCCATCACTCCCGATAATATCTACGAAGCCATTACCAAAGCCGCCTGGACCGACCAGGATATCTTTACCGGAGTTTTCAAAAAAGATGAAACCATACTCCCATATCATCTTAATTTTGAAATTCTCAAAGAGAAAACCCTCATCCAATACCAGGAAAAACGCGATCTGACCAAATATATTACTAGTCAAAAATAAACTATGGCCAAAACCTACGCCGGTGACCGAAAATGGACAACGGGACGCTCCCGCGTCGTCCGACCCACTGATCAGAACCGTTTTTTACGGGGCTTAAAAGAATCCGCCAAGATGATCTTTGACGCTCTACCAGCCAGCGCCCGCAAAAAAAGAAGCTGGGAAAAATAACTAATATTTGCGGATTACCGCCTTCAAACGACCTTGAATCCGGACGTTGGTAGCGTAAATCGGTGACATCGTCGAATTGGCCGGCTCGAGTCTGATCCGCGTCTTTTCCTTGAAAAAGCGTTTCAAAGTCGCCAACCCATTTTCGAGTAAAGCAACCACAATGTCACCATCTCTAACATTGCCAATATCCTCCTCCTCAATGACCACAAAATCCCTGTCGAAAATCCCCTCATCAATCATCGACGTTCCCTTCACTTGAAGCACGAAGGCCCTCTTTTTCCCGGAAACCAAAGACGGAGCGATTTTCATCGTCGCATCCGGATCGGTGTAGGGCATGATCGGCTTACCGGCGGCGATAAAACCCATGATCGGCAGTTCTACCGAAGACAGAGCCTCGGAAATATGCTTATCCAGTATCTCAATGCCTCTGATCGCCCCCTCATATTTCCTGATAATCTTTTTCTTGATCAGAGCCTGCAGATGTTCGTGAACCGTGGCCAGCGAAGAAACGCCAATCGCCCCGGCAATTTCCGACAGAGTGGGGGAGTAGCCATTCTTTTGGATAAACTGGGAAATAAAATCAACGATCTGTCTTTGTCTTTTGTACAGAGTAACTGCCATGCTTTCAGTTAACTAATAAAACCCGAACATGTCAAGTGGCAGTTTCGGCAAACCTTCGTCTTCTGCTAAAATAGACCCCGTGGATTTCAAGCTCAAGAGTAGTTATCAGCCGACCGGAGACCAGCCTCAAGCGATTGAGGTCTTAACCAAGTCAATCGAGGCGGGTAACAAGCACCAAACTCTCGTTGGTGTCACCGGCAGCGGCAAAACCTTTACCATCGCCAACGTTATCAAAAATACCCAACTTCCCACCCTCGTCGTTAGTCACAACAAAACCTTGGCGGCACAACTCTATCAGGAACTGCGCGATTTCTTCCCCGACAACGCCGTTTCCTATTTTGTCAGCTACTATGACTATTACCAACCGGAGGCGTATATTCCCCAAACCGACACCTATATCGAAAAGGAAGCCGACATCAACGCCGAAATCGACCGACTCCGTCTCTCAACCACCGCCAACCTCGTCAGCCGGCCCGACTGCATTGTCGTCGCCTCCGTTTCCTGCATCTACAATATCGGCAATCCAGTCGAATACGAAAAATATTTTCTCGAGTTGGTCGAAGGTCAGATCATCGACCGCACCGATGTTGCCCACCGCCTGCTCGATCTTCAATACCAACGCACCACCAGTGAGCTTACCCGGGGCAACTTCCGTCTCATCGGCAACACCCTCCAGCTCTTTCCCAGCAACGAGGAGGTTGTCATTAGCATTACCTTCGCTGAAAAAACAATTTCATCGATCAAGCGGCTTGATCCGCTAAACTTTAGTGAATTAAAGAGGAAGGCCACGGCGGATCCCCATAGCTACATTACGACCATCTATCCCGCCAAGCACTACATTACCAACGTCACGACCCAGAAAGAAGCCCTGGCCCAAATCAGATCTGATTTGCAGGACCAAGTTGAGAAGTTCAAAAAAGAAGGTCGAATTCTGGAAGCCCACCGTCTCGACCAGAAAGTAAATTACGACCTGGCCCAGATCGAAGAGTTTGGCTTTGTCAACGGTATCGAGAACTACAGCCGCTACTTTGATAATCGACAGCCGGGCGAACCGCCTTACACCCTGCTCGACTATCTGAACTACAATGCCAAAAAGTTTGGCAGGAAGAACTTCCTGACTGTCATTGATGAGTCCCATATCTCCCTGCCCCAAATTAAAGGTATGTATCGGGGCGACCGCAGTCGCAAGGAAACCTTGATCGACTATGGCTTTCGTCTCCCGGCCGCCCTCGATAACCGGCCCTTAAATTTCATTGAGTTTCAGGCGCAGACTCCCCAAACCCTTTACGCTTCGGCGACACCCCAGGAACTGGAGCTTCAGTTGAGCCAAGGCGAAAAAGCGCCGGCGATTGCCCAGCAACTTATTCGTCCCACGGGTCTTCTCGACCCCGAAGTCAAGGTTTTTCCCGCCGCCAATCAAATTGCTCACCTGGTCAGTGAGATCATCACCCGCAAGAATCGGGGAGAGAGAACTTTAATTCTCACCATCACCAAACGCCTGGCCGAGGACCTGACCGACTATCTGAAAAACCACGTCCCCGGCCTCAAGGTCCAGTACCTCCACTCCGACGTCCTGACCCTCGACCGTTCCGACATCCTCGATGACCTGCGCCTGGGCAACTTTGACTGTCTGGTTGGTATCAATCTCCTGCGCGAGGGGATCGACCTGCCAGAAGTCTCCCTGGTCGCCATTCTCGATGCCGACAAAGAAGGGTTTTTAAGAAACCCCACCTCCCTGATCCAAACTATGGGCCGGGCCGCCCGCCACGTCAATGGCCTGGTCTATCTCTATGCCGACCGGATTAGTGACTCGATGAAGCAGGCGATCGCAGTCACCTCCCGCCGCCGTCAAACTCAACTGGAATATAACCAGAAGCACGGCATCACTCCTCTGGGTATCGTTAAGCCCTTACGGGAAAAACTGATGAAGCGGGAGGAAAAGAAAGAAAAAACGGCCAGGATCAAAGAACTGGAAGAATTTGGCTGGAAAAAGACTGAGGATGTCAATCCCGATGCTCTCACCCCGGGCGACAAGAAAAAACTAATCCGCAAAATGAAAGCCAACCTGACCGCCGCCGCCAAAAACTGGGATTTTGAAATGGCCGCCAAATACCGCGACCTGATCGCTAAACTCTCGTAGTACAATACCTCAAAAATCATGGAAAGAATTCTCCAAGGTCTTTTGAAAAAATACGAAGGTCATGTCAGATATGATCCTTTGCTCGAAGCGGCAAACTTCGTCATCGAGGAACTCGACGGTGATAAGGCAAGGGCCGTCAGCTGGATTCAAGAAAATAGCGGTGGAGGAAACGGATCGGAGTATGATGATATTGGTGAGGTTGGAGGTGCTGTTTGGGGAAAAGCAACCTACTGTGATCATTTGAGTACCTGGAGTGAAATTATCACGACCGTCGCACACATACTTGAGTCAAGGTAGGTGAATGAGGTAAAATCGAGCCTTATGGCTGAAATCTCCCCCGCCACACATTTGATCGTCAAAGGTGCCCGTCAGCACAACCTCAAGAACCTCGATTTGGTGATCCCGAAGAACCAACTGGTCGTCTTTACCGGCGTCTCCGGCTCGGGTAAGTCATCCATGGCCCACGATACCATCTACGCCGAAGGCCAGCGCCGCTACGTCGAGTCTCTTTCCTCCTATGCCCGCCAATTCTTAGGCGTCATGGACAAACCCGACGTTGACTCGATCGAAGGGCTTTCACCGGCCATTCTGATTGACCAGAAGCAGGGCAGTCACAATCCCAGAAGTACCGTCGGCACCGTTACCGAAATCTACGATTACCTCCGCCTTCTTTTCGCCCGCGTCGGCCACCCCCACTGTCCCAAGTGCGGTCGCGAGGTTATGACCCAGGACGTCACCCAGATCCGAGATGTTATCTACCACCTAGCCCAAAATGATCAGGCCATGACCAAACAAAAAGGAGTTCGTTTGCTCATTATGGCCCCGGTCGTCAAGAACAAAAAAGGTGAATTTAAGGAGCTTTTGGTTAACCTAGCCAGAAAAGGTATTGGCCAAATAAGGGTCGATGGTAAACTCATCAATACCAATTCCAATCTCAATCTCTTCAAGAACAATCGTCACGATATCGACGCCGTCATTGACAAGATCGTCATTGCCAAAGCGGCTGCAGGATCTGCTGACCAAACCGACAAAAATCGTCTGCTTGAATCTATCGAGACCGCCCTCAAGCTCTCCGGTGGGGAGGTTGTCGCCAGTCTCGTCCGTGACGCGGCCCTCTCATTCCCCCAAGCCCCCAAGGATTTGGAAGACCACCTCTATTCCGAAAACTTGGCCTGTCCTTTCGATAATTTATCTCTACCCAAACAGCAACCCCGCTCTTTTTCCTTCAACTCACCCGATGGCGCCTGCCCGACTTGCACCGGCTTGGGCAGTAAACTGACCCTCAATCGCGATCTCATCCTCGCCCCCAGTCTCACCCTCCTTGAAGGTGGCATTGTCCCCCTCGCCAGTCAGTTTGAAACCGAAACCTGGCTGGCTCGCCTCATTACCAAAGTCATGGCCCAAGTCGGGTTCAACAACAAAACTCCCTTGGAAAAAATGACCGACAAGCAGAAAGAAGTTCTCTTTGGGGGAACCGGCAAAGAGGTTCATGCCGTTCACGGGCTCAATTCCCAGGGCCGCCCGACCATTTGGCATACACCCTTCATCGGTTTAGTGGCCGAATTTGAACGCCGCTATCAGGAAACCAGCTCCAACTACGTCCGCGAGGAACTCGATCACTACCTGGTCAAATTGTCCTGCCCGGATTGTCACGGTGATCGTCTCAAACCGGAGGTCCTCGGCGTTACCGTCAACGAAAAAAATATTGCCGCAGTTACCGCTCTTTCAATTGACAAAGCCCTGGCCTATATCACCAGCCTCAGTGACCACCTCAATCTGACCGAACTCCAAATCGCCACCCCAATTCTAAAAGAAACCAAAGACCGTCTTGAGTTTCTCCAGTCCGTCGGCTTAAGCTATTTGACCATCAACCGCGAGGCTGGTAGTCTTTCGGGGGGCGAACTTCAGCGCATTCGTCTGGCCAGCCAAATCGGCAGCCGCCTGACCGGCATTCTTTATGTTCTCGACGAACCAACCATCGGACTCCACCAGCGCGATAACCAAAAACTAATTACCACCCTCAAGAATCTGGTTTCTTTGGGCAACACCCTGGTCGTTGTCGAACACGACCGCGACACCATTCTCTCCGCTGACCATCTGGTTGAGTTCGGTCCGGCCGCCGGCGAAAAAGGCGGCCAACTCACTTTTACCGGCACCGTGGCCAATATGCAAAAAAGTGTCTGTCTCACCGGTCAATACATCAGCAACAAGAAGCTCGTCGCCCCAATTAAGACGGCCAAGAAACCAAAACAAAACAGCGACATCACTCTCTCCGGCTGTACCTATCACAACCTAAAGAACATTGCCGTCGATATTCCGTTAGGTAAGCTCGTCGGCGTTACCGGCGTCTCCGGCTCCGGCAAATCTTCGCTGATTGTCGATACCCTTTATGAGGCCCTGGCCCGACAACTAAATCGGCAACACCAGCGCCAGGAGATCCCCTTTAATTCACTAAAGTTTTTGGACACCGTCAAAAGAGTCAGTTTAATTGACCAAAGTCCGATTGGCCGCACCCCCAGAAGCAATCCCGCCACCTACACCAAAGTCTTTGATTACGTCCGGGGCCTTTTTGCCGAAACCCGCGACGCTCACTTGCGCGGCTATAGCTCCGGTCGCTTCAGTTTCAACGTCAAAGGCGGCCGCTGCGAAACCTGTCAGGGTGAAGGTCAGATCAAGATCGAAATGCAGTTCATGGGCGACATTTACGTCACCTGCCAAACCTGCCAGGCCACCCGTTTCAACCAACCCACCTTGGAAATCACCTACCGCGGCAAAAATATTGCCGAAATTCTGGATCTGACTATTGACCAAGCCGCTGACTTTTTCACCGGAATTCCCGGTGTCGAGAAAAAGCTGGCCACTCTCAAACAGGTCGGTTTGGGCTACATCCGGCTCGGTCAGCCGGCCCCGACACTCTCGGGCGGGGAAGCCCAACGCGTCAAACTGGCCGCCGAACTGACCAAAACCGGCTCCGGTCATACCATCTACATTCTCGACGAACCGACCACCGGTCTCCATTTCGACGACGTCGCCAAGCTCATGCAAACCCTCGTCGATCTGGTCGAAAATGACAATACCGTCATCGTTATCGAACACAATCTCGACATCATCAAAAACTGCGACTACCTCATCGACCTGGGCCCCGAAGGCGGCGATAACGGTGGCCAAATCATCGCCGCCGGCACCCCGGCTGAAGTGACCGAACATTTCGCTACCCCCACCGCCCAGGAACTCAAAAAGGTCCTCGCTTGACCTTATTGACCCATAGTCCTAAAATACACCCGATATGGGCGCTAAAGAACGGGAACAAAGACCCCGGCAAACAATCGACGTCTTGCTTCAAGCAATTGATATTTACTGGGACAACCTGCTCGAATTTCCCGAAAATACTATCCAAATCACCTCACGGGACCCGGAAGAAGACGGCGCCCAAATATGTCAGCAGATCTTCACCATTCAGCGAGTTTACGACACCGCCTACTACCTAAAATGTGCCAGGAGCGACCTCACCAGCCTGGGCGGGAACGGACCGGTCTTTAATCACCCCATCGAAACCATCGAGTTTCGCCTGTTCCCCGATCTCTTTGCTTCAGGCAGGATTAACGTCACCCATATCAACGCCGCCAACGGTATTACAACTCAGGCAGAGATCCTCATCGACCATCTTGCGGAATACGACCCAACGGCAACAAAAACTCTGAAAGACCTACAGCTAAACCTTCTCTGTCTCTTGGTGGGCCACGCCAAGGAAGCCGCTCTTTTTGACCCGATGGTTAGCCAGGTCAAGGATCTCTTGATTGAAGTTTACGGCCAGGCAGATGCCGAGGAGCTTTGGCGTGCTGGAATGTCCGACAAAGACGAGTCTTCTGACTAACCTTTCCGCTATACTGTTCTTCATGCGTTTGCTCACCAAAATTTGCCTGATTTTTCTATTAACCGTCATCATCAACCTCCTGGCGACGAAAAGTGTTTCTGCCCTGGCTACTTTTGCGACCGACTACACCATTACCTACGATATCGGCCAGCGGGGCAGTACCCACGTCACTTTTGATATCGCCCAAAAAAATAATCTCTCCACCGTTTACGCCACCAGTTTCTCCCTAAGTCTCTCCCAAACAAATATCAATAACATCCGCGTCGCCGATGCCGCCGGAGCGATTTCTCCCGCCATCGACCGCACCGACAATCTGACCAATATCAGCTTTGATTTTCTGGCCAAGGTAGTCGGCCGGGACAAATTCAACCGCTTCACCATTCAATACGACTCTACCGATATCGCCAGTAAACAAGGGTCGATCTGGGAAATCAACATTCCCCGTTTGGAAACCAATGAAAACACCAACAGTCAGCAAATTATCCTCAAGGTTCCCGTTTCCTTCGGTCAACCGGCCTATATCGATCCTAAACCCAGCCGGGTCGAGGCCAACAACTATTACTTCAGCTCCAATGTTCTAGCCAATAAATCCATTTCTGCCGTTTTTGGCACTACCCAATATTTCAGTCTCCGCCTAACCTACAATCTGAGTAACCCCCTCTCCAAAGAATTGGTAACTCAGGTCGCCCTGCCTCCGGACACCGCCTACCAAACCGTCTACCTCAAAAAAATTACCCCCCCGCCGGCTGATATTGCCACCGATCCGGACGGCAACTGGCTTGCTTCGTACACTTTGGGCCCAAATACCGATCTTCAAATAACCACCGACATTGTTATCAAACTCAATTTCAATCCGAAAAAAACGACGGCACCTGACTTCAATCTCTACACCCGGGCCACCAAACTTTGGGACTACACCGATCCCGATATCGCCGCCGCCGCGACCAACCTGACTACTCCCAAGGCCATCTACGACTACGTCGTCAGTCATCTCCAATACAGCTACGCTCGGATTAACAGCACTAGCAGCAATGATATCAACCGGCCGGGAGCGGTCTGGGCCCTAGCCAATCCCAGTCAGGCCATCTGCACCGAATTTACCGATCTTTTTATCGCCCTCGCCCGCAAAAATGGCATCCCGGCCCGCGAAAACCAAGGCTATGCCATGAGCAGTAACGACAAATTAAAACCGCTGTCCCTGGCCAAAGACGTCCTCCATGCCTGGCCCGAGTATTACGATCAGATCAAACAGACCTGGATCCAAATTGACCCCACCTGGGCCAATACCACCGGGGGCATCGACTATTTTAACAAGCTCGACCTCAACCACCTGGTCTTTGCCATTCACGGCCTGGATGCCACCCAACCGCTCCCCGCCGGGGCCTACAAAACCAGCGGTGGGGGATCAAAGGATGTTTTTGTCAGTATCACCCCAGCCGAGACCTTTCCCAAAGCCCGGTTTAAAATCAAGTACGAGAGTCAAAATCGGGACCGGCTCTTTCTGACCCTGGAAAATCTGACCGGAGTTGCCGCTGATGCTACCGTCTCGGTTTCGGGCAAGAACTCCGTTGAAGCTGGCACCAGCACCAACCGCTTGCCGCCTTTTGGCAAAAATACCATCGAGATTCGCTTCAAAGCAACGCTTTTAGTCTATCCGAAAGCTGAACAGCTTATAATAGACATTAATGGTCAAAGTTCCAACCTCACTATCACTCGACAACCCAATTTACCTCCCGCTTTCCTTTGGGGCGCCGCCGTTTGTCTTGCCCTCGGGCTTGCCCTCCTCGCCCGGGGTCTATATCTTCGCCGACGCCGCCGGCTCCCCCCTGTACATTGGTAAATCGATCAATCTCCAGAGCCGGCTAACCCAGCACCTCGAAAGTAGTCGTCTCCCCGCCAGTAAGGCGGCTCACTTTCTCTCGTCAGCAAAGTCTCTCATCCTTCAGGTCGTCGAAAGCGATCTGGCCGCCATCATTCTCGAGGCGAACCTGATCAAAACCTACCAACCCTACTACAACGCCGCCATCAAGGATGATAAAACCGTTAGCTATATTGTCATCGGCAATACTCCCGGCTTTTCTTTTTCCATTCTCCACCGCTCCAACCTGAAACTAAACGATTATGATAAACCCCAAACCCAGATTTACGGCCCCTATCCGACAGCGACCATCGCCACTATTATTTTGAAGCAAATCAGACGGATCTTTGGCTACTGCCAAAATCCAACTAACCCCCATGATCGGGCCTGCTTCTATTTCCACCTCGGCCAGTGCCCGGGTCCCTGCGCCGGCAAAATGACCGCCGGCGACTACGCCAAACATCTCAAAAACATCAAAGTTTTTCTTTCCGGCCGCTTTAAAAATCTAATGACAACTCTCACCTCGGAGATCAAAAATGCTTCCCAAAAACAGGCGTTTGAGACGGCCGCTAAGAAGCGCGACCAGCTTGCCGCCCTCGAAGTCGCCCTCGCCAGCCACAAATATAGTCAGCTCCTGGTTTTGCCGCTGGCGACAGAAAAAGTTCTTCGCCAAGCTGTCCTGCTCCTTAAACACCCGCAACTAAAGGAGCCGCCCCGAAGAATCGAGTGCTACGACATGGCCACCCTCAATCAGGAAAATACCGTCGGCGCCCTGGTCGTTTTTACCAACGGCCAGCCCGACAAAGACCAGTATCGGAAGTTCTTGGTCAAGACCAACAAACTCGGCGACCCGGCCACCATGAAACACATTCTGACCCGCCGCTTGCGTCACCCTGAATGGAATCGGCCCGATCTCATTATTCTCGATGGGGGAGTCCCTCAGCTGTCAGTCGTTTCCGCCATCATCCCCCCCGATATCCCCGTTATCGCCCTGTCAAAAAAGCGGGAAACGCTTCATTTTTACAATTCCAGTCACCACATCATCAATTTGAATTTACCGCTCCACAACAGCGTCCTGAAACTTTTTCAGTTCGCCCGCGACGAAGCCCACCGCTGCGCTACCACCTATCACAAAAAAAGACGACAGCTGACGGCTCTGGGGTAGTTTATACTTAAATTTATGAAGACGATTTTGCGCGCCATTTTTCTGAATTTGGTCACTCTCTACCTGGTGGCCATGTTCTATTCCGGCCTGACTATCGACAACCAACTAACCACCTATCTGGCCGCCGCCGCCGTCTGGACCATCCTTAACAAAATCGTCAAGCCGATCATCAAGCTCCTGCTCCTGCCCATCAATCTGATCACCCTCGGCCTCTTCTCCTGGGTCGTCAACGTCATTACTCTTTTCCTGTTAACCTACTTCATCAAAGGCGTCGCCATTCTCGCCTATACCTTCCCCGGTATCTCATATCAAGGTTTTATAATTCCCCAGATGTCTTTCAACCTCATTATTTCTTACGTCATTACTTCCTTGGTTCTTAGCTTGACTCACCTGACCCTCATTTGGTTAGTCAGACATTAACCTTTATAATCAAGCCCATGAATTTATTGCTGCTCCTCCAAATGGTCGTCTCCATCCTCCTGCTTTTGGCCATTCTCATTCAGGCCAAGGGTACCTCACTGGGCCGTGCTTTTGGGGGCCTGACCAGTTACCACACCAAGAGGGGAGCCGAAAAAGCTCTTTTTTACGCCACAATCGTTCTTGGCCTGCTCTTTGTCGGCCTCTCGCTTCTCAATCTGATAAGCAAATGATTAAATTTTTCCGGCGTCTTTTCTGGCTGACCAGTTCTTTTGTCAAGAAATATTACCCGCTCATCCTGACCAGCCTGGTTGTCTCCCTCCTAATCGGTCTCATCGGTAGCCGGGTTATGAGCAAATTACCAGGCCAAACCAGCGTCGTCCGCCTGGGCCTGATTGGTCAATACACTCCTCAGTCTTTGCCGCCCCTGGTCAAAAATATTCTTAACTCCGGCCTGACCAAAGTCGGCCCCAATCAAACCATTGTCGAGAATCTAGCTAGCTGGGAAGTTACCGCTGAAGGCAAACGCTATATTTTTACTCTCAAACCAGGCCTGGCCTGGTCAGATGGCAGCCCGGTCAAGGCCGCCGACATCATCATTAGCATTCCCGACGTTAACATTCAGTTTGCCGGTGACGACAAAATCATTTTCACTCTCCCTCAAGCTTTTACCCCCTTTCCCTCGGTCTTGACCAACCCCGTCACCAACAAAGAAGGCCTGACGGCCAGCGTCTACCAGGTTAATTTAACCCAAAACACCAACGGCGTCCTCTCCAAAATTCAACTCAAATCAGCCGATCAAACCATCATCGTCCGGCCGTTCCCATCGACCGCCCAGGCGTTGACCGCCTACAAACTGGGGGAAATTGATGCCATCTACAACTATCCGAAAGTCGGCGATCTTAATTTGTCCCCCTACGGCACCGTCCGCGAAACCAGAAACTATCATCAGGCCATAGCCATTTTCTTCAATAACCAGGACCCGACACTCAAAGACAAAAGCATCCGTCAGGCTATCGCTTACGCTCTGACTGAAAAAAGTTTCGGTCATGATCGGGCTCTGGGACCGATCAGCGCCGCTTCCTGGGCCTACAACCCCCTGGTCAAGCTTTATGAACCCGACGAACGCAAAGCAGCCGACCTGATCAAAAATAATCTGCCCGGCAAAAACCAGGTCTTAAACCTTGAGTTGGCTACCATCCCCGCCTACCTGCCCGTTGCCGAAAAAATTAAAAACCAACTCGATCCGAACCTGATCAGTCTCAATATTAAGGTCGTCACCAGTCGGCCGGACTCGTATCAGCTTTACCTAACCCTCTTCGATATCGGCGCTGATCCCGACCAGTACGTCTTCTGGCACAGTACGGCCGCAGCCAACAACATCAGTAAAACCAGCGATGAAAGACTCGATAAGGACCTCGAAGACGGCCGCCGCACCCTGGATCCAAATGAAAGGAAAAGAATCTATACCGACTTTCAGCGCACCTTTGCCGAAGAATTGCCCGCCCTTTTCCTTTTCTACCCCACCTATTCCAATTTGGCCCGCCGAGAGGCTGTTTTTGCTATAATAAAGCCCGAATTAGCGCTCTAAGCCGCTTGCGTCCGCCGCGGTGGCGAAATTGGTAGACGCGCAGCGTTCAGGACGCTGTGGGGCAACCCTTGAGAGTCCGAGTCTCTCCCGCGGCACCAGACCCCGTAATTTAACATGCCGGGATGCTGAAATTGGTATACAGGCACGCTTGAGGTGCGTGTGTCGCAAGACATGGAGGTTCAAGTCCTCTTCCCGGCACAAATTTTTTCCGGCCGCTTAGCTCAGTTGGTAGAGCGCTTCGTTTACATCGAAGATGTCGTAGGTCCGAGTCCTACAGCGGCCACCATGAAAAAACGCCCTAAGGTTGTTGTTATTGGCGGGGGAACCGGCACCTATACTGCTCTCACGGGCTTACGAAAATATCCCCTTGACCTCTCCGTCATTGTTTCCATGACTGACTCGGGCGGCAGTAATCGCGTCATCCGTGATGAGTTCGGACTTCTGCCTACCTCCGATCTCCGCCAAGCCATGGTGGCCCTTGCCGGCCAAGGCGAAGAAGATCTATTGCGCAAACTTTTTACCTATCGTTACAACCAAGGAGTCGGCATCAGCGGTATGACCTTCGGCAACCTTTTCATGGCCGCTCTGACCGATATTCTCGGCTCCCAACAAAAAGCCATTAAAGAAACCTGTCGCCTGCTTCACGTCGAAGGCAACATCATCCCTGTCACCTATGACGACTCTCAATTGGTCGCTCGCTATGATAATGGCCGCCAAGTCTTGGGGGAGCACCATATCGACGAGCCTGACGAAACCCTCGGCAAACACAAAATCGTCGGTCTGGAGGTTTTTCCGAAAGCGAAGGCCAACCCGGAAGCGCTCGCGGCGATCAAAAATGCCGATCTAATCATCATGGGACCCGGCGATCTCTATACCAGCCTGCTTAGCAATCTGGTCGTCGACGGTATCGCCAAAGCCGTCGCCAAATCGAAAGCTCAAAAAGTCTTGGTCGTCAACCTGAT
>ERZ1292625.1231-Hain-H41-01um-R1-1231-length-32030-cov-12_pt1 | contig 21228 bp, 26 predicted proteins | sample MGYA00564400_ERZ1292625 | MGnify/ENA primary metagenome ERZ1292625 (study PRJEB36523, sample SAMEA6512639) | groundwater metagenome | collected 2019-01-08 | study: AquaDiva: Metagenomics assemblies of 32 groundwater samples
TTCGACGACTGGCTGAAGGGCGACGGGGCGGAGGACCTCGCGCGCTACGCGCCGGCTGGGGATGCTGGCGCGGAGGCTGCGGCCGGTGCCGCAAAGCCGGGCGCCGCGGGTGCGGAGGTCGGCGCGAAGCCTGCCACCCGCACGATCACGACCTCCGCCGGAGCCCGGCCGGCCGCGGGCGCCGCGAAGATGACGCCGGAGATCTACCAGGCGCGCACCGCGACGCTGGTGGACGAGTACGCCGCCGCGAAACCCGCGGACCGCCCGGCGATCCGGGCGAAGCAGGCGGCGCTCGCGTCGGAGTTCGCGGGGCAGGCGGGCGCCGCGGGCGCGGGTGGTGCCACGACGTAGTTGCGCTCCGCGGGCCGTTGTGGTAGCCATCCCACAACGGCCATCCGGAGTCGCTCCCCCAAGGAGCCGGGCCCACACGAAACGACAGGCTTCCGGGGTCGCGCCCGTCAAACGCTGAAAAGCCTCCTAACGCAGGAGATTTTTCAGCCATGGCGCTCCAGAATCCGACCACGCTCCTCGCCCCGACCACGCTCGCCGCCGTCGCCGCCGCCGGCATCGATCCCACCTGGTGGATCAACCGGCAGGCCGGCCTCGCCTTCGCGATGGTGGACGAGTTCGATCCGACCCTCCTCGGGCTGATCTCCCTCCGCGGGGACTTCGCGGGGAAGGGCACGCGGACGATGCGCGTCCAGAGCGTCGACGGCGTCGGCTACGCCGAGCGGCTCGTCGCGCTGGGCTCGGAAACCGCCCGACCCCCGAGCACGGGCTGGAACACCGGCTACACGACCCTGACGATCGCCCCCTATGGTCTCGGGAAGAAGGAGACCTTCGAGGAGTCGATCCTCGGCGACCCCGCCACCCGGCTGGGCCTCGACCAGCTCGAGATGATGCTCCCGAAGTCCGGGATGGCGACACTCCGCTACCTCGGCTGCGTGACCGGCTCCGGAGTCACCGCCAACACGATCGGCGCCACCGGCGTCGCGCTCGGCATGGATGACATCTACGACCTGCGCGCCCTGATCGTCGGCACCCCGGGCGCCCAGAAGCGCGGCCGGGTCCGGATGACCATCGACGGCGGCCAGCTCAACCAGCTCAGCGACTCCGCCCGCTCGGAGCCCGGCATCGAGCGGCGGTTCGAGTCGTGGATCCAGGCCGCCGCGGTCAACCTGGAAGGCGCGGAAGACGGCTTCTACCCCAACTTCTGCGACATGCGGATCGACATCGGAACCACCGACGACGTCCAGCAGAGCGGCGGCGACTACCTCGGCTTCGGCGGCTCGCCGGGCTTCATCGGTTGGGGCCGCGCCGCCACCAACCGACTCAACCTCGCCGCGCACGTGGTCCCCGTCTACTTCCCCGAGTGGGGGATCGTGATGTGGAGGCCGGCCGACTCGACGGGGAACCTGACGAACGAGGTCATGATCTACCAGATCGTCGGCACCGCCCTCGGCGACCCCGAGGTGTTCCTTCAGTTCCTCGTCAAGAGCGTCGTCTGATCTGATTTGGAGGTTCCATGCCGGTCCCCGCCACTACCCCGCCCCCCGCTCTTCGCGGCGCCATCGAGCGCCCCGAGGAGGTCGGGGACTCCCAGTTCAAGGTGAAGTCCGTGTTCGCGGCGTTCGTCTTCATGTTCACCGCGACCCAGTTCGACCGCTACACCCTCGACGGGAAGGTCGGGGACAAGGAGCTGAAGGGCGAGTACTGGCTTCCCTCGCCGGTCAAGGTCCTGCTCGTGGAAGGCGCCGGCAACATCACCAGCCGCACCAAGGGCGGCTCCGAGCGGACGATGTACCGCGACCGCGAGACCGACGGCGTGCGCGAGCACGAGGAAGTCTGGCTCGACGCCCAGACGGTGGTCGAAGCCGCCTACCTGCCCGAGGGCGTGGAGCCTGGGCCCTATCGCCGCCGCTACACCGTGCGGGTCGCCGGGTCCGATGCGCTCTACGCGCACTACGAGGAGGCCTGGAACATCCCCTCGGAGGTGGTCAAGGGCTCCCCCGTGGAGTGGACCTTCGACCGCAACAAGCGGGCGCTCTGGGTCGCCTCCCTCGTGATGGCCGGCAAGGTCCCGGCGGTGCCCGAGGCGCTGATCCGGCGCCGGGTCGCGCGGACGGCGAAGCGGCTCAACCGCGTGCAGACCCTGCCGATCCCCGACGACGTGCGGAAGCTCCGGATCGCGGAGACCAAGACCTTGATCGGCGCCGAGAAGGGCGCGGTGCGGTTGGCGGCGTGAGCCTCACCTACGAGCAGCGCCGCGACGCGATCGCCCAGGTCGGGCGCGAGATCTACGACCAGCGGCGCCAGGATGGCGTCGCGACCACCTACGACGCCTGTCACCAGCGAGCCCAGCAGGCCGCGGTGAGAGGCGACAACAAGCGCGAGGGCAAATAGATGGCCGATCCCCTGATCTCCGAGACCCGGCGCGAGCCGGTGTACGCCAACCTCCGCGAGATGTTCGCGCTGCTCATGTGCCCCGGCTCGGTCCGGACCAAGACAACCACGGGCAACCTGACGCTCGACGCGACGTACCCGACGCTGGTCAGCCTGACGCTCGACGCGGCGCGTACGGTCACGCTCGACACGATCGCGAGCGCCTCGGGCTGCTGGCGTCTCCTGCACAACGTGACCACGGCGGCCGCCTACCTCATGACGGTCAACAACCCCGCCGCGGCGGCCGTGGGCTACGTCCGCGCCGGGGAGATCGGGCTCTACTACTGCGACGGCACCGCGTGGAGCCTCGTCCACACGATCCCGACGAGCAAGGTGATCGCGGGCGCCTCGACGGCCGCCGCGGGCACCGACAGCACCAACGCGGGCGTACTCCCCGCGGGCACCTCTTCGGCCTACCCGACCTCGGCGGCCGACGGAACGAAGGGCGTTCGCATCCACGCCAACGACGACGTGATCGGCCGCGTGATCGAGGTGCACAACGTGGCCGCCGCCGTCCTGAAGGTCTACCCGCCCGTCGGCGGCACGATCAACGGCGGCGGCGTCGATGCCTCGGTCTCGTCCGTCTCCGGCCACGGCGTGCGCCTTCTGTGCACGGCGGCGCTCACCTGGATCGTCCTCAACTGATCGGAGGGCCCCATGGCCGACCTGACCCCACACACCGGCTCCTCCTCCGTCCGCAAGCACTCGAGGCTCGTGGTCAACTCCGAGGGCGTGCAGGTCGCGACGATCGCCGCGGACGTCACGATCACGCCGCGGAACCCGAACATCCTCCGGATCAACGGCGGTGTCGCGGATCGCAGCCTCACGGCGAGCGCGGCGCTTGAGGCGATCGTCCAGGGCGGCACCTGGCGCCTGATCAACAGCGGGACGACCAACTCCCTGCTGTGGAAGTCGGCCGCCGCCGCCACGATCGTCACGGTGCCCCCGGGGCAGCAGGCCATCATCTACCGGGCCGCCTCGACCTGGTACGGCCATGTGATGCCCGCGGCGTCCAGCGCCGGGGCGACGCAGATCGCGGACGGCACGGTGCTCCTGCCGGGGCTGGCCTTCGCGCTCGACACGGACAACGGGCTCTATCGGATCGGGGCGAACAACTACGCGCTCGGCGTCGCCGGCGCGATCGGGCTGGAGCTCGCGGCGACCTACGTCAAGAGCTACGTCGCGGGCGCGCTCATCCACACGGTGGACGCGACGGGGGTGGTGCTCGCGGGCACGCTCGACCTGAACGGCGCCCTCGACCTGGACAAGGCGCTGACGGGCACCGGGGATGCCGCGAACATCGCCATGACGATCAACCACGCGAGTCAGATCGCGGAGGCGCTCGACATCACGTTCGCGCAGCTCACCACGCCGCGGACGTCCAACTACGTGGCGGGGATCCGGCTGAAGGGCACGTCGCTGGCCACCGACTCGGCGGGCGTGCACTACCCGGCCGTGAAAGTGCTCGCGCCGACCGATGGTGGCGTGGCTGGTCTGTTCCACGGCGGCCTCTACGCCGACGCCGGCAACGACTACGCGGTCCAAGCCGAGGACAGCGTCTATGTCGGCTTCGGCACCGGCGTGGCGGGCGCCCCTGACGCGACGATGCGGTGGGACGGGACGATCCTGAGCCTGCTCCCGCTGGCGGATGACTCGGTCTACAAGATCGGGAACGGGACGCTGTGCTTCGACGTCTGGATCTACGGCGCGGACGCCAACACCTACATTTCGTGGGACGCCTCCAGCTCGGATCTGAAGCTGGAGGACGGCGTCTCGCTCATGTTCGGGACGGGCGCGGGCGCGGGCCCGGGCACCGCGGGCGACGTCGAGATCCGGTGGGATGGCACCGACCTGGACGTCCTTGCCGCAGCCGACGACCTCGTGATGAAGATCGGCAACGGGACCAACAGCTTCGACGTCTGGATCTACGGCAACACCGCGAGCGACTACGTGGAGTGGGACGCCTCGGTCTCCACCCTGTTCCTCCGCGGTGCAGCCGGCCTGACGGTGGTCGGCAGCTCCATCCTCGGGCCGGTGTCCTCGCCGATGACCGCGGCGCAGGACGTCGCCACCGGCAACACGATCACCCTGCCCGCGACAGGCATGTTCAAGGCGCTGACCGCCACGGCCGGCGCGGCCACGGGCGTGATCCTGACGGTCGGCACCGTCGCCGGTCAGATGATCTACCTGGCCAACGCCCACGCCACCAACGCGATCACCTTCGACGCGACCCCGGCCACGTCCAAAGTCGCCCGCGGAACCACCGCGCTCGTGGCTGGCGCGGGCATGTGGTTCGCCTGGAACGCGACCACGGGGCTGTGGCAGCCTTCCTGATCCATTTTCGGAGTGACCACTACATGACCCGTTTCGTTGTCTCGATCGCCAGTGACCAGAAGCCCAAGATCGTCGCGCTCACGACCGACGTCCACCTCGCCGAGGTGCTCCCTCACCTCGTCAAGCTCACGGAGTACGTCGCCGCGACGCTCGCCGGGAACGCGCTCCTGAAGCTGGAGATGGAGACGCCCGCCGAGAAGCCGGCCGCGGCGCCTGCACCCGATCTGCCCGCCGAGCCCGAGGCGCCCACGCCCACCGAGCCCGGCCCTCGGGATCTCTGAGTGGTCCCCAGCGGCGAGACCCTACGCGCGGCGAGGTTCCCGTTCCTCGACGTGCTCTGTCGCGGTCGCGCCAACGTGGTGAGCTACCCGCTCTACGTGGTCTCGACGGGTGCGGTGGACGCCCCCACGCAGAGCGGCTCGACCTTCACGCTCCTCGATCCCGCCGGCGAGGCCATCGTCGACGCCGCGGCCGTCACGGTGAGTAGTTCGGTCGCCACGTACACGATCCCGGCGGCAACGCTGCCCACCACCCTCACTCCCCTGGGCGAGGGCTGGAAGGAGGAGTGGAGGCTCGTCTTCGGCGGCGTGACGTACCTCTACGAGCGCACCGCCGCGCTCGCGCTCACCAACCTGATCCCGACGGTCACGGACCAGGACATCACCGATCTCTACCCCTCCTGGACGCGCGCCCGGGGCTCGGTCGTCACCACCTACGGCGCCTGGATCGCCGCCGCGTGGAAGCAGCTCGTCCAGCGGCTGATCACCGAGGGACACCTGCTCTACCTGGTGCGGACCCCCGAGGCGTTCCGGGAGATGCACTTGAACCTCTCGATCGCGCTCGTCGCTCGAGGGGTCAAGCCCACGTCGGGCACCGGTGAGAGCTCGTGGCTGGCCGATGCCCAGCACCACGAGAAGCTGTATGAGGCCGCCTACAAGGCGACCAACTGGCAGGCCGACTACGACCACGACGGCCGCGTCGACGACCCTACGAAGCGCCAGCGCGGCGGGACCACGCTGCACGCGTTCGGCGCGACCCGGGGTCGGGCGCCGGTGGGCTGGACATGACCCACACCCAGGCCCGAGGCTACATCACCGCCCGTATCGCCGCGCTGGCGGTGTCGAGCAGCTACGCCGCATCGAGCTTCGCGCTCGGTGACATCACATGGGCGGAGGCGCCCTTTCCGCTGGTCCCGGAGTACGAGCCCCAGCCGGATACCCTCGCTCCATTGGCGTTCTGGGCCGACAACCGCCAACTTGGCTATCTTGGCCAGCCCGGAGCCATCGGCGGCCACGGCTTCGCCTACGTCACGGGCCCGGTCATGGTGCGGTTCCTGTACCCGCTGCGCGAGCTGGGGCCGCCGAACAGCGACTGGGACCGTGCCGTCTACGCGCTCGAGGCGCTCGTCGACACGCTCCAGGATCGCACCTGGTACGAAGCCGCCGGCGACGGCTCCCTGGTTGTCTCGGTCGATCCCTCCCTCGGCCCCGCCCGTGCCCGGTTCGTCGGCGCGGGTTGGGTTGTGTGGGAGCACCCTTTTCGCGTTCACTACGAACGCAACGCATAGGAGGCCCGATGCCCGTCGGCACCGCACGCATGGTGACCCTCAAGATCGAGGACGGCACCGGAACCCCGCTCTCGCTCACCCTCGGGCCCTACAAGGGCTACCCGAAGATCTCCAAGATCGTGAACGGCGGGAAGGAGGCGATCGACATCGACGATCGCGGCGACTTCCTGGAGCGGATCTTCGGCAAGGAGACCGACATCGAGATCTCCTGTGAGCTGTTCCACGATGGCGATCTGACCGACGCCACCACCAAGACGATCATCGACGCTGTGTTGCGCCAGGGCGCCTGGGCCGCGGCCGTGTCGAAGGACACCAACGCCGGCACCGGCGGCCCCATGGCCTACAAGGCCACGATCACCTACACCCGCTCGGCGCCGACGAGCATCACCAACACCTTCGTGCTCGACATCGCCGTGGTCGAGGTGGACTACCAGACCGCGCTCGAGGGCAACTCGATCCCGGTCACGATCCGCGGCCGCGGCGGCGATCTCACCGTCACCTGATCCGGAGGCTCAAAACTCGATGTCCACTACCCTGCTGATCCCCAGCGCCCCCGTCGAGGGCGTCGCCCAGCCCCCCCGACGCGTCGCGCTGGCGTTTCCTTCGCCCCACGTCGCCCACAGCGTGGCGCTGAACCAGCTCGGGATGCCGGTCGGCGCCGCACTGGCTCTCCAGCTGGTCGCGCTGGCGCTGGCCTGGCCCGCTGATGTCCCTGCCCCCTGGCTCGCCGGGCCGGAGGAGGAGCTGAAGGGGCTCCGTAAGCGCGTCGAGGGCGGGGAGGCATGGCTCGCGGAGTCGGCCCGCAAGGGCAACGCCGAGGACGTCGCTCAGGCGAAGCGGGAACTGCGAGAGCGGCGCGTGGCGCTCGCCGAGGGTGAGGCGCGCCTGAGGGCGGCCTCGATCACGCTGTCCAACGAGCCCTCGGAGATCGAGGCCGACGCGGATCGCATCCTGGCCTCCCTTCCCACGGTGCCGCCGGTCAAGCTCTACCGCGCCGGCCGCGACCTGATCGCCGCCGCCGCCGCCGATGCCTTTCGGGGCTACGAGGAGTACGATCGGCTGGTCGAACAGGGTTTTTCGGCCGCCCCGCGTGGAAGCTCCTCCGGCGAGGCCTCGAGCTCGCCCGAGACCACCGGGGCGACGCCTTCGCCTGGTTCGACCTGAGCCCCTTTCGGCAAGCCTTGCTGTTGCGGCTCGGGGAGGACGAGTAGTGGCGGAGCACCCGCAGCCGCAGCAGCCTTGGAGGTGACACGGTGTGGGAGCGGTCGTCGGCATTCTGGGCGGTGAAGGACGCGTGGCGCACGAGCCGCACGTTCGCGACCGCTGGGAAGCGCGCTGACTTCAACCTCGAGGCCAAGGCTCAGCGGTGGGTCGTGAAGGCCGATCAGTACCTCCGCGCGATGCCCGGGCTGGCCGGCTCGATGCGCATGCGCTCCGACGAGGTCAGCGCCGCCCTCCGCACGCACCTGGAGAGCCTCGGGCCCGAGCTCGCGGCCGCCTTCGACGAGCACCTCCCCGTGACGGCCGCCGTCGCCTTCGCGCGCTGGCCGGTGCGCTCCGGCTACTCCAAGGGCTCGATGGAGCTCTACTACCGCCCGGGCGACGGGGCGGCGTTCTCGGGCGGCATCGCGGTGTTGGCGCCCTACGCGGTGTTGATCAAAGGCAACCCGGCCCGCCAGCTCGTGACCCTCCCCGTGCGCCAGGTGACCCCGCGGATCCTCGAGGACTTCCTCCGCCGCCTCGAGGTGAAGGGTGGCTGAGACCTTCCGCGCCGAGGTGGTCGCTGACCTGGCCAAATACGCCCAGGCCATCGGCACGGAGTTCCCCAAGCTCACCGCCGCGGGTGTGGTGAAGGCCGCGATCGAGCTGAAGAAGCTGGACATTGAGGCCGAGCGAAGCGGGAAGGCCGCCGCCGCGAAGGTGTCGGCCGCGTGGACGTCCTCCGGCGCCTCGGGCGTGACCGCCTCGGCCAACGTGCGCCAGGGGTTGATCGGGGTCGGGCACCAGCTCTCCGACGTCGCCTCGCAGCTCACGACCGGGACGAACCCCTTCACGATCCTGATCCAGCAGGGCCCCCAGATGGCGGCCGGGCTCGAACAGGCCGGCGGGGCTGCGGCGGTGTTCAAGGGGGCCGCCGCGTCGCTCCTCCCCGTGCTGCCCGTCGTGGCGGCAGGGCTCACGGCGATCGTGACGGCCGGCGCCTTGCTCTACGGCGGCTATCAGCGCCTCTACGGCGCGCAGATCGAGCAGGCCGAGGTGGCGTCCAAACAGGCGGTCGCCCAGAACGCCCTCGCCCCAATCTACAAAGACACCGCCCAGGCGGCACTCGATCTGAAGGTGGTCACCGGCGAGCTGACCCAGGTCCAGGCCGACCAAATCAAGGCCTCGGCCGACGCGCTGAACCGGTGGGCGAGCGCCACGAAGGACACCCGCGCCGAGCTCGCGCGCCTCCGGATGGAGCAGGACTCGGTCACCACGCAGTTCGTGGACGTCGGCGAGGCGGTGCTGGCGGGCATCCCGGGGCTCGGGCTGCTGCGCGACGCCTACGACGGGCTCACGACCACCTCCGAGGAGCTCCAGGGGCAGGAGGGCGCGCTTCAACGCGCGATGGACAAGTCGATCGTGGTGCTGGGCGAGAACGCCGAGGTGCATCGCGACGTGATCGCGGCGAAGGACGCACACAAGCGATCCGCGGACGCGCTCCGCGATTCACTGGCGGCGCTGAATGAGGCGATGCAGGCGGAAAATGCGACGGCCGCGGCCAACGTGGACGCCTACCGCGCCGCGCTCGCGGACCTCAGCGCCGCGGGGCGCTCGGAGGCCACGGGCCCCGAAGCCGGCCACCGCGCACAGCTTGACGCGATCGAGGCTGCTGCTGCCGCTGCGCGCGCGGCCACCAACGACAATGCGACCGCGCTCGAGACGATCGACGCCGAGATGTGGGCCGCCCGCAAGCGAGAGGCCGAGCGGTACTATCTGGAGGTCCAGGCGCTCCGAGTGGCCGATGCCGAGGCCGCCGGGGAGGCGATGCGCGCGGAGACGGCGGCCGCCCAGGAGGCGATCGAGGCCCGCGGCAGGGCCGATCAGGAGGCCGCCATTGCCCACGACACCCTCGCGCGCAACCAGGCCACCGCCTACGCGTCGATGGCCGGCTCGGCCTCCACCGCGTTCGCGCTCGCTTTGGAGAACATCAAAGGGATCAGCAAGGAACAGGGGATGGTCTTGTTCCAGACCCAGAAGGCGCTGATGACGGCGCAGGCGTTCCTGCTCGCTCCAGCGGCCATCCTGCAAGGGCTTGCCCAAGCGGGGCCGGCGGGCGGCATCGCCGCGGGCCTCGCCGCCGGCGTGCAGGTGGCGGCGGTGCTGGCCGCGAAGCCCCCCTCGTTCCGCGCCGGCACCTCCGGCGCCTACCCCGACTCCCGCCGGATGACGATGGACGTCGAGGACGGCGAGGGCATCGCCGTCGTGAGTCGTCAGGGCATGGGGAAGGCCCGCAGTGAGGGCGTAGGCGCGCTGAATGCAGGTATGGCGGCCCCGCAGGCGCAGATCGTAGTGAAGCTCGTCCTGGACGGCCGGGTACTGGCCTCCGCGGTGGTGGACGCCCTGCGCTCCTCACCCAAGCTCCGGCGCGAGACCCGCCGCGCCGCCGAGGGGGCTTAATGGCCGTCACGACTCCCGTTTATGTCCGCGGGATCCTCGCGCACGATCCGCGGTTCGGGCCCGCGGACATCGCGGCGACCTCGAGCGCCGGCCCCAAGCCCGACCAGCCGGTGAACACCGATAGTTCGTCGCGGACGTCGCTCATCCTCGAGACCAGCGGCGACACCGACGGAACCACCCGCTACGTCCACGTCACCCAGGGCGGCGGCGCCACGCCAGGCACGGCGGCGAGGTGGGGCTGGAGCACCGACGGCACGAGCGCGACCCAGCGCGGGGCCTTCGGGCGCCTGATCTGCACCGAGATGCAGCCGGTCCTGTTCACCTCGGCGACGTACCAGAGCCCGATCGGACTGGTGATGGCATCCGGCAGGCTCATCGTGGCGTATTACAACGGCACGAAGATCGGGACCGTGTTCCGCGACATCGACAGCACCGAGGTAACGGCGCAGGCGTTGGCCACGTTCTCGGCCGGCGGTGACGTGGTGACCGCGACGTCGCTCCCGCGGGCGATGTGGGAAGACCCCGAGACGAAGCGTGTTTATCTGTTGGTGTCGAGTACAAAAACGTACGGTGGCACAACGTATGCGACCTTGAACCTGTACTACACGGACAACGAGGCCGCAACGTGGACTCTCGGGAAAACCGATGTGGGCGTCCGCATCGACACCGCCACTGCGATCGATCACACGCGTGCCGCGTGGCACGCGGGCTATGTCACGGTGGCAATCCGAGAGAATGGCGGGGGCGTCGGTACCTGGGTCAGCTACGACGGCGGCTACTCCTTTGTCGAGGCGGAGGCGCTCGGGGCGTTCGCGATCGACAACAGCATGGACCTCGTGGCCTGTGATGATGGGTCCGTGGCGATGGTGGGGTGTGACACGGTGGCGCCCGGCCTGGGCTTTCTGCGGCTGTGGCGAAAGGCGTCACCCGCCGCCGGTTTTGACGGTACCGCCGTCACGCTGGACGGAGGCACGGGTGCGGTCGATTGGAGTTCAGGTCTCGACCTCAATCTGGTCGCATGTAAGGCCCACGACGGCACGATCTGTGCACTCGGCAGGATGGACGGCGATCGGGCCTACCGATTGATCCGGTTTCGGCAGGATGCATCGGGAGCGTCGGGCGTGATCACGGAGTACGCCCCCGGCGACGTCACACAGATGGAGCCGATCTACACGGGCTCCTCGGCGACGGCCTGCCTGCTGCTCCTTGGCCTTTATGCGTGGCAGGACGCCCTGTGGGTCCTCGCGAGCGACAACGGCGGCGCGGCCGTGATCCTGCTCAAGCTCGGCGGCTGGTCCTCGGTGGACTGGAGCACCGTCCCCAACTTCGGGCGGATCTCCCCGACCGTCACCGTGGGTGGCTGGGTCTGGTGCGCTCCGATGGACCCCGCGAGCTGCGGGTGGACCTCCACGGGCGCGGGCTCGGCCGCTTGGACAGCGACCACGGCCGCTTGGGCCCTCGGTACCAGTGCGAACACCCGGTACTATTCGCGAGCCGGATCGACGACCGGCAAGCCCCTCCTCGCAAAGGCGCGCGTCCGCGTCGTCTCGGGCGGTGCACTCGGGTCGGACGACATCGCGATCCGGCTGATCCGGGACACGGGGGCGGGTTCCAATCGCTACAGCGTGTCGCTACGCTTCAGTGGGACGGGCCTGCGCCTCTACGACAATGTCGCCGCCGGCGCCATCGGCTCCGACGTTGCGGGTCTGACCTCCGGCGACTTTCTCGATGTGATCATCTCGCTCACCGGCGCGGCCGTGACGGTCTGGTACAAGGCGCCGACATCCACGCTCTGGCTCCCGGGCCCCGAGGGGACCGCCACGGCGGCGGCCACGGCGGGCGCGAACGAGGTAGCATGGGGCAACATCGCGAGCGGGTCGGCCGCCTCGCATTGGGCCTACGTGATGTCGGCGGCTGACGATCGCACCGACCACGCCCCGCTCGACCAGCAGGACACATTCCCGGCGAATGGCCAGGAGCTCTCCCATCGTCCGCTTTGGCTTCAGTCGGGAACCTACGTCCGCGCCCGGTCCACTCCCGCGAGCGCCGGTGAGGAGTTTTCGGTCGGCACCGTCTACGACTACGGCTACCTCGACCCCGTTGCCCATCCGGAGCCCGGGCAGGTCTGGCGCTCTGCGGTGGCGACCCAGGTGGACATCACGTGGGCCTACGACAACACCACCGCGGCCAACGTCTCGACGTGGTCCACATCAATCGGGATCTGCCTCCGAAGCGCGAGTTTCCAGACGGCCACGCTCTCCGGTTATGACGGCTCGACCTACACGACGTTGGCGAGCATTAATCTCGCCTTCGGCATGGCGAGTATGCACGCGACCCGCTCGGGCTACGTGCTCGCCCCTACCGCGGGCACGGCCGGCACCCGCTACCTCCAGGCCGACGAGATGGCCGGTGGCTACGCCTACCTCACCGACGCGGGCACGACGTACCAACTCAAGCTCGAAGGAAACCGCGCCGGCGTCTTCGACGCGACCGCCACCGGCCCTCAGGCGATCCTGCTGATCGACCGGACGCGGGATCTGACCGGGATCCCGGGCTCGGGCACGGTGAGCCTCGTCCCGCCGCTGTTCGTGGCGATCGCGCACGGCATCACGACGTCGGCGTATCGGAGCTTCCGCCTGCGGATCGACACGCAAGCGACCGTCACGGGCTACGCCTACCACACGATGCGCCCGGCCCTCCTCGGCCCGCTCCTGGTGTTTGGCCGGCAGTACGAGCTCGGGCGCCTCGTCGGGCCCATCCTCACCCAGCGGGAGACGGTGAGCCGGACGGGTGCTCGCCGCGTCCAGCAGGTCACGCGCCCGCGCCGCTACGTCGAGATCGCATGGACCGAGGCGATCAATGGCGGAGGCTCGGGCGGTGTGTTCGGGGCCTCGCCGACCCCTGACGCGATCGCGGTCGATGGGTCCTCCACGCCCGTGGCGTCCCGGCGGGACCCCGCGTTCCTCGAGGGCATTCGGCAGATCCTCCGGGGCGGGCAGCAGCCGGTCGTGTACCTCCCCTCGATCACGACCGGATCCGCGACGTCCCAGATCGGATCGCGCGAGCTGATCCTGCCCGGCTACGTCGTCGGGGACGGCGGTGCCCGGACCGGCGTCACGGGTCAGGGCACCCGGGGCGAGGGCGTGGACGAGGGCAGCACGATCGGCACGCTCCGGATCGAGGAGATGCCGTGAGCTACACCCTCGCCGAGGCCCGCGGCAAGCGCCTGCACTGGCTCCTGACGGTCCGCGTCGCCGGTCGGATCGTGCGCCTCGCCGAGGAGGCCGTGTCGGTCGACGAGGCCCTCGGCGGCCTGACTCACGTCTACCTCGGTGGGCTCGAGGACGTCTCACCACCGAGCCTCGTCTTGGCCGACGGCGGCGAGTCGCCCAATGCCTCGGCGTCGGTAGCTTGGCGCCACCCGACCGCAGGCGGCTGGGCCGCCTACACCGACGCAGACCCCGACCTCCAGGACGCCACCGCCGAGCTGGCCCTCTGGGTCGAGGGCTCCGACTACGACCGGCGTCACGTCGTGCTCGACGGGCCGCTATCGGTGACCAGCTACGACGAGGCGATCGACCTCGTCGAGGCGACGATCGCGCTCCGGGTCTACGAGGATCGGGGGCTCATCCCCGACCCGGCTCTGACCGTCTCGATGAGCCGATGGCCGCGCGTGGCGGGGACCCTCCACATCCCCGACGACAGCCTCGACGTTCCCTACCCCTTGGTGTACGGCGCGCCGGGCTACGGCGGCGCAGACGCACTTCTGACCGAACACCGCGGATGGCGCGTGCCCGTCGTCGAGATCGACGAGAGCGACGGCGACAACTCGACTGCGGCAGCGCTCGTGCTGATCCACGGGGAGCCCGCCGCGGCCGAGGGATCCAGCGTGAAGCTCTACAATCTGACCACCGGCGCCTCGGCCTCGGTGTCGGTGACAGCGACGCAGGATCTTGCGGGGACGTGGGTCGCCGTGGCCTCGGTCGCAGTCGGCACGCTCGCGATCACCGAGGGTGACGAGCTGTGGGCCTCGGCGACGAGCGCCACGGCGGTGGGGATCCTCGCCGTGGGCGCGCGCACGGGCGGGATCGGAGTCGCCGGGGACCTGGCGCGCTGGCTCCTCGCCCGCTCGACGATCCGGGTGGACCTCGGCGCGATGGAGGGCGACCTCGAGCGGCTCAACGCGTACCGCGTCTCCGGCGCGATTCCGGAGCCCTCGACCCCTACGCAGGTCCTGGCCGACCTCCTGACCCTCCTGCCGTGCGCCTGGTACGTCGCCCCGCGCGGGCTGGCCCTCCGGGTCTGGCCCGAGCATGGCGCCCTCCCCCTGGCCTCTGTGGGGCCGACGTGGGGCTGTGAGCGCGCCGGGCCGCGCGAGCCCGGCGACCCGACGGCGATCTACGACGCGTGGCGCATCGACTACGACGTGGACGGGCCCGACGGCCCGAAGCGTCACCTGAGCCTCGTCCCCGACGGCGACCCCAGCGACGCGGACGAGGTGGTCAACCCCTACGCCGTCCGCAGCAACGCCCGCGGCGGCCTCCCGCCGACCCGCTACGCGCTCCGGTGGGCCGACACGATCGAGGCGACGCAGATCACCGACCGCGGGACGGCGTTCGCCCTGCTCTCGCGCGCCGCCCGGATGGGCTCCCGACTCCCTGAGCGCGTCAGCTACCTGTGTCCGCCAGAGTACCAGCTGCTCCCGCTCGGCTGCGTGATCCGCTGGGTCGATGCCGACCGCGACGTCGATCGGCTCTGCCGGCTCGTCGAGGTCGAGATGGACCTCGAGTCCCCCGCCCTGACGCTGGAGACACTCCCCGATGCGCCCTGACTCAGCACCCCTCGGAGCCCGCGAGGCCGTCGCAGTCCTGGTCGATGTCGTCGCACTGCTCGACGGCGTTGGGGTAGACGGTGCCGTCGGCGTCGTCGCAGTCGGGGGAGCTGTAGCCCGACCACCAGCACGCCCCCGGATCGGGGCGCTGCCCCTCGCACGCCGCGACCGCCGCGCCCGCCCCGTAGGTGTCCCCGTCGCAGTCGAGCCACCAGTCCGGCGCGTCGGTGGCGTCCACGTCGATCCTGCCGTCGCAGTCGTTGTCGATCCCGTCGCAGACCTCGGCCTCCGCCGGCGACACGGCCGGGTCGGCGTCGGCGCAGTCGTCGATGGCGTACCCGTCGCCGTCGGCGTCCACCGCGGGCGTACCAGTATCCGCGGCTATCGAGTCGGCGGGGACGGCCTGCACGGTCCGGGCGCGCGGCGAGGTGTCGGAGCAGGCGAGCAGGAGGAGCAGGAGCATCGGGGCCTCGGGGGTAGTGGGTGCGTCATACTGTACGCACGGGGGCGGCGATGCCTTCGCGGGTGAGGCCGCCGAAGCTACCCGCCGCCCGTCGGATCGTGCTTTCCGACGGAACCTCGCTCAAGATCGGCGCGATGGCCGACGGCCAGTACGGCCGGCGGTCGGGGACGGACTTCATCGGGGACACTCCGGGCGGAGGCGGGGGCGCGCCCACGACGGCGACGTACGTCGTGGTCAGCCTCGACGCCACGCTCACCGCCGAGCGCCGCCTCCAGGGCTCGGGCTCGGTCACGCTCACGGACGGCGGCGCCAACGGCGACCTGACCCTGACCGTCAGTACGTCATGGGCCGGGCAGGCCGCGATCACCACGCTCGGCACGATCACGACGGGCACATGGACCGGCACGACGATCGCCGTCGCCAACGGAGGCACTGGCGCCACCACAGCCAGCGACGCCCGCGACGCCCTCGGCGTCGCCCGCCCATCGATCTACGGCTCGGGCCGCGATGGCGCGGTCGCCTTCGACGGCGTCGCCACCCCGGTAGCAGGTGCCACGCTGTCCGGCAGCACGTACACGATGACCCGGGATGTCTCGGGCACGACGGTCACGGTGGCGGCCGGCGTGACAACCAAGTGCGTGGGCTACAAACTGCGCGCCACCGGCGCACTCACCCTCGGCGCGGCTGCGATCATCTCCTGCGACGGGGGGGCCGCCTCGGGCACATCCGGCGGCGTTGCAGCGGTGACAGGCGGCGGCACCCTCTCCAGCACCGCCACGGCGGGCGCGAACGGCCGATCCACCGTGGGCGCCGGCGGCGGGGCGTCCGGCACGAACCCCTCGATCGGCGGCACGGGCGGCGGTGGTGGAGCCGCGGCGGGCGGCTCCCCAGCGGGCGGTGGCGGAGGCTCGGTCTCGGCGCCGGCGGCATCGGCGGGGGACCTGCGCGATCCACCGTGCCTCTACGACGGCCGGCTGCTCACGACGACGGGCGCGACGGGATGTGACGCTGGCACGGGCGGCGGGGCGGGTGGTCACGACGGCGTGAGTGGCAACAGTGGGGGTGGAGGTGGAGGTGGAGGTGGAGTCTATGTCGCGGGCGACACAATCAATAACGCGGGAACCATCCGAGCAAATGGTGGTGCAGGCTCGGCGGCCACAGGCACCGACAACGGCGGCGGCGGCGGCGGCGGCGGGGGCTGGGTCCTCCTCGTCTACCGCGACACCACGGGATCCGGACTCGGGACCGTCGAGGCGGCCGGCGGCGCGGCAGGTGCCGGCTCGGGCGCGGGCGCCGCGGGTTCGGCCGGCTCGAGCGGCACCGTCTACACGATCCAGCTCACATGAGGGCGCCATGATCCCCCCGATCGGGAGCCTCTGGATCGACGACACCGATCGGATCGTCTCGGTCGTCGGCTACCGAGGTCGCGACCGCGTGGCGGCAGTCTGCCTCTCGAGCGGGGAGGTCGTCGTGATCGAGGCGTGGCAGGGTCCGCGCGCCTCGGTCTCGGTCACCCCGGACGGCGCCATCCTCCGAGCCGGGCGGACCGCCGTGTATTGGGTGCGCGGGAACGGCAACGAGAATGCCACACTTGCGACACCGAGTGATGTCGCCTATCCGTGCTACTGCTCGCTGGCGTCGGGCGAGTACCCCAACGCGGCGATCTGGGGGCTCCGGCTCGGCCCTCACGAGCAGGCGGTCCGGCGCGAGGTGGACGCCCTCCTGGACGCGGGCGTCGCAGTCACGCTCGGCGTCAAGCGCGGCTCGGGTGTGCCGTGACCGGCCGAGCCGTCGTCGCGCTGTGCCTGGCTGCGGGCATCGCACTCCCCGCAGCCACCATGCTCGTCGAGCGGGCACGCGCGGGTCTGGACGCCCGCCTCCCCACGACGCGCCCCGACGTCGCCCCGGAGGCCGTCTACGACCTCCGCCAGCCCGGCTACCCGGCGACCCACCGCGTCATCCGGTGGACGGACCCGGAGACGGGCGCGGCGTGCGTGATCGTGCAGGCGCCGACCGGGAGTGACTCGGTGGCGTGCGTTGCCCCTCGCTGACTCGGAGATCCCATGCGTATCGCCCTCGACCCCGGCCACGTCGGTAAGCCCTCCCACCCCGACGACCGCGGCGCCGTCTGGCTCGATGTCGAGGAGGCCTCGATCGCTGTCGCCTACCTCCTCGCCGCGGACCGGCACCTCCGCCGGCTCGGGCACGAGGTGCTTCCCTTCGCGGGGATCGGCTCCTACGGCGAGCGGATCCAGCGCGCGAGCGAGGCCGGCGCCGACGTCTACGTCCAAGGCCACGTCGACGCCGGGCTCGCCGGCCGCAAGGGCGACCGGGGCACGGTGGTCCACGACTACCGGAGCGCCCGAGGGAAGGCCCTCGCTGCGTCCGTGGCCGCGTCGCTCGACCTGGCGCTCCCCTGGGACGTCCGCGCCGTCGCGGGCCGTCCTGACGACGACGGGCAGGCTCGCGACGAGGACTACTCAGAGGCGTACGGCTGCATCGCCACCTGCTACGCGCTCCGGCCGGCCGGGCTGCTGCTCGAGCCCGGCTTCCTCGACGGGCTCGTGGGCGCCACCTGGCTCCCGGCCAACCCCGAGGCGATCGGCAGGGCGATCGCGGAGGGGATCGACGCGTGGGCGCGGAGCCGGTAGCTACTCCGACCCCACCCGCGCCACGACCGTCTCGAGCCGCCCCAACAGCGCAACCGCCCCCGCCCCCGCCCGATACCTCCCCAGCCCCCGCAACGCCCCGGCGGTGACGTCCACCCCGAGGAGCGCGGCCCCGCGAGCGGCACGGTCCCACGGGAGGCCACGGTGGGCGCGGAGGATGGGGCCCGGGTCGGGGGTGAGGGCGGCGAGGCGGGCGACGAGGGCGGCGACGCGGGCGCACTGGGCGGGAGGGATCGGGGCGCGGGGCATGGTGGCCTCTGGGGTGACGTACTCGGCGTCGACGGGCTCGACGTCGCCGCGGCCGTCCCGGACGTCGATCGAGTCGCCGTTGACGAAGACGACAACCCCAGGCCAGTTGGCGCCCTCGGGGCGGGACCAGCCGGCGACGTCGGGAGGGAGGCGCACGCGGACGCGGTCGCCGACATTCACGCCGCGACCCGGAGCGAGGCGCCTTGGGCCAACTCGATCAGTAGGTCGGCAAAGCCCTGCGGAGTGGCGGCGCGAGCCCGAACGCTCATACTCTCGACGTTCCCGGCCCGACGGCCCGTCCCGATGGGCGCGACGTCGGCAGCCCCCCAGCGCAGCGGGGGGGGCTCGGCTGGGGCCACTACGTAGAGCCACGTGGGCTTGCGCGCGACGTGTCCATAGTGCCCCTGCTCCACTTCGCAGGCCCATCCCTGCGCGCCGATCCGCCCCCGCCACCCGCCATCCGCCACCGGTTCGGGCAGTCCGTAGCGCGACCAGGCCCACGACCACCGGGGGTGCTCGAGGACGCCGCCCCACCGGCGGACCGCCTCGACGGCGGCCGCAAAGCAGCCATCATCCTCCCCACGCAAAGGTCCGCGCGCGCGGCTGGCGGGGATGGGGCGGGAGTAGGCGCCCCACGAGGCGCAGGGCGGGTGTGCGACCACCGGCCACGGCCCAGGGTAGGCGCGGGCGTCGCGATCGGCGGGCCACGGGTCCACGTCCGGGCGGCCAGCGTAGACGCCGCCCGGCTGGACGAAGAGGGCGGCGACTATCACGGCAGGTCGTCCAGCCGCTTCAACTCGGCGTCCAGCGTGGGCTTGTCCATCGTGACGCCTTACATGATGTGCGCCGCGACGTCAAGGCGCAAAGCGATCACCACGTCGAATTTCCCCGGGCCTCGCCCCGCGCCACCCTCCCCCGATCGTGGTAGGCTCGGCGAATGCCGCCACGCCCCGACCCTGACGATCTCGCCGCCGCCGTGCGGGACCTCGTGCGCCACGGCGAGCGCCTCGGCGACCGCGCGGAGGCCGTGCTCGAGGAGGTCGGCCCGATCCGGATCGAGCTGGCCACCCTCCGCGCCGAGGTGACCGCACTCACCGCGCGCCTCGCTGCGATCGAGGGCCGGCGCCCGATCTCCAGCGACGTGATCGGCGCGGTCACCAAATCCCCCCGCCTCCAGGCTGGCGTTGCCGCTGCCGTCGTCCTACTGGCCCTCGCGGTCGCCGGCCTGATCTGGCCCGGGATCGTGGCGGCCCTCCCCCTGCTCGGATCTGCCCATGCGCCCTGATGCCCCTGTCGTCGTCCGTCCCGAGACCCACCGCCGCGCCGCGATCCCGCTCGGCCCGCGGGCGGCCAGCCCGCCGATCCCCTGCCCGCCCGCGGATGACGGGCCGGATCTCGGCGAGCGGCTGCGTGGGGCGCGGGCGGATTTCGGCCGCGCCTGCGACACCGTCGAGGCGATGATCGGCGCCACCGGCCGTGGGTGACACCGCCACCAACGCCGAGACCGACCACGACCACGCCCCGGGCGGCGGGATCGTCACGACGATCGCGCTCTCGGTCCACAGCCTCCCACTCGGGCCCGTCGGCCGCGCCGCCCTCCGCGACAGCGCGGGCGCGGGAGACGCGACGCTCCGGAGCGTGATCGCCACCCACCTCGGCGCCGGGATGGCCCGGGAGTGGGACGACGCGCCGGGTCGCGACGCGCTCCACGGCCCCCACGTCCCGGGCTACGTTGCGGTCCGCACCCGTCTCCGCACGCTGTTCGCCGCGCTGCCTCTGTAGGAGTCCCCGATGCCCCTCGATCCGGCCGAAGCGATCACCCTCTCCGCCGATGTCGTCGCGCTCGTCGCGGCGCTTCGGGATGCGCTCGACCCCGACAGCCCTGGCGCGCGCCGGATCACCCGTGACGAGGGCCGCGTCCTCCTCCGCCAGTCGGCCGAGCTGACGGCCGCGCTCGCCGCCGCCGCGCTCGACTGACCTACCCCACGAGCGCCCGCCAGACCCGGAGCCACCGCGGTACAGGAGGCGCCGTCGTCATGGCGTTACCGGCGTTCAACGCCCGGAAGCAAAGTCGCTGCATCGCCAGCGCGACGGCCCGGCGCTGGGGGTGGGTCTCGACATGGGCGAGTACCTCCCACGCGCAGGCGGCCTCGTGCAGCTCGCGGCGGAGTCGGTGGAGCTCCGCGCCGAGCACGTGGGGCGGTACGGGACCGGGGGAGCGGGGATCGGTGCGCGGCTCGTCCACGCCGCGATCGTAGCATCGAGGCCCCCGCCGCGCGATGATCTGGAGAATCGGGAGCGCTGTAATCTATGTCTCGCTGTCGTCCTGGCCCGTGACGCCGGAGCAGGGGGGATCGAGGTGCGACGATCAGGCTGATCGGCGATCCCTCGCCCGCCGACTCCGACACCGCAGCCCGAGCCGCGAGCACCGCTCGAGCACCGTCCGCCGCGTGAGTCCGAGCCGCTCGACCAGTTCGTCCGCGGTCGGATCGTGCCCGAGGACGGAGGCGGTCGCGCGGTAGACGGTGGCGATCACGTCGTCTGTGACCGGCTCGGCGGGGGTCGCCCGCTTGCGGAGCCCGAGCCGGGCGCGGTCGTGCTTGACGGCGTGCCGGCCGAGCCCGAGACGGCCGGCGAGCTCGGCATCGGTGAGGGTGGGGTCGGCGGCGAGGAGTCGGGTCAGCTCGGCGTCGCGGTCGCGGCCCGCTCGGGGAGCGCTCACGCCCAGCGAGCCTCGTGCGCCCGCTCGACCCGCGCGTCATGGGCGGCGCGCCAGCAGGAGGCGATGGCCTCCCCGTCGCCGTCGAGGGCGGCGTCACACAGGGCCACCTGCTCGGCGTCGCCGGCCGACCCGGCCTCCTCGCGGAGGGAGCGGATCTCGGCGTCGCTGATCGAGACCGTTACGCACCACCGGGGCCGGACGTGGCGCCACCTCCTCGAGAGCGCCTCGCCGATGCGGAGGCCGGCCGCGGCGGTAGGCGCGGTCGAGGAGCAGGCGGAGGGTCAGGAGTTG
>ERZ1292625.1300-Hain-H41-01um-R1-1300-length-30645-cov-31_pt1 | contig 21224 bp, 24 predicted proteins | sample MGYA00564400_ERZ1292625 | MGnify/ENA primary metagenome ERZ1292625 (study PRJEB36523, sample SAMEA6512639) | groundwater metagenome | collected 2019-01-08 | study: AquaDiva: Metagenomics assemblies of 32 groundwater samples
CTGAATTTGGGAAATCTTTGGACTTTTTCCTTATATTTTGGCCAATCATTTATCCCAAAACGAGAAAAAAAGTCGAAACGCATCCTGAATTTGGGAAATCTTTGGACTTTTTCCTTATATTTTGGCCAATCATTTATCCGTTTTTTACTAATGTCCCATCCCGGATTGCATAAAGGAAAATGGAACACTTGTGACTTCTCGGATTGCATTATGAACAAAAAAATGGATGACTTTAATAAAAGAATTTAATTTGTTTTTGTGCTACAAGAAAGTCTGTTTGTTTTCGTTTACGATTCGATCTTCGCGGCTCTGATTCGGGAATCTCTACTGACTCGATTACACTTGGCTCCGGCTCGGTCACTATCTTCTCTTCTGATATTGGTTCGATGATCATCTTTTCTTCTGGCTCGGCTACACTTGGTTCTACGACCTCTTCTTCTGATTCTGGAGTTTCTTCTTCGAGGATTGGTTTGGGTTCAGTCTCTTCATAAAAATGCCGAGTGAACAAATACTCAACGTCAGAATCTTCTTCAGAGTCTTCAATTTCTCGATAAAAGACTAAACTTTTCTGTTTCTGTTTCAACTGAACATTCCATAAAAACTTTACTTCATCACTATTAATTTCTACTGTCTCCATTTTACGATGAATTGTGAAATGAAATTTCCATTCTTTCTCTTCTTGTATTCATTTTTTGGGGACATAAGCTTTTTTTTGAATTTCTGGGGACATAAGAAACAAAAAATCTTATGTCCCCAAAAAATGAGTATAAAAAAGAAATGAATGCATAAATCATTTCACAATTCATCGCAACGGATTTATTTTTTTACTAAAAGAAATAATACATAATGGATACTCGAAAAGTCAAATCAGAGACGCGAAAACAAATCGAGAAAAAACAAAAGATAAAAAAACAATTGAGAACGCTGCCTGTTGATAAACTTGAGAGAAGTGTCGTCCAGTTTGATGGAAAAACAGAACTGCCGGTTTGGACATCTCCTGTCGCACCAATCAGTTCACCCACATTCAACAGTGCTCTTCAATGTGCGTTCAACAAAGGCGAATTGCCGTTCTCGCATGCATTTTGTTCAAAGGATGCCTTCTTGCAAGTGCTTCCTTCTGAAGTATCACTTCACTACAAAGAAGGTGACGTGACTACCAGTTTGCAGTGGACATTGAGAACCTTTTTGGATATTATAAAATATCCGATCAAACGAGATGAATTGCCAATGAGAGAATTCGACAAAGGAAATGCCAGATACCGACAACTCGCATTAAGTCTGTGGGGTCGGGATCCTATTGGCATTTACCAATTTGATGATGCTCCAGTCAGATCCTGCCAATTGGATTGTGCTTTGATTAGTGGGGGAGATGAATGGAGACGTGATATCTCTGGGACAATTGTCGAGATACAAGTATTGCCTACTGAGGTGACTGTTCAATATTTCTCGAGCAATCGTGAATTGGTCCGCACTGATCAATGGACATTACAAGATTTCTTGAAGCTTATTGGCTATGCCAAGTATCATTTCATTTAATTGTTTTTGTTTTCATTTATCTCTCTTTTTATTACTTGTTTTCTTTTTTGTCAAGGGGTTATTTTTCTAAAATCAAATATAATAAATCATGTTCATTTTCCTTATACTCTTTCTCGGAGACATAAGAACAAAAATACAAGAAGGAATTGAATTTAATCACGAAAATGGAATTGATTATTTTATTGAGAGAATAAACATTACATCTCACTCTCTGCTTACTTACTAATGTGCTTCTCAAACAAAGAAGCAATGAGCAAGTTGCCGTCCTTGTTTGCAACTTCGAGGGGAGTATATCCATACTGATAACAATAACATGAGATAACCAAAAAGACAAAAGAACAAAAACAAGGACTACCATGTTCTCTATATCCGTTCTTGCACCTGCTGTGAGTAAAAATTTGACCAATGGACAAGATTTGTTTGAAACAGTTAAATGCAACGCAGTACGACCATTTTTATCACATGCGTTTATATTTGCCCCTCTTTCCAGCAAGAGTTTATAGATCTTTTCGTGTCCAAGAAGAAGAGCCAACATAAAAGGAGTACGTCCGTTAGAATCACGCGCTTCGATGTTCGCTTTGTGATCCAATAACAGCTCGCACCACTGTTTATAGCCTGCGGCGACAGATTGGAAAAGAAGAGTACGCCCATCTGAATCAGTTACTTCGATATTAGCTCCAGCGTCTAAGAGGATGCAAGCATCTGCGTAATCTCCTCCCTTGATTACATCATTTAACAGCTTAAATTTATTGACAATATCAATAATATTCTTGCTTTCTGCCATCTTTGTCATTATGAATTGTGATTTGTTTTTATTTTATTTTTGGAATCTGATTCTATTTATAGTCTTTTTTTCTTGAGAAAAATCAGAACTGCAGTTTAATAATAAGGGAATATTTGTATGGAATATTTCTCGATACAACAAATAAAATCACAATTCATCATTCCGATTTCATTTTTGTCAATGAATACACGAAAGAAAGTAAAGACCGACGAAATTGTGCCGGATATGGATGTGCAAATAGAAAATAAAACGTTTGATGGATTTGATTCCGAAGCGTTCTATGCTCAATATGTCTGCACGCCAGTGAAATGTGATTATAAGGAATCGTTTGGAAATTATGACGATTTGTTGGAATATTGTCCAGATCTGAATGGTTTCATTGATGGCAGAACAATAATTGAGCGCTTGACATTGGATCAATCCGGCTGTGATTTTATCAATCAACACCCTGAGATGTCCCTCCTGCCTCTATACTTCAAATCCCATTACTTTCTTGATGACAAATTAAAAGCTCGAATGGTGGAGGAGATTCGTCAGCTTACCGACAAAATTGTGACGATTAATGCAACGAGACCCAGTTATCTCAGAGTAGTGTTGTCGAAGATTTTGCGCAAGTGGGACAAGATTCCCGTGGGTGTCCAGTGTCGAATGTTATTGATTCGTTTGTCACTGATGGTGAAAGATAAACGTCCGGATTTCAAGACATTTATTCCTGATTGGATCACCAACATTGCAGAATTGCAATTGGGTTACCTCAATAATAATCTTTCTGATATTGTATGGAAAAAAAATTAAGTAATTTTTGTTCACAAAATAAACACAATGAGTGAAGAACCGACCACAAAGAAAGCATCTCTTGAAGAAGTCTTTGCCTCTGCGTTGTGTATAGACAGACAAATAATAAAAAAAGAAGATAAAAAGGATCGTATTGAGTTCGACTCTGAAGCGTTCTATGCACAATATGTCTGCGCTCCACAGGAACACGAGGGTGAATTCATGATCTTATATGCGCTGATGTGTCGAGATTATGATGCGTTGTCGGAGCGTTGTTCAGATCTTAATCACTTCTTTAGTGATAATACACTGCTTATTGAACATTTGTATATCGAAGAGAAAACCGGTCTCGAATTCGTCATTCAGCATCATGAGATTTCATTGCTGTGTCTGTTCTTCAAACCCTTCCTCTTACTCCCCGAAACCCTAGAAGTTCGATTGAAAGAGGAGCTTCATCAATTGATCGGCGAGTCAGTGAATATTCATGAAAGAGATCACAAAGCAGTATTGTCGAAGATCTTGCGAAAGTGGGACAAGATCAATCCAGCTGTCCAGTATCGATTGTTACTGATTCGTTTGACACTGCTTGATAGAGAGGATTTTGTAGATTTTATCCCTCGATGGATCACCAATGTTACCGCTTTGCAATTAGATAGACTCAAATTATAATGTATATTTTGCTTTTAATTAAATTTAATTCAAGATGAGTTTCTCTTTTGACGATACGGATGATGACAGTGATAATACCGTCTACCACGATCTTCCAGAAATTGAACAGAAGGCCAAATCACAAACGACCAAAGAAGTGGAAACGAAGCAACGAATTAAAAGGGCACTGAAGCCTAGACCTGAATTTATGTTCGATCCGAACATCTTCTACGCTGATTTGGTGTACAAGCAATCTCCGAAATATGACGATGGCGAAATCAAGGCAGCAATACAAAAAGGGGACTACAATGATTTGATTGCTTTATGTGAGGATTTGAATTATTGTGTTGGATCTCAATCGATTGCTGAACGGTTGGTATTCCGTGCTGAATATCCCTCCGTGACATGTCAGAAGTTCATCAACAGACACCCCGAAATGTCATTAGCGTCGTTGTTTTTTTACCCATTAATTAATCCGATGATTATAGATCGAGTGTTCAAAGATGTGAAAAAACTCGTCAGAGGTAGATATGATATCGAAAAATGTAGAGAGTACGAGAAGCAACGAATGGTGTTGTCGATGATCTTGAGTAAATGGGACCGACTGCCTTCTCTATTGCAACACCAAATGGGTCTCGCCCGACTGAAGTTGATGCGCAAAGAAGATAAGGTCGATTTCATTCGGTATATTCCGCCATGGGTTGTCAATCCTTCACAATTGCAATTTTCCAATTTAGATTGGGATTAAATTTTTTTTTATTTTAATTTATTTGTTTTCTTGCCACTGTCTTACAATAATTCCTACAACTAACCTTGCATATGCGAATGTTTTAAAATCCATCTTGGGTTTGATTGTTGGTATTTGTTTGAACAGTCGATCAACGAATGTCATTAATTCGTTGACGCCAGTAGCATGTAATATAAATTGCTTGTTGGGATGTTGTCGGATCTGAAGCACGGTTCGTTTCACAAAATCGATATTTTCATTGTTCACTTGACTAAGCAGAGAATCGAGACGTTCATTGGTATTCCTGTCGAACACTACCCCTTCTGCCAAATGTATTCCGGCAAATTGCATAGCTGCATTGACAATATCGTACGCAGCAGCCACCGTGCCGGTGATATCTCTTCCGCATTGGATCGCATAATTGTAGTCGAGAATGCGGAGTCCATGTTTTCCGTAATCGATAAAATTCCCAATAAACGTATGTTGATGAAAGATGCCATCCTTGTGCATCAGCTGCATCACCTTGAGAGCATCTTCCCAATATCTGCGAGGATCCCGAATGTAGCTGAGTCGTAGGCCCGCGTGCACGGTGATAAATCCATACTTCTCTCCTTCATCTTTGCCGTATCTGACTCCCATTGGTCCATAATGCTTACTCTCTGCTTGGAGTGTGATCTCAACAACTCTGTCGAATATCTTGGGATGGATCTTGGCGAGTATTGAATGTCGATCAACTTGCCATCGACAGTTGTGCCTTCCTTCTGTCTCCTTTTTCATAACAACATCTGGTAATGGCTGATCGTAGATATCAGCTGCAGTCAAGACTGGGTGTAAATACATGGCTACATTCAATTCATGCATGAGAACCCGGTTGAAGTCTTTGGCGTTGGGTTTGATCGCTGGTATCTGTTCAAACAGTTTGCGGATGAACGAGATCACTCCACTACGTGCATAAGAAGTAATCATCGTGACGTTGCTGGGCTGTAATTTCGGGGGTTTGTGATTAGTGGAATGAACTTCGCCCTTAACTCTCGTGAATTTGAATACAGATTCTCGAACAAACTCGAACGCTTCTTGATCCCAGTATTTGTCCAAAAGTCGAGTAAGAAGTGATAACCTTTTGGGTGTGATCTCTTCTCTCATGGGTTCAAATCCTAGTCCGATTAACTGTAGCGCGATCTTCATGATGTCGTATGCAGCAGCCACCGTGCCAGTGATATCTCTTCCACACTGAATGGCAAATCCATAATCAATAATCCGAATTTTCCTTGTATCTGGATAATAGAGAAAGTTCCCAGTGTGAGTATCTTGGTGAAAGATGCCATCCTTGTGCATCTTAGAGAGCGAGTTGAGAATTGCTGGCCACATCAGAGGGATGGCGTCATCCATGTATATTTTAGAGAAAGAGATTGGCCACACCAGAGGGGCTTGTTCAGTGCATTTTGGGCTCGTTTTGAATACACGTAATATCTCAATCAGCGGTGTACCCTTTTTCATCAAGATAAAGCCATACTTCTCTTCGCTGCATTCTCCATATTTAACGTTGGTTGGTCCATACCCCTTTTCATCTGCTTGCACAGTAAGGAAAGCTTCATAAAGAAACTTATCACGATCAGTGGGTTTAATGTAGTTGACGATTTTCAAGGCAGATACATCGTCATTCGATGCAAATACTGATCCGTAAGCCCCTTTCCCCAGTTTAACTCTTCTATCTCGAGAGACCTCGCATGGAAGTATTTTTTCATCTTCGACAAAACTCATCTTAATAAAATGAATCCACAAAAATAAATATAGTATTAATAGACCAAACAAAATCTTATGTCCCCAGAAATTCAAAAAAAAATCTTATGTCCCCGAAAAATGAGTATAAAAAGGAAATGAATGCATAAATCATTTCACAATTCATAATAGCAATGAAGAGAAAAAATGAGCAAGGAGAGAAAGTAGAAAAGAAAGTGAAAATCGATGTTCCCAAGAGTGTTTTGAACAAAGTATGCACACTCATGATTAAAGACAAGATCGCTGAAGCTAAGGCATTAATCCCACTTGAAGCTCGACATCTTCATCTTGGATGCAGTCAATCTGATGACAACTCTCTGTTACATTATGCAGCGAAAACTGCGAGTTGCGATATGATCGAGTATCTCTTAGCGGGAGGAGCAGACATCAACCGTAGAGACAACAATAAATGTCATTTTACTGGCAGCAAGACTCCTCTTCATTTTGCTATTGAAAGTGGCAACGACAAATGCTGCGAGTTGTTAATCGAGAAAGGAGCAGATATTGACAACGCTTGTTTGGCTATAGCCATCAATAAGCGAAATGTTCCGATTATCAAGTTGTTGTTGTCAAAGGGTGTACGTGTTGATACTGTAGATCGTTGGGGATCTACTTATCTTCACACTGTTATCAGCAGTGGACGGGATGACCTCGCAAAATTGCTGCTTGATTACAAAGCGGACGTCGATGCGCGTGATCAACAGAAAAGGACTCCTCTTCATATTGCCACTGAACGTGGACATGAAAAATGTATTAGATTGCTGCTTGATCACAAAGCAGGTATCAATGCACGCGACTACCAGGACAGATCCCCTCTTCACCTTGCTACCATAGAAGCAATATACAAACTTTTGGTAGACAGAGGCGCGGATGTTAATGCGCTTGCTAATGGCAAATCGATTCTGCGACATGCCTACAGTCATCGCAGTGTCCCTATTATCAAGCTGTTGTTAGCAGCAGGCGCTCGACCTGATGCTGATACCCTTGATGAAGCAAGAAGAGCATGCAATCCAGACAAGATCGCGGAATTGCAGAATAACGCTGAAATATATTCCTTGCTGAATCATTAATTCATTTTTTATTACTCCTCTTTTTTTTTATGGTGTGATTTTTTTTTTATGAAATAAATGGGAGATATTTTTATCTTTTCACAATTCGTTCATACAATGGATTCGATCGGGAAAGTTAATAAAGTTGGGAATAACACGTTGGCTAAGCTCATGAAGAGAATTGAAGAGCGAAAGATCACCCCAACTCATTTCCTCATCCTCCAATTCACTTACCACGCTAATCTGGAAAAAAAGTATAAACAGAGCATACCCAAAGCCTTTTTCGATAAATTGAATGAGAGAAAGTACTGGGTGACATTTTCGTCTGCCATAGGAGATTCGAGTGAAATAACTTGGTCGTCCGAGAACGAGTACCAAAGTTCCATCTTCTGGACGACGTCTCGATTGGCAGAAACGTACGTGAATCAAATGACAAAAAAACTGTTATTGATGGTGTACAACGAAGTACTTCAAAGTATACAATTGAACCCTGGATGCTTCCAACTCTCGATGCTGATTACTAAGAATCTAACTCACGTGATTGATTTGGAGGTTGGAGAAGAATCTGCAATTACAAATTTATGAAATAAAATAAAGTATAATTTCTCCATTTATCGTTGATGTTTGCAAGCTGATTCGGCGACGATTATTCGGTCGCCACGATCATTGGTCAACAAGATAATGATCTCTTGGAGTTCATTCGCGATTGCTAACATAAGAGGAGTGTGCCCATCCTCATTTTTGATGCGAGTGCGTGCACCTGCTAACAGTAAGCAATTTACAATTGAAGGGTTCTCAGTTAATACAGCGTGATGCAAAGCGGTGTTTCCGCGTTTATCAACTACATTGACATTTGCCCCTTTTCTCAGCAACAGTTTACATGTGCTTTCATTTTCATCGAGAACAGCATGCATCAAAAGAGTCTGTTTAAAGGAATCACGCACTTTGATGTTTGCTCCATGATCAAGCAGTAATTCGCATATATCGTCTAGACCTCCTCCGGTTGCTACCATCAGGGGAGTGGACCCATGTCTATCCTTTACATCAATTTTAGCTCCTCGATCAAGTAACAATTCACAGCACTTGAATTGCTTATTTTCAACTGCAACGAAAAGTGGAGTATCATTGGTCGAGTCCTTGAGGTCAATATCTGCTCCTCCATCTAAGAGGTAATTAACGATAACACAAAATCCGTGTTCAACTGCAATATGCAATAGAGGTTTGTTGTAGTATACGAGAGGAAGGTGTCGAACTCCAGCGGGAATGAGTTGTTTGGCTTCTTCTTCTTGACCGTCATGGATGAGATCAACAATTTGGCCTAGCTCCGCCTTACTCAACATTGGTATCGGTGTCTCTTTCTTCTTCTGCTTCTTCTTCTCGAGTTGTTTCTGATTCGATGATTTGACTCGGTGTTTTTCATCCACCCTCTCTTCTATATTCGTCATATCTTCATCTTCAACATCCTCAATAACAAAACTCATTTATTATTATTTATTCATAAAATAAAACATAGTGACCTGCGATGTTTGCTCTCTGTTTTCATTACCACATCTTCCGTTTCAAATATTTCACTTGTATCGATAAATCCTTCAACGAACACAGTTACCATTAACTTATTATTCAGGAACCAATCCAAATCTTGTTGAGATTTAATCGTTGGTACTTGTTCGCACAATTTGCGTGTGAATAAAATCGCTCCACTGCGTCCATACGAATCAAGTCGACTGAAATAATTCGTAAATCGGAAGACTGTTTCCATTATAAACTGAAACGAAGGTTGTTCCCAATATCCGTCTAGATATTTAGTGAGTCGGGACATTTGTTGTTTGGAAATGTCTTCCTTTCCGGGCTTTGCGTTAAGTCCGACTAATTGTAACATCGCTTTCATAATATCGTATGCGGCAGCCACGGTACCAGTAAGATCTTGTCCGCACTGAATAGCGAATCCGTAATCAATGATCCGATATTCTCCCAGATCTGGATAATAGATAAAGTTTCCAATATGAGTGTCTTGATGAAAGACTCCATCCTTGTGCATCAGAGACAACACTTTAAGGATTTTATGGTATGAAAAATCAATCCGATCCGGATATTGTCGATGATTCTTCAACAGTGCGCCTCTTTTCATAATCATGAAGCCGTATTTCTCTTTTTTACATTCTCCGTATTTGACATCGATCGGTCCGTATCCCTTTTGATCTGAACGGATTGTAAGGGCGACTTCGTTAAAGAAATCTTTGCGTGCACTCTTTTTATCGAATTTGACAGTTTTTAGGACATCGTCTTCTCCTGAAAGAAATATTTGACCGTAAAGTCCTTGATCGCCTAATTTATCTCCTTTCGTCTTTGCTATTTCACACGGAAGTACCCTTTTCTCATCCTCAATAACAAAACTCATTTAAGAAAATAAATATGGGAAAATAAATATAAAGTTTATTTATCTTTTTCTGAATACACGATAATGTTTTCCCGAGGTATCATAGGCAAAAACGCCGTTTTCATCAGGTCCAACAATAGCAAAAGGAGGAAAGTCTTGACCGATTTCCTTGCTCTCAATCGTTTCATCGCACATCAATATCGCTATCAACCGAGTCTTAAGATTAACGGATACCAGAGCCGGTATTTCTTCCAATAATTTGCGTGCGAATGAAACCACTCCTTTATGCGAGTGACTACGCAATCTGATGATCGTGTCTGGCTGTAGTTTTTCCGGTTTGAATGTAGTGGAAAACGTTTTACCATCTGCTCTGACAAACTGGAAGATGGTTTTCCGAAGAAACACGAATGCATCCTGATCCCAATAATCATCCAACAGTCGAGATAATTGACACATTTGTTTAAATGAAACGTCCTCTTCTACGCCAGAGGTCGACTCAATGCCTAGTAATTGCATCACCGCCTCCATGATATCGTATGCAGCAGCCACTGTGCCTGTAAGATCTTGTCCACATGGAATAGCGATGTCGTAATTAATAATACGGAATCCCAATTTGCCATAAGATATGAAATTCTCAAGCAGCGGATCTTGATGAAAGATTCCATCCTTGTGCATCTTAGAGAGCGTATTGAGGATATACGGACACAAGAGAGGAATTTGTCGCGCTGCTTCTTTCTCCGTATTGTAGGCATCTAACATGGTTTTCAATGGTGCGCCTCTTTTCATCAAAATGAAGCCATATTTCTCTTCTGTACATTCTCCATACTTGACGTCGATTGGCCCATAACCATGCTCTTCTGCACGAACTGTAAAAACGGCTTCAACGAGAAAAGCTTGATTAGTCAGACGATAATTGACGATTTTCAACATTGATTCGTGTTTTTGTCCTGTGGAATAAATCGTACTGCTTCCTCGATGCATCAATATATCCCCTCGATTAGCGACCTTTGCGAACTTACATGGAAGTAGCCTTGTCTTTTTTTCTTCTTCTTCTTCTTCTTCGACGAAACTCATTTCTTTTTTCTAAAGGGTTTATTTTTTCTCAAAAAATAAACCTCAAAACAAATCACAAATTTATAAAGGAATATGAACATAAGATTTTATTTTTATTTTATAAAATTACACAATGTGATTCACGACGATGTCTTCTCTCAGTCTTCATAGTGACATCTGATGAACCGTAGATGTCTTTAATTGTAAAAAATCTGTACATGGAAATCATCAATGTGTGTTCAAGAAAGTGGGTTAATTCACTTGGTTCGGGTTTGATCGCTGGAATTTGTTCGAACAATTTCCGGATGAACGAGATTGTTCCATCATCCGGGAACCGAATTACCGTGCGTGTACTCGGCTGTAGCTTTGTCTTGGGGAGATTGGTCTTGCCTCTCGCGAATTGAAACACGGTGGTGCGAACGAACACAAACGAGTCCTGATCCCAGTACTTGTCTAATAATCTAATAAGTTGACTCATTTGTTTACGCGAAATGATTTCATTGTCTATCCCAATTAATTGCATAATCGTCGATAAAATGTCGTATGCAGCAGCCACAGTGCCTGTAATGTTTTGTCTGCACTGAATTGCCATTCCATAATCGATTATACGGATTTCGCGTATGTCTGCATAATAGATTAAATTCCCCAAATGAGTATCTTGATGGAAAATTCCATCTTCGTGCATTAACTGAAACGCTTTCAACAGTTTTGGACACATTTCCTCGACACGCTCTAGTCGTTGTACTGCTGATACGTCTAGCAGTTTGGCCAACGGTACGCCCTTGTTCATACTCATAAAACCATATTTATCTTCCTTGCATTCTCCATACTTCACGTTGGCTGCGCCGTACCCTTGATCTGCTGCACGGACGGTGAGACCGACCTCATCAAAAAAATGACGACGCTTACCCTTTTTATCGAATTTTATGATCTTTAAGACCGAATTTTTGTCTCCTGAGAACACCAAACTATTAGCCCCTTGACTGTCCAGCATATCCCCTCGGTGATCGCCTTTCGACGCTTCACATGGTAATTCACCTTTCTCGTCAATTACGAAACTCATGTCAAGGTTTTATTGTTTCTAGATAAATATAGTTCGTTTGTATGATCAATCAATCAATCGAAAACAAAAAGCAGGGATGTCGAAGAAGCGTAGTAGCAGTGATCGAGCAGGTCTGATTCTGCCAGTAGCCAGGTTCGGACGTATCCTTCGAAAGCGAAAGTATGCCGCAAAGGTTTCCAAGACAGCTGAAGTGTTCTTGGCGGGTGTAGTTGAATACATCACCAAGGAGATAATCGTAGCAGCTGGAAAGGAGGCACAAGGAAAACGAATTGCTCCGATTCATGTGGAACGAGCAGTCAAGGCCGACATTGATCTGCGCAATCTGACGAGTGTGGCGTGTATCGACTTCAGAGAAAAGAGAAAAAAAAGACGCGCGTAATGTATGAGTTTATTTTTAAGAAATCAAACTTCAATAAATGTTTTTCCTTTCGTTGCTACTTCTTCATCCACTCGATTCATTAAGTGTATTGAGATGCAGACACAAGAAAGACAAGTGGCAATTGCTCCGAATCCTGATGGGCACGGCAGCAGTCATCGGACTGTGTTTCTGGGCATCGTCAATCAAACCCTCTACTTCTGAAGGTGGGGAATATGCAGTTGAGAGAGACAAATTGGTACAATTAACGGGACCAATCAATGCATACCTCCGAGCCAATTTGGATATTGTTCCATTCATCGCCACATTCTTCTTGTGTGTGATGTACATGTTACTTCTATCTTTAATCGTTCGGTACGTATTGGAAGACAATTACATGTTGCCGGACATTCTAACGAGTTGGTTAGTCGCGCTCTCACTCACGATAGTCACCAGTGAACCATTGAGTAAAACATCGATTCCTTATTATGATACATTGTATTATCCATTGGAATTTGTTGCATCGGATACTGTAGTCAGTTGGCACATGCTCGTATTGCTAATAAGTGTCCGTCATTTGATTATTCGTTTTAATTCTGTATTAATGACAGCATTTATGGTAATCACGTGTTTTCTTCAAGCCCTGTTTCTCTTGTCAGTTCGTGTGACCTATTCTCCTGCGATCATCTTCGCCGTTCTGATCAGCGCATTCAGTGCATCGGTTCGTGCTTTTGTGATCTCCAAATTAGAGAAACTGCGTCCATCACATGGCACAATCAACGAACGCGTGGACCTCATTCGACAAGCTGGTAGATCGAGTCAAAACTCATTTACCATCGACGAAGAAACCAATCGAGAAGATGAAATTGAGCTTCAAGTGGGAGACAACATGTCCGATATGTAGCACGCCTCGAATCAAAGCAGCACTTCGATTTCTATCGCGAAATGCTAGATGGCTTACAGATGAATTGGTACAGAAGGAGTGTTATGTGAGTATCGTAGGGACCGATATCTATTTGAAGATTGATGGCAAAATGTTTAATCCAGATTCAGTGTTGCGTGTCTGTAAAGGAATCAATGAAATACTCGGTGTTGAGTATCAAATTACAAGCAGTCTCACAGACACACATTTATGTTTTATTATTATTAGCCAGTAAATTCTTCTTCTTTTTCTTTGTCTTCTTCTCTTCTTCCAAATCCGATTCTTTCTTCTTCCTTTTTGGTTTATCATCTTCAACACGAAAGTTGTCAATCGGCAGACCGGTGTTCGTCGCTAATAATTGAGCTGTGGCTTGTGGTGTCAACACATCCATGTCCATTAGGATTTGAATATGTGATAGAGCAGGTCGTTGAGAAATAAACACTGTGTATTTCGTCTCCTCCATCACGAACACCTCATCGACCTCCTCGGTCTCTGTACCTAGTAATTCACCCATCATGCCTTCTTCTGGTTCTTCTTTTATACTTTCTTTGAAACGATGTGTCTGATAAACGACGAATTCCAGACTCCTAGACACCATTGAGGAGTAAAACTGTATCGCTGTACTCCACTGTTCTCTCATCGTATCGTTTACGCTGTCGGTCATATACTTCGATACAAAGAAGTGACTCGGAATCATGAATGTCCTCGCCACCTCGCTCTCAAAATTATCACGAAGATGTGCCAAGAGAACGTTGTCTATCACAGGATGTGGACCATCTGTCAGTTCCAAGTGAGCGGGTATCTGGAACACAGGATTGAGACTCGAGGCTCTCATCGTCTGCAGAGCCAGTGCTGTGAAGCGTGGATCTGTATCAGTGGGATCTGATGAAGACGTGACGAAGGATGCTGTTAATGCTGCGTGCTCTATTTCATAAGCTTGTCGATAGCGATTGAATTCTGCATCCCGTTCTTGTGATTGTTCCTTTTTCTTTCGCTCGACTTGTTGCTGGGCAAAATCGCGCTGACGAACCTCTCGCACATTATCTCCCAATTGGTTTTTGGAGTCTTTGGTATTCATATACAGAATCGGTGTAGCCAATCTCACAGCTGTCATCACTGCGAAATTATCCATTAGTCGTAAAGATTCGATACGACTTCGAAGACCCAGCAACTTGCTATTGGGATGTCCATCGTCGAACGGTTCTGAGACCGCCAACATGAACATGTCGTTTGTAAATTCTCGATTGTTATTGCTGAAATAGTATTTTCGAGGTGTCTGTCCTTTATGAGGAACGAAACACAGGCGATAGTCGGATGGGAGAGTAACCGTGAGTGGATTTTTTTTATCATCCACAATAAGACAGAAGCCATAAGTCAATAACGATCTCAAGATCGATTTGCCTATCAATACGAGATATTGTTCGAGTTTCGAGTCGTATGTTTGGAGATGTGGTTTAATGTCAATGGTCCCACTAAATAGAGACAACTCAATCGTAGAAAAAGCGGATTGAATCAAGGCATTTCGATTCACACTCATCATCCATCGAATATCGTCTTCATTGATTGGAACACTCCCGTGTACCGAAGTTTCTTTTTTGATCATTTTATAGATAGAAACCATTGGAAAAAAAACGTATAGCTTTTTTTTTGTCCTCACAATTTTCGCATACAAAGATGAAGCGAAGAAAAGAGGAGGATGAGGAAATCATATATCTTGAAGATGAAATTGAAGATGAACTTAGATATCTAGAGGCAGAAGATGAGCTCGTGTATCTCAAGGAAGAAGATAAAGAAGATGAGCTTATGTATCTCAAGGAAGAAGATAAAGAAGAAGATGAGCTTATGTATCTCGAGACAAAAGATAAAGAAGAAAAGACGACATTCCTTAAAGAAGATAAAGCGATACACGTATATCGTGACTTATTATCTAAATTGAATCTGTTGTGTATAGACTCTCCGAGTGTAGCAGTTGAGGCAGTGATGAGTTCGCGTTTGAGTCCAGTATTCACAGATGTTTGTGCCAAGGGACGACATTCCGCACCTGTGTATCAAGATCAGAAGACTGCTGAACTTCCGTTCTCGAGTTTCGAACACGATAGTGGGACACTATTCGAAGGTATTGTTTTGTTCTTTTTTTTCAAACAAAACAAAAATAATCTCGTTACATTAGTTCATGGATGCGATGGAGTTCAGATACCTCCATGTTCCAATGGAGAGAAATGTTTGGGAATCATGGGCAATATCGTGTCAATGCACACAGAACTGGATGGAGATTTGTTTCGTGGGAGAATTCTTCAGGCATATTATTTGCCTGGTCAGCGTCCTCGGGATGCAAGGGGAAAGTGTCTCTTGTGTATTCGATGCGATATCATCAGAGTGGTGTCCGTGTTTACGGCTCAACAAGCAGATCAATTTGATCCGAAAATGCGTCTCCAATCGTTCTTCAACTCGAATGAGATGGGTGAATACATTGATGGCGTACTCTTATTTCCCAATAACGCCCTATTCAATGGTCTGATTGCTCCGATCGCGCAATACAATCAATCCTTGTTGATCTGGAAGTTTGATAAAACGAAAGGATTATTTTACGTAGATCAAGGCGCATACAAGAAGACGGCGCAAATTGTCGACATTGATGCATCACAGAAGCGAGGAAAAAAATAAAGTGGCGGGGAATTCGAACGTCGAGTTACAAGTCCGTCCATATCGACCCATTAAAACGAATTCTCCGCCGTAAAAAAAAAATCCCTTCTGTAGTATTCAAAGTGTGTTTGCAGATGAAGAAGTTCCGGTCAGGACGTCTCAAACTGACTCGCCCTATTCTGAATGATTGGATTGAAACGTTATTCAGATATCACAGACAAGACGAAGACATTGATGGTTGTCTGTACATGTGTATACTTTTGGGAAGAGACGATGAATTCGATGATGTACTCTGGCGCGACTGCAAACTCATTCCTCTCCGCACAAACATCGACACGTGGTTTGCACACGACGTTCAGTGTCATATCGAATCAATGACCTCATTAATCACTGTTGTGTCGACCCTCAGTCCCGTGATGCATATGCTCCGCAAAACTATGCCACAAAAACATCAACCTCCTCATCTCTGCAAACGCTTTTCGGCGGATGGATTGTATCTCACTTCGAGTACTGTGCGTCCGCCGATCGTATCTGCGTTAGTATTTTTCCTTTTAAATCGAAACCTGAAATTAGACGAACTCCGCATAATTCTTCACAATTATTCGATACGATTCACTGATGGTTGCGCTACATGGGTAAGTCAATATTTTAAAGATCAGAATTATTTGATCGGCTTGTTCGCAATCAAGAAGTTCGTGATCGCAGTAATGCGCACCATCGGTCTGGCCCCCGAACTCCTGTCTCCGCGATGGGCAGATTACTCGAACCGTCTTGACGAGTGTTGTAAAACTGGCAACATTGAACCGATGAAAGCGTTCAAGAGTTGTCTGGCCGATATTGCTCCCGGTCTTCGAATCCAAGTTGATTTTTGGCGATGGATTCAATCGGTGGTTCCCTATGGCACATCATTGCATGCTAGCATCGATTATCCGAAGTGTCACGATTCGAATATTCAGCGAGTGTCTTTCAAATTTTTGTTACTATTCAAGAAATGTTTGGGAATCACCGACGACGAATTTCTCAAAGTGTACCAATTAATGTACATGTTTTATTTCCAACCAACGGGCAACGACAGACAAGCTGCGATCGTGAAAGCACAGGCGAATAGTACACTGGGGATCCTGGCGAACGTGTCTGCCACTTGGATGCATTATCGAACGTTTACGTATCATGTGTGGCCCAGTACGTTTGACGTGCTCAATCGAGTCAAATTGCGAATGTTGAAACTTGAGATCCCAGCGACTGAGTATTTCGTGCGTGTGGTCACATCCTTTGTCACATGTCCCAATTGCAAAGGGCCTCGTACAATCCTCAATAGCATTCCCTTACTCGGCGGACCTCCTGTGCTCGTTCGCGACAGCTCTGCCACACTCGGGGTCAAGGAAGTCGCGTTCGATACCGAGACTGGGGACATTTTCTGTAGTCGCACAGGTTCCAGACTGTCCATGAACTGTTCTGTGCACCCTTGCGTGTACGTGTCTTTGGTCAACTGTTTCGTGTATTTCAATAAGACGGTCTATTGTCTATGTACAGCGTGTGCGATGCCGATGCAATGGTCCCGGGAGTTCCTATTGTTTACAAGAACGGGACCTGTGTGCTCCAGATGTTCCGTTTTGTTGTCCTCTCCTAGATCGCGTCGTATTTAGATCATGCAATGGTGCGAGTTGAGAACCTATGTTCATCTATTTTTTTCCCTCAAGGTTTAATTTTTTTTCTAATATGAATCTTGCTAGTGAGTTGTTGGGTGCACTGTCTGCATATGCTGAGGTGTTTCACGAACATGACAGGAGCAAGACACATCAGGAGGATTTTAATAGAGGGAAACTGGAAGTGTTGGGTATTCGTAAACGATTGGTGGATGATCTGAAGACACGTCCAAGAGAAGATTGGGAAAATCAAATTTTATTAGAAAGAGAAGAGAATTTTATTGGCGCTACACGAGATCGTTGTAGAATTGTGTTATTGTTAATGAGTCTGCAAGTCAGACAATAATGCTTGTAGACAATTGATGCGACTATACATTTGAATAAAATCTGATTGAGGTTGATTTTTTAGAAAAAATAAACCCTTAGGTGACACTCTCTTCCAGAATTTCACAGCTCCTTCTTCTATGTCGAGTTTATTCTTCACGTTCTTGATTCGTTCTTCTTTGTTTGTATGTGATTCATTGATGTGATCGTGCAGTCGATCACCTTGAATATATTTGGGACAAAAAGGACATTCATATGTGATTAATTGAACGATCACAGGATCATTGTTACATTGGTAGACACTCAATTCATCGCGTGTTAATGGACAAGCAAATTCAGCTTGTTGAGTATTGGAGAAGAATGCGCCAATCGAGAATGAATCTATAGGCAGAGAAGTTAAGTCATATACAGTCACTTGAAATAAGCATCGTCCACTCGGACGACACGCTTCAAGGAGTGCATCTTTGTCGAGATCGGCTCTGAACAGCTTGCGCACGTTCTCGATACACAGATACATTGCGGGGGTGTATGATTATCTATTGGAGTATGTTGAATAATGGGGAGACAAAAAGGTCAACCGATTCAATTTGTTGGCGATTCTTTGGAAATTAAGAAGCCGAAAAAAAAACGACGATATCGACCAGGAACCGTGGCGTTACGTGAAATTAGGACTGAACAGAAAAGCATCAAATTAGCGATTCCCAAACGATGTTTTCAACGAGTGGTTCGAGAAATCGTTCAAGAGAAAAAAGGAGGCGAACAAACACGATTCCAAAAGAGTGCGATGGAGGCTCTTCAGGTCGCGAGTGAGGATTATCTGATCAGATTGTTCAAAGACGCTGGAATGCTTGGATTATTCAGCGGTCGTCTCTCAATTTTCGCGAAAGATCTGCAAATGGCGCGTTATCTTCGACAGTCGATGTAATTGTGTTTATAACAATTAATAAACCAAGATTTTTATTTCATAGTATAGGAAGATGCATAGTGAGCCATCGTGAATACAGTTACAAATGCAAACAAAATAACGATAATGGCGATCATCAATCCAGCGAGGGTGCCTTTTGAATAAGTCAATGATTCAGGGGCAATTGCTTGAATATCCGCTGGTTTATCACTCAATGGCTGACAAGGTGTACCGCGAACAAATGTGGTGTAGAAATCCGGACATGTCAGACAAGATGACGATCCTAACGCATCATTGTACATTCCAAAGGGACAAGGGGTACACGTTTTACTTCCAGCAGCATCGTTATAGTAATTAAGAGGACAAGAAAGACACGCAGATTTAGCATCATCTGTAGTGTACTCTCCCACGGGACACAAAGTACACAGAGCAGCCGATTCTGCGTAACTGCCAGAGGCACACGCGGTACACAAACTATTGGTAAGCGTGCTTCTAGTATACCCTGGACTACAATCTGAACACGTAGAGACGGTAGAGGCATATTTGCCAACAGCACAGAATGTACAAGCAGTCGATCCAAGTGAACTCACTTGACCCGAACTGCACGGAAGACACTGTCCACTAGAAGCATACGATCCGGCTGGACAATTGGTGCATGACTGAGGAGTATCTTTCAAAACGATTTGTCCCAGAGAGCAGGCAGTGCACGAAGAAGTCGAGACACGCTTCGCTCCAGACGGACAAGACACGCATTCGTCTGGACTACTGGAAGAAGCACGATGGGTCCCAGCAGGACAATCGGCACACACCGTGCCATTAGTATACGTTCCAGCTGCACACGACGAGCAAATGGTTGATCCTGTCACCGAAACCTTTCCGGCAGGACAGACTGTACAATCAATTGCTGCACTAGCTGAATAGGTTCCTACCTGACAATCGATGCAAGTGCTTGCACTATAAGTGTACACAGACTTCCCTGCGGCGCAATCGGTGCATGTCGATGCACCTGTGAGTGCATAACGTCCAGGTACACATTGTTTGCATGTTCCAGCACTCACCCCTCGATAGTGACCTGTGGGACAATCGGTACATCTGGCATCGGTGCCATTCGGAGACTTTCCAAGTGCACAAACAGTGCAATTGATCGAGTTCAAGAGTAGAGTAGATTCGGAACCCGCAGGACAAGCAATACATGTAGCAGCAGCAGACGCCGAATACGAACCAGCTGTACAATTGAGACAAGGAGCCCAGAATCCTACCAAAGGCTGATAGAATCCAGCAGGACACGCGGATATCGTTCCAGTAGTGATCGAATAAGTGTATCCAGTGGGAACGTCTTCGCAATGCATATCGGATGCTTTGTATGTACCCGCAGCACAAGTAAAACAAGAAGAAGTAGTGGCGTACACTTGACCAATTCCACAACTTAAACAAGCAGATAAACCAGATGAATTCGAGAATAGAGGCAAGGGACAATGTGGACACAATTCTTCTCCTGTATTTGCTTGGAACCTGCCTATCGCGCAACTGGTGCACGAAGTAGTGCCACAGAATGAAGCGTGTTTGCCAACAGCACAGGCGGTACACCCAGTTGCATTATAAGTACTTGAATAGTACCCAGGGTCGCATCGTTGACACTCAAGCATCGTGTCATTTCGATAGGATCCAGGTACGCATGCAATAGAATTCGTTCTGCCTGCGTTCGGTTCAGATCCTGCGATCACGGTAGTACAACTGGTTTGTCCAGCTGCAAGCGAGTATTGGAGTTGGCCGCATGCCTCACAATCACTACCTACTACATATGTGCCTGGATTGCATGCTCCATTGACAGTGACTACTAAGAACAGCAACCAGTAAATCATTATTTGTTTATCATGTGAATTTAATTACATATCTCTCTATATTGTTACACCGGGAAAAATTTTAAGAATTGCGAGTTCTATTTCAGCTTGATGAGGCACTTGTCTTTCTCGCACAGTGGTTCGAAGATTGTCCAATACAATCTGAATATCTTCTGTTGATACATTAAAATTTGAATCGAATAATCGACGATCAAGCTCTATAAAATCATTGTCGAGTGGATATCCGATAAAAATCGTGTTTTCGTGAATTAAGAAACCTGCTTGGTCTGTTATTTGTTCATTAAGATACATGTAGCCTAATGAATGCATCAGATCAAGTTGACTGTATGAAGTTGATCTACACGTCGATCCATGTTTCCTTGCAACACTTAGCATACTGAGTTTAGTCTCGATTAATTGTTGATATCTATTATCATTGTCACGTTTGGATTCGATACTAATGCTTGGTTCAACATCCATGGGTAATAACATAATCGTATTGTCAACCACTTTCGTTCGTTTCTGTTGTATCTTTTTAAGTGCATTATTGGCTTTATCTTTTTTCTGTTTTGCTTTCTCGACTTCCTTCTGGTGTTTCTCTTTTTCCTGTCGTATCATTGCCTCTTTCTTAGCATCATCTAATCGCCTGTTAGCTTCTTCTGTCTCTCGTTGCACCTGTTCAAGTTCTTCCGCGTCTCTTCTTTCCCTCTCTTCTGCATCTGTAGATGGTTGTTCAACTTGCGGTCGTTTCTGTTGTATCTTTTTAAGTGCATTATTGGCTTTATCTTTTTTCTGTTTT
>ERZ1292625.1942-Hain-H41-01um-R1-1942-length-21224-cov-91_pt1 | contig 21224 bp, 18 predicted proteins | sample MGYA00564400_ERZ1292625 | MGnify/ENA primary metagenome ERZ1292625 (study PRJEB36523, sample SAMEA6512639) | groundwater metagenome | collected 2019-01-08 | study: AquaDiva: Metagenomics assemblies of 32 groundwater samples
AACGTCCTGGTCCTCGGCCAAGAGGTGTGGGACAAGCTGAAGGTCCACCCGGACATTCTCGCGCTGGTGAACGGTGGAGCCACCACGATCAACCCGGCGCTGGTCACTCGCCAGATGGTCGCCCAGGCGATGGAACTCGAGGAGATCGTAGTTTCCGGCGCGGTGGAAAACACTGCGGCAGAGGGCGCGACCTTCAGCGGATCGTTCATCGCTGGCAAGAAGGGGCTGCTCCTGCATCGCAACACCGCCAAGACCGTCGAGGCGGTGACCGCGATTCGGACCTTCACCTGGAAGGGTTACGCCGGGAATGACCTCGGCGTGCGCGTCCTCAAGTACCGCGAGGAGCCACACTTCGATGTCGTCGAGGTGGAGTCGGCGTTCGCCCACAAGATCGTGGCGAGCGACGCTGGTACCTACTTCGCGACGCTGGTGGCCTGAGTCGTGGGCGCAATCGCGGCGGCGCTGGCGCGTACCAGGATCAATCTCGACGAATCCCTGCCGGTCGTTGCCCGGCGGGGGTTCGTTGCGTTCGGCAAGCGATACGAGCGCGGCGACGTTTTTCCTTGGCGCTTGCTTGGCGTCCATGCGTCGAAACTGCGCACCATGTTTTCCGTCGGGTTGGTCGTCAACGCTCCAAGGATTGAGATGAGACCGGATCCCGTCGAGGAACCCAAACCCCAACCGCCAAAGGTCGCAGCCTATGCCCGTGACCACCGACCCAACGGTAATCGGTCGAGAGCTTGAGTCTCTCGTCTCGCGGGCGATCCGCGAGGTCACGATCGAGGCGACCGCCAACTTGATCGAGTCGACGCCGGTCGATACGGGGTGGGCTCGGGCGAATTGGATCCCGGCCATTGGCTCGCCGACGCCTCAATCCGTTGGGTCCGAGCGGGCGGTGTCGACCGCCATGCAACAGGCTGGGCTCGCATCACTGCTGTCCTACCGGCTGTCCCGTGGCCCTGTCTGGATCAGCAACAAAACGCCCTACATTCGACGATTGGATGGGGGCTGGTCCAAGCAGGCCCCGGCGGGATTCGTTCGCCAGGCGATAGCCAGGGCAGTCTCCGTGGTGCAGGCGAAAGTCTCCAGGTGGCGACCATGACTCTCAACGAGGCGACGGAGGCGATTTACCTGCAGTTCGCTACCGGGTGGGGGGCGTCGAGCTATTCGGCGATTCCGTACCGATTCGAGAACGAGTCGAATGTCGAGGGCGAGTCTGGGTGGCTGCGGGTGTCGGTCCGCGAGCTGGACAGCCGGCAGGAAACGATGTCGTCCCCGGGGGAGCGCAGGTTCCGCCGGACCGGCGTGATCCAGGTTCAGATTTTCGCGCCCATCGACCAGGGGGCGAAGGCCTCGAACCTGTGGGCCGAGCAGGTGCGGACCATTTTCGAGGGCGAGTCATTCGGCAGCGGCGTGACCGCTTACAGCTCGAGCGTCAGATTCATCGGGGCCGACGAGCGCTGGCACAATGTTTTGAGCGAAAGTTTTTTCGAGTACCATTCGACCAAGTGAGGGCCTGATCCATGACCAGAACACTGACGAACAATGCCGCGCTGTCGGTAGCTCGCGAGTCCTCGCTTGGGGTTGCGTCAACCTCGTGGCTTTTGCTCGAGCCGAACACGATCCCGCAGATCGGCGCGAAGCTGACCAAGATGGTCCGCAATCCGGTCAGCAAGAACCGCCAGCGTCGCAAGGGCGCAGTGGTCGGTCTGGAGTCGATGGTCGACGTCGAGTCGGACTTGACCATGGAGCACGTGATGGAGTTCGGCGAGGGGTTCATGTTCGCTACGGCTACCTCGGTCGACGCGTTCATTCCGACCGCCGTGACCGCAACGGGTTACACCGTCGCCAGCGGCGGTGCGCTCGCGGCGAACACGTTGATCTACGCTCGCGGCTTCACCAACGCTGCGAACAACGGGCTGAAGGTCGTCGGCGCTGCGTCGACCGGCACCGAGATCAAGACGTCTGGCCTCGTCGCTGAGGCCGCCATCCCAGCGGCTCAGAATGTGAGCGTTGAAGTCTGCGGCATCCAGGGGGCAAGCGGTGACATCACCATGACATCCGGCGGCGATCTCGCATCGACGGTGCTGAATTTCACGACCCTGGAGTTGACCGTCGGCCAATATATCTGGGTCGGCGGGGCCACCGGCGGCGCGCTCTCGTTCGCTACTGCTGCGGATCGCGGCCTTGCTCGCATCACCGCGATTGCGGCAAATCTGCTCAGCCTGGATCGCACGACCAACACGTTTGCCGTCGATGCCGGAACGAGCAAGACGATCCAAATCTTCTGGGGGCCGTTCATTCGTAACGTGAGCGTCGATCACGCTTCGTTCCTCACTCGCTCGTACACGTTCGAGGCGTGGTACGAGGACGTCCTGTACTCCGGTCCCGGCGATGAGTACGAGTACGCTCGCGGCAACTACTGCGACGAGTTGACCTTCGAGCTTCCCCTCGAAAACAAGGCGACGATGAAAATGGGATTCGTCGGCCAGGATACCGATCCGCCGACCACCACCAGACTGACGGGCGCTAGCGCCGCTCGCGCTCCGGTGCGGACGGCGGCGTTCAACACGACCGCTGACATCGCCCGGCTGGTCGTCGCCAAAACCGACGAGACTGGAATTGGAACCGATTTCAAGGCCTGCAAACTGACGATCAAGAACAACGTCGGCGGGGAGAAGGTACTCGGCACCCTCGGATCCAAATACATGACCTTCGGAAACTTCGACGTCGACCTCGATGCAACGGTACTGTTCGATGACTCGCGGCTCCCGCTGGCGATGCAGGAGAACACCACCGTTGGAATGTGGTTCGGTTTGCGCAACGATGACGGCGGCATGGTCTGCGATATCCCGTCGATGACGATCGATGGTGGCGGCAAGGATTTCCCCGAGAATGAAGCGGTGACCATCGCCCTCAACGGCAAGGCTCACCAGGACGCAACTCTTGGGTACAGCCTCGGGATTTCGTTGTTCCCTTACATGCCGGCTGCATGATGGTTATGGGCCACCGAGGTTAACCTTTCCCTCGGGCTCCTGGTTTCCGCCGATTCCCGGGAGCATGGCCCACTTTTTTCAAACCGGCTGCGGCGGCAGCGAGAGGATCGGCGGTACATGGCGGATTTTTCTGGATACGCAAAAAAGAAACTGACGGGGAAGACGGCGTGGCTCGAGATCGCGGATCTGACTGAGCAGCCGATCCGGCTGGAGTGCGCGCCGGCCATCGGCAACGCGAACAAGGCGTATCGCCTCGAGATGATGCGCGTCAAGCAGGTCGTCGGCGAGGTCGAGAAGGCCAACGCCAAGACTCCAGAGCAGCAGCTAGAGGCCGCTCAGCGCATCGAGGGAGGCATCACAAACGCTCTCTGCGAGGCGGTGGTGGTCGGGTGGGCCGGCGTGGTCGACACGTCCACGGGTGAAGCTGTGCCGTTCTCCAGGGTCGAGCTTGCCGAGTTCTTTCGGCAGGCTCCGGAGGATCTGCCGGATCGGGTCTACGCGTTTGCCAGCAACTCGAAAAACTTTCACCTCGACGATCCGGCGGTGATCTCAAAAAACTCCGAGCGCGGCTAGGGTGGGAGTATCGCCTTAGCCGCGAGGGGTTTTCGGTCAAGGCGGCGGTCGCCAAGGGGCGGGCCTTGCCGGAATGGTTCGTCAGCCAGCCTGAGATCGGGCCTGGCGGGTCTGAGTACCTGTCCGCGTTTTGGCGGCTGGACACCTGCCGCCCTGTCGGGGATGGATTCCTTGGCCGCATTCCGTGGCGTGATATTCTCCTGATGTCCGACCGCCTGGGGTTCGACGGGTACGACGCAGAGGTTTTTTGCCATGTGATTTCTGAGATGGATTCCGAGATCATGACGATCCGCGCCAAGGAAATGAACCAGCGACAGCAACAGAGGGCACCGACCAAGGCGAAAAAATGAGCGACTTCGGGATCGACATCAAGATCGGGTCATCCTCCGCGAAGAAGGAGATCGATTCGGTCGTAACGAAACTCGACACTGCCAAGGCCAAGGCGGCGTCGATGGGCGCGGTTGGAACCGGATCGATGTCATCTGTGGCTGGCGCGGCAAGGTCGCTCAACGCCGAAATGGTCGGGGTCGGCAAAGCGATCACGGCGGCGGCGGCCGGATTCGTCGCGCTCAAGGCCCTGGGCGCGCTGGCCGACATTGCCGACGCATCCGCGCTGCTGTCAAACAAGCTGCGCCCGCTGATCTCCGACGAGGAAAAACTAGAGGAGACCAGCGAGCGGCTGTACGAGATGAGCCAAGATCTCCGAGTAGGGTGGGGCGACACCGTTAGCATTTTTGCTCGCGTGACGCTGGCGACGAAGGACCTCGGACGCACGCAAGAGGAGGCGATGAATTTCACTCGCCAACTCTCGATGGCAGTGAAACTTTCCGGCGCGTCCGCATCCGAGGCGTCTGCTGGCATGGCACAGCTTTCACAGGGCCTCGCCTCCGGGACCCTGCGCGGCGACGAGCTTCGGTCCGTGCTCGAGCAACTCCCAGCGGTCGCGGACGTGATCGCGAAATCTCTCGGCGTTACTCGCGGCGAGCTTCGCAGGATGGGCGAGGACGGGAAAATCACGGCGTCGACGATCATCCAGGCGTTCAACGAGGCGGACAAAGATCTTGCGGCCAGATTCGGAACGACCGTCCCGACTATCGCGGAGCGCATGCAGGCGCTCAAGGATTCGTTCGTTCGGTTCGTCGGCGTCCTGGCGGACACTGGGATTTTCACCGTCGTCACGGAGGCGCTGAAGGGCCTGGCCGATGTCCTGGGCTTGGTCACGTCCGCAATGAAGGTGGCCGGCGACGTCTGGAATGCCGGCAAGGAATTGTGGAACGGGTTGCTCGATATCATCCCGGATCTGACCGCTGAGACGTACGACCTCGCCGAGGGAGATTTCGCGGCAGCGGAGGCGACGCGAGAACTCGACGAGAGCAATAAGCGGCTCGCGGAGAGCCTCAAGGAGCGCGCCAGCGCGATGGAGGTGGCGACCCGAGTGCTAGGGCTCGACAAGCTGGCCAAGGCAAAATCGGATCTGGCGACGATCAATAGCCTGCTGAGCAAGGGCAGGGCGACGAGGACGGAGCAGATCGAGGGATTCGGATCTTACGAGATCGGACCGGATATTTCGATCGAGGAGATCGCCGGGACCGGAGTGGACGCAATCGCCAGGCTCAAGCAGGCGAAGCGCGAGCTTGAAAAATCCATCGCCGATATAGTTCGAGGAGGGGTGCCAAAGGGCGGCAAGAGCGCTGCGGAAATCCAGGCTGATGCCTTGGCGCACTCCTATCAGACGCTGGACGCTGACGCCAAAGTGTACGGGCTCACGCTGGACGCCGAGATCAAGGCGCTCGAGGACCAGGCCAAAGCCCGCGATGACGCGAACGCGAAGCTTGTCGAGGAGGAGAACGCGAAGCGGATCGCGATCCGCTCCATGGTCGACGCCGCAGATCAGACCACCGTCTACAAGAACGCGGTCTCCGAGTTGACTGCGGCGCTCGAGCGCGGGTGGATCACCGAAGCGGAGTTCGCGAAACACGTCGGCATCGCAGAGAAGGCGCTCGCCGACGCAAACGCACAGGCCGAGGAGGCGGCGCGAATCGCCGGGATGTCCTCGTTCGAGAAGGTTGTGGATCAGGTGTGGAACGTGGCGGACGCGAAGGCCTCGGCGATCACCAGCCTGATGAGCGGGCTTGAAGATCAGTTCGTCAACCTGATCACCTCGTTCAAGTTCGACTTCAAGGGGTTGGTCGACCAACTCATGGCGGACCTGGCTAGGGTTGCGTTTCGCCAGGCTGCGGGCGGTTTTGTGAAGTTGCTAGGACTTGCCGAGGGTGGCGACTTCACCGTCGGCGGCTCAGGAGGCACCGACTCCCAGCTCGTAGCATTCCGCGCATCGCCCAACGAGCGCGTCACAGTGACCCCGCAGCATGACAGCGGTGGGCGCATCGAGCAATCTAGCAGCGGGCCGGCGACGGTCAAGGTCGTTAACGTGTACGACAAATCCATGATGGTCGAGGCGCTCAACTCCAACGACGGTGAGCGAGCGATCTTGAACGTCCTCCGCAAGAATCCTCAACTCGTGAGGTCGCTCCGCGCGTCATGAGGCTGAATCCTGGAGACGGTACGGGCAAGGCGTTTGACGAAACGGGCGTCACGCCTGGATCTATTTTCGGCGTCAAGGAAGACGGCTCGACGGGATGGATCAAGAATTTCCCGACGCTGCATCTTGGCGCGGTGTGCGCGTACGACCTTGGGGCGCTCCACACGAGTACCAACCTCGACGGCTACAACTTCACGATCCAAAGCTCGAACCACACCAAGGTCCACACCGCTTTCGATGGTGACCACGAGTGCGCGTTGACCATCGGCGACAACTCCAACGCGGCGGGTCGCATCGCGGCGATCTTGCATAGTGCAACCCCGACGATGATCGCGCTGAGTTCGGACTCTGGCACCTGGACCTATGAAACGGTTTTCTACATTCCGACGCTAAGCGCGGGGCTGCAAAACTTCGTTGTACGTCTGGGGTTCATCGACTCGGTAACGGGCGCATCCGTCGATGGCGCTTGGATGGAGATCGCCAGTCACACCGACGGCCAGATGCAATGCAAGACCTCCGCTAACTCCGTGGTCACCACGACTGCCAGCGGGGTTACGATCAGCGCGGCTACTTGGTATCGCGCTCGCATCGTGGTCACGAACGACACCAGCGTTTCATTCTACCTCGCCGCAGACGGCGCGCTCGGCGCGGCGGTGGCGACGCACACCACGAACATCCCGACGGGTGCGGGCCGCGAGTTCGGCGCCGGGATCCAGTACAACAAAACCGCCGGCACGACCGCGCGCACGGTGAGCTACACCTATCAGTTCTGCTCGCGAGATCCCAACTACACCGCCGGTGTTTCGCATCGCGCGCATGGTTTCGGGTCGCTCACCGCCGGCGATGGCGCGGGCGCTCCCCTTGGCCCGGTCGGATCCGATCTGCGCTACACCGAAAACGGAGTGCGCTTTCAGGAATCGGTGAAGCACCCGGCTCGAGCGCTGCGTGTCCATGTGATGGACGTCCCGGGGCAGACTCCAACATCGGTGCAAAATGATTCCAGCGCGGCAATGACGGGCGCGGCGCTGAGCAACTACCTGACCACGTGCTCCGTCGGGATCAACGGCTCTGGCACGTTCACACATCGGTCGCTCGCGGGCGCGTCCTACACGCCATCGATCACGTTCGATGCGAACAGCGACACGTGGGTCTATGAGCAGGTGTTTCAGATCACCACGCTGAGCACGGCGGCACAGGCCCACGTGTACCGCTTCGGGTTCATCGACTCGGCAAACACGGCGGCACCCGTCGATGGCGCATGGATGGAGATTGACTCCAACGCAGATGCACAGATGCAATGCAAGACCTCGGCGAACAGTGTTGTCACCACGACCGACAGCGGGGTCACAATCAACGCGGCCACCTACTACTACGCGCGGATCGTTGTGACCGCAGATTCGTCGGTGTCATTCTACCTGTCCGCTCTTGACGCGGATGCAACCGGGGCAGCCGTGGCGACGCACACCACGAACATCCCCAGCGGTTCGGCGCGGGCTACTAGCGCTGGGATGACATTCCACAAGTCGGCGGGGGTCACCGCGCGCACAGCAAACTGCAACTTCCAGCACGTCTATCAGTTGGCAGCATGACGATCCTGTCACCATACGACGGCGCCGGGGTCGCGGGTTCACCCGCCGAGGGCAAGCGCGTGGCGCAACGCGACGGCGGAACCTCAACGAGGCATTCGCAGATCTGGGATCACGGCGTTCCGCGTCCAAGGATCCAGCAATGGATCCTCGAGCACATGAGTTTTTCGAGCAACGGATGGGTTGCCGGATCCTCTGGCGCGGGCTCTGGCGTCACCGCCCTAGGAGACGCAACGCACCCGGGATATCTGGTCTACACCACGGGCACCGCGACCACGGGGCGCTTTGCGCGCACGTGGGGCGCAAGCACCTCGCCGCTGAAGCTCGACAGCGCCAGCGGTGTAACGATCTACGAAACGAAATTTCGCATCCCGACGCTGAGTGATGTGACCGATACATTCTCGGTTCGCGCGGGTTTCTTGGATCTCCTCACGGGCGCGCCCGTTGATGGCGTGTACTTCGAGCTTGAGAGCAACGCGGATGCGCAGCTTCAATGCGTGACAGCGAACAACTCGACGAGGACAACGACCGATAGCGGCCTGACGATCAGTGCAGCTACCTGGTATCGAGCGAGAATCGAGATCACCGACAACACCAGCGCGGCGTTTTTCTGCGCTGCGGAGGGTTCACCGCTGGGGGCCGCTCTCGTGACCACGGCGACCAACCTGCCGGCCAACACGCGCACATACTACGCGGCGGCCAACGTGCTCAAGAGCGCTGGGACGAACGCGCGCACCCTTGAGGTTGCCTACCAACTTTTCGGATCGGATCGCTACGCCTAAGGAGACACATGCGCACCGCCCAAGAATATCAAGCCATCGCCGACGGAGTTGCACCGCTGGCAATCGTCCGCGTGTTGTCGCGTACCGAGGAAGGCGAGGAGATCCGCTACGTCCAGATCAAGATCGGCAAATGCAAGATCCAGATCGACGAATACGAGGGCAAGCATGGCGCGCGGGTGCTTCGCGATGACGCGTCGATCGATGCTCTCGTGATCCATGCGGTGGGGCAAGCGGCGCTTGAGGACGCGCGACCGCGCTACACCGAGGAGCAGCGAGAGAAGCAACGCGCCAAGGAACTGGCGCGGCGCGTGGTCGTGATCCCCGAGGAGACTCCGGCGGAACGGTACGCGCGCAAGCATGGTGAGTTCGAGTTCATCGGCGATCTCGCCGCTGAGACTGCCAAGATCAACGCTGCGATTTCCGCCGGTATCGTGTCACCCGAGGACGGCGACGCGCGGATCGATGAACTAACCGCATGGGCGGCGCGCTGCGAAGCGCGGAGGGAGCAACCGTAATGCAACTGATCAAGCTGAGCGAGTCCACTGCGGCTCGTCGAAGAATTCCATTTTTTGCAACGGACATCGCCGATGGCGTGACCGCGAAAACCGGGCTCACGTTCGCAGCAGCGGAGATGCAGATCAGTGAGAACGGCGCGGCCTACGCCAACGGTGGCGGTACGGTGACCGAGGTGGGGAGCGGACTCTATTACTACGAGTGTGCGACGGCGGACATTGATACCCTCGGGTTTCTCACGCTGAAACTCAACGATTCGCTGATGACGGCGCAAACCGTCGCGGTTCAGATCGTGGCGTTCGATCCGTACGCAGCGGGTGTCAATGTGGTGTCGATGGATGCTGGCGTGATCACTGCGGCGGCCATCGCCACGGGAGCGATCGACGCGGACGCACTAGCGGCAGACGCGGGCACCGAGATCGCGGCGGCAGTCGCGGTGAATCTCGCGAGCAACCAGGGTACCGCGAGCGCGGGCGGGGCGAGTACGATCACGCTCGCATCGGGGAGCGCGACCGCAGACCTCTACAACGGGCAGTGGGTGCGGATCACCTCGGGCACGGGGGCGGGGCAGGCCCGGCGAATCACCGATTACACCGGGGCCGGCACCAAGGTCGCGACGGTATCGCCCGACTGGACCACCACACCCGATGCGACCTCGGTCTACGATGTGATCTACGACGCCAGCGGACTCGCCGACGATTCGATCAAGGCTGCGGCTATCGCGACCGGGGCAATTACTGCGGCCAAATTTGCGGCCGGCGCAATCGACGCCAGCGCCGTTGCCGACAACGCCATTGACGCGGCTGCGATTGCGACGGGCGCGATCACCGCCGCGAAGTTCGCCGCAGGCGCGATCGATGCGGCGGCCATCGCGAGCAGCGCGATCACCGACACCAAGATCGCGACCGGGGCGTTGACGGCTGCTAAATTCGCGGCTGGGGCCATCGATGCAGCGGCCCTAGCGGCGGATGCGGCAACAGAGATTGCGACGGCGGTCCTGGCTGCGGCCTACGAGTCGACCGTCACGGTCAAGGATTTTTTCCGGCTCGCGGGTGCAGTGCTGTACGGCAAGGCGAGCGGGCTTGAGGGCGGAACTCACACGTTCCGCGATTACGCCGACGCCAAGGATCGGGTGGTTGCCACCTACTCGGCCGGCGCGAGAACGCCGACCACGAGGGACGCAACCTAAGTGGGTTTTTTCGGCGACTACTTTGGCGTCTACTCCGGCGATTATTTCGGCGATGTGGGCGGCGTCGCGGCTACGGGTCCGGCGGGGACCCTGCTGCCGTGGCAGTACGAGTCGTGCGCCGAAAAATACTCGTGGCTGACCGACGTCACCAAGACGTTTTCGGGCAAGGAGCGCAGGGCGGCCTTGCTCGGATCCATGCCCGCCAAGCACTTCGAGGCCGAGTATCTGCTGGACGACTACCAGGAGCGATGGCTTCGCGCCAGGCTGGTCAATTCCCCCGTGGCGGTCTACCACCTGCCCATCCGGTTTGATGCCCTCCTGGCCACTGCTGCGGTCACTGGGACCACCGTCACAGTGACCGCTACCGGATCGGCAGACTGGGCCATCGCCGGCCAGCGGGTGCTACTGGAGGACGCCGACGGCACCCAGCACGCGACTCATATCACTGCCACGACGGCGACCACGATCACGATCAACGATGCGGTCCCGTCGACCATGCCGGCGAACCTGACCGCGATCATGCCCCTGGAGCCGGTGTACCTGCTGGATGGTGAGGCGACCGGCAACTACACGGTCGATATGGCCGAATGGAAGCTGGCGGCGCGCGGAATTGTGTTCGATGACAATTTCGGGCTGGGGACATCGCTGACCTCGTTCGATTCGTTGACGGTGTGCGACCGTCGCCCGGTGTCCGAGTCGCTGGCCCAGGAGCAATCGGTGGCAAATTCCTGGTTCGGCGATTACGGCGCGATCGTGGCCGTCGACGGCGGATACACGCGATCTGACGTCAAGCGGTCGCACGAATTCGCGTGGCACACGGTGGCCGAGCGGCAATGGTGGCGGCTGTTTTTGAACCATTGCCGTGGCAGGTTCAAGACCGTGCTCTTGCCAACGTGGCTCGACGATCTTACGGCGTCGACCACCTGGAGCACAACCGCGCTAACGGTGTATGCCGACGACGATCACGGCAACTACATTTCGCACTGGACGCACCAGACGAGGCTACAGATCGAACTGGCGAACGGGGAGATCTTGCATCGCAAGGTGAACTCCTACGTCGACAACGGCAACGGAACTCAGACGCTGACGCTGGCCACGGCGAACACCGGCGGCTCGACGACCGTTTCGAAAATCAGCTTCCTGGAGTTGGTCCATCTGGAGGGCGATCAGGTCGTGATCCAACACCAGGAATCGCGCAGCAGACTTTCCGCAACCTTCGTGGTCGTGCAACAGTAGGCCACCATGGGATTCCTCGAGGACGAAACAGGGATCGAATCCAGCCTCCCACGGGAGTTGTACGTTCTCGTTGCCGGCTCGACGACGTATCGGCGGACGTCGCATTCCGCTGATGTCGTATACGGCGGCAACACGTACACGGCGGCGGCGGTCCATCGGAGCAACGCCGCGATCGCCGGCGGCGATCAGGTCGAGATGGTCGTGGAGCTTCCATTTTCGGACTCCTTCGTCCAGGACAACGCCTTTGGGTTTCCTCCGCAGACGATGACGCTCACGATCTATCGGCTGCAGGTCACGAGCGGAGTGGCGATCATTCTGTGGCAGTCGGTGATCACGTCCATCGCGATGGAAGGCAGGATCGCGAAGGTCCGTTCGCCGTCACTGCTTGACGACCCTGTGACAACTCAGATCCCGAGCGTGCATTGCCAGCGCATGTGTAATCACGTTTTGTATGACTCGATGTGTACCAAGGTCCGCGCAGATTTCGATCTCGCCACGACGGTCTCGGCGCAGTCCGGCAACACGTTGACCGTCGCCAGCGTAAGCGGAGCGGTCGATCAATACTACAAGTCCGGCGACATCCTGATCGGCAACGAGAGACGACTGATCGTCGACCAGACTGGCGCGGTGCTAACTCTACTGGCCCCGTTTACCGGAGTCGCCAACGGTACGGCTTGTACGATCTATGCGGGATGCGATCACACCGTCGAGACGTGCCGCGACAAGTTCTCGAACGTGATCCACTACGGCGGCTTCCCGTTCCTCCACTGGAAGAATCCCTATCTCCTCCGCTACGCATGGGACGGGCAATAACATGTGGACACTGATACTGATCGGCGCGCAGCTCCTCTACCGAGGAGCGAATGCGCTTTACAACAAACTCACGAAAAATCTCAAGGCTCGACGGCAGGAGCGGGTTGAATTCGATCTGCCTCGGGTCAATGACGGCGACACGGTTCCGCTGTTCTGGGGGACGGTGCGCGTCAAGTCTCCACTCCTCGTTCACGCGTTTGGGTTCACGACGTCGGTCGATTCTCAGGGGATCCTGAACTACCACGCGAACATGATTTTCGCCCTCGGGATTCCGTCGGGGCAGGTTGTGTCAACTGGGAGCGTGCGACTGTTCAGGATGTGGGCCGGCGAGCTTCAGCCGGACGGATTCGATCCGATGAACGGTCAGTCGGATCAGGTCGTGTTTTTCAAGATGCCCGACGACGACACCAGGGTGAACGGATCCCAGCGAGGAACCGTCTATTTCTATGAGTCGGATTACGACATTGCAACAGCATCGACTCACGCGATCCGCGCGTTCACCGCCGAGGGCGGCGACGGAACCCTCTTTCCCGGATACCTCGGGACGGTCAAGGCGGTTCTCTCCGGTGTGGATCTGGCCGGATCCGAGGATGCGCCATCGGCAAAATGGCGCTGGACCACCGGGCCATCGCCAGATCCAGTGAGCTTCGAGATCGTGTCACGGACCGGAGGCGGCGCGGCGTACTACACCGACATCTCCTATGGGCAGGCGAATCCGATTGGCGTGATCCACGACATTTTGACCAGCTCGTGGGGCAAGCTTGGTTTCTCGACGTCGAAGATCGACGAAACATCCTTCGAGGCGGCGTCCGATCTACTCATCGCCGAGGGCCATGGGTACTCGCGGATCGTCTACGAGGCGGTCGACGCCAAGGAGTTGATCGACGAGATCCTGGCACAGATCGGAGGCGTGCTCTATGACGACCCCGGCACGGGGAAACTCGCGATCAAACTCATCCGACAGGATTACGTCGCAGGCGATCAACCGCTGATCGATGAGTCGGTGGTGCTCGAGCCTCCCGCTCTTGAGATCGGAACCTTCGCGGAGACCTACAACGAGGTCCGCGTGGTGTTCACTGACCGTCAGCGCGACTACACCAGCCAGACTGCAATTGCCCAAGACCAGGCGAACATCGCAGCGCAAGCGAAGGTCAGATCCATCGAGTTCAATTACCCTGGCATCACCAGCGCGACGGTGGCCGCGCAAGTCGCGGCGCGTGAACTGAAGGCGGCGAGCATCCCGCTGAAAAAACTAAGGCTGTCGCTGGATCGGTCGGCCTACTCGTTGCGGCCAGGCGGTCTGTTTCGTTTCACCTGGACGGACTATGGGATCTCAGCGATGGTGTTTCGGATCTCCAAGGTGGATCTTGGATACCTCGAGGACGGGAGAATTCTCGTCGAGGCAACGCAGGATGTGTTCGGCATCGGCGATACGGTTCACCAGGCCGTGCCCCCGTATGTCTGGGTGGAGCCACAGGGTTATCCGGCTCCTCCTGTCGCTGTCTCGCGCATTGACGAGGCTCCGAGATGGCTCCAGGCGAAGGCCAAGGAGATCGGGTTCATCGCGGACGACGCCACGCAGCACCTGTGGTGGCTGGCCAAAGCAAACGGCAACGCGGGCGACTACACCGGCAGATCCAAGCCGTCTGGAGTTCCGGATGTTGTCGATCCGTTCGAGGGGACGGTTTCGACCTACAGCGACGATACGCAGCGATGCATGTTCGCTGGCTACGCATCGGTCGAGACGGCATACAGCAGGAGTCTCGATCCATACGATACGAGCACGGGGCTTCGCATCGACGGTCTGACTGGCCTTACTCTGGCGAGCGCGTCGACGGCGAACATTGCAGCGTTCGGGTCAAACCTCGCCCTCGTCGGCGATGAATTGATCGCGTTCGAGACGGTGACCGATATCGGCGGCGGCGTCTGGCGACTCAACAACGTATGGCGCGGGCTGCTGGATACGCCGGCGACATCTCACGCGGTCGACGAGGTTGTTTATTTTCTGTCATACCAGGGGTGGCTGATCGATGGTCGTCGCGTCGGATCCCTCGAGCACCTGATCGGACAATCAGCCTATGCGAAAATCATCCCGTCGAGCGGCGGAATCGAACCGGACAGCGACGAGATCGACGCCACAACTATCGCCATCGCCGGTCGCGCCGGAAAGCCGTACCCAGCGGCGGACTTCGAGCTTGATGCGGCCAAGGTGATCGCGGATCTCCAGGAGGACGGGATCGATGGAACGTGGAAGCGCCGAGACTACTCGACGAGCATCGAGCGCGGCGACGCTGCGGACGATTCTTCGACCGGGTACACGTATCGAGTCTATGCGCAGCGGGGAGACTTCGCGGAGGTCGAGGTATCTCCTGGCGGGTCGGCCATCAACGCAGCCAGCGTGAATGACATTCCCCTCGGCAAGTGCGGCCACGGGTCGATCGACGTGTCGCTGCGGACTATCAGCGGGTCTCTCACGAGTTGGGAAGATCCGACGATCACCGTCGATGCAGAGCCATGGCGAAATTTTTTGCTCAACCCACGGTTTGCCGCCGGCAGCGTCGCCAATTGGACGGTCACTGCAGGAACGGTCACGACTGGAACGGCGACTCCTCTCGGCGGATCCGGATACTACGTCAAGCACAACGGCGGCGGAGCGTGGACGATCAGTCAGATCGTGGACGTTCGAGGATACGGCGACTCCGGGGAATTCACCGCGTTGTTTTCCTGCTACACGCGGAGCGATCCGGCAGGAGCCATTGAGGATCTAGATTTCACGTTTCAGTCGCTCGACGCAAACGATTCAGTCGTCGCCACTCAGACTCTCAACGTTGTCCCAAGCACGACGCTGTGGGAGCGACAGGCGATCAAGATCTCCGGCATGGCAGGAGCTGCAAAGCTCAAGATCACCATTGCCGCGACCACCAGCGAAACGAATCCGTCCGGGTGGGTGACAGAGTGTGCCATCCGACTCGGACAGACCTACGCGACCGCGAACGAGATCCTGAACCCGTCGTTCGCATCTGGCCTTACCAGTTGGACCACTGCAGCCGCAGGAATCACCACGGGCGTCACCGCGAATCTGTACGAGGGCGCCGAGTACATCCAGGGCAACGACGCAGATTTCGAGATCTATCAGGACGTGACGCCGAACACCGGATGGCAGGCCGGATCGATTGCCCACCTGGAGGTCGCCGTCATGTGTGCCGAGGCAACCCCGACTGATACCGCAGAGATCGTCGTCGAGGCTCGCAACGCTGGCGGTCTGCTCACGAGTGCGACGACTGGAGCGTTTGCCCCTACCACGCAAAACGTGTGGCAGCGCAAGACCGTCGTACTGGCCTTGCCGTTTAACACGACTACCGTCCGGGTGCGGCTCATCGGTACCGCCGTCGGGGATTCGGTCTGTGACATCGCCTATGACGACGTGATCCTGTTCGTCCACAAGCAGCTCGAGCCGCTGTGGTCGCTCGAGGCGGACTTCTCCGCGCCGGAACCGCAGCGCATGCCCAAGACGATCTCGCGCTGGTGGCAGGACTTTCAGGCGCAAGCGCCGACGACGGGGCTATGGGACGGCGAGAGCATCGGATCTCAGACTCCCAACGGACCAAGCATGGTTAACAACGGCGCAACGCTGACGACGAATTTTCCAGGCGGATACGATTACCTGAATCATTGCGAAACGACCGCGTACGAAACGGCCAGCGGCGATCTCGTGTCAGAGTTGGACGATCACAATTTCGCGAATTTCTCGACGCTGCGATCCTTCTGTGCCGCCGCGTTCATCCGGCTGGATCCGGCGTCGCTCGGATCCGGGTGCCAGATCCTAGGAAGGCTCGCGACGACTCGAGGCTGGGGGCTTGAGGTACTAAGCGGCGGGACGGTCAAGGCGACGCTCAAGGGCGCGCTGGCGACGATTACGTCCACCAGCACGCGAACCGTGAGCGATGGCGCGTTGCATTTTGTCGCGATCCACTACAACGAGCCGACTGACGTTCTCCGCGTGATCGTCGATGGAACGGAGGTCACGGCATCGACTGTTGGCGTAGGCGAGTCGCGAGTGTTCGCGACCAACTTCAGGATCGGTCGCTCGTCCTCGAGCGGCGCGCTGTTCCAGGGACAGATCGCCAGGGTCTACCTGTGGCAACACACGGCGGCGGAATCGATCCTCGCGTCGCTCACGTCGATCTATACCCACGGCGACGATCCGAGTGGGCTTTTGTCCACTGCCGCAGGCGGGATCACGAGCGGCGAGGAGGCGGCATTTGTCGTCAAGGGCTCGTCTGGGATCCTGGTGAGCCGCATGGTGAGCGGTCAGTTTCCGGTCGCGTACAATAACACGGCGGCAAAATGGGGACTCGCAATCAGCAAGGGGACTGCAGCGAATCGCGCAAGCATGGATTTCACCGACGGCGCGGCGTGGGTGAATTCTGGCTGCACCGTCACGCAAGGGATCCGCGACGTCGAGGGGTTCTTGCGCGGCGTCACGTTGACCGGGACCAACGCCAACTATTTCACCGCTGCAGCTCTGGCCCTCGATGCGACGGCGGACACGAGGATCACGTTTTTCGTCAAGGGCACGGCGGCGGCTGACATGCGCGTCGAGCTTCGCAATACCAGCGGCGTGCTCAAGGATACCGAGGTCGTCGCCGTCACAACGGCATGGAAGCGGATCGATCTGTCGATGACGTGGGATGATTCGACGGTGAACGCGGAGCTTTGGTTCTATCCGTCGGACACGGCGTCGAGCCGGACCATCACGCTGTCGTCGCCGATTCTGATCCATCAGTCCGGCGCATACTGGCCGATGCTGCTCCCTTGTCGCGGTGTATCGCCGGCGTTCCTGTCTGCGGTGTCCTATCGATTCTCCGAGGATCTGACCGCTGCGCCGGCGAAAAACCTATCCTTCGAGGGTGAGATCGTCGCGTTCGGGATCTGTGACTCGACGCCGGCAGCGGCAGGGCACGTGCTCGATCTGCACAACGCCCTCGACAATGATTCCAGGAGGACCATCGAGGTCACCGCCGCCGGCGTACTGGAGGCGGATTACTACGACGCTGCAGGATCTGCCACCACGAGTGAGGTGACGCCGACCGGCGGACAATGGGCAGCGATCTGGCAGGCAAGATCCAGGTGGTGCTATGCCAGGTGCCGCGATACCGGAACGTTTGCGTACCTGTACCTGGCCGACGAATCCGACGCGGTGAACGCCAGCGACAACGACGTCGCCGCTGCGGTCTCCGCAGAACTGACCAACGTACTTTCCAGGCTCGAGATTGGGTCGGCATCTGGCGGACCGGCCAACGCGCTGATCAATCGAGTCGAGGCCTACAGCCGCGAGGAAGAATTGTGGCCAGGCTCGGCCTGATATAGTCTCTCGGATCATGGCCATCGAGGACGACGACGAGAGAACTCCGCTTCCGGGAATTCTCGATCCGGACGCGCTCCAGGATGCCATGATCAAACTCTGGCCGCTTCGCCACGCCCATGAGCAGTTGGCCGAGCATCGGACCATGATCGCAGAGGCCCAGACGAAAATTGTGGAACTCGAGGCGTGGTTCGGCGGGATGTCGTCGTTCTCGAGCGATGCCAAGCGGGCGCTCAACGTCGTGGAGCAATTGAGGCTGACACTGATCGGTGAATACGGCGACGGTGGGGCCATCGGGGAGATGCGCAGGGATCATGATCGCGAGATCGCCGCCGTTGAGGGGAAGGCGACGGAATCCGCGCGGTTCGTTCGGCGCGTCATGATCGCCGCGCTGACCCTGGTTATGTCCGGCATCGGGGCCGCCGGCGTCACCATTTATTCGGCCGGCGAATCGGCGGCCAGCGACAGGGCAACGATTCGGGAAATTCGGCTCGAGCATTCCTTGTCGATCCAGCGGATCGAGGAGACAATGGGCCTACTCAGGGACGACCTTCGGCGAATCGCCGACAGATAGGGGAGAAATTATGCGCGATGCTTTTTTTGCAGTGACCGTTGCCGTGTTCAGCTCGTTGGTGTCGGTCGGTCTATTTCACGCTGGGGCGGCGCAACCGAGGCCGCCGGAGCCGTCCCCGATTGCCCTGGCTGCTCAGATTGACGCAGGAGCGGCGATTCCCGCCCCGGCATCTGCGGCTCCGGTGGCAGGAGGAAACCCCGCTGCGTCCGCTGTAGTGGCTATCACGGCATCGGCGACAGTTCGTGATCCGTTAGAGAGCCCTGCAGGGTTCTACGAGGACATGAAATCGGCCAAATCCAAGGGTTGGCCGCTGGTGATCGCGATGGGCCTGTTCGTCGCACTCCGGCTGGCGAGCCGCAAGATTTCGGCCTTGCGCAAGGGCCGGACCGCGGCCCTTGTCGCCGGCGGCGTCGCGGTCCTCGGATCGTGCGTCGATACGCTGGCCATGGGCGCGAGTTGGACGCCGGTCATGGTGGCCGCGATGGGTGCGATCATGTTGGCCATGGATCCGGGAGCGAAGCTCCCAGTCGCGCCGCAGGATCCGGCTCAGTGACCACCGTTCACACCTGCGAGTGTGGCGCGACGCAGATCTCAGAGGAGGAGAATCCGCCACGGCAATGCGAGACGTGCCATTACTGCCACACTGTTCCGTGGGCGTGGGACAATCGCCCTGCGCCCATGGGTCACGATTGGGACGCCGAGAACGTTTGCCGTCGGTGCCTGTCGACGGTTGAGCAATTCGTCGATGAGACGCGCAGAATCCGGGATGAGATCGCCACCAAGGTTGAGAGGGTCATCCAGTGATCGCTGTGGCAATCGCGGTTTCCTCCGTGGCGATGGTCCTGGCGAGTTTGACGGCGTGGCAGTGCTGGAGGCTGGTCACGCTGAGCAGGGAGTCCGCCGACTCCACGATCGCCAAGCGTGACGCCGAGGATCGCTACAGGGCAGAGTTGCAGCGAGCCGAGGACGCGGCCGCATCCCTTGCGATTGAGCGCGCGGCGGGCGATCTATTGCGCGAGCGCGTGACCCAATTGGAGTTGGAGGTCCTAGATGCAAAAAATGCACGTGTCAATTCTGCCACTGGTGGCGATCTTGTTACCCTTGGCCTCGGCGTGCTGTCCGAGACGCCCTGATGCCCCCAGGCTGGCGCCTGTCGTGGTGCGCCCGGAGTTACCGTCATGCCCTCCTGAGCCTGCATTGCCCGTCCTGGCGACGCAGGACGCAAGGTTTGACGACGGGCGGATCTCCCTGTCCGAGTCGACCTACCGCGAGATCCTGATCAGGGATTCCGCGCTCGTGGCGGCCGTCCGGGGACTGCGACTGTGCGTCGCGGCAATGCGGGCGTGGAGTACTGTACCGCCCGCTCCAGCAGCCACGCCGGACTGACGCCGAGCGCATCGGCGCGCGACCGCAGGAACGTCGCGGCGCGATCTGATAGTCGGATCTCCGCTCGATCCGGATCGATAAACGACGCGGCGCCGACGATGCGGGATGATCGTCGGATGCCGCGCCAGCGGAAGGTGTCAGACGGCGGCATTATGGATCGGCGTCCTCCCCATTTCGGTCCGCTGCGCAAACTAGCGTTCTTAGTCCGTTCATAGGGTCTGTCTCCACATGCCGTAACAGTCGTTGGCCGACTCCTCGATCTTGGCCAGTAGCGCATCCATTTGCTCTTGCGAGGCGGCAGGATCGTTGGCGAGTCGCTTCGCCTCTAGATACCATTGCTCTCCGACCCAGCCGTTGATGAATGGTTGCGCAAGCAACCGCCGTACGTCCGATGGGTCTTCCGGGCAGAAGCACAGATCGTCGTACTCATAGCGACCTGGCCGCCGACACTTATTCCGCCGCATGCTGCACCTCCGAGCCGTGCCGGCGGCGGCAGATTGAGCACTCCACGGCGAAGGTTTCGGCAATGGCCGTCAGTGTCCTCCGTGCCGAGACCTGGCCCTCAGGATCGTCCTGCCGCCAGTAGAGCGAGACCAACAGAGAGACGGTGGCGAGCTGCTTCTCCGCTTCGTGAGCCCGCTCCTGGTAGGCGTCGCGCTCGGCCTCCATGGCCTCCAGCTCCAGCGCCCGCTTGCTCTTGCGTGGGCGCTTGTTGCTTCCTGGCATCGGCAGGTCGCCCTCGTCGATCGCGTCGCCGATGGCGTTGCAGAGTGGTTTGACGGCTGCGCATTCGGCCTTCGTCTCGCCGTAGGACGCGACGGCAAACTGACCGTACTCGTCGAACCACACGACGATGGCCTGGCGGGCTTTCGCGGCTTCGCAGGCGCGTTGTGCGTGGCGGATCCGAGGATTCATCGCGCGTTCTCCACCCGTGACAGCGGCCCTCGATAGAACACCAGCTTGGGCGGCGCGTCGCTCCATTCGCGCTTCCCGTGAGCGTTGCCGGTTTGCCTGCGAGCTGTTCGCCCGGTAGTCCAGCCGAGTCGCCTCCATCTGGCACCAGCAAAGCAGGCTCCGAGGTTCTTCTCGTCGCCTTGTCCGACCATCGACTCCCAGTGGACCGGACGCCAGCCATACCGAGCGAACCAGCAGTCAGAGGCAACTGGCATCCATTGCTTCAGTATCTCGCGCGCTGTCGTGAGGCGCGGGCCGCCCTCCAGTCGAAAGATGAAGTTGGATACCGTGAACGGGAGCGGCCTGGCATCCTTCAATCCGAGCCGTCGTCTAGGGGCGAGTTTGAAAGACGGCTCCCCGAGCCCGATCCACCCGATGAGATGCGTCGCGCGGCCAGCGTGCTCGAAAATGCGCCACCCTTGCTTCTTGCCGACTGGAGCGCCTCGGGATCCCGTGTAGTGCCTGAGGATGGCCGCTCGGAAGTCATCGGCCCACGTCGAGCATTCCTCGAAGTTGATCGATGGCGCGATACCGAGTCGGCGCTCCTGCTTGAGCCGATCTGAAAGAGCGAAGTCCAGTTGCGCGCTGATCATGATCCGCACCCGGTGTTGTCCGTGATCTTGTCCATTGGGGCTCCATCCGGCCCGATCGGCACGCTGTGCTGCCAAGCGCCGCGTCCGTCGTATTCATCGATTGCCCAGCCTTTACCGCTATC
>ERZ1292625.1804-Hain-H41-01um-R1-1804-length-22850-cov-45_pt2 | contig 21222 bp, 15 predicted proteins | sample MGYA00564400_ERZ1292625 | MGnify/ENA primary metagenome ERZ1292625 (study PRJEB36523, sample SAMEA6512639) | groundwater metagenome | collected 2019-01-08 | study: AquaDiva: Metagenomics assemblies of 32 groundwater samples
TTCTGTTTTTATAATCATAATAATGAAGTATGTGAAGCCTATAAAAAACGGCTAAAGTGTCTACAAAGACTGAAAAAACAATTTTCAAAAAACCTTTAGAAATGATGGTTGAGGCGTTTGAAAATCTCATTTTAAGTTCAACTGGGGCTTCATAAATCTTCTTGTATCCTAAATAATTTGCGACCGACAACATTTCAATATCAAAAGCGAAGGCTTTTACCAGAAGTCTTGGTAGAATCTTCTCCACAACCTCTTTTCTAAAAAATTTCATCCCAACTTGGGTATCTTTCACTTTCAAACCAAACAAAAGTCCTGCCATCATTTGATACCCAAAAGACATTATTTTCCTATACCACGGATAATATATTTTTGATGCAGCATGGCGCTTTGATCCAACCACAACATCTGCCCCGTACCATTCAAAATGTTCCAGAAGCATAGAAATGCCATTTGGATTAATTTCAACCCCAGCATCAACAAATCCAATTATGTCCCCATTTGCTCTTGCCATTCCAAATCTGACTGCATTACCCTTACCCATATTTTGTTTATACCCAATTACCCTAACTTTCTTTGGATAGGAACTGGCAAACTTAGATGCCTTTTCAAAAGTTTTATCGGTCTTTCCATCAACAACACAGATTATCTCGTATGGATATCGGATCTGATCGAGAGTACCTTTTACTCTTTGAAGGGTTTTGACAATAAAATCTTCAGCCTTATAGGCTGGTATTACTATCGAAACTAGGTTTTTTTCCGTTTCTGGTTTCATATACAAGGTATATTAACAAACTTAGAAAGAGAAGTGTAGCCGAAACGAGCGAAACTCCAATAATCGACAGTATGGAATCGTGAATAAATATAATCCCAACTATCTGAAAGACAGCGAAAAATAAGGGTAAAATAACAACTTTTACCTTACCGATTGACATATAAAATGAACAAATTAGACTTGCCAAACTATAAAAAGTTGCAAATATACCAAACCAGATTAGATGTTTACCTCCCTCTAAAAAGCTATTCCCATACAATATTTTTATAGCAACGTCGGGAAGATAGATATAAAGGATAAGTATCACAAAAGAAGCAAGTGAAGTTAACAATAAGCTAAGTAAAAAAACATTCATATACTTTTGGCCTTTCGAAAATCTTTTCGAGACCATGGGGAACATGACAGCCCCAATCGGCCCGGTGCCGTAAAGAATTATTCTACCCAACGTTGATAACGAAGCATAAATGCCAGCATCGTGCGCCCCTATAAAATGTTTTGCTAAGAGGATGTCTGTTGTTAAAAATGAAGTAGATGTTAACGAAAAAAGAAATGCAGGAAGGGAGTATGCAATGATCTCTTTGTTAAAATTAATCTTACTGCCTTTAAAAAATATTTTGTAGTTTCTTAAAAAGAAATAAGTAATAAATAAGCCGATTACACCGGAGATTACTATTCCCAAAACCGCTCCAAAAACTGAGAAACCAAGGTAAACAAAAAATACGCCTGTTAATAATCTCAAAATAAATTCTATATTTAACAATGCAACTGTTTCATAAAACTTAAGGAGGCCTTGTAAAAACGCTTTGAAAACCATTGATAATAATGAGAAAAATAAGAAAAATGGAATCAAAAGTACAATTTTTAATTCAATGTGTAAGAAGTTTGAAAAAACAGGAGAAAATATTAATGTCAAAATTAAAAGAGTTGATGATATAAAAAAGCTTTTTTGAGCAAACCAAGAAAATATATAATTTTCTTCATTTTTGTTTTTTGCTCCAGATGTAAATTTAATAACAACCGTACTGAGAAAAGTAAATACCGCTGAAAACATTGTGGCCAGTGAAATTACGGCAGCAAGTTCCCCGTAGTGAACAGGCCCCAAAAGTCTTCCAATAATAAGATGGTAGATAAAGGCCAATGCATTTGCAAAATTACTTCCTACCACCATAATGGCACTGCTGGTAAAAAAGGGATGAGAAATTAAATATTTTATTCGTTTAATCATTTACGAAACCCAATAGCCTCTAATAAATAACATTGTCAAAATTATTCCGAGTATAGAAGAAATAAGAATAACAGGTTTGACATACTTTCTATACTGCGTAATTATGTAGGGGAAAATAAAAACCATTGGAATCAGGGCATATCTGGGCTGTGATGAAAAAGTTCCGGTTATAGTTCCTATCAAAAGTATGGTAATTGCAAAAAACCAATAACTAAACCTTATTTTTTTAAAATAAACAACTAAAAATGTCAATGGAACCAGAGTAAACACAAACTCAAGGAATGCATTAAAAAATGGTAGCGTAAACACATTAGTAGTCATAAATATTTTAAGATAACGGTATATAACTTGTGGTAAAAGTATAATTTCAGAGGAAGATCTGCTAGCTCCAAAAATTGGTTGACTCGATAAAAAATACAAAGGATTATTGAAATTAGTTTTTAGATAATACATATAGGCTAAAATTCCAAGGGGAATAATTAACGTCCAAATATAATTAATGTTTTTCTTACTTTTGAATACTTCAATCAGATAAAGCGGAATAAGTAATATTCCTGTTATTCGAGTGGCAGTTGAGAGTGATATCAAAATCACTGCCCAAAAGAAATTGCCTTTCCTAATTAAATAAATTGAGGTAACGGCAAGAAGTAAAAACAAACTTTCTGTATAAATACTTCCAAAGAAAAATGAAGTTGGAAAAACTAAAAGTAAAATAATTGTCAAAAATGACACATCCTTCTTGAAATCAATACGCACTAATTTATACAAAACATAAAGCGCACCAAGAAAAAACGAGTTAGCAAGAATCAGTCCAGAATAAAAATAGGACGGGTCGGTAAAAATATTTGTATCAAGATTCGGAACTTTCGGAAATACAAACGAAAAAAGACGAATTAAAATTGGAAAAAGCGGGAAGAAAGCTTGGGAATATTGAGCAAAATAGCCGTCTTGGGCAATTCTAAGGTAGTGCACCCCATCAAAGTTGCCAAAGCCCCAAATCCAGTGGGGCAGATGAGTAATCTGAAGAACCCTGTCGGCATATGGGAATCTTGCTCCAAACATTGGAAGAAAAAAGATTGACAAAAAGGCTATAAAAAAAAGCGTTACGCGCCAAATTAAAAAATATGAAGCAATCTTCTTAAACATTTTTGTAAACTTCCAGAGTTTCACGGGCTACTTTTTCCCAAGTAAAGTTTTTTACTTGAATCTTTCCTGTCTCTATTAGCTGGTTTCTAAGGATTTTGTCTTTTAATACATTATTAATTTTTGCTGCAAAATCGTTTGGGTTGTTTGGGTCAGCAAAAAGCGCCGCCCCTTCCCCAATTTCAACAAGCGCCTGTGTTCGACTCGCAACAACCGGACAACCAATATGAAACGCTTCAACGAGTGGTATACCAAATCCTTCATAAAATGATGGCTGAACATAAACGCTGGCAAGTTTAAAAAGAACCGATAAATCTTTGTAGCTAAGGTATCCCAATCTTATAACCTTAAATTTTACAAATTTGTTTTGCAAATCTTCATAATGCGCGGTCTCAGGGTGAGGTTTGCCAAATAAAAATCTGATGTAGTCCATTGGCCCCACTAAAGTATCCAAACCATTTCCGACTTCAATATCAAGTGCCTGCTTTCCGACTATAACCAAAGGAATATTGGCAATTTTGCATGCCTCGACTAGTGTGGGAATATTTTTGTTGTAATTTACGTCCCCCAGGTACATTGCAAATTTTTCAGGCAGATTATATTTTTTCTTTACATCGTCGAGACGGCCTAAAGTTATTTTTGATTCTGTTATTTCTTTTGGCGGGGCGATATATATAACTTCAACCATCGATGCCTTAACCCCAAGGAATCTACAAATATCTTTTTTGGAAGTCTCAGTTATCGTAATTATTTTGTCTACATTCTTCATAATCAAAAATTTGTTTACTAAAAATCTGATTCTACCCCTAACTCCGGGCGCATAGTGGTGGGGATAAATAAGTGGAATTAGATCATGAATTGTCAAAATGACTTTAGATGCAGGTTTTTTAAAAGGTAAACTTAGAAAATATGGGTGAAATGAAGTGTAATGAATAACATCATAGCTTGATAATTTGCTGGGTTTAGCAGAAAGAAAATCAAATGATTCAATGACATCCTCCGCGGACTTAAGTCCGCGGTTTCCTCTTAAAGAGGATGACATATAAGCGTTCAATTCATCTCCCGACTGAAAGTCGGGAGTTTTCTTGAATACTTCTATAGAAATATCAATATTTCCACTAACATAATTTTTTAATGAAAATATAAGTTCTCTGGTGTGAGCCCCAATTCCTCTTACCGAATGACCTGTTTTTAGAGGCCCAGAATCAATAGCAACTTTCATATAGCAATTCTACATCTAAAATCCATTTATTTTAACCTTGCAAGGGTCACCCTTTAAAGGTAATATAAATGCATGCCTAGAAAAAATTCTAGAAAAATATATGTAGAGGGTGGATATTATCATATATACAACCGCGGAGTAGAAAAACGAACAATCTTTGAGAACGAACAAGACTATAAAGTCTTTCTAAGTTACTTAAAATACTCCCTTTCCGAACCTCCAAAAAGAGATGATGTAATAAAGACTTTTACCTTGCAAGGGTCACCCTTTAAAGGCCTGCCACGAATTCCTAAAAATTTTCAATACAAAATTGAGTTATTAGCTTTTTGTTTAATGCCAAATCATTTTCATTTACTTATAAAGCAGAACGATAAAGATTCACTAAAAAGTTTTATGATGTCACTTATTACAAGGTATTCAATGTACTTTAATAAAAAATATGATCGCGTTGGTAGTTTGTTCCAGGGAATATATAGAGCGGTTTTGGTTACAGATGAACAATATCTGTTACACCTTAGTAGATATATCCATCTGAACCCATCAGGATCTTCAGTGGATATAATTTCAGCATATTCTTCATACTCTGAGTATTTGGGATTAAGAAAAACTTCATGGCTAAGACCAGATTTTATACTTAACCAGTTTAACAATAGAGTTGGAATCGAGTTCAAAAAAATCAATTCCTATAAGAATTTCGTGGAAAAATATAAACAAGACGATAAATTAGTTCTCGGAAATATCGCGATTGATTAATACTATGTACACCTTTCAAGGGTCACCCTTTAAAGGTGGTTTCTGTCCAATATTTAAAATAGGCAATTGGAAAGTGGAGTGAAGAAAAAAGTGACCAAACAAATCCGCGCATACCGTCAAGGAAACCTTTGTGACGAATGTATAAATTGAAAAACGTGAACAGTGGACGGTGAACAGTGAACCGTAAAAAACTCCACAAATTTTTTGGGGTATGGTTTTCCTTCAGTTCTTGAGCTTGTAAATCAGTGTAACGATTTAGACGCGTAAGATATCTTTCAAAAGTTGGGGAATCATAATGCAACATGTCGTATGAAAGCCAAGAGACTTCACCATCTAGTTGTATTATTTCATGAACACTTTTTGCCGGGAATTTGGCTTTACCATTTTTGACAAGTCGAATTGCCGGGTCAGGATACACTCCTGCGTGAATTAAGGGTTTACCCAAAAATATGTTGCGCCGCGCAATAAAATAGCCTACTATTTCACCAGTTGGTTTACCAATTTTACCGTCACGTTCTTCTATCAGTTTTTGGTGACGTAAAAATAGTTTATTTTTCGTTTTGTCACCGTTCGCTGTTGACTGTTCACTGACCACTGACTTGATTTCTTTGGCTAGATCGGGTGTTATCACCTCATCCGCATCAAGTTGGAGAATCCACTCCCCCGTAGCCTTTTCTAATGCCTTTTGCTTTGTTACATGGAAATTGTCATGGTGTGGCTCAAGGAATACTTTCGCCCCATATTTTTTAGCAATTTCAACAGTCTTATCTGTTGAATATTCGTCTACAACTATAATTTCATCAGCAACACCCTTGACTGAATCAAGGCATCTTCCAATATTTTCTTCTTCATTTCTTGCCGCCAATACTACAGATAGTTTCATCATTGATCGAAAGTACTTTTTGCCGTTACCAGGAAATAGGCATCAAGCCCATTTGGGTATTTTACAGTGTAAACGGTGTCAAACGAAAGTTTGTGCCTAAGTCCGGTGTAATCAGAAGGGGTAACAACATACAAAACATGAGAAATTGGAGGACTTTCAACTACGTCCCAGAGCCCAAAATGGAACTTTGAATAGGACCTCACAGTGCTTGCTGAACGTGAGTGAGTCTCGTTATAGCTAACGGTTCGTAAATATGTTGGAAGTGGAGTTTGAAGGTAAAAAAGGTAGAAAATATAGGGTTGCTGCCTTTCCGCTGTCATATAGACTTCATCGTATTCGGGATGAGCATCAACGTAGTCAACAATTTGCTTCATGCCGTACTGCCATTCGATTGCATACCTATTTCTGTACTCACTAAAATAACCCCGCCAATATTTAATAAGAGATGCTCCCAATATCCCAATTATTATTAAACCAACCACAATTTTCAAATATCTATTCTTAAATACTTTCAAAATTGTATAAATTCCTAAGGCTATAATCAGATGCCAACTACCAGTCATAAACATTGCACGAGCTATGTGTGGAGCTTCACTTGTAATACTGGATGGAATTGGGGCAAGGAGGGCCCAAATCAGTATTATTAGATATTCCTTCCTTCCTTTTAATATTCCCCACCCCAACGCTAAAACTCCCAAAGCCAAAAAAAACATATCTGATTTATAAAAAGTACCAGTTTGGGAGGAAAGTCTGGCATTGGTGTCTCCTCTCACAAAAAGGAAATCATATGTAAAATGCTTTAAATATTTATCCTTCACAGCATGAAAAGTTCGCTCTTGGGGGGATGATGTTTGCTTAAGCCTTGCTCCACCAAGAAGTGCGGGTTCTATAAAAAGAAGACTTACAAAAAATGAGAAAGCCAAAATTCCCAATAAAAAATACTTTTTAACTTTTAAAAGATCTTTGAAATAAAGAATTGTTGCTAAAATTACAACGGGCGGGACAACTGCTTTAGCGCTATGGTAGCCTAAAAGATCAATTCCTAAGCTCGCAAATCCCAAAACTATCAAGTAATTCTTCTTTTCTATTCCTTCCAAAAGAAGATAAAGTCCCAACATGAAGAAAAATAAAACAAAATTTAATTCATGATTAAATCTTGAAAAATGGATATTGTAAGGCGATATTGCCAATATTAATGAAGCAATTAAGCCAACCCAATTATTATCAAAAATTATTTTTGCAAGAAAAAATATGACAACTACATTTAATACACCAAATATTGCAGAGGAAGCTCTGACTCCCATTTCATTAAGTCCAAAAACTTTAATGGTTGGAACAGTCAAATAAATATGCAGGGGGTGCTTATCGTCCTCGAATGATTTAAATGAAAGCGGAAGACTCCTGCCCCATTCATCTTTGTCCCAATGTAGAATCGTCCAAGCATTGTAACCAACAGCGGCCTCATCCCAAGATATAGATGGAGGATTATCAGCAAGCTTATAGAGTCTTAAACCGGCGCCAATGAGGATAACCAAGCTCAATAATATGACTATGATTTTATTTTTCATCGTTGAGGTTTTTAAACTGAAAATTTCCAAAACTTTCAACCGTTGAAAATCCCCATTTGTCCGGAGCATTATATTTAACGGTACTTCTGAATTCCTGAGGAGGGTACTTTAGATAATAAAGAGCAAAAATGTATGGCTGTGCGTACTCATCAGTAACTACAATTTTATCTTTTTTCCCCGATTTTTTGACATCCATAAATAAAGTCTTGTATTGAATTTGCCATGAGTCTCCTGTTTTTAAATTATAATTATTAATAAAATCCAAGAAATATCTCCTAAAAAATAAAATATAAGTTATGATTAACCCGATTAAAAATAACTTACTATATTTTTTTATTTCATATCGATCCAAAAGTCTTATTATTCCAAATGATGAAATTATTGAAAAAGTTGGCGCCAAAAGAATTGCCCTTAAGGCATGGGGCGCCTCACGAGTGAGGGCCGCAGGAACTCCCCCTATTAATAAAAATGTAATAAATATCCAAGAAAATTTGTTTTTATTTATTAATAGTACAAAAATACCCATCAAAAAAAATGGCAATCCCACAAAATACAATTCTCCCCGTCCCGGAACCTGGCTTCTGTCATTTACGTCTCCACTTTTGTAAAGAAAATCGACCGTGAAATGGGAATAATAATTCGAAAAGAATATTTTTGGATCTTTTATCCCAATTGTTGTCAGTCTGACTACCCCCGCGTCATACTTATAAAGTCTAATGGCTGGAATTAGCGATAAAACAAAAAAAGCCACTGCAATTATTCCAAAAAGTGATTTTTTGATCTCGTTTTTATCAAAAAGGCAAGTTTTCAATAACCAAACGACAAAGAATATAGGGATTAGGATTCTAAATGAGTTATAACTATAAAATGAAAGGACCGCAAAAAGCGAAGTTAAAAATATATTTATTTTCTTTCCTTCATTAAACAGCAAAAAATAAACAAAACCTAAAAAAAAGAATAGACCAGCAGTGGCTTCATAGCCGGTTCTACTAAAAATAAAAAACCACGGAGATATTGAAAGTAGAAAGCTTGACAGCAGTCCTATCTTTTCATCTTTTGAAATTTTCAAGGTTAAGAAGTAAACAATAATTATTATTCCTAAGCTATATAAAACGGAAGGTAATCGAAGAGTAAATTCACTTGATCCAAACAATTTTGTTAATATTGCCACACTGTAGATATAAACTGGCAATTTAAATTCTCCGAATGCCCTAAAATGAAGCGGTAAAAACTCTCCCCATTCATCTTTCAGGTCGGTCGAAATTGCAAAAGCATTATAGCCGATTGAGGCTTCGTCCCAATAAACAGATCCGGGTACTTCAGATATTTTATAAAGTCTCGTTACTAAAAACAAGAAAATGATGGTCCCAAGCCAAAAATTTTTAAGCGCGTAGCGCCAAGCTTTGCTTATCATTTTGTTTCTACAATCTCAAATGCCCCATCGCCGTTCTGAAAATTAACTTTCAACAACTTTTGCTGAACATCCGGAAAATCTCCTGGTTTACCAATATAAAGCACCTTCTTTTTTGGATTTTCTCTTTTAATATCTTCAAATTTAGTCCCGTCGTCTCCCAAATCCGGAAAATAAAACTTATCAAAATGTAAGACGCGGATCCAATCGTATGTCTCAAATCTATCCAAATTTTGATCAGTTTGAAATTTGGCAGGATCCCAACCCATAAAGAAAAGTGTAAACATATGCGGTTCCCCATAAGCTCTCGTAAATACAATTAGATCATAATTGTTGTAATGGTCTTTAATATAGTTAACCACTTGTTTGTTACCATATTGCCAATCTTGGGAGTACAAAACGGGGTACTTTTGGTAATAGTTTTTGAAGTAACTCGAGATGCTGAAAAGCAAAATTAATACAACAGTCAACCAAACTGAAATATTAACCAATTTTTTGTTTTTTAATAAAAACCAAACATTGTATATCCCCCAAGCAGTAATTATTTGGTAAATAGGCGCCGTAATTAGCGTTCTAAGTGCATTGGGAATACTGTCATTTGTAACCGACACCGGAATAAATGTTATCGCCACCCAAGCCAAAATAAGTCCTCTATATTTATGTTTCTTTTTAATTAAGAAATAAAAACCTGCAAGCCAAAATGGAGCCTGAATGGCGTACAACTCTCCAATGCCTTGAACGTGATGCTGTTTATGTCCTGCACCATCTATGAAAAGAAAACCGGGGGTAAAGTGAACAATGTAGCTTCTCACGAAGTAAAAACTTACGTAAGTGACCCTGTTATGAATTAGTTTTGTTATGATTGGCGGTAGTTTCGATAAGTTCCGCCTTTCTTCGATCCTGGGAATAAGTCCTGCATCATCTGTAATACTTACCAATTTATATCTTGTGGATGCCTCTCCGCTCAATACAAAGGGTATTAGGGGCAGAAGTGATACAAAAAAGAGGAGAGCAAAAATAATTGATTCTTTTTTAATAATAAAAAATCTTTTCCAATAGATAAAGAGTGTCAAAATAAGAAATAGGGGTGTAAAAACACGAGCGGAGTTATAGGTATAGACGGATATTGCAAAGGGAATTACACTTGCAATTAACCACTTTGGTTTCTCAAATCCTTTCACCAGCCACCAAATTCCAAGCACTATCCACATTACTGCAAATGAAGACTCAAAAGAGGCACGGGTTAGTTGTATATGCCATGGGGATATAGCCAGGAAAAAAGAAGATACCAAAGCAACCCACTTATTTTTGAATAACTCTTTAGTCAAAAAATATAACAGAAGTATTGTTAATGTTCCGTAAATAACCGGAGTAATCCTTACTCCGAATTCATTAAGACCAAACAGGGCAATTCCGGGAATTGAAGCGTAAATTTGGGCAGGAAGCTTATATTCTCCGTATGCTTTAAAATGAAGCGGAAATTTTACTCCCCACTCGTCCTTCCCGGTTTTCAATATCGAATAAGCGTTATATCCAATTGAAGCTTCATCCCAATTAAGGGATGGTGGATCCTCAACAATCTTATTGAACCTCAACGAAAATGCCAGGGAAACGACAAGAAAAACAGCGGCAGGCAAAAAGTACTTTTTCATTTTATATATCTATTCTACAATAGATTCTACCGCGTAAAAGGCAGGAGCTGTTGTTTTAAAATAAAAAATTTTAATAATCTTCGCCCGTTTAGCAATATCGGCAGGCAAACTCCAAGGACTTGCAATTATGAGAGTGTTTTTAAGACTGTGATCATTTGGCCAAAAAACGGCTCGTATTGAAAACTTATCAAATTTTGTTTCCCTAACCTCCTGATCCCCAATTTTAAATTCCTTTTGCATCAAGGCTGGATCATAATAGCCGTAATAGGCTATATAATAGTGTGCTCCAGTTCCAATCCATGGGGTAAATTCCCCAAACTTAGGATCAAAAACAATGGTGTCGTACTTCTCATGATTTTCCCAAACAAACTTGGCAACGTCTCGGAAAGGGTAATGAAGAGCTTCGCTTCTCTCAATTGGATAGTTAATCACATATCTCTTGCCAAAGAATGCGAAATTAAGAACCAATAGAATTAATATCCCAAACAATGCAAGTTTCCCAAATCTTTTGTGGAAGTAATAAATTCCCACAGCTGAAACCACATTAAGCATTGTAAAAACTGCAATTGCTCTATGAGGACTGTATTCTTCAAAAGTTGCACCGCTTGGAATCATTGTTATTAAAATCCATGCAAAAACAAAAAGGCTTCCAGTTCGAATTTTTTTACCATCTGATGGCAAGCTTTGCTTATCTTTTACCAACAAATAAATTCCAATTAAAAGGAATGGTATGGTTGCTGGGAAGAGCGGTCCCACATCTCGTTTGCCTTCCGTCATATTCAGTCCCTCAAAGAATAAATATTTAGGACTAAATTGTTTTACATAGCGGACCGCGGCCGTTGACAATACTTTAATTTTTTCACTACTCCCTATTGTTGCGTCTTGAGTAATAAAAACTGCTTTTGATCTGTTACTAGCATCGGGATTGGTATATATAAGATAGTAAAGAGGTGAAACCACTAGAAGAAATGCGACCAGCGCTTTAATTAAATATTTTTTAGACTCTTTCCAAAACAAAATAAAATAAGTGGCTATTAATATAGGAATTAAAATTGCTTGAGCAAAATAAATGTATGACGAGATCCCCAAAAGTACCATCCCCAAAAAAAATCTTTTTCTTTTAAGAAGGGTAAATCCTATAAGCATCATGAGTATCCCGGCTTGGTTTTCAAAACTCTTCCTCGAGAAGAAAATCTCGAAAGGGGAGATTGCAGTTAAGAAAGCTGCAATTAATCCGACCTCCCTTTTCTTAACAAACTCATTAACAAATAAATAAACGCCAATTACCATTAATGTGCCAAATAATGCCCCGGTAACCCTAATTGTTACATCCTGCCAACCAAAGAGTTTATAAGCTATAACTGTTGCGTATGTATAAAATGGTGGCTTAAAGTCGCTGACTGATTTAAAAATTAATGGCAAATGGTTTCCATAAATATCATTTCCGGTTTGGGCGATTGAAATTGCATCATACAGCTGTGTTACCTCATCATGTCCTAAATGAATTGGATATTCAGATAATTTAAAAAATCTTAAAAACGCTGCCAAAAGAAAAATGGCAACCAATAATTTATTGTTTTTTAGTAAAGTCTTCATTGTAATGCTCTATTGTTAGCGGAAATCTGCCTTTCACCCGCGTAGAATAATCGTACCAATAATCCCTCGCGAAAAATAAATAATTAGCGGCCATTAGAATTAATATCACAATTCCAATCTTTTTTGGAACTGCAAAAAAACCGATAGTTGAAATAATTGTATAAAAAGGAATAAGTGCCAGGAGTCTGCTTGCTCTGTAAATCTCTGGTACTAAACCAAATAAAATCGGGGACAAAAAGAATGACCACAAAATTAACATTTCAAAAGGTTTTTTTTCTTTTAAAATTTTACCTATTCCAATTATAAAAATGGGGAGTGAGGCGATGAGAAACATTCCAGCTTTGCCGGTTGAGTGATAAGAAGTTATGTCTCCTTTTAAAAATAAAAAGCTTATATCAAAAACGCTTAAATATCTAAGTAAAAACTCATTAATCGATGGAAATGGCGCATTGTAATGTCCAACCACAGCTCCTGGATAATAAAAATTAGCAACATAAAGAAGCGCAAAGAAAGGAAGAACTCCTAATAGAAAATGAATACTTTTCTTTAAGTTTCTTCGGAAATGGATTAGTGTAATTAAAGATAAAACCGGAATAATAAGCCGCATTCCTAAATAGGAATATACACTAACACCAAGTGCTACTCCTCCCAAAAATAAATAAACCGGTTTTTTTAACCCTTCATACCTTGCTAACATTAAAAGCCAGAAAAAAATGAATGGCAATACAGCAATATTTTCGAGAGCCAGGTGCGACTGAATCATAATAATAGGAACTGTTAATAAAATCAGAGTTCCAACTATAAAAAACTTAAAATTAAATGTTTCTTTGGCAAGAAAATAAAAAATAACAATTGAAGCAAGAACAAATAGAATGCTTGTTGCTCTAAGTGCGGGAAGAGATGGACCAAAGATTCTAAATATAAGGGCTGTTGTATAAACAGTTACCGGTTGTTTCCAATCCGAATCTTTAGCAAAGACAAAAAGGGGCAAGAAATTATTATTTTCATCAGTTAAGTTTTTTGAAATTAAGTACGCATTGTGTCCAATACCAACCTCATCCCCGTTAATACCGGGTGGCACAGTGCCTATTTTATAAAACAAAAGGAGAAAGGATAGAAAACAAAAGAGGATTACTACTAAAATCTTTTTCATTTGTCAGAGATCGTTACATTTCCATATCTTTTTGGATACTTCCCATATTGCTCAATAACCTCGTTTGGATCTATTTTTGCATACACAGGATAGGCATACTCAATATTATCTATTTTTGTGGGTAAAGTAACGACCTCTTCATTTTCGCTTTTTACGATTGCCTCTAAAGAAGCTTTTTTTGCATCATGTGACCAGAAACTCGCAAATTTGTTTGGGGCAAAAAAGTATATTCTTTGTAATATAAATATTAATTGGAGGAATATTAAAAAAATGATGGCAACAACAAATTTCTTTGAAAGTTTATTCAACGCATATGCTGAAATAAGGATGAGGGCTGGAAGCATTAAGGCATTTCTTAATGCGTGAGTATTCGAAAGCAGCATCGTAGCAAGGGGCGTAATTAATATCCAAAATATGAGTAAAGTAAATTCTTTTTTCTTCTCCTTCCATAGTGAAAAGATTCCAAATAATAATAGTGGAAGTTCAATCAAATAAAGCATCCCCCACTCTCCCGGATTATGTCTTGGGTTTCCATCTCCTCTCAAAAATAAAAACCGGAGAGAGACGCTATCAATATAATTTTCAAGAAGAATTCGTGAATACTTTAATGGTTTATTGTAAAAAAATGGCTTCACAAAGTTTGGAACAGTTGAAAGGGTTCTTTCTTCGTTTACTTTTTGGATTATTTGTTGTTTTAAGTTACTGTCTGATAGGATATTTATTTTCAGAAATCTTTCTTCGCTTCTTCCCGTTAACGTTTCTCTTGCCACAATTCCTCCAAAAAGAGTCAAAATAACAATTGAGACAATGAAAAATTTGTTCTTAACTAATGCCTTCGGCCCCTCAAACCAAACCAGAATCAAAAACATTAAAGGAAGCGTTAATTTAAATGTTGGATAGGTTAGTACGGCTAGTCCCCAGGAAATTGCCCAAAAAACGTATTTTCCATATATAAATGAAGTGATACCTAAAAGCGCCAAAAAGAGGGCAAAATGGGCTTCAAAACCCCCACGGGCCAGATAAATATCCCAAAGAGAAATTGAAGTAAGAAAACTGGCAAAGAGTCCAACTTTTTCATTAAATAATTTTTTACCCAGGAAGAAGATGAGGACAATTATTCCGAGTGATGAAAATATGGAAAGCCCCCTAACTCCCCATTCACTGGGGCCAAAAAGATATACAAACGGGAGTGAGGTATAAATATAACCTCCAGGGCGTCCTGCGCCCATTCTGAAGGTCAATGGAAAGCTTTCACCTGTTGCATCCTTACCGGTTTTTAATATTGAATACGTGTCATAAACTATGGTCAGCTCATCACCATACATAGGCATTTGGTTGATCCTGTATACACGGATAGTAAACCCCAGGATGAGCAGAGCCAAGAGAAGTAAAATTGATTTCCTTACCATACCTTCATTGTAATATACTTTAGGTATGGAAAAAATACTAATGCGGTCGGTTGTGGGATTTGTCCTTCTAACTTTTCTTTCGTATGTTTTTATTATTTTAAATATCCCGATTCTCATCATCCCAGCAACTATGCTTTTGGTATTTTTTGTTTTTAAACCAGTTGTTACCGAAGTAAAAAAAATTAAAATCGAATTTAATGCTCAAACAATCATAGTATTGGGCGTTTTTATTATCGGAATAGCCGGACAATTGGCTGTAATTTCACCGAGCGGGATCTTTCAAAACGGTGACTTGCTTTTTTGGTCGGCCCATGGACACGACGGAGCTTGGCATATCGCGCTAATGGAGGAAATTAAAAAAGGTTATCCTTTTGAAAACCCAAGCTTTGCAGGAGAAAAACTGGTCAATTATCATTTCTTTTCAGATATATTGCCCGCGATGACAAGTAAGTATCTTCCCTTTTCAAATTTGGATTTATATTTTAGAATTTTTCCATTTTTTTATTCGCTATTTTTGGGGGCTTCGGCATACTACCTAACTAAAAGAATTACAAATAGTTTCACAGCCTCTATATGGGCAACAATATTTACATATTTTGCCGGAAGTTTTGGCTTTATTGTCACCTATTCAAAGAGTAAGTCAATTGGTGGGGAAAGTATTTTTTGGGCAACACAGCCACAGAGCTCAAGCGGAAACCCCCCGCAAATTGTTTCAAATTTTTTGGTTTTAGGCGCTTTATATTTTTTAATTACTTTTTTACAAAAGAAAAACAAACTGAACTTTGCTATTTGTGTTCTTCTTTTTGGTACTTTGTCCGCCTTTAAAATTTATGCAGGTGTTGTACTTCTATTGGCCTTAGGACTTGCCGGAATTTGGCAGTTGATTCGTGAGAGAAAACTTGATCTACTTCTTCTTTCAATACTAAGCGGAATTTTGTCTGCATTATTATATTTCCCCAATTCTACGGGTGGCGCATCATTTTTAATATTTCAACCATGGTGGTACATACGTACAATGATTGTTGAACCATCACGCCTTAATCTTCTTGATTGGGAACTAAGACGTCAAACTTATATTTATGAGCATAATTGGAAAAGGGTGATTTGGCTAGAAGGAATGGGGCTTTTGATATTCTTCTTTGGAAACCTTGGAATGAGATTTATTGGTATTTGGGAATTTCTAAAGAAGTCGAAGGATTCTCTAAAAAATTATTTCAACTTGGTTTTTATTTCAATAATCATTCTGTCCTTTATCCTTCCACTTCTATTTCTTCAGAAAGGTGTAGCAAGTAATACCAGCCAATTTTTACAATATTTTGTTTTACTTTTTGGAATCTTGGCTGGAATTACAACTTCACAAATAACTTCAAGGTTTAAATTTTTGATTCCGGTAATAATTATTCTCATGATCACAACTCAAGTTGGTCTCCTTCACGAATTTTACTCTAGGGCTGCATTTGCCAAAATATCATCTCAAGAGTTGGAAGCACTAAAATTTGTAAAAGAAAACACATCGGAAAGTGATGTTATCTTAACTCCGCCTTACAACCAGTATCTGGATCTGAAAGATGGCACACCAAATATATGGGATTGGTTTGATACTTCCTATATTTCAGCATTTACCTCAAGAAAAACATACATGGATGACTACGAACAAAACGATATCATGGGTTATGATTACAAACCAAGATTTGAAATCAAAAAGACAATCTTCGAAAGCAAAGATGCAGATATTGTTAAAAAGAGCTTATCTCAAACAAATGCGAATATTCTTTATTTTCCAAAAGCAGAAAAACCAACTGTTAATCCTGATGACTTGGGGTTAACCAAAATTTTTGAGAATACCACTACAGAAGTCTGGAAAGCCAATTAGAATATACTTTCTTAATAACTTCAAGCTTGCTGTTTGGTTTATAGAAAGTGACGATTGGAAGTCCTCCCGGATAACTTTTTTCATCGTAGGTATATTCAAGAATATTTTCTGTTGCCCCTCCAAAGTAAAAGACTTCAACTGTTTCTTCCGGACCCGCAAGGGGCGAGGAAATTGTAAATGTATAGATCTTACCTTCTGAATCAGAGATCTCCGGAAAAACAAATTTCACAAAATCACCATCTTGGAAATTTTGTCCGTTTAAAGTTGATGTTCTTACTAAATTTTTGTCTTCATCGTATAAACTAAGAATTATTTCCTTTTTATTCTTTAAATTAGGATTTCTGATTGATGTTCCAATCGCAGCCAGATTCTTTTCAGTGGAAATGAATTTTTGTGATACTGTTCTTTCCCCATAAACCGCAAGCCTTTGATTTGAGTTGTATCCGGGTTGATCACCATATGGAATTATATCAAGAGTTGATGCAAGCATTCCTGGAACAATAAATACCAAGAATATTACAAAAAGTGAAGTCAGCCAAATCATCTTTTTCACTTTGTTTCCTCCCTCCTTAATAACTTATACCCGACAATGAGTGACCCTCCAGCCATTATTGAGTGCAAAATACTTTGAAGGTTATATGGGTTGTAGAACTTCTCGAGTATTGCAAATGGTGTGGGAATAAGATCGTACCAGGTGCTATAAATTCTAAATAAAGAAATTGCCATTGACCGATCCTCGTAAAACATTGGAATAAGTAAAGACAAAACCGCAATTAAAAATAATGGCAGAGAAAGTTGTGGTTTTTTAACCGACAGAATTACAGCAAATGGCGCGATCCAAAGAAGCCATGCAATATGAAAATGCGAAAACGAAAATATTGCTAATAACAGAATCACCCAATAGTTAAATAGATTCAATTTTTTCTCAACCAGCCACCCATAAAAGAAAAGAAGCGACATGGCAAGCAAACTTACAATCATTGATTCACCAAATCCAATTGAAAAACCCGGATTGAATATTCTTGTTGTTAGACCGGAAACAAACGCTGACTGAATAAATGCCGGCAACCAGAATGGTAAAACTATTGCGGTTAAAATCAATGTAGGAATTACACCAACCAATAATTTTTCTTTTAGATCCTTTCCCTTAAGAACAAGAAATGGAATAAAAAGAATTGGGTAAAGTTTGAACCCAGCAGCTAACCCAATTATGGCTGACGCTTGCATTAACTTATCTTTTTTGAGAAGCAAGAACGCAACCAGGGTTAAAAGAACCGGGTAAATATCGATGTTTGAAAAAGCGTAAATCAAATAAATCGTAAAGGGATTAAAAAGCCAAAAAATAAACGCTTTTTCACCATCTTCTTTTTTGTCAAAAAACTTTTTAAGTAAAAATGCAATCCAAATGTCTAGAATTAAGTAAGGAAGCTTGAGTACGACTAAATATTTAAATATGTTAGGATTTCCGACTACAGAAGTTGAGCTTGCGTCAGCAAGCCAAGAATCAAAACCGGTACCCATTATCGGAGAGGCAGCCCATTGATATCCCCCAACTGCAAAATATGTTAACGGGAAATAAACAAAATCATCCTTTAATGTTAATGATTTTTTATTATCAACTAGGTAAGTATAAATATTAAAAACGCCTTTTTTGAGGAACGAGGCCTGAAAGTTATATGTTTTAATGTCGGGATGAAATAAAAATGCAGCTACCAAGAGTCTTAAAACAATTGCCCAAAATATCAGTTTCTTCATATTTTATTGTACCATCTTATATATGTTTACTTCCTCATTCTCAAAAATCTTTTTTATTGGGTAAAGTCCTTCTGCCATTGGAAGAGGGTAAATCTTGGGAAGATAGATATAACTGATTTTATTATCTTTAAAAAACTTGGCCGACCAAGCTAAATCTTTTTCAACAAAAAATCTTTGTGCGCTCTCAAGTCTGCTCTTATAATCGGTATTGAGAACAATTTGCTGTTCAACATCTTCAATATAAACACTCTTTACGGAATACGCCGAAACATAAGTGTTATCGGCGTAAACTGCGAGTGGAAATGGATCTTTAAATTTGCCTCGCATATTCTGATCGAATGGGTGTTTCAATACTGTGCCATCTTTTTGAGTTGAAAGAAATCTCAACGCTTCATATTCTTTTGAAGACAGATATGCAGGAGGATTTGGATATAACCAACTTCTAAATGTTGCTACTGAGCTAATTGGTGTAATTAAAATTATTAAGCCAAATAAAACAAATGGAACTTTCCGCAAACTGTGCGCGGCAAAAAGACCAGAAAAGAACAAGAAATAATAGAAAAATTGAATTATATTCCAAGGATTTCCTTTTTGAGTAAAAATCAAAGTTGGGATAAATGAAATTATGAGAATCGAAAATATAATAATAAACAGATCATTTTTCAGCTGATCTTTTTTGATTCCAAAAATTCCAATAATTCTTGTTCCAAGATTACCTATAAAGAATATTAATAAACCAATAATCTCAACAATCGAAAACTTTAACCATTGATGGGACCCAAGATATGTAAATCTTTTTGACGTGAGATCCGCAATTCCAACCCTATCCCCTGCATCAATCATCGTATTTACTAGCCACAGTGGATTAAATTCAAGTAGCCCTAATGCAGATTTACTTTGGGGCAAAAGAATGGCTAATGAAATAAGAAGCGAGGAAATGGCAATCAATAAGACTTTTGCGTCTTTTTCGAAATATAACTTTTTAAGTCCTAAAACAATTAGCCCAAAGAGTAGAATTACCCCCGCATAGACTTTAAACCCAATTAAAGTCCCTGAAAAAATAATTATTATTACTGCTTTTATAAATTTCGGTTTATTTAGATACGAATTAACAAGAAGTAGTGTAAAAATAATTATGATTAATGAGATAGCAAAAGGAGGGTTTAGGTTCATTGAAACCGGCTGACTTGCCCAAAAAGCAGATTCACCACCAATCTCTCTTCCCTTAACTAAATCGACAATCCATCCGAAACTACTTCCAAAATAGGCAAAGAAAACTGAAAAGAGACTTACCTTTTTGTCTTTAAATAGAACATTAGCTAATTTATAGGTTCCAATTCCAAAAAGTATTGAGAATATAACCGGAAAAAATCTATATATGAGAAAGTTCGATGGTACACCTAGACCATGAACTGCCGAAACCAACAAATCATAAAAATAATGATAATTAGTAAGCAATTGTCCCGCAAAGCCGGGGTTTCCAGGAGGAATACCCCTATTTAACTGTCCAACAAGCGCCTCGTGCCACACTCCGTCCCTGGCCAGTGGTCCCCAGTAGCCAATTCCAAAGTCATACATTATTCCGCTTCGGAACATTGCAACTCCCTGAAAAATTGTCCCTAAGATTATTAAGACTGGAAGAAAAATCATGCTTTTGATTCCTTTGGAAAATAGTAATAAATATAATATGTCGCAACGGAAACAAAAATTGTTTGGAGATAACTTCTTGCAATATTAAGGTCCGAGGGAATCCAAAGCCCTTTTTGTCCATAAAGATATGGTGCAATCGGAGAGAATAACCATACAGAAAGGCCAGGGTCATAGAGTGTTACAAGTCCTAACCAGCTGACAAAAGACAAAACAACAAGGGGCCAATGTTTAAGACCAGACTTAACCAAATCGAAAATAATGAATGGAGTAACCCAAAGGAACCACTGAGGATGATAATGAGTGAAGACGAAAAATATTAGAATGACAATAAAAAATCTGCTCCAAAGATTTTTCAAGTCACCCTTTTTAAATAAAAATACTAAATAGAAAAATAAAATTAAGAAAGGAAAAAATATTATCGACTCCCCTCCCGAAATCGGTAACGCAGCATACATACTCTTTGTAGTTTGACCTGCAACAAGAGCTGTTGCACGAAATCCTGATGAGTTTATGAAAGGCAAGATTGTTGCAACATAAGTTAATGCTCCAAGTCCAACAATTTTTATTCTATCCATCCATTTACCATCATATGGCAAGCTTCGCTTATCCTTCATTAGAGCTAATGGAACCAAGAACAAAAATGGAAAGATCTTAAATGATGCCCCAAGACCCAAAAATACTGCAGCCAGGAAAAACTTTTCTCTTTTAACTGCAAAATAAAGCGCAAGAACTGTTAGAAATGTTGGAATCACATCAAACTGTCCCATCATGTAAGTTGCATATAAATTAATTGGATTAAACATCCAAAGCGCAAAAGCAAATAATTTATTCTTAGGCTCCTTAAAGAATTTAAATATAAGTGCGGCAATTCCCAAATCAAAAACAAAATATGGAAGTTTAAGTATTAAAAGAAGAAAGTTTAACTGAAGGTTTCCCAACTGATTTGGCAAATCGAAAATAAATCCATTCATTAATTCTCTACTAAATGGTAGTGAAACAAGATAGCTGATTGGTCCCAAGAAAAAGTAAACAAGTGGAGGATAGTTAAAAAGGTTTGGAGGATAAATTTTTAATATTGGGTCTCCCGCAGGGAGATTACCCAAATAATCATAGAAATTAAACACATTTCCTTTTGCGATAACGCTACCGGCAAAATA
>ERZ1292625.1944-Hain-H41-01um-R1-1944-length-21209-cov-5_pt1 | contig 21209 bp, 24 predicted proteins | sample MGYA00564400_ERZ1292625 | MGnify/ENA primary metagenome ERZ1292625 (study PRJEB36523, sample SAMEA6512639) | groundwater metagenome | collected 2019-01-08 | study: AquaDiva: Metagenomics assemblies of 32 groundwater samples
ATGTGCCACTACCAAAACCGGAGGTTGATCGGGAGCAGGTTCGGAAACACTTGGCCAACATGCGAAACGCGATCAAGACTTAGCGCGCCTTTCGATAAACCAACCCAGGCCGCCCCTTCTTCCCCGTCGGCAGATACTGCGACCGGATCTGTCCCTTGGATTCCATGACGTCGAGCCACTGGTCAGACACGGATCGAGGAACACGGTTAAACGCTCGGGCGCGCAGTTCGGACTTGTTGAGGCCGTCGGCGTGCTCGGCCAAGACCTGCAAAACGCGCGCGTTGTGGTATGGAAAGTTGTAGTTCTGTTGAGGTTTTGTTGCTTGTTTCTTTTTCAGTTTCACGGTTGTTTACTTTTTGAAAGAACTGAGGCAGTCAACATGAAAATATGCCGACATATATACCCTCATATGAGATGGGCTAGCATATTTTCTGCAGTATCTACACCTTCTGTAGTAGGGATTACCAGACGCATCCATTGCGCGTTGCCGCACATGCAATAGTTTATGGTAGGCGCCGTCCTGACAGATAACCAAGTTCTTATTTGTGTTATCTAAACCGTTTCCGTTTACATGATGGACCTCGGCTCCTTTCGGCAACGCCTTTCCAAGCGCCCGTTCTGCAACGAGTACATGCTCGCCTTTACGCACGCCGTTCCTGTTTATGGATCTATATTTTATGTGCTTCATATTTGTATTGCATTTTGATTGACAAAAAATTATTATCAATAGAATACAACCGGAGATATAATCATGCAAGACAGCAAAAGTTTCTCCCTCGTCCCCGCCAATTTCAGCGAGGCCAAGGAATTCGCCACACTGATCTCCAAGTCGGAGCTGGTCCCGAAGGATTACCGCGACAAGCCGTTCAATGTTCTCTGTGCGATTCAGATGGGCATGGAGCTCGGCATCCAGCCCATGCAGGCGCTGCAGGGCATTGCCGTGATCAATGGCCGGCCGTCGGTCTGGGGCGACGCCATGCTGGCGCTGGTGCGCGGCTCTGATCTGTGCGAAGGCCTGGCTGAGACCATTGCCGGTGAAGGCGAAAAGATGGTCGCCACGTGCACCATCAAGCGCAAAGGCGAAAAGACCGAGATCGTCCGTCGGTTCTCGGTGGACGACGCCAAAAAGGCGAAGCTGTGGGGCAAGGAAGGTCCGTGGACGAACTATCCGACGCGCATGCTGCAGATGCGCGCTCGAGCCTGGGCGTGCCGTGACGCCTTCCCGGACGTGCTCAAGGGCATTGCCATGGCCGAGGAGATTCAGGACGTGCCGAAGGACTTGGGTGCGGCCGAAGTTGTGAGTCGTGGCATTGAGATGCCGCAGCCGATTAAGACGGTCGACAACGACCCGCCGATCGCTGGACCCGGTGACGACCACCCGTCGCTGATGTCGGATCCTGTACCTGTTGACGAGCCGCCCATGCCGGAAGCCATGGCCGGAAGCCCTGTCGCCGCACCCGAAGGCGACCCAATCGTTCCCGGCGCCATCAAGATCGTCGCCATGAAGCTCGCCGCGGCCGGCAAGTCTGAGAAGGATCTGGCTGAGAAGTTTGGTGTGGCCGAGGTCAAAGACCTGCGGCAGAATCAAGTGAACGCTGTGCTCGGTTGGTTGAAGGCCAAAAATGGCTGACCTCCAATTCTATGAGGAAACGCACACCTACCGCTACGGCGGCAAGGTAGTGCCGTCCGTGACGCAGGTACTGCAGGCGGAAGGCATCAGCGACTTTTCCATGGTGCCGGCCGACGTACTCGAGACGGCGTGCGCCCGTGGCAACGCCGTGCATCTGGCGACGCAGTACCTGGACGAGGGCCGACTTGACTTGAGCACGGTCGGCGAAGGCCTGGCCGGATATCTGGCGGCGTGGGAACGGTTCAAGGAAGAATGCCGGGTCGAGGTTCTGGAAATAGAGCGGCGCGTCTATTCTTCGATGGGTTATGCCGGCACGCTTGATCGTGTTCTGTTGATGCAACGAATGCGCTGGTTGATCGACATCAAGTCCGGTGCGCCGACGCCGGCCGCGGCAATCCAGACAGCGGCCTACCAGTTCGCGCATCCCGACAAGGACAAGATCAACCGCCGCGCCGCCGTACAACTCAACGCCGACGGCACCTACAAGCTGCACCAATACGATCCGGACAGCATGCACGACCTGAACATCTTTATTGCTGCCCTGACCATTTACGAGTACAAACGGAGGAAGTAACGATGAACCTTGAAACCCCAGAAGTACGCGACATGATCTACCGCGCCCAGCAGTCGCACGAACTCGCCAAGGCCTACGTGGTCGATAACGCCGACATGTACGTCATGGCTGGCGACGAGCTGAAAGAGATCAAGGCACGCCGCAAAGCCATCGAGGACAAGCGCGTCGAGATCACAAAGCCAATGGATCAGGCCAAAAAGGCGGCCATGGACTTCTTCCGCCTGCCGATCGACCTGCTCGACGATGCCGAGGACGCGATCAAGCGCGCAATGCTGACATGGAAGTCAGAGCAGGACCGCAAGGAGCGCGAGGCACGCGAAGCCCAGGCCGCCGAGGCGCGCCGTATTCAGGCAGAGGCCAAGGCCAAGAATCCGGACCAGCCGCCGCCGGTCGTCGTCATGCCGCCGGTTCCAACCGTCGCCGCGCCGAAGATGGCCGGGATATCGACGCGCAAGATCTGGAAATTCGATGTCACTGATCCGGCGGCCGTGCCGCGCGAGTATCTTGTCATCGATGACGCGAAACTCGGCGCCATGGCGCGCGCCACCAAAGGAACCGTTGCGGTGCCTGGCGTGCGGTTTTATGAAGAAGAGACTATGGCGGCAGGACGGGGATAACGTATAACAGCTTAATGAGCCGTCCGGCCACGAAAGATTAGAATGGCGCTGACTATCCCGGTCGGCTCGATTAAATTGTTGGGCGTAAACGGAGGCACAAATGGAAATTGAAACACACCCGGTACAAAGAACGCATGCGCTCACTAGAGACGCCGCTGTAGTACCGAAAGTTGTGGCAATGAGAGCATACGAGGTTTATTGCCACCTGTATGGGGAGCAAGAGGCGATGGTTACTGGGCATTGCCGTGGAGGTTTCCACGTACACGAGCTTATTTCGTTTTTGTACGCAGCGGGGTTCCCAAAGAATGAGTGGCGCGCAAGAGTAGAAGAGGCAACTAACGGAATGAAAAACCTGTGACGCCCAACGCCTGAGGTGTGCGGCTGGCGCAGCCAGTCCGCACGAGCGAATTGTTATACGACGAGGTGTCTATGACCAAGGACCAAGAGAGTAGATTGAGGCTGTTAGCGCGGTCAAGCGTTGTTGGCGGAGACATACGTGCCGCGCTGGAAGAGATTGACACGCTAAGGTTCATGAATAGGCCACATAAGGAAAGCCCAGAAGAATGCACATTGGTTGCTGTGCACACCGGAGACGCATGGCAGTTAGCTGTCGAAGACCGAAACGGAGACGAGGTTGCTGTTTTGGGTTGGCCGAAGTCATGGCCGGAAATTATGACTACAGACCAACTAAAGGCGTGTGGGTTTGAAGTCGTATAACAAGTGATATCCGTACTTCCGATGATTAGCGAACACTAACGCAATGACCGAAAACCTCATCCACTGGTCAGACGAGGCCCAGCTCCTCGGCTACGGCGAGTCCGACAGTACCGGCGCCTGGCTCAAGTTCCGCGTGAATCCAGAGGATCTTGAGGAGTTTCGTGGCCTCAAGGGCACCGTGTTCTACCTGACCGTGATCCAGATGGACGCCGAAGGCAAGCCGGTTGCGCGGACAGCAGCGGTAGACGCTCCTGTCGAGCCGGAGAAGCCAGCGCAGCCTGCCCATGAATACGGGCAGCAGGCATCTGATCTTTACCGCAACGGGTTTTTCCTGGTGCCGGACGTGCTGCGCGCCATTGGGACGGATGAGGAGTTTTTGGAGTGGGTGAGGCAGCAGCCGTGCTGCTTGTATGGCAAGAAATGGGAGCCCGATCACGCTGGCGACGTGGTGGCTGCGCATGTTCGCCGCATCGCCAACGGAGCTGGCACCAGTATCAAGCCGGAATACAGCGCCGTGCCATTGTGTGACCGGCACCACAAGCTGCAACACCAATCTGGCGAGTCGGCCATCGGTAGCAAGGAATTGCTTGATCGGCTGCGTAATCGTTACCTTCAGGTATGGGCGGCGCACAAGCTGGCGTCCGACTTCGGTAAGGATTCAATCGGAGACGTAGATCCGAGATACATCAGGGACTGGGCTGGGGCCGTCGACATAGAGAAGTGGCTGCCGACTGTGTACCGGAACGCCTGAATTGTGCTAAGGTGTAAATGATTCCTAACCGCTATCCCCAGAGGGACGTGGACCGTGGCAAAGCCTCAGAACAAAGACAAAACAAAGCAGTCGGCACCGGCACACGCATGGAAGCCCGGCCAATCCGGCAACCCCGGAGGCCGTCCCAAGATACCTCCCGAGATCGTCGAACTGGCACGCCTGCATACGAAAGAGGCGGTATTGACGTTCGTTGACGTCATGCAGAACGGCGACGATGAGAAGGCCCGCATTGACGCCGCTGACAAGCTGCTCAGTCGCGCCTGGGGCAAGCCCACCGAGAAAGTCGAACTGACTGGCGAGGACGGCGGGCCGATCACCACGCATGCCTACATTGCCGGCATCAACTTCAAATCCATCGTCGAGAAGGCGAAGAAGGTGAAGGGATGAACGCCGCCCTCCTCGAACACCAGCGCCTGTTTGCCAATCTGCACAGCATTCAGGCTGATGTTGATGACGGCTTTAATGTTGTCAAATCCGCCATTATGTCAGGCCACAAAATCCTGTTATGCGGCAACGGTGGATCGGCCGCTGATTGCCAACACTTCGCGGCTGAGCTTGTCGGGAAATGGAAAGAACTGCGCTGTGCATTGCCGGCTATTGCGCTGACCACGGACACCAGCACGATAACAGCGATCGCCAATGATCTCGGGTATGACCAAGTGTTCGCAAGACAAGTTCTTGCGCACGCCAAGCGCGGTGATGTGCTGATTGCCATCAGCACCAGCGGGCATTCAGCGAATGTGCGCGAGGCACTTAGGGTATGCCACGAACAGGGTATTGCATCCATCCTGCTCACTGGGGACAGCGACTGCAAGCACACCGGTAGCCGCGTGATCCGCGTCCCCAGCATCAGCACTCCACGCATTCAGGAAGTACACGCCTTTATTTTGCACACATGGGCGCAGAGGATCGATGAGTATTACCAGCCGTGGCCGGAGACCTGACCGCCGCCGTCAAGTGGCTGCACGATTCCGCCAGCCTCCACCAGGCGCTTGAGTTCTACCAGCAGCTCGCCAACGACCCGGCCTGTACCGACGCCGTCATTGCCGATCTCGGCCGGCGTGACCGCTATTTCCTGCTCACGCATATCCTGCACCGGGTCGATGCTATTCACCCGTGGCTGTATGCGCGTTGCCGGGAGGTAGAAGCGGCTCCGGATGACCATATCGACCTATGGTTCCGTGGGGGGTACAAATCTACGACCATCACCTTGGCCGGAACCATTCAAGAGGTCTTGAATGACCCGGATATCACGGTCGGCATATTCAGCCACACCCGCCCGATCGCCAAGGCGTTTCTGCGCCAGATCATGCGCGAGCTTGAGGGAAATGACCTGCTCAAGAGCCTGTACCCGGATGTTCTGTATGCCGAGCCGCGCCGCGAGTCTCCGCAGTGGTCAGAGGAAAACGGCATCATTGTCCGGCGTACCAGCAACCCGAAGGAAGGCACGGTCGAGGCCTGGGGTCTGGTGGACGGCCAGCCGACCAGCCGGCACTACAAGCTGCGCGTGTACGATGATGTCGTAACACGCGAATCTGTGACGACCGGAGACCAGATCGTCAAGACGACCGAGGCGTTCGATTTGAGCCAGAACCTATCCAGCAGGCCGCCGCGGCAATGGATCATTGGTACCAGGTATTGCACGGTTGCCGGCACCAAAATTCTAATGTCGGACTGGACCCACAAACCGATAGAAGAAGTGAAAGAAGGAGACGTAGTGATTGGGTGGGTGATGGGTAATGGAAAACGGTGGCTCAGAAAGTCGGTGGTGCTCAAGACTGGAATGCACAGAAATCAGTCCGTTAATCGGTACACATTTGATTCAGGCCGTAGTGTGGTTTGCACGCCAGATCATAAGTGGTGGAAAGGTGCTCGCGGGTCTGGACCGGAATACCAGCGTCTAGCTGTACCGGCATCGAGAAATAGACGCAAAGAAGGCATTTGCGCCTATGATCCGTGGCAAATATACGATGGACAAAAAGGTATAACGTCGGTCCGTGAATTGCTCGTTCCGCAGAATATGGATAATGGCCGTGATGCTGGTTGGCTGGCCGGGATATTCGATGGCGAAGGAACAACAAAGAAGAATGCCAACCACCCAAGCGGCATCCCTTGCATTATACAGACCATGCATAATCCGGAGATTATTCAGGAAATAAGAGACGTCCTTGCCAGACTTGGATTTGAATGGTCGGAGAATTGGTTGTCAGCGGAAGGACGGGAACGTATGGATCATGACCGCTGTGTGTTTTCGATTAATGGAGGGTGGCGGGAACGATATAGATTTCTGGCGCAGATTGCTCCAACCAAGATACGCGCATTGGCCCCTACGCTGTTTGGTCAACTACAGACGATGCAGAGAAGACTGATCAGCGTCGAAGGGCTTGGGAATAAGGATGTCTTTTGGTTGGAGACCGAAACAGGCAACTATATTGCCGATGGTTTTTGTTCCAAGAACAGCCTAGCCGATACCTATCGGACGATCATCGAAAGAGGCGGCATTACGCCACGCCTTTATCCAGTAACGGAGGACGGCACGCCGGACGGTAAACCGGTGTTCTTGACTCAGGCCGAGGTTGACAAGAAGAAACGGGAAATGGGCAGCTATACCTTCGCCTGCCAGCTCCTCCTTAATCCGATCGCCGGCAGCGAACAAGACCTAAAAACAGAGTGGATCCGCACCTACGAAATCCGCCCTATGACCCTGAACGTCTACATCCTGGGCGACCCGGCGGACAGCAAGGAAAAGACCAGTAGCAATACGGCTTTTGCCGTGGTCGGCGTGGATGCCGCCATGAACAAGTACCTGCTTGACGGCGCCTGCCACAAAATGAACCTGCGCGAGCGCTGGCAGATGCTCAAGGGCCTGCACCGCAAATGGAGCCAGACGCCGGGCATTCAGCTGGTGAAGGTCGGCTATGAGAAATACGGCATGCAGGCCGACCTGCAGCACTTCGAACAGCAGATGGAGCTTGAGAAGTACGCATTCCCGATCCAGGAGGTCAACTGGACGCGGGACGGCATCAACGTCAAGGACGACCGCATCCGCCGGCTGGTGCCGGACCTCGAAAGCTGGCGGTTCTTCTGGCCGTACCAGGGCGACGAGACCAGCGTACAGCGCAAGGCGCGCGCTGCAGGCCAGGAGTTTCTGGTATCCCAACCGATCAAGCGCAAGAACCACGAGGGCCGGATATACAACCTGGTCGAGTGGGTCGTCGCAAACGAGTACACGCTATTCCCCGCCACCACCCAGAAGGATTTTCTCGACGCATTATCTCGCCTCTACGATATGGACCCCAAGCCACCGATCATCTATGATGAACGTGAGTTAGTACCCACTGTCGAGGGATAGCGCCATGGCCAACGAAGCGCCCGTCGTCCGCGAATACAACTGGAAAGACATGGTTCGCCGACAAGACCCCGATCTGGACAAGCCGGCAGACGCCTACGAGTTCAGCAATGGCCGCAAGTTCAAGGATCCCGAACAGAACGGCGGGCCGTATAAGCAGCCGTGAGCGCACTCTCCCGCCTCAGTACGCCGGCCTCAGGCGCAGCCCCGCGCAGCGCCGAGGATCACCCCGACTACGACAAGCTGCCGCCGGTCATACAGCTATCCGTGACCCGCAAGGAGTTCGCCTGGATGACGGATGCGCAGCGCGCCAATCTCACAACCGAATGCACTGAGCCCGAAGTGGAGGGATAGCCATGCCACGTGACGTTGACAAGTTAATTCCACCCGGCGACAACATTGCCGACCGCCTGCGCCGTCGCCGCGAGAAGCTGGACGAAGGCGATCCGGAGGCCGCCGCCGAGGAAATGCGCAAGCCGCGGAAAGACGACAACATGGCTTACCTGAACGGCCTCGACAAAAACCGTGACGGCTACACCAAAGACTGACGCCACATGACCCAATCCGTAGCCATCCACGGCGCCGACGGCCACGACATGCCGGCCGACGACGTCATTCTGGCCAAGCAATCCGCCGATCTGCTCTACCGGAAATATCCCGGTTATCTGTGGGCCGTCCACGTCAACAGCAAGGGCGGCATGCTCAACATCTTCTGCCCCATCATTTCCACCCGCTACGGCTACACCATCCGCCTGAGCGAGGTCTATCCGGACACACAGCTCAAGTGCGTCATGCGAGCCGGCGGCGAGATCCTCGAGCGCGCCGCCATGCGCCGCGGCAAGTGGCGCGACGGAGAACTCGCCAAGCGGGTCGAAGGCATCAAGAACTACAACCCGATTTTGAGGTAATCCCGTGGCAGACGAAGAACAGCAGGCAGACGACTGGACCCGCCGTGCGCAGGCGGCTATGAGTCAGTCGACCACGTACCTCGATACGAACTACCGGACGCAGCTCGAAAAGAACATCGCCAATTTCCAGAGCCGGCACCCGCCGGGCAGCAAGTACAACACAGATTCCTACCGCCTGCGGTCGCGGTTCTTCCGGCCCAAGACGCGGTCGGCCGTGCGCAAGACCGAGGCGGCAGCGGCGATCGCGTTTTTCAGCAACGAGGATGTGGTCAGCATCACCGCCGAGAACGGCCGTGATGAGCAGCAACAAGCCTCCGCCGAGATCAACAAGGCGCTCCTGCAGTACCGCCTGACCAAGACAATCCCGTGGTTCACGTTCATCGTGGGCGGCGTACAGGACGCCCAGGTGCAGGGCGTTGTGTGTTCATATCAGTATTGGGAATACCGCGAGAAACGCACGCGCCGCCAGCAGCCCATCGTTGATCCCATAACCGGCCAGTCGGTGCTCGGCGAGGACGGCAAGCCGTCCATGCAGACCATCGAGGACGTCGAGGTCATCAAGGACAAGCCCTGCTGTGAGCTGCTGCCGCTCGAGAACGTGCGCTTTCACCCGGGCGCCAACTGGCAGAACCCCGTCGAGTCATCGCCCTACGTGGTGCGGCTGTTCCCGATGTTCGTCCAGGACGTGCTCGCCCAGATGCGCGCCGTCGACACCAAGACCGGACAGCCGAAGTGGAAGGCCTACAACGAGGCCGAGATTCTGGCGGCGCAGACCAACAGCTTTGACTCGACACGCCAGGCGCGCACGCCCAAGCAGCAGGATCCGCAGGGCAATACCGTCAGCAGCGCATTCTCGGACTACACGATCGTCTGGATTCAAGAGCATATCCACCGCATCGACGACCGCGACACCATCTGGTACATGCTCGGCGACAGCCGGAGATTGACCGATCCAAAGCCGCTCAAAGAGGTCTATCTGCACAACCGGCGTCCGGTGGTCATCGGCACTATGGTCATCGAGACGCACAAGACCATCCCGTCCGGACCGGTCGAGCTCGGCGAGCAGCTGCAGGCCGAGGCCAACGAGATCGCCAATCAGCGGTCGGACAACGTCAAGTTCGTGCTGAACAAGCGCTACATCGCCAACCGCAACGGCCGCGTCGACGTCAAGTCGCTGGTGCGCAACGTGCCGGGCAGCGTGACGCTGGCCGACGACCCGGAGAAGGACGTCAAGGAGCTGAATTTCCCCGACGTCACGTCGTCCGCCTATGCCGAGCAGGACCGCATCAACGTCGACTTCGACGACCTGGTGGGCAACTTCTCGCAGTCGTCGGTTCAGACCAATCGCAACCTGAATGAGACCGTGGGCGGCATGCAGATGCTGTCCACGGGTGCCAGCCAGATGACCGAGTACGGCCTGCGCGTGCTGGTCGAGACTTGGATTGAGCCGGTGCTGCGCCAGCTGCTCGCCATGGAGCAATACTACGAGACCGACACGGTCATCCTGGCGCTGGCCGCCGAGAAGGCGCAGCTCTACCAGAAATACGGCATGGACACCCTGACCGACCAGCTGTTACAGCAGGATCTGACGGTCAAGGTGAACGTCGGCATGGGCGCCACCAACCCGCAGTTCAAGCTGCAGCGCTTCCTGCTTGGCATTGAGACCTACGGCAAGATTGCCTCCCAAGGTCTGCCGGGCGCCAACATGAGCGAGATCGGCAAGGAACTGTTCGGTCTGCTCGGTTACAGCGACGGCGAGCGGTTCGGCTTCGGTGAACAAGAGGACGGACAAGACCCGAGACTTGCCGAGGCCATGAAGGTCATCCAACAGATGCAGCAGGCCATCGAAGGCAAGCAGGTCGAGGCCGCCGCCAAGACCCAGGGCGACATGCAGATTGAGCAGGTACGCCAGCAGGGCGAGAATGAGCGCACGCTCATCAAGGCGAAGTCTGACCAGGAAACCGCCGTCCTGGTGGAGCAGGAGAAGCGCAAGACCGAAACGATCAAGATGGCGCACGAATCGGCCACCGCCAAGCGTCAGTCGGTTATCGAGGCTATTTCACGCACTCGCGAGGCTGCGGCCGATTCTGAGCGCGGCAAGCTCGAAGCTCGCGCCGAGACTGCCGAGCGCCTGCTCAAGGAAACGAAGGAAAATGGCGAGCCAGCGAAGTCAAAGCAACAACCGTTGACCGTAGTAGATTCTGCCGTAGCGGAACCGATGGCCGCCCTTGGCAAGTCACTGGATAAGATGGCAGACACCCAGGCAAAGCTGGCCGAATCACTGGCGAAGCCTGAGAAAGAAAAGAAGAATGGCCCGAAGAGAATCAGCATAACCCTGCCGAGCGGTAAGACCGCAACCGGCATTATCACAGGAGATTGAAAACATGAGCGCAACAGACGTATTCGAAAACGGGCTTCTCTCCCTGATATTTGAGAATGCCAACTATGCCAACGTGGGGGACGCCACAGGACTTCGCGGCAGCACCGTCGCTGGTGTCTTTTACATCTCCTTACATACCGCTGACCCCGGTGAAGCGGGGAACCAGACTACCAGTGAATCTGCATACACAAACTATGCTCGCGTGTCGGTAGCTCGATCTACCGCTGGCTGGTCAGTTGCCGCTGGGGTGGCTGATAATGATGCAGCCATTACGTTTCCTGCTTGTGGTGTGACTGGCTCAACTATTACCAATTACGGAGTTGGATCAGATACTTCTGGGGTAGGCAATCTATTTATTCGAGGAACCGCCAGTCTAGTTGTCAACTCAGGCATCACTCCGTCCTTCGCCATTGGTGCCTTGGACGTGTCCTTAGCATGAGCTTGTTAAACAAACAACAGGTCAGCGTTTCAACGGAAGGACAAGTTGTAGTCCTCAAGATCGGTAATACTGAAATCAAGATGGAATACGAAACGGCTATTCAATTATCCACTTGGTTGCGTATAAAGGGAAAAGAGGCCAAACGATTTGCCGGAGATGACTCAAGAAAGTGGTCAGTCATTGGTAATCTGGAATCAGTACAGAATGGCGGGAGGCCGTGGTAGATGCTTCTACTCGCTCCAAGGTGCGGGTTTATGTGTGAACTCCTGATCTTCGTCTGATATGAAACACAGATACTACATCTGCCCAATCGTAGGCACCGGTACCGACACCGATCTGATCAGGGCCAAAATTATCGACCATCGCCCAAAGAACACGTCTGCCGCAATAGGCGGCAAAACATGGGCTTTGGTGCGTGTCGATACAGATGATTACACGGCCATAGATGCAGACGCGGACTGTATTGATGTTCTCGAAAAAATAACTGATATTGCTGGAATAACAAAATCAGAGATAGTGACTTGGCTGAAGGCGAGAACGGTTGCCGATGTCCCCGCTGCAATGAGAAATAGAATCAACAATCGACTTACCGCGATAGGCGTGAGCACAACTGGAATAACACTTTCTACACCACTTTGGGAAGTGTTGGTAAGAGTATTCAGAGCGATAGAGCCAATCAATCGCCTGGAAGATATGTAATGGCGACTGCAAACGATACATTCACAGAAGCCTCTAATGTCAATTTAACGGCACACACTGCTGATACAGGGCAATCGTGGACGTTCGGGTTTAATTCTTACGGGAACGTCGCTGTCGTTGCCGCTACCGATAATATCAACGCGACAGACGGATATGGTTCACTTCACTATAGTTCTATTGTTCCATCTACCGCAGAATATGACGTAACGCTGGATTGTTTTGTAGCGGGCAGTGGTGATCGCTCTTGCGGCCCTGCCGGAAGAATCGCTACCGGAGCAGATGATGGGTATCACGTCTATTGGCGCGGCACTGACGGAGAGTGGAAGTTGGTGAGGGTGGCCGCCGGCGCCCAAACTGTCCTAGCCACACATTGGACAACAGACGTACCAACAACAACCAGAACAGTAAAGTTAGAAATTCGTGATGCCACCAAGAAAGTCTATTTCGGCGGCACTGAGCGAATGTCGTCAACCGACAATACTGTAACTGCAACTGGTAGGCCTGGACTGCTCGGCGGCGGCCAAACCACATCGACCGGAGATAATTGGACGTTTGCGGATGCCGCAGGCGGGGCCATGAATGGCGTCGCTTCGCTGACATTTGATGCTGTTGGCGCACTGACTGGTTCCGGTGCGCTTGCAGGAAGCCTGTCAATGGCTTTTTCCGCGGTCGGTGCATTATCAGATTCTGCAGCGGTACAGCAGGCACCGTCCGAATCACTTGGCACCAATCAGCGTCATTGGTATCGCGGACGTTATCTGACCGATGCCGAACATCGTCAGGAAATCAGGCATAAGCGCCGGCCTCCGGTTGTTCCCAGGGAGGATGAATACGTCGAAGCGGTCAAGCCATATGTCCCAATCGGTCCGAGCAACGAACAGATAGAGCAGGAAATTTCCGATCTGTTTGGCAAGATTGATGGCCAGATCAAGCAGCAGCAGTTGGAACAGTCACGTATCGAAGCACAGCAGCGGGCCGATCTTGAGGACGAAGAGGCCCTGTTTGCCATCATGTTTGCAGTGCTACTGGATGAGGCCGCATGACCAGCGAATTTGAGAGCCAGATCAAGGATCTCGTCGACCGTGAGGTCGTCGGCCGTGCCGTCGAGCGGTTCCTGACAACCGTCCCCGGGCTGGTGCTCGTCAGGCGCGCGCAGGACGAGATTGACCACGCCATCCAGGAGCTCAAGACCATCCCGGCAACCGACGCCGGTCGCATCCTGACGCTACAAGAGCGCATTCGCTTCAATGAGGGCCTGCACGCCTGGCTGGCAGACGCCATCATCGAGGCAGAAAATGCTACGGCAACACTTGCAGCAATTGAAAGTCAGGACTAACATACCTTAAAACGGAGTGTACATATGGCCAAGAAACAAACAGCAGCCGCACCCGAATCCAGCGCGCCCTCTGTCCCTGAGAACGCCGGCAAGGTCACTCCGAAGGAAATCCTGCCGGACGGTCCGGTAGAAATCAAACTCCCGCCCAAGCTCGAGGCGCGCAACGCCTTCATGGAGCAGCTGGCCGGCGTGGTCAACGAAGTGCACAAGAGCGAATCCGGCGAGGAACTGCTGCCGGACGACACGGATACCTCAACCGCCGCCGCAGCAGCTGGGGGAGAGCCCCAGGCGCCGGCGCCCGGCCACGAGCCGGCGCCGGCGCAGTCCCGCAAGGTCAAGATCAAGGTCAACGGCCAGGAGCAGGAGGTCGATGAGGCCGCCATCCTGGACGCCGGTGTGCGTACCCTGCAGAAGCAGTCCGCCGCCGATCAGAACCTACAGACGGCCGCCGAGAAGCTCCGGCAGGCCGAGGAAATACTCAATGCGGCCCAGCGCAGAACGCCAGCCGCAGACACCGATTCCGACAATGTCGAGCCATCCGCTACCGCGGACGCCGACGTCGATGCCCTGGCCCGAGCCATCCAGTTCGGGACCGAGGCGGAAGTCAAGCAAGCCGTCAAGACACTGCTCACTGCATCGCGAGGCCAGGGGACGCATCAAGCTATCCCGTCGACCGAGGCAATCGTGCAGCAGGTCAACGCCACGCTTGAATTCAACAGCGCGATCAAGCAATTCCAGACTGATTTCTCCGACGTTTGGGCGGACGATAATCTGCGTACCCTCGCATTCCAACAGGATGCGAAGCTACAGCAGGAGATCGCCGCCGGTACCCGAGAGGCCATGACCTACACCGAGCGGTTTGCGGAAGCGGGAAAGGCCGTACAGGAGTGGGTAAAGAAGTTCGGGGCAGCACCTGGCAGCGCGCGCGTTAACATCGATCCCGACAAACAGGCCGCTAAGGCCAATGCCGGAAGTCTACCAACTGCAGGCGGCCGGCCATCCGGTTCGCCTACCGCGCCGCTAGCTCCTCCGAATCCCACGTCTATCGTGGCTCAGATGAGGCAGGCACGCGGCCAACTCTGAGGATTAAACAATGTCCGGTCAAGTTTGGGTAACAAACTCGCTCGGTGGCTACATGTGGAGCGCCAATCTGTCGGCGAAACTCCGCATGGCGGTGCAGCCGATGGTGAAATTCCGTCAGTTCTGCGACGTCAAAGACGCCACCCAGCAGGGTCTCAAGAAGGGCGACACGTTCCACTGGAACGTCTACAATGACGTCGCCACCGCGGGCGGCACGCTGGTAGAAACCAGCACCATGCCGGAAACCAACTTCACGATCACCCAGGGCACGCTGACCGTTACCGAGTACGGCAACAGCGTCCCCTACAGCGGCAAGCTGGACAACCTGTCCGAGCATCCGGTGACGGAGATCGTCAACAAGGTGTTGAAGAACGACGCCAAGAAGGCGTTCGACACGGCGGCGCATACGCAGTTCAACGCCACGCCGCTGCGTGTAGCACCGACTGGTGGCACCAGCTCGACGGCCATCACGCTGATGACCACCGGGACGTGCACAATCACCAACACGCTCGCGCTCAACACCAACCACGTGAAGGCGATCGTCGACACCATGAAGGAGCGGAATATCCCTCCGTACATCGGTGACGACTTCTACTGCCTCGCCTGGCCGACCACGTACCGCACTTTCAAGAACACCCTGGAAACCCTGCATCAGTACACCGAGTCGGGATTCAAGATGATCATGAACGGCGAGATCGGCCGGTACGAGAACGTGCGCTACGTCGAACAGACCAACATCGCCAAGGGTATCGTCGGCGGCGCGGCCTGGTCGCAGGGCGTGAGCGATTGGGCGTACTTCTTCGGCGAGGACACGGTGGCGGAAGCCATTACCGTGCCGGAGGAAATGCGCGGCAAGATCCCGACGGACTACGGTCGCAGCAAGGGCGTCGCCTGGTTTTATTTGGGCGGCTTCGGCATTGTCCATACGGCGGCTGAACAGGCGCGCATCATTAAGTGGGACAGCGCGATCTAATCCAAATCGTCAAATCATTCTGAGCCTATAGCGCCTTCCCGCTGGCTCACTATCACCCGGATCAGGAGGCGGTCCGGGCGAGGATACGAAAATGGCTACAAAGAGCATGAGTTACGACCACCCGGCCTACCTTGTCCCGGTTACAATCTCGGACGTTGTAGGCCCAGGTGCCGCCACTACCTACGCACGATTCTGTGCGTATACGGCGATGGTCTTGAAGTCTGTGCAGGTTCAGGTGGCAACCCTCGGGACCGCCTCTGCCGCCTGCACGATCTACAAGGTCAGCTCCGGCACCACGACCACGTCCCTTGGCGCTTTTGCCATGAGCACGTCGGCGGTCGGTGTGACCACCAATATCCTGATCGGTGCAAGCGGAACCATGGTGCAGGGCGATTCGCTGTACATCCTGACCGGCGCGGACGCTACCGCCCGCCAGGTGGCGGCGTATGAGCTCAACCTGGTGCCGGGCGCGACTGTCACGGCCTAAGCGGTTCCACGATGAAACCTGCGCCCGGGGCCTTGACTGGTTCCGGGCGTTTTTCAAGGAGGCACTATGCGAAAAGCCGTTATTTATCCAGCGCAGGAATACACGCCGCCGGCGCGGTCAGACTCTATCGACATGAACGCCAAGGGTGTGCCCGCGAGTCCCGGCGAGGCAGACCTCAAGCGCGGCTACGTCAAGCTGCCGTGCGGTGACGTCCAGGCGAAAACCGGCTGGAATGACCAGATGAACGCGCACGAGGACGCCGAGGCGGTTGACGGCTTCGTGCCGCGCGCCAACACCGACGAACGTTTGTGAGCTTGTCCGTGATCCATCCGGTGGCGCTCGCGGAGATGACCGCGCTGGCCTTGTCCTGTCCGCCTGGCGCACAGGTAGAGGTCGGCGTTTACCGCGGTGGTTCGGCTATCGAGTTGATGGCCGTGGCGCGCGAGCAGGACCGCGCTCTGTATCTCTACGATACCTTCACAGGCCTGCCTTGCTACGACCCGGACATGGGCGACGCCATGCGCCCTGGTGATTTTGCCGACACTTCGGTCGACGACGTCAGGGAATTGCTGCCGGACGCGATCATCATGCAGGGCCTTTTCCCGGACACCCTTTCCGGCGATCCCGAACAGGTCGCCTTTGCGCACATCGATGCCGACCAGTACCGTTCGATCCGGGACGCCATTGCCGCCATCTGGCCGCGCGTGGTGCCTGGCGGTATGATGTTGTTCGACGACTACAACTGCCTGGATGGAGCGACGCGCGCCGTGCATGAGGCATTCGGTCCCGATCTACCCAGGACAGCCAGCGGGAAAGCCTACGCGATAAAGGGGCGGTATGACTTGGCGAGCTGAAGACCCGATGGGCAACGAGGCCGCAAAGGTAAAGTACGACGTTGTCCCCTATACCCGCGGCCAAGGCCTCGACCTAGGCTGTGGTCCGTTCAAGGCCTTCCCGCACTTTATCGGCGTCGACAATGGCCACCATGCCAGGATGTTCGGCTGGCCTGGCCGGCCGGATGTGCATGTCGATACCGCCGAGAATTTGAAGCCGTTTGCCAGCGGGTCCATGGACTTCTGTTTTTCCTCGCATTTGCTGGAACACATTCAGGATTACAAAGGCGCGTTGATCGAGTGGTCGCGTGTCGTTCGGGATGGTGGATACCTTATTTTGTATTTGCCATCGGACGAACTATACCCGAAAGTTGGAGAACCTGGAGCCAATCCAGATCATCGCTGGAACGTGAACTACGATAAGGTAGTGGAAGCAATGATGGGCGTGGACAGGAGCTGGGATCTGGTTGAATACCAGAAGCGCGACACCGACAACGGTCCCGGGCAGCCTGGGAATGAGTATTCACTGCTCTTTGTGTTCAAATTTACATGAACGTCACCGTATACGCACTCAAGTCGACCAGAGACGGCGAGATACGCTACGTCGGTCAGACCGTTCAGAAAACAAAAACAAGACTCGCGCAACATAAGTGCGACGCTGTAAAGCGTCATATAACACCGGTCCATAAATGGATCGTCAGAGAAATTGACGATGGGTTCGTTATCGATATTTTTACCTTGGAATCTGGGGCACAACTTCACACATCAGAAATTTCTTGGATTGCCAAGTTTCGCTCGCAAGGTGCCCGCCTCCTGAACCTAACGGATGGCGGTGAAGGAACAATTGGATGGCACGGAAATAAAGGAAACAAGAGGCCTGATCTTGCCGAGCGTAATTGCGAAGGCAAAGGGAAACCTGGTCGCGCATCAACACCAGAAATTAATGCCAAAATCTCAGCTGCCCTCAAAGGGCGCAAGGCTCCATGGGCTTCTGAGAGAAACAGGAGCATGAAGGGTAAACCTGGGCACAAACATACGCCAGAAAGTCGCGCAAAAATTGCGGCGGCGAACACAAACAAGATTGTGAGCAGAGAGACGCGAGAAAAGATGTCTGCTATCGCCTTCGCAAGACCAATGACGGAATCAAGGCTTGCCCAATTGAGGCGCGCAAGGGAAGTCAGACATGCCCAATAAATTCACCCGCCAATACAGCTGGAAGAATCCGAAGCCTTCGCGCACCGCCTGCGTAGTCAGATACGGAGGAATCGGAGATATCATAATGGCCGCTACCATCGCCCCCGGCCTCAAGGCGCAGGGCTACCACGTCACGATGATGACCACGCCGAACGGCGAGGGCATCCTGGCCAACAATCCGCACATCGACGCCTTTATCGTTCAGGACACTGACCAGGTTCCGAATGGCGAGCTCGGCGCCTACTTGGAAGTGTGGTCCAAGAAGTTCGACCACTTCATCAACCTGTGCGAGTCCATCGAAGGCGGCCTGCTGGGCCTGCCGGAGCGCGGCATCATTCACCGCTGGCCGCTCAAGGCCCGCCAGAAAATCCTCGGCAGCGTGAGTTACTACGAGCGCACGGCCGATATCGCTGGCGTGCCGCACAAGTTCGCGCCGGCATTCTTTCCGACCAAGGATGAGGCCGAATGGGCCGGCAAGCAGCGCCAAGCCATGCCCGGCGGGCAGGTCGTCATGCTGTCCCTGGCCGGTTCCAGTATCCACAAGGCCTATCCCTACTCTGACGTCGTGGTCGGCACGCTGCTCGACGATGACCCGGACGTGACCGTGGTGCTGGTCGGAGACGAGGGCTGCAAGCTGCTTGAGGAGGCTGTGCTCGCCGGCATCCTGCAACGGCGTGGCGCCAGCGAGCAGCTGGTCAACGACGCCTTGGCGGCCGACGGTATCGCCGGCCTTGAGAACCTGATCCTGCACCACTACAAGCGCCAGCGGGTAATCTGCCAGTCCGGCAAGTGGTCGGTGCGGCAGTCGCTGGCCTTTTTGGCCGAATGCGCGGCCGTGGTCGGGCCCGAGACAGGCGTGCTCAATGCCGCGGCCTTCATGCCGATCGGCAAGGTCGTGATGCTTTCGCACAGCTCTCCCGAGAACCTGTGCAAGCACTGGAAGAACACCACGGCGCTCATGGCTGGGGTTGCCTGCCAGAGTTGCCACCAGATGCACTACGATCGCACCTATTGCCCAGAACACAAAGAAACAAGCGCGTCTATGTGTATGGGAATGCTTGATCCTTCGGATGTCATTAAGGCGATCCAGTCCAGATTGCCTAAAATTCTGGTATCTGCGAATGGGTAGACCAATCATCAATCTGACTGGCAAGCGCTTCGGCCGATGGACCGTTATAAAACGAGATTTGTCTGCAAAATCTGGCGCAAATGCTCATCCTAAATGGTTGTGTACGTGTGAATGTAGTGCACGCAGATCAGTCTACGGTACGCTCCTTGTTGCTGGCACATCAAAATCATGCGGATGCTTGCAATCTGAGCAGGTAACGCAGCGCAGTACACGCCACGGTCTTTACTACGAGCGCAGCTATCAGCGACATGTGAGCGCCGAAAAACGGGCAAGAAAGATAACAGCCACGCCGAAGTGGGCCAACACGGCGGCAATCCGCACGATCTATAAAAACTGTCCAGACGGGCATCACGTTGACCACATTGTCCCGCTGACATCGAATGTAGTTTGTGGACTACATTGGGAGGGGAATCTACAATTCTTGACGATCAAGGAAAACTTGATAAAGAAGAACAAGCTTATTGGTGACATCCATGCCGAGTAACAGCTACAACGCCGTTGCCGCCATCAGCCGTGACACGCTGATCGAGGACGCCTACCGCGAGATCGGCGTATTGGGCGACGGCAAGGTGCTGACCGGCAATCAGATCGAGCGCGCCACCCGCAAGCTCAACATGCTGATGGCGACCCTGGCCCGCAGTGACATGCGCGGCGAGTTCACCACGATTCGCAAGCGCGTGACGCTGTTCCTGCAGAAGGGCCAAGCGCATTACCAGATCGGCGGCAGCGACCACTGCACCCAGACGTACTACGAGACCACGGCCGGAGCGACGATTGCGGCCGCCGCCACCAGCATCCAGGTCGTGAGTTCAGCCAGCATGACAATCGGCGACTACGTTGGCGTGCTGCTGACCAGCGGTTCATGGGAATGGCACACAATACTGACGATTCCCGATAGTACCCACTACACTATTGCCAGTCCCGGCATGGTCGGCACAGCCGCCAGCGGCGCCACCGTCGTCAACTACACGACGGCACTCACTGCCCCGCTTGAGATCCTGACGGCGGTACTGCGCGACACCGACGACAACGACACACCGATCAGCCTCGACATGACGCTCGCCGATTACGAACTGATCGGCGACAAGGCGGCACTCGGCGACCCATTCGAGGCCTACGTCGAATATGCTCGCACCACGACCGACCTGTGGTCTGACCGCGCCGCCAACGACGCCAGCCGTGTGGTACGCCTGACGGTGCGCATGCCGTTCTCGGACATGGATGCCTCGACCGACACATTCGATTGCAGCCAGGCCGGCCTGCGGGCACTGCTGTACGCGCTGGCCGTGGATCTGGCGCCGTCCAACAGCAAGCCGATCACGCCGGCTCTGGCCCAGAATTACGCGACCGCCATGGCGCCGTTTCTCGACGAGAACAGCAGAACCACTGACGTCTACTTCCAACCGGGGGCCGAATGACCGCACAACTCCTGCCCGCCCCTAAGTGGCGGCTGACCAAGAACGACGGCACGCCAGCCGCCAACTATGTCGTCTACACCTACACGACCGGCGGCGCCGTCACGGCCAAGCCGACTTATACGACGGCCGATCAATCTGTCTCGAATGGCGCCAGCGTTACGCTGAATTCCCGCGGCGAGGCGGATATCTGGTGGGACGGCCTGTACTACATCGCCGTCTACAAGTCGGCGGCCGACGGCGGCGGCCTGCTGTTTGCCATGGACAACTACGGCGAGACCGGCAGCGGGAATCTGGTATTTCCAAACCGCATCGGCAACGGCTCGTTCGAGGACGGCGTAGACGCCGCCGGCCACCCGAACGGCTGGGACGTCACGACCTACACGGGCTCGACGTTCGCGGTGGACGACACCGACTCTGCACACGGCGGAAGCTCGGCAAAAGGCGTGTCGATTGGCAATGGCGGCGCGCAGCTGATTACCGAGGACTTTACGCCGTGCGATGAGTCAAATCAAATTGAATGGAGATTTCTGATTAAGTCTACGGTTGCGGACGTGCGCAATCTTGTAGAAATCGTTTGGTACGACGCCGATCAGGCGTTGTTGAGTGCAACATCGATCTACGACAACTCGACTACCAATCCGACCAGCTGGACGGCCTATCAGGGGATCGCGACG
>ERZ1292625.1947-Hain-H41-01um-R1-1947-length-21169-cov-6_pt1 | contig 21169 bp, 24 predicted proteins | sample MGYA00564400_ERZ1292625 | MGnify/ENA primary metagenome ERZ1292625 (study PRJEB36523, sample SAMEA6512639) | groundwater metagenome | collected 2019-01-08 | study: AquaDiva: Metagenomics assemblies of 32 groundwater samples
AAAGTCAGACGGTACCTCATTGATCAGGGATTTGCGCCCATGAATATCGATGTCAAAGTGTTCCCGATCGGCGAACACATTGCCGACAATGCGACAGCCGAAGGACGGGCAAAGAATCGACGTGTAGAAATTGAATTTATGGATATTGAACCGGCGAGTGTATGGCCCCAATGGAAGAGTTAAAGGAGGATTGCCGATGAATGAATTGCTTGAGCGTGAGGGGATAGAGAAAGACAGCACGAAGGAGACGGTTCTCCCTCGGGAGGGTCAACGAGGAACTCTCAAGCCTGAACCGTTATTGAATCAAAGCGCGGAAGCCGCCGAATCATTACGGCGGCGCTTCCTTGAAGCCGACAACAAGTTTTACTTTCGTGGTGGCTCCGGTGCACCAGACCAAGTGGCGTTTTCCGATCACGGGAAACGCCTGACCACCGACCATGATGATCCTACCGTAATTCACGGCATGGTACTCCGGGCTCAGGAAAAAGGGTGGACGTCTCTCCGCGTGAAAGGATCGGATGAATTCAAAGCAGAGGCATGGATTCAAGCCACGATTGCGGGCATCGAGGTCGAAGGGTACAAACCGCGTGAGATCGACCGAGCGCGACTAGAGGAGCGCAAGGGAGAGACCCCAACGCGACAACCGGAGAACCGCTTTGAACAGGTCGGGCCTCGCGACCGTTCAACCAATCGGAGTGAAAAAGAGCCTGACTCGTTGACGGCTGCTCAGAATGTGGCGGTGGCCACACTTCACACGATCTTGCGCGAGCGCGGCGACTCGCCCGCCATGATCGCGGCGGCGATGGAGGAAGCCAAAGCGCGACTCCACGGCGAGCGTCTGGTTGTCGGCAAAGTCGTAGAACATGGGATTGATCATTACGATCATGACCCAAAGTCCGAGAAAAGTTATTTCGTGAGAGTGGCGACGGCAAAGGGAGAGAAAGAAATCTGGGGGGTGGATCTCGCCAGAGCGATTGAACGGAGCGATGCGAAACCAGGTGACGCAGTGGCGCTCATCCAGCGAGCGCATGAGCGCGTGACCGTCCAAGTCCCGATCAGGGATGAGGCCGGAGAACACGTAGGCACGTCGTTTCAACCCGCAAAGCGCAATATGTGGGAGGTCGTCAACTTACACACACTCGGAATCGGCGAGCGCGAAAAGGTCGCCGCTGCCGCGCGAGTGGCGACCCATGAGCCCGTCGTGCAGGTATTCGATCGCGGAGCGGCTCGTACTGATCTCGCCCCAGAGGCGGCGCGAACCCGTGAACAGGAGCGCACGAGAGACGGACGGTAATCGATGATGCAGTCCTTGACGTTGCCTCGTGTGGAGTTGTCAGACGGCGCGGTGGAAGCCATGAAGTGGCTCGGGCTGGTCCTGATGACTGCGGATCATGCCCAGAAGTACGGCATGATTCCCGCCGTGTCTGGGATCTATGAGGCGGGACGATTGGCCTTGCCGCTCTTTGGAATCGTGCTGGCCTACAACCTGGCTCGCGTCCGGAGCCAGAATCTGGCGGTGTACGTCCGGGTCCTGACTCGTCTGCTCTTCTGCTGTGCGATCGCCTCGGTCCCGTTTATCGCATTAGGGGGGCTTGGGTTTGGGTGGTGGCCGCTCAACTGCATGGGAACGCTCGCCGTCGCGGTGAGCATCATGTATCTGATCGAGTCACGGCGACCGTTCTGGAAGACCAAAGCGGCGGTCGTGTTTCTCTTGGGTGGGGCCTTCGTTGAATTTTGGTGGCCGGGTGTCACGCTCTGCGTGGGTGCTTGGTTGTACTGGAAACAACCGACATGGGGAGCACTGCTACTGTGGCTGGCCGGGACAGCCAGTCTCACGCTGATCAACGGCAATTGGTGGGCCTGCGCGTCGTTTGCTGTCCTCGCTGGGATGGCCTCTTTCGTCAAGATCGAGATTCCGAGAGCATCACGGTTCTTCTATATCTATTACCCGGCACATCTTACCGTCCTCCTGTTGTTGGGGTTCAGGATTCAAAGCCATTCATGAAACAGTATCGTATCGGTCGAGATTCAGACACGGAGTTAATCCAGGTGGAGGTTGAGGAGCGAGGTACAGGCTATCGGCTTCAGCATATCCCGTTTCATAGTAAAACGGGATTCGAGCTGGATTCCTCTAGGCCAGGTTCGGCGGATCTTGCCATTGCCATTGTGGCCGATTGGCTTCAGGAGCATCCGACTACGGAGTCGCTGAAAACCCAGTTCTGGGAATGCCTCGCGTTATCAGGGGATTTTCACGCTCGATTTCTCGCGCCGGTAGACGGGGAGACCTGTCTGATTCTCGGCAACGAGATCCAAGTATTTATGGCGGGGCGATCGCGATACATCATTGAGCGCGAGCCATCGATAGACCTCATTACGTGTGACGGCTGCTGAGGAAGTCAGACCCCATGAGATTCAAGGTAACAATGCAACGTGTGTGTAGACAATCGGGAGGGGCTGCCGCTGGCCCAGGTCCTCGAAGAGGGGATGAGGAGAAGAAGGGATCATCAGTGGTGGGCGAGAACGGCACGATACATTGCGTCCAGGATTCCCAAAGAGAAAGCAATCGTGACGAGCAAAAAGACTACCCCAATGACAAATACTGGGAGCTTGATAAAAAAGAATTCCAGCATCGCAGCCAAGAAGGAATAGAGCAATCGAAGGCCTGTCACAGCGCCGATTCCGGCACCAACGATCATACGGGACAGTTCAGTGACCACGAAGACTGCCACTCGGCTGGTTTGCACCAAGCCCCGCCCTGTTCTGGTCAAAGCATTGGTGATGTACGGCCGTAGACGATTCACGATCGAGGGCCGTGGGGCCGCGATGTATGGGACGACATCATGAGCGTCAATGACGTGAATGGTAAACGGGTTGGCTGGCGTCTTCATAAAACCTCCGAAAACATGTGGTGTTGGCTCTCTCGCTACACGTGGAGAGCTAACACTACGATGATGAGAAGGTACGCACCGATGTCCGACGTGTCGAGCGCAGACCGTGTCGAGCACGTGCCGGGCTGTGCGGGCACAGCGGAGGCCACGGCGTGCTGCTCGAACGTGAGGCTATGGCGCAGAGATGCCAGCCAACCGGGATACGAGTGTCGTCGCATCAGCATCATGAATCGAGCATCGCTCCGTACAACTGACCTCAAGAATCAGTGTACTTAGTATAACAAATAGTCGGCGATTTCGGCTAGACAGAATGGACGAACAAGAAAGGACGACGGTATGAATGTTGAGGACACGCGGCGCGAAGCCTTCAGACAAGCCGATGCCATTCTCGCACTTGAGGGCATGGAGAAGCCGCCAGAGATGGACGGACTCCAGGAGGCCGTCATCGATGGTCGAATGTCGTTTGGTGTGGCTGTGAGCGTGACGATTCTTGAAGAACAGACCCGCTCGAGAAGACGCCAGTGAGTGAGCCCTACCGCGACCTCCAAACAGGCGTGCTCGTCAATAAGCTCGGGATCATGAGTGCCACGGATCTTGCGCGGGCGGAGTACAACATCACGAATCTGAGGATCGCGGAGTTGACCGTAACGCCCGTTGCCGGCACGTTTGATTTGGACCATCTCAAAGCGATTCACAAGCACCTATTTTCCGACGTGTACGAGTGGGCCGGACAAACACGAACGATGAATGTCGTCAAGCCGGACCCTGAAGATCCCCGGTGGGTCAGCACGTTTGCTCCGGCGAAGACGATTCACGATGTGTCAACCTCGATTCGCGAGGGCCTGGCCGAATGGAAGAATTTGAAGGAGCTGAACCAGAAGGATTTTACAACCCTACTTGCCACAACGTATGTGACGTTGAACGACATGCACCCCTTTCCAGAGGGGAATGGTCGGAGCACGCAAACCCTGCTCGTACAACTGGCAGATGAGGCCAACTACACCGTGGACTATGCCAAGGTCAGACCGGACGAGTGGAATCGGGCGGCATCGAGAAGCACCCCACAACGACAGGCGGATGATCCGACTGTGACGAGAAAAGGCGACCCGACATTGATTCAAGACGTGTTTCGACGGATTGTGGAACCGCTCAAAGAGCGGGTGTCTCCTCACGATCGGGACCGCTGATAGCCTGGTCTTAGTCATGACTAAGGCCAGGACACCAGACCGGAGGAGCATGAGCCAGAACAGAAAGGGGGTGAGGAAATGACAATGAGAACGACGAAGGCCATTTTGTCCGCGTCGGCGCTGCTGTTGTTGGTGCAGACATCGATGACACCGCAAGCACAGGCACAAGTCTTAACAGGCGATACGCGCCTCGCATGCGAAGCCATGTTATGCCTAGCGGCGGGCTCCAATGCCCCCAGTGAATGTTCTGCAGCGTTGGCAAAGTATGCGGCGTTGCAGGCAAAGACCGCGCTACAAACGGCTGTCAATCAAAAGAACTTCCTGAAATTATGCCCCAAGCAGTAGTGCGCTCGGAGCATGGGAAACGGAACTACGCCGACGTGTGGTCCTTGCACGTCGGCGTAGCCCTGAGAAAGTGAAGAAGTATGAGACTTGGGAATATGTTTGAAACTCGGCGTATTCGCCGGCGAAGGTTACGCAAAGAATCTTCACGGTGCGAAAACTCCACCCTGTTCGATACAGTATGCAGGCCGTACAGTTTCACATGGGTATCATCCGCCTAACCATCGAAACGGAAGTCCTGCACTACCGCGCCAGGATTTCCAGAATCTCCTCCAGCGGGCGAATGGTGCCCAACAGCAAGGGATCCCCGAACCGCTTGTTGTGCCGATTCTCTTTCACCTTCAATAGCCCAATCACAAGATTATTAAAGTCGTCCAGCTTAGCTGTCTCGAAATAGGTGATAAAGTCTAGATCGTCCAAGCCGCTAGAATGATAGAGTTTGCGCTTGACGGTCTTAAGGTAACCCACCGTTGGATCCGTATGCTCCTTCATCATCGCGGTTCGTTCATCTTGTGACATGAGCCACCAGTCGGCATCTTTTCGGATTGGGACAACCACCACATACGGACTGCCCTGGGGCGGAGGGGTCTTCAGCTCGGCCTTCATGTCTTCAGGAAAGTTCGGCACATAATTCAGCGCCTTGGTGATCCCGTTGAACGTGTCGGTGTTCTTCAGAGCTTTCCCGAAAGTCGTACCCATAAAGTCCAGCAGAAAATTCTGGTTGTGTAGCATCTCTTTGGAATGGACCCTGAGGAAAAAGTCCGCCTTCTCGGACAGGCCACGCAGCAAGTGAGCATCAACAGTAATCTTGTCTGAATGCTGCTGAAACACCTTCTTCACTTCGGATACAGCAATGGCTTTCGCTTGCTTATCCAATTGCCCCCATTGATCCCCGACCTTGAAGACGGCAAAGGTAGCATATACTCCAGGATCCTTTAAGAGCTTCTCTCGATCCACCTCAGCACCGGCAACTTGTGCGAAAATGACCATAAATCCTAAGATGGCGAAGAACAATCTGTTTCGCATTCGTTTCTCCTTCTGATCGATGTGAAGAGCTGCATGGTACCTGTCGCGGTACCACCCTTTGTAAAATTGTAGACCCTGCTCATCACGTCTCGTTCACGAAAAGATCACGAATCGATCACGACCCTGCTCTATGATCCGTTACTTTCCTTCATTCAGCAATAGGCAGGTTGCCGTCCCGGTTGGCCTCACCGTAGACTGAGGAGGGGCTAGAAACTCAGGAAGGACCCGGCGTTCGATCCAGATTCATTAGGAAGAGGTGGAAAGGCAGAAGGCAATCGTGGTCCCGACCTTCACCGAACTGTCTACTTCGACCCAGCTCCCGTGTAGTTCTAGAATTCTCTTGGTAATGGCGAGACCAAGGCCCGCACCCTCTGATCGTTGATGCCGCCCAACACGATAGAATCGATCGAAGATGTATGGCAGGTCCTGCTCTGGGATGCCGCAGCCAGTATCCGTAATCCTCACAAGGACCTGGTGCTCCTGCTGGCTCAGAGCTAGGGTGACCGTGCCTCCCGAGGGGGTGTACCGGAGGGCATTTTCGATCAGGTTTTCTAGCACGCGCTCGATGAGTCCGATATCTCCCCACACGAAGGGAAGATCAGCATGGAACTGAGTGTGTAGTTCGACCTGCTTTTGTTTCGCAATGAGTTGGAATTTCTGAGCCACATCCTGAACGAGTTCTGCCAGAGAGAACATCTCGCAATGAACCTGGGTCTCGTGTGAATCCAGCGTAGCCAATTCAAACAGTTCACCTACGAGTCGCCTCAATCGCTCACTTTGCCTAAGGGCAATGTCTAAGAAACTCCGCTGCTCCTCCGCACTCAGCGTGCCCTCCTTGATCAGGAGGGTTTCAAGATATCCGTGAAGCGACGCAAGGGGCGTGCGCAGATCGTGCGATACATTGGCGACCAATTCACGGCGGAGGGTATCCGTATGCTTAAGGGTCGTCATTTGCTGCAGGATCCGCTGCGCCATCAAATTGAACGTCCCCCCGAGCTGGTCGATCTCGTCGCGGTTCCGACTGGGAAGCGCGATGGACAGGGTCGCCTGCATCTGCTCAGAAAAATCGCTTTTTGCGAATGACTCTACAGTGGAAGCAAGTTGCCCCACTCGGCGGGTCAGCCAGTTAAACAGCAACAACCCCGCGAGAAGAGCAAACAACAATCCCGTCAGTGCTGCCCAGAGGCCTAATCGCAGGATGTAACTACCTTGTAGCATAGTGACAGCCGAGTCATATTCCTCCCCTCCAAGCACAATATAGAGATATCCTTCTGGATCACCGTGCAACGGAAAAGGAGAAACGGAGAACACCTTTTGCCTGGTGACATCACGCGGATCGTCGCCGACGATGGGAAAAGCGTCCGTTTCCCTCAGAAATCTATGCACAGGTTCTAGCGAGATCTTCGAGCGTTTTACTTTTTCGGGCGGGGCTGAGAACGTCAGAATGGTTCCCTTCGAATCGAGCAGATAGATCTCGATGTTGGGATTGACGACCATGAGTACATGGAACAATTCTTTCAGAGCGTACGGGTTGACCTCCCCTTGAATCGACAGAAGCCTGTCCGCCACCAAATTCTTCGCAATCGCACGGTTGAGTTTCTGGTTCACCTCCTGCAGATACATCCGTGTCGTAAAGAGTGTGAGGAAGATGTATAGGACCCCGATCGAACAAAAGAGTATGAGAAGGACAGCCGCAAACTTTCCATATAACGTCCTCAGCATCGACTAGCCCCTTCGTTCGACATCCTCGACGTCGCGAAACTTATAGCCAATGCCCCAAACAGTCAGAATATAGTCCGGGCGGGCCGGATCTTGCTCAATCTTTGCCCTGAGCCGGTTGATATGGGAGTTGACGGTATGCTCGTACCCGTCATGCCCATAGCCCCACACTGAGTCGAGGAGTTGGGCGCGCGTGTAGACTCGGCCAGGGTGGACAGCGAAATGGACAAGCAGATCGAATTCTTTTGCAGTGAGGTCCTTCGCGTTACCTCTCAGGGTCACGGTTCTCTTTTCGACATTAACCTGGAGATCCCCCGCGATAATAGTGTTTGCCATTTTCGGGAGGCTTTCGCTCGCAAAGGCTTCAGCCCGCCGGAATAGCGCCTTGACCCGGGCCAACAGCTCCCGAATACTGAATGGTTTCGTCAAGTAGTCGTCGGCTCCTACCTCTAATCCAAGCACCCTATCCAGTTCAGAGGACTTCGCCGTCAACATCAGGATGGGGGTATAGGTCGACTTGGCCCGTATGCGTCGGCATAACTCCAATCCTTCCATTCCCGGAAGCATCACATCAAGTATCATCAGATCGTACGACGTCAAGAGCGCTTCCCTGAGACCTTCGACTCCATCATGAGTGATCTTTACTGTGTAGCCCAGATCATGAAGATGGAGCTCTACGAGACGGGCGATATCTCGGTCATCCTCAATCACAAGTATGTTTCGAACCATACGCGTCCCCATGATTCCTGATGAGGGGTCTTCGATTCTGTAGCACGAGGCATGTCACGAAAGCATCACGGAGTCTGGATTAGCTAAACATGTCGCCCAATGTTACTTTCACCATCTCTTATCTATCCATAGCCCCCCGTGTTACTGAGACGGGGAACTTTCCCGCCCGTCCGGCTGGCGCCGGATCGGGCGGCCTACGCCCTGCTTATGATCTCAACGCATCTTCTGAATCGAGATGGAGACGAGTGCGTAGCCCCGAGGATGCGCTGATCCAGGCTTTCAACTCCTCGCAGCTATCATGGCGCTATGCCGATCAGCATATTCAATAGTTGAGCGTCTTGAAGGGACTTCTCTATTGTGTTCTACAACTGCTTCAACTGCCACAAAGTAATGCCCCTGATTGGCACAACCGAAAAGAAGTGCCCCTCGTGTGGGTCGGCCAACGGCGAGGTACTCACAAACGAACGGTTCAATGAAGGTTCCAAGGCTGGCACCTTCTACAACATCGATCCAAAGACCTGGAAGCCCGCCAAGAAAAAGCGCCGCTGAGCGACCGAGTCATGCCAGACGAACTACTGGAACAACTGGGCTGCTGCCGAGTTGAAAGACAGCGAGTTAGGCGTGTGAATGAAACCGGGAGCAGCCAGATAGCGGTCGGTCGTGGACTTCTGGTTTGGGTCGAGGACTGCCATCGGCCACTTGGCGACAGTCACTACGGCAATCTCCACGCCGGGAAGCGGCCGTTCATTCGAGATGGTGCCTACTTCGCGCTACGCTTGGCTGGATTGGGTCTGAGTCTGCCGGGGAGGGCCGTAGAACAGTTACCTAACACGCGTGTCGGTGTCCACAAAACCTGCCCACATGTCCTCCCGTAAGTTCTCGAACGCATGTGACTGAAGAACTGATTTGCGTCGTCCATAAATCAGATCATTGAAGTACAGCTGTGGAGTATCAGCAGGCCTCCGTTGTATGCTAAATGGGATTTGTTTGTCTGCCCCAACAACACCGTATCCAGCAGTATATGTCCAAGCCCATGACATGAATGCACAAATCTTAAGTGCCAGAGTTGTGACACTCGCAGTTACAACGGTACTATGCCGGTCAGTACACTCAATAGTTAGCGGCATTGAACGCCACGCGGCGACTCTTCATTTGATGTCCCTTATCGACCAGAAGCCGACATGACTCATACGGCACTCTAGCCATCAGGGAGCGCTGCATTAGTTCCAGGCGTACGGACGCTCCTCCGCTCGCTTCGGTGGGAATGCTGAATGAGATTGAAAGTGAGATCTGAGTGTCGTGAACCTTAACGACTACGAGACGAAATATTTTTCGATCTACAAAGCCTTCGCTGAGACGGTCCGCTTCATCTTGAAAAAGGCCATTCAGGCCGCTGAGAGTCTGCCTCGGCCTCAGTCAATCCAGTATCGTGCTAAAGAGATTGAAAACCTGCGGCGTCGCCTGGCCGAGGAAGGCAGACTGGACACGGAGACGCTGGAACGCGATCGGCGTGACCTTGCTGGAACTCGCCTAATCTTCTACACAAATAATGATGTTAACCGCTTCGTGCAGTCATCGCTAATCCACGATAATTTCGAGATCGAGCCGGATTCGACTAAGGTTCACCACCCGACTCCGGAAAATCCGCGAGCACAATACCGTGGAATTCACTACACAGTCCGGCTTTCCGAGGATCGGCTACGCCTTCCAGAATATGCGAAGTTTGCTGGCCTACGGTGCGAAATTCAAGTTCAAACCATTCTGGAGCACGCTTGGTCAGAGACCTCCCACGACATTCTATACAAGAACAAGATGGGTAAGGATTTCGGCGCGAGAGCTCTGGAAGGTATCAAGCATAGATTTGATCGGATCGCGGATAAGTATCTGGTTCCAGCTGGATATGAGCTTCAAAAGGCCCAGCAGGAGTATGAGCGGGTTCTCCAAGGTAAAGAACTATTCGACAAAAACGTCGCCAACATACTGGATAAAGCACAGAATAATGACGAGCGTTACGATATTCTGTCCGGTCTAAAAGATTATGCCATCCCCATCTACGACGACCTGCCAGCTGCCTTTGAGGGATTGAAAGGCCCTTTGTTGAGAGCAGTCAAAGGTGCACGCACCACGGAGCCCATTCCGATAGAAATTACCGACGGAAAAATAGATGTCAAGACCGAAGCAGTGACAAACCTTGTGGTAGAGATCGTTGAGAACCTGCGCTACGCCGATGTAACCGGAACGCTGCAACTGCTCATCGACATTTACCGGGACGAGCCAAACGATGCTATTCGCCAACAGATTGTGAACGCTGTCAAAAAACTGTCCGAGTACAAGATCGACGTCTACAACAAGGTAGGGCCGATGCTCCAGATGGCATTGGTAGATTACATTGCCAACAAGAACGATGCCGAGGTGGATAGTGTTTGGCCCATCGCCCTTACCGTCTGGACCGAAGCAATTCAATCAGACATCACCGGAGAAAAGTGGAAAGCAGACTCCGTGGTCTTGAGTACAGGCGCCCTGCCCGCATCCGATCAGCTCAAAGAGGTTCGCGACAAGGCGCTCAAGGCCCTTTTCGCAGCATATGATAGGTCGACCCTCGATGTGCAAAAGCGCGCGGTTCTTTCTGCCTTGGGTGCTGCAACAAGGACTCCCCATCAGGGGCAATATTCTAATCAACTCCTGGCTATCACGCTCAGGGATGCCACACGCATTGTCGAATTCTTAACAGAACGTGTTAAGAACACGAGCTACGAGGTATTGCAGCACCTGGAACACCGTTTCTTATACGACTATCGCAGGGCGAACGGTCTTACAGAAGACACGGACAATCGGTTTGGTTGTCAGACCGATGCCAAGGTACTCATGGCCGCCATCTTAAAGTTTCGAGACATAATCAACACCGATGATCGGTTTGTCCGATATAAAGTCCTCGTAGGGTTTGAATCTGTTTATCCAGATCACTGGACCGACGAGGAGTTCGAACTAGAAGGAGCTGACCAATATCGGCGTAGAGAAGCTATCCGCTACATCGATGAGATCAATCCGGAGAATGAGAACGATTGGTTCAACCTGATTGAACGTTGCGCCGAAACTAAGTCGATCGATCTTGCCACGTTTCCGGTTTTCGGAAATTTCATCAGCAAGCTGGCTGAGAGTAAGCCCGAAGTAGCTGACAGGCTTTTAGCACGGGCCTCGGATGACCTACGCACCTTCCTTCCGGGCTTCCTCAACGGACTCGCTGTGGGTAGCCGAGCTGATATCTATGAGCGGATCTTGGAGAGTGAACTTGAATCGGCGAGAAACCTCACGAGCATAGCCTGGCACCTTCGTAAGTCCGATGTTAAGAAGCCAGACTTTGCCAATCGCCTGCTGAAACGCGCAATTGAAAATGGCGATCAAGGGGCTGTCACCGACTGTCTACTCCTCGCTTTGGAGTATTACGGAACAGAAAAAGTTCCTGACGCGGACACATTTGTGAGAGATGCTCTAACCTTTTTGAACGATTGCAAAGATCCCCGCTGGGTCTCGCAAGCGTGGTTTCTGCAGAAGCCGACAAAGTTTTATGAGGAATTGACCCCTGAGAGGACGGCGCAGCTCCTGAGGAATCTTGGCTACCTTCGCAAGATAAACTATCAAGCCGAGCGTATCTTGGTCCGGCTTGCCGAGCATCAGCCAGCGGCGGTCTGGGACTATTTTGGAGCTCGGCTTGCCCGGGAAGTCGCGGACGGTGACCACGTCAACGACGAAGAGCACTTCGAGGCGGTCCCATTTCAGTTCCATGGCCTTGAAAATGCACTTTCGAAGAACCCGCATCTCGCAATCAGCAAAGGGCTATCGTGGTTCGCTCAAGACCGAACCCTTTTCCAGTTTCGAGGTGGACGACTCCTTAGCAACACGTTTCCCAACTGCACCCAAGAGTTCTCTACTGCACTTTCCGACTTGGTAAAGGCTGGTAGTGATACGGAAGCAGAATTCGCTTTGGCGATTCTCCAGAACTATGATGGTGCGATATCCAGCCACGTTGTATTGAAGGAAATTGTGGCGAGGTCTCCAGATGACCAGGACAAACTTGACGAGGTCCGGGTCAGTATTGATAACGTCGGTGTGACCTCTGGGGAATTTGGGCTCGCGGAGGCGTGGCAAGCTAGGAAGGAGTCCCTGAGGGAATGGCTGACAGACGAACGGCCAGTAGTCAAAGCGTTTGCCGAGAAACATATTGCAGAACTCGACCACATGATCGCATCAGAACAGCGCCGCGCTGAGTCTAGAAGAGAAATGCGGAAGAGGGACTATGAAGAAGACGGCAACGAGTCTGACGACAGTATTGGTAATAAAGGCGATCAATAGCCTGATCGGTGCCAGTGAAATAATGAACGAGACGGAAGCTATGTTCTCCTGGTTCGTTGATCGACCGGTCGTAAAACGGTCGTATAGCAGAGCGATTTTCCGCTCCTTCCGTCTCACTCAATCTCACTCCTTCTCACCGCCCAACTCGTTGACTTTCTAGCACAAAACGCGCGAAACGCCCGTCAGCGTTGAGGGTACTGAATTGGCTCCGATCAAATCACGCCTTCGGCACTACCTTAAGGCGCAAGTGCTGCTGTGAACGTTCTTTCTTTTACACCCCGTGGGATCCCGATGGCGTCGTCATTCGATTGGACCCCCTGATAGCCGTCGGTCGTGCACTTCGGCTAAGGGTCGAGGCTGTGTGAAAACTCTTACGCAGTTCGATTTTGCATGATTTCAGGGGTCCTCAGACCCTTACCCGGCTCGAAATAATCGAATACAGGTCATTCTGAGAGGTCGATTTTTTTTGACGCCAATTCTTTTCGCGTTTTCACACAGTCTCGGTCGGAAGCAGCCGTTCAGAACAATCGAGTGCCGATCCTTATCCGAGTCGGGGAGTCTGTCAATATTCAACAACTCATTTAGGCTTGGGCAGTTCGGTCGGCTGGTTTGGAGCATTTCGAGTGGCTGGTTTCCGTCATAATCGGTGGCCGACTTGCGTCGGAATCAGTGGCCGGCTTGGGTCGGAATACGCACTGTGTCCAGTTTCCAACTTTAAGTGGGTCAAAAATGGGTGACGACCCTCAATTTTCCAGAAAATTGATTCCGCCTAGTACACAACATTCCCACCACTAACAGTACTCAAGCGATACTTCACACTCCGGGTAGTCAAGACGAGACCAGCCCGCTCGAAAGGGATTGAAGCCCGCAAGGGCCGAAATCACGTGAGGGGGTTCGGTCCACGAAAGCCCGGCCCCAGGTACTGGGGTGAGCAGAGAACATCATCTTTTCATACAGGAATTGTGATCGATGAAGCTTCCCGTATGTACCCCTGAGCAAGGCATGGTGGAAAGTGAACTCAGGCGGGCCGTCAAGCATCAGACGCTTGGACTCTTGAAAGTGATGGAAACAGCAGAAGGGTTTTATGAGATGGTTTAACTGAACTGAGCAAAAGAAACAGATTGGTTTCTCACGACTCGACGAGAGCCACGTTCGCCCCGCGTGTTCAAACGCTTGAATCGGTTGAACGCGCATGTGCGAAATATTTCACCCACGGTCACGGTTCATCTGCGGCGGATGTCACGGTGATGGCTATCCTACGAAGCATTCGTAATCCTGGAAGCCTCCAACAGCTCACCGTGTATCGGGCTCGGACCAATCGAGAAGGCGTAACTGGAAGGGCGCTTGAGGCACCATGGGCACGGCCAATCGCTGAAAGCTCTGATCGTTCGTAATCAACGTCGCATTCAAATGAATGGCATGGGCGGCAATCATCAGATCCAACGCCGACAACACAATCCCCTTCTGGGCACACCAGGCACGGACGAGTCCGTACGTGTCAGCCACGTCCGCGTCCCACGGTAACACCTCAACACGGACGAGAAAGCCTCGTATCAGCTCCCCTAGCTCCTTCGGCGCACCTTTCCGTTGCAATCCATAGAGCAATTCGCCCTGTGTCACGGCAGAAATGCCGATCGCGTGCTTCTTCGCCGCCCGTTCGAGGTGGGCTCGAACCTGCGGGTACTGCCGTTTCATGGCAAAACTCGCCATATTCGTATCGAGGAGGAACAGACTCATACGAGATCCCGCTCCTCGGCCGGCCGCGTATCACGATCGAGTAAAAAATCATCGGGCAAGTCCATCCGATCAACCAAGGCGCAAAACTCTTTCCACGAGTCTTTCGGCACCCGTGAGAGAATAATATCGCCCGTCGCGGCATCTCGTCGGATATAGACCTCATCCCCGTCAATGCGATACGGCAAGGGCAGTCTCACCGCTTGGCTTCGTCCCGAAAAAAACAGTTTCGCCGTGTCGTGCTCCTTGGGGCGATGTGCAGCCGCCATAGTTGCTCCCTCCCTCCGTGCTACATATCATAAGATATACCGCCACGATATCAAGAGTTCGGCAGAAGATCAAGCCCAAAACCGTGAGCATGACTCAAGCACCCAATGGCCTGACTCCCTCATGGCTCATACGCCAACATTCCACGGTGAAAAACATCTGCTATGGTTTTCATAGCATCGATGCGAGGTACACCATGGAAACCGCTGCTCCCGCTTCCTATCGCCTGGTCCCTCTGCCTGCTCTGGGCCATCCTGCCACAATAGCACCGCCAACACCCAGCCGTGAGAGCGGTCGACTCTGGTTCATTCCTCCGTCGCCTGGTCCGCCCGGTAGGCCTGCGCTTTCCTGCCCCTGTTGCACGGACCCCGCCAACTCCGAGCCGTTGTCATGGCCCGTGCTGACACCGCGTCAGCCGCGTTCAGGCAACCGGGCTCCTAGGACCTCCTCCCGTGTGCCAGGACTCTCAAGTTTTGCGCGAGAGTCCCGATCACACTCATCAAGGAGGTCCAGAGATGGCGACGGAGAAACGAACCAGAGTCCAAACATTCGTATCTGGGGCTGTGAAAGCGGATATCTGGGTCCAATCGAAGAAAGCGTCTATCACGTATGCGGTGACGGTCGGCGTCGTAGACAAAAAGAATCGTCAGTCAGGAGCACTCAAAGACATCGCCACCGTGACCGCGCAAGCAGAATCCTGGATCAAGTCCCACACGGGATGATCCCGAACGCGGGATTATTCCCGCTCTTTGACCCGCCCCTTTTCCTTCTCGATCGTGCGGTGCTTTCCTGATAGGTGACTTACCAAATCTGCGGCCAGTTGTCGGTCATCGCCTCGGTCGGAACGCGCTAACGCTTTCATCACCTGTTCATAATTCTGCATCACGTCGCGTTGAACCTGCGGCGTCGAGGTGTGTCGCTTACTCCGATCCAGGCGCTTGGTTTTGGTTGCGTCATCGACGAGATGCCGAACCGTCCACCGTTCTTGGGTCGTGCGATGAATACGGCTGCTGGTAGTCGCGTCAATCCCATGCTCCCGGAGCGCTTCCGCAAAGCCTTCTCGCCAGCGTTGGAGATCAGGTTTTCTGGGGTTCAACCGTGTCCCGTCAAGTCCTGCGGTTTTGACCGTGAGATGGACATGCGGATGAGGCGACGGGTTGGGGTCCGGGTCTGTCTCGAACGTATGTAAGACCATCGCGTACTGATAATGGGAAAATTCACGTGCGGCAAAGTCACGGGCCGCACGTTGAACCGAGATCGGATCGGTCAGTTTTGGCATGGACAGGATGAGATGAAAGGCATCGCGCATGGTGGAATGTTCAGGGATCGGAAAGCCTCCGTGTTGCCATTCGGTCTTGAGGTCTGCGACGGCCGCTTTCCCCTGAATGATGTGGCCGTCTTGATCTTCGATATCCAGCTTCCCATCCCGTGAAATGTAGCTGAGATTATTCGAGATCCCGCGCATGCCCTTTGTCGCTTTGGCGAGTTTGACCATCACTTGCGGGGCACGTCGCACCATGTCACGGAGCTTTTGCCGCACGTACTGCGCCCGCGCTTCTGTGGTCCGTAATCGTCCGCCCGTACCTGCGTGAGCGTTGGACCCCAGTCGTGCCCCACCAGATTTTTTCCGGGGCGCGGTGGGTGCGGAGACATTGAAGAGGCGACTACCCCATTCATCTAAGCTGGCATCCGTGCTCCCGGCAAATTGGGGCGTCATCGGATGTGCCACCGCTCAAGGTTGCCTCTCATCACACTCGACACCGTGTTCGTATGCGTCTGAATGAGGCTGGAAAGCTCCGTGATCAGGTCTAGTCGAAACGCGCTCCGATCATGAGGGGAGGTATTCAAGGCTTTCGCGATCTGATTAAGATTCCGCCCGATCGCCAACAGCTGTTGATTGGAACGGGCCAGGACTTCCAATTCTGATTGGCCCAATTGTGGCTGTCCAATGAGTCGAGCCCGGATCAACGCAATAATCCATTTTGTGACGGGAAACCCTTCGGCCTGTGCGAGCGGTTTGACATGGCGATGCTCAGACTCGGTGAGATGAATCTCGACCCGAACCGTAGGCTTCTCGGGGCGATCTTTCAACACGGTTCCACGAGAAACAGAGGCGGGGAGACCCCCGTGTATGACCTTGGCCAAGACTTGCCGAAGCGCATCGCTCGGCTTGGCCTTCTGCTTGGCGCACCAGAAAAGCCACGGCTGTTTGAGTTCGCCCAGGTCGGCGCAGATGGTGTTCAGTCGTGTACTCATAGCCGTTCCCTACGAGGGCGTTCCTTTCGTGTGGGGGACTGATTTCAAGTGTGGAGGACTATAACAAAACCACAGATGTAATACAACACACGGCGATAGCCATATCCTGCAAAGTATTTTCATTGGCCAAACTCTTAGTCATGACTAAGACCATACGGCCAACTACAGCCGGGATAACTCTGTGTTGAATTGAAGCGTAGAACCAGAAGTCCGCACGAGCACCAAGGAGCCAGAACTAGAAGAATGGTAGCGACTGCGGATCAGGTGGGTAAGTGACTGGGAAAAGTAGTTGGTGAGCCCAAAATAACATTGCCCACCGAACCACCCTACCCACAACGAGAGCGAAGTAATGGAACAGACGGAGGTGACAAACAGCAGAGCCAGGTAGGTAAGGTGTTGGGGGTGAGTCACTAAGGCAGTTTGTAAGAGATGCGTGAGTTCACGAGGGGCCACGGCCAGGATGCTCATGGAGAGCAAAAAGACCATGAGACAGAGCACACAGAAAGATGACCAGCAAGCTTGCAACGCAATACGTCCCATATTCAAAAACTGCTTGGCATAGGTGGAGAGATCAGAGAGCACCGCCAACCGCATGGCAGCTAACTCTGCATCACTCAGCGACCCAACATGGACATGATCAATTTCTACATTCCAGTCGATCAGGGAAGGGGTTACTTCTGCGCGTCGGCGTAGTGACATGATCAGGGAATTCCGGCGCAGTGCCACAAAGAGCCCCACCCCTACTCCAACCGCAATGCCAGCGGCGGGACTCCCAGCCCATAACACCGTGAAGAGATAGAACGGTACCGCAACAAGGCAGGCCCACAACAGGGGGTTCCACTCAATGGGATTCAAGAAGCTACCTCTGAAGTGCGGCATACTTCGATCTCAAACCGTACATGATCGATCGTACAGTCTCGGCCTAAGACTTCTTCGGGTTCCTGCTTCTCAAACTGTACCATCACCGCCCACGGGTTCTGACTCTGACGGTCCAGTATCAACACGGCTTTTCCGCGGTCTTTGACTTCGAGATACACGATGGGAGTTGCGCCAGCATCCACAGTGATTCGCGCGGGACTCCCCTGCCCTACTCCAACCTCTTGCGGCCCTGCCTGGATCTCAAGGATCTCCCCTCTATCGTGTATGCTTTCACTGACGATCGGGCGCTCTGTCTTCGCGGTGTGCTTTTGCTTCGATTTCTCTTTGTCGGAAGTAGTGGTACCCTTGAGTTTTACCGCAAGATCGGCCACGGCTCCTCGTGTAATATCCTCTGTTTTCTCACACCAGCGGGTGACTTCTTTCGGAAACGTCTTGTGAAGGCCGCGAAGTTCATACAACGTCTTCGGCGAGGTACATTTGCCCTTGGAATAAATCGTTTCGATACACTCCGGTGGATCAATCAGTGACAGATGTTCCGTCACAGTGGCAGCCGGAATACTCAGCGTCCGTGCGATCTCAGCCTTTGAAGTGCCCTCCGACAATTTCTTTTGGATGAATAAGGCCAGTTCCATAGGTTTCAGGTCGTCACGTTGTAGGTTCTCGATGACTTGGTGATAGTCTGTGTGCTGTTGATCGACAAAGGCGGGAATCGTGGTTTTCCCAGCGGCCATTGACGCCCGATAGCGCCGGGCTCCGTAGTTCAACATCCATTTGCCTGGTTTCTCGGGATGCGTCCGCACCGAAACAGGGGTACGGACACCATTGAGACGAATACTCTCAATCATGGTGCCCATGCTCTCTTTATCGAATGTGCGGCGCGGCTGGTTCGGATCCTCTTCAATGTCGATTAACAGGAGTTCGAGCGGCTTACCAAGAGTCTCAGTCGCAACCCCAGCCATAGCGGTTTTGATTTCAAGTCCAGAAAGATCGATCATGATGAGACCTCCATGCTCGTGACAACCGAGTCAAAAATCGGGCGAATTTGTCCCCAGGCATCCCGCGCACTGGTTTTACCAATTCTCCAAATAGGGATGCCTGCGGCCTGTGCTTCCGCCACGGCTGTTCGTGTGGAAATGGCCGCCATTTTCCCATTGGCTAGTCGAATCATCAGACTCGAAAAATGCGTGCAAAGTTGTTCCATATTGGCACGTTGAAAGGGCGTGGGGTCGACTAGATTAGGGAGAATCCCGATCAATTTCAAGGCCGGGTTGAGTGTGCTCTGAATCTTCAGAATTTGATTCCGCAAGGCCGCGATGCCATCAACAGCCTCCTGGTTCAGCTGGATCGGCGAGAGCACAAAATCTGAAACGACCAGCGAGGCGACGACGCGGATATCTGGGTTCGGGTTCGTGTCGATAATCGCAAAATCAAACCGGTCTTCCATCGCGGTCAAAAACCCATCGAGGTTTGTCGCAAAAGTGTTGTGTTTATCCGCCTGCCGCTCCATCCGTAATAGTTCCGGGTCAGAGGGAACAAGTACAAAGGCCGCGTCTTCAAGCGTCGTCACATGATCGGTCAGGAGACAACTCGAAGAAATCGCGGAGACCGTCGCCAGGCCGGACGCCCGGATGCTTTTCGTAGAATTGCCTTGGTGGTCGAGGTCAATAATCAGGACACGCTTTTTGAGCATGTCGGAGAGGAAGTAGCCCAATTGACAGGCTATCGCCGATTTACCAACTCCCCCCTTTTGGTTGGCGAGCACCAGTGTTTTCATAGGCCCCCTTCGTGAATCTTGAGTCGTTCAAGTTCTGTGAATGCCAAGCAACATGTACGAAATCGGCGAGCGATTCGGCTCCCGGCGGTACCAGGTATTTTTGGGGACACCAACTTTTTCGCGACTGTGGTCTGCCATAATCCTAATTTGGACTAACCCTCCAGGATTTCCTTGTCTCAATCCTCTCGCCTCTGGATAACAAAGAGTGTCCCAAACCAGACATGATAGTGCCTCACCACCCCCGGCAGTGGGAACACGAGAAGAATCGACGTGTTGATTGGGTAGGCCTTGAGGAGGCACAAGATTAAGACCGTATCTCAGTCGAGACCAAGAAAGACCGTCAAAGTGGTACCGGTTCCAAACTGGGAAGGTTGAAGCAGACCTATGGCCCTTCAATCCTCTCTTCTTGAAGATGTCTGATACCGATCGAGCGCCGTGACACTAGATGGAATCCCCTCTTGAACGGCTAGGATCTCGTTAACCTGATTCCGAAAGAGTCGGACAGTCGGTTCAACATCAATGGCGACGGCATCAGGCAGATACCGCCTCAATCGTGGCATCAGGAGACATCGTTTCCGCAATCACCTTCGTTACCTCAGACTTCACACGCGCTGTCGGAGTAGGATTATGTAATCGAGTGACCACTTCATTCGCTAAGGCAATATAATCACGGCTCGCCGAACATTTCCGGTCATATTGCAGAACCGTATCTCGCTGTAATTCAGCCTTTTGAGCCGCGGTCGACATGGAGATCGTCGTGGACAAGCAATCGCCTTTAAAGCGATCTTGCACCATCTGAAACACCGCTTGGCACACGTTCCGACGAGAATCATGTTTGGTCAACAACACCCCAAGGATCGCTAAATCCGGTTGCACACTGTTCCTCACCGTGGCGATGATATTGAGTAAATCATCCAACCCGTCGAAGGAAAAACCTGAGCCGCTTTCCATCGGCACAATCACAAAATCACTCGCGGCCAACGCATTCATGGTAATCAACGACAACGACGGCGGCGTATCGAACAGCACAATGTCAAAATCCGTTTCTTTCCGAACCTTTCCCTTCAATACGCCGATGGGAATCGGATACAACGAGGGTTCGCGTAGCCGATTTTCCACGGACGCCAACCTAATATTGCCCCGAATCAAGGACACATTGGGCAACTTCGTGGCCGTGAGGCAGTCATCAAGTTTAATGTCGGGATTCAGGATGAGCTCCGTCACACCTGGGTTCGCTTCTGGTTGCATCTGGAGCAATTTGGTCGCGTTCGCCTGGGCGTCACAATCCAAAAATAACACCTTATAATTCATCCTCCGGAGGGCGTCGGCCAGATTAATGGCCGTCGAGGTCTTGCCGCAGCCGCCTTTTTGATTCGCAATGCTGATTCGTATCGCCATAAATCCCCCTTAGTCCTGCACCCGCAAAGCCGTTAGAGAAACATCACACATCAATCCGTTACACACTCGATGCCGTCGCCTCTTGGCGCATCCGTTCCCGAATGAGTTCCAGATAGCGTTGTTCGCGTTTCGCCTGTTGAATCATCGGAATATCTCTCTCCCCCACCGCTTCAATCTCTCGCGTGATCTCAGACTGCTTCTCAGGAGACAACCGTAAAAAGTACAGCTCACACCGCTGTCGCTCCACTCGATTGCCCGCAGCCCGTAACTCCTCGGCCTCAGTTTTCAGCCGGCGTTCTTCTTCCTCCAACATCCGGACGGCCCGACTCTTCCATCCAGGGGGCGGATTGATTTCCATTTTCTTTAAGCAGCCAAATAAAAATGCCACCGGATCCGCAATCGGCTTCGGGGACGGTTTTTTCTGTTCAATGACCGCGATGACTTTATCGATAAAATCTTGAAGATAGCCCAAAGAAGGCATCTGTTGGACAAACGAAAGCAGTGAACGACGATCGAGTTCTTCAAACGGTGCAGACAGTATTAACTTATCCACAGGCACCTCTTGTAGTAGTTCTTGATGAGATAAAGAATTACTACTACTACTGTGCGGATGCAGAGAG
>ERZ1292625.977-Hain-H41-01um-R1-977-length-37975-cov-5_pt4 | contig 21149 bp, 20 predicted proteins | sample MGYA00564400_ERZ1292625 | MGnify/ENA primary metagenome ERZ1292625 (study PRJEB36523, sample SAMEA6512639) | groundwater metagenome | collected 2019-01-08 | study: AquaDiva: Metagenomics assemblies of 32 groundwater samples
TGTGCGACTTTCCACGCATCCTGGTTAGCGCCGAGATACATGAATGTCCAGTCGTGTCCTTCCTGAAAGTGTGTAATGCTATCACGAATCATAGCGTTAGTAAATAAGGAGCTAGAGTTCTCTTCACCGTCCGTAATCACGACGACGATGGCTTTATCCTTAGCCTTAACTACTCTACCTAACGCTTCAATCGTCATGCCAACTGCGTCGAGCAGCGCAGTCCCACCATATGGCGTATACGTCTGCAACGTCAACGGCTCAACTTCCTCTAGTGGCCTGATTGTGCCTGTACGTACGAACACATCGAACTGTGTCAACTGGAACATGACCTCGCCTGTTAAATTCTTCTTCTGATCTTCTAGAAAAGTATTGAACCCGCCGATGGTGTCGGTGCGAATGCTTTCCATAGAACCGGACTTGTCTAAAATAACTGATATGTATGTCTTCATCTAGCCTCCTTAGAAATAGTCTCTCATAAAGATGTGCTCTTCGCTTATTGTACTTTAAGGTCTATCTCGACCTCAACTTCCTTTCTACATTTAGTACAAACGGTGCTTACTAGCTTTTCTTTAACTGTGACTAGCACCAACCCGTTACAACAAGGTGTGCGTTTCTCTTCTACCCACTGCTTGATGCGTGTCATTTAGTTTCTGGTTAACGCTTCTCGGATTAAAGCAAACTTAAGTTCCTCAACCACTGACTTATAGATTTGAAAAGTGGTGAATTTTTCAAAGTAGTCGTCGCTAAGCCGCACCATAATACATCTCTTGCTAGGCAAGTCTAGCCTAACGATAAAGCTGGTGGCGTCTTCTAAGTAAGAGATGACAGCTGGGGCAAATTCGATGTCAAGTAATTCTTTAAAGTATGACATCTTCACCATTCTGCCGTCGTAAAATTTTGCTACTTTAAATTCCATTATAGTACCTCGTCTACCAGACCATGCTTCAGTGCTTCCTCAGATGAAATCCACCAGTCAGTACGCATCCAGTGTTTCTTAAGCTGCGCCTTAGTTAGTGGCGCTGAAGCAGTACCAGCTTTAGCTGCGTCTTTACATCGCCCTTCGAAGATGTCCAACACACGCTCTTGAATTCGTTTAACCCAATTAACGGTGTCTTCAATCTCACCAATCTTACCAGATGTGCCAAAGGAAACTTCATGGATCAGTAACCACGCTTCTTTACGCATTACGCGGTGGTCACCAACTTGTAGCAAGATGCCTGCCATAGAAGCAGCCCAGCCGAATGTACTTGTAGTGACTTTGTGACCACGCTGTTTAAAGTCTTGGATGTGGTCAAACAACACCAACCCGTCAATAACGCTACCACCAGGAGATGTGAAGATGATTTGAACATCACAACCAGGCTCTAGTCTGTCCCAGTACACTAATCTATTGATGCAGTCTTTAACGGAACTCTCACCGACGGAGCTTGTGAAGCGGTATACGTGTTTAAATACATCAGCGGCCATATCACTATTAAACGCGTACTCATGGCGAATCTTTTCCATCTCGCCCATACGAGCCAAATACTCAAACTGTTTCGCCTCTGCTTCTAGTCTGCGTATAGTAAGTGCGTGTTCGGCCTTACTTCGCTCGTCCTGTTCCTTAGCGCGCTGTTCATCATCTGCAAACTTGCGCGTCTCTGCGTCTAGCTTTTTAATTTCAGCTAGTGTCTTCTTCTTCTCTTCTTCAGTTGGTTCTCTCTCTTTATCAGCCATCAGATACTCCTATTTTCCTCTTTCGTTGGCTCCTCGTAGCGCGCGTTTACCTGTGTAGGTAATTCCTGTATGGTCTTGATTAGCTGGGCCATCACTTCTTCTGTATATTCCATATCCATTACACCTGGGCTAGGGATGAAGGTGGTAGTGCCATGATTATAGGAAATAAAAACCCGCGTGATGTCTTCACCAGATACCTGCAGGCGTATTGTAGCATGTGGGAAAGCATTTGTCAAGGTCATAACAAGCTTATCTCTGAGTTTTATCATATAGATTTTTCCTCTTTATGGCCTTGCCGTACAAATAGAAGCCACACATGATACATTCGTACTCTGAGTATACTAAACAATTACCACAGATAGACGCGCCAGACTTCTTACACCTCTCACACGCATGTGCGTAAGTTTCTAACCGCATCTTACCGTTTATACATCTAGGACATTTCTTTAACGCCATATTGACCATTTACTATTCATGTGGTATAATACTTATAGAGACAAGTACATTATACATTAAAAGGTGCGATTTGTCAAGCAGGTGGGAACGTAGAGATAAGAAAATAACACGACGCGAAATGATGCTTCATGGAGCCTTCTTACGTCGTGTGCCGTTGCTATGGTCAAAGAATTCACCAAAGAAAACGCAAAAGAAGTCTTAAAAGAGCTTAGCGATAATACCGTTGATATTGTCGAAGCCGGTCGCGCTACTCGCTGGAAGAAGGGTGAGTCTGGTAACCCTTTTAATCGACACGAGCCATTGGAAGGCACACTAGATGAAGTCTTAGCCGCTATCCTTGGTAAAGAAGGCGCTAAGCGACTTGCGCGCAAACTTGTTGACTTAGCTTTAAAAGGTGATAGGCAAGCCATAATGTATATCTACGACCGATTAGAGGGTAAGCCACGCCAATCTACCATTATTGAAAAGCCAGAAGAGAATCCATTAGTTATAATATTGCAAAGGTTGCATGAACGAGAACAACTCCCTTCCTCAACTATTCTCCAAATTGAGTCCTCGCATGAGGATGCAGTTTGAGAAGGCAGTAGCTAAAGCATTAGGATTACAGTTTCTAGACACTGACCCTGTATGGTGTGACGCTAAGCAAATACTCATCACGGGCGGTATACGTGCTGGTAAGACAGTACGGGGCGCTTTTAGAGCACTTAGAGCATCACTAAACCCCAAGGTGCAACTGATTTGGCTAATCGGCCCTAGCTACGTATTGGCGCAAGAGGAATTCCGCTTTCTCCACGAATGGTGTTCCTTCCTCGATTGGCTAGACCCCGACTCCCGTGTCTCGATGCCGCAGGATGGCTCGCGCAAGCTTGTAACACGTACGGGTTGTGTGATTCAAACTAAATCAGCACAACATCCTGAGACGCTGGCAGCAGTTGCACCAGATGTTATTGTACTATGCGAGCCTGGTCAGATGCCTGGTGAAATCTATCAGATCGTATTAGGACGCTTATCACAAAAGGATGGCTTCCTATTTATGACAGGCACACTCGAAGATGATATTGCTAGGCCGCGTTGGGCTTGGTACGAAAAGTTAGCTATTGCATGGTCTGGAAATAGCGATCACGACAGTATGCGTTCCTTTACTATCCCATCGTGGAGCAATCTAATCATCTACCCTGGTGGTTATGATGACCCAAAGCTAGCCCACATCCGCGAAAGTGGTATCAGTGAATACAAGTGGGAACGGATGTATGGTGGTCGCCCAATGGGGGTTGAGAACCCAATCTTCCCGCTGTTATGGGAAGAGGGTATGGCCGAAGAGTTGATGATACCATGCCTATCCCACCACTTCCAGGACGGTGTTATAGGAGTAGATTACGGCCGCACGTTCAGTCATCCATCTGCTATCGTCGCGGTACAAATAGATGATACTGGTCGTTACTGGGTTCGGAAGGCATGGCAGGGTATTCGAGTGGATGTTTCAGAAATCGCATCAGTCGTTGAATCTTTTAAATACGAATTCAGCATCTACCACGGTTGTGTAGACCCCAACCAGGGCGTGCTTGGCGACCTGTTAGGGTTTGATGTGGCACCAGGCGGATCGTCTACTGGTAAGCCTTCGGAAACTCGTGTCTCACTTGTTAATGGCCTACTTGAAAATAGAGAATTGTTCTTTGATGTGGATGGTGAAGGGGTACAAAGTGTTTGGGATTCGCTGGCGATTTGCCGACGCGTTGCCAACATTAAAGGTGAATTAGTGTACAATCGCCCTGCCGGTGATGATTTGGCCCAGGCTCTAATGTACGCCATCTGGGGATTGCGTGGCACTCCTGTTGAATCATTCCCCCTAGACTTAGGTGGTATTAAAATGACTTATTTCCCACCATCAACTCAATATAGAGGAAGCATTTAATGTTAAGTACATACACGGAAGTCAGTGAAGCGGTTGAAGCTCTGCATAGCCAGTTTGCGACAGTCCGTGAAGATGCCGAACGTCGTTACTCACTATACCAAATGCATAAGGAGCCTTATGTAGCAGAGGAAATAGGACGTGAGGGCATAGTACGGTTGATCTCCCCGATGCTTATTCATGCTGCACAGACTATCCGCGCCGACCTTATGATGAACCCTACTGAGTTGACGGTTATACCCCTAGCTCGTGAACATGGTCGTGGTATCTCAACTAGACTTACAGAGAAAGCCGAGAATCTAGAACGTGCATTAGCTATCCTTTGGGGCAGACTGAATGAAGGTCGCCGCATAGACCGCGAGATCATCTGGCATCAACTCGTCTCTCCCTTTGGTATTATGATGTTAGAGTTCAACGCACTCACTATTCCTGACCAGCCTGATGGAATGAGTGATGAAGACTATGTTGATTTGGTTGACACTGTAAAAAGCGATTGGTTACCTTGGGATGTATACATGCCCGATCCTACTACCTGTTCTTGGATGGAACGTGGTGGCAAACCAGTTGTATTCGCACGTAAGTACAAACTATTAGTCCGCGATCTTATTGACCACTACAATCGCAACGCTAGTTCCACTAACCCTGAAGCTGGGTTGTTCTTTGAGAACGGACACTTTCGTTGGGTGTCGGACGACTACCCTCAGAACCAAATGCCTTATCGTACAGGCTTTGAGGAAGTAGAAGTGTTGTGGCTGGACGATGGTGAGTACATTTACCAAGGCGTGATGAACCCTGGAGCTACCAACGATACTGCTGGTGGAATGCTTTTAACTAAAGTGCCTAACATGATTGGTCGCCCGACGGCTTTCATTGTTCCAGGCAATACCACACCCGCACGAAAGCCAGAGAATCGGTACGAACCGTTTCTCCTTTCCTTAATGCAGACCGTTTCGGAAACTAATGATATACGTTCCACACGAGCAACTGCTGCTCGCAACTTAGCTGGCCCACACACCTATGTAGTTTATGATCCCGAAATCGTGAAGATTTTCGCTACGAGAAACGAGAAGCTTCCCACAGAAATAAAGTGGAAGAAGAACGTTACGTTGGGTCTTTATGGTAAGTTGGAAGCGCTGCCATCAGAGCTATCACCAGACTACGATAAGCTTGAGACTGCAATTAATGAGGAAACACAGCGCTACTTACCCTCACCCTTCGTAAATGTGGTAGACCCAGCTGTAATAAAGTCCGCAACCGCCACATCTATCCTGCACGCCGCTGAATCAGGTATTCGTATGTATGGCCCATTGATGTCGGCCTTCGACTCCGCTGTGCGCGATATGTTAGAATCTATTATCTATACCCTACGCACTAAGTATGCCGATGAAGACTTTAAGATGTTTGCTACTGGTGAAGAGCGAGCCCACAATAAGCGTCTGCGCGAGGGCACACTTAACCGCCTGAACACTGACTCTGTAGACTTTTCCTACAAGCTAATCGTTAAGACGCGTAGCATGTCTCGTGCACAAGCTTCTGCTCAATATGAAGCTAAACTCGCGCAGTGGATATTGCCAGACGGGTCTAAAGGCCCTGCAACTCTTGATGACCTTATCGAGGGTGCGGATTATGGTGACCCCGTGCAGCAGATGATGAAGCTTGCAAAGGAAGGAATCCTCAACACCATTGACCCCTGGATTCAAGAGATGGCTATTGCTAAGTCGCGCGAAGAGATTATGATTGATTCAGGGCTAGACTTGCCATTAGTCTCTCCTGGGCAATTAGCGGCGGGTGGCAACGAGGAACGCCCTAGCAGATTACCAAATCAAGCTCAAAAGATGGAGGCACCATTGTTAAATCCTAGAGAGGGTGGCTCATCGCCTACAGGTAGCTATTAATGCCTTTACCCTACAGACCAACCGTATTCTTTGCCTTGTTATCACAAGAAAATAAAGAAGCTGTGTTGAAGGAAGTAGCTGAGGCGGCTGCTGCTCGCTTCAAGCAATACCGTGAGGCCCTTAGAGACGGTGTTGGGCTAACAGAGTTAACAGCTGTTGAACGACTAGAAGCTTATCGTATACGTCAATCTGAGATTTGGTCTAGGCTGCAGGCATCATTCCCAATTGAATATCAACGACAAATGAAGGATTGGGGCCGATTGGAAACTAGAGAAGTACGGCGTCCTGGGCTTACACAAGCGCCAGGCGAACGAGTTGGTAGGTTTGAACCACTACCACGCGAAGGACAATAAATGCCTTTAGGCTTGCCGCGATTATTAAGGGGTGTTATCCCAGTCCCAAAGATACCTGATTTTGGTATCCCTGGGGTTATTGGCAGCATCGTGGGTGATGTTGCTGAAGCTGTTGGTGGTGTTGCTGGCGCTGTTGGAGATGCCGCGAGTGTGCTTGGTAAGACTGCTATTGCCAGTTCGCCATATGGAATAGCCCGTTCACAAGGGTTTGATGTACTAGAGTTAGCTGGGCGCTCGTTAGGCACTGAACAACTTGCTAAAGACTTTGGTGAGATGACTGGCCCTACTGTGGGGCGGGTGCTATCGAGCTATACTACCGCAACAGGACTTGGTACCGGACTTGATTTATTAGGAGTTAAACCTAACTACGACCAACTTGGTAAGGATGTTGGTGAGTCTTTTATACCAACTAAGGTGTGGGAAGTGCCACTAACTGTATTACCTGCAGCAAGCCGTGCTAAGGCTGGCATTAAGGCGGGTGAGCCTCTTCTTAAAACCGCCATCTCTTCTGTATTAGAAGGGTTAGCCATCGGCCCTAGCGTTGCGCGTAAAAATGCATTGCTTGACCCTTCTGTTGCTAGGTATGGTTCTGGCCCTTTTACACCACCACCAGACGAGTTGCCCGATGATGTGGCGAGGATGGCATTTGGGGACGCTGTTGATCAAGACCTTGAGAGGCTCACGCAACATATTGATAAACAGATGCGGGCTAGTCAAGGTACTAGTTTTGGCGACTTTCATATAGCGCCTGGCCCTGAGGGTAAGATTTATGTAGACTCTATTAAAGACCCCTCATTAAATCGTACTTTTAAGACGCCGATGGAGGCAGCCGCGTATATAGATTCTCAAGTACCAGATTGGGCTGACGACTTATGGGTCCCAGATCGCGTTCCGTCAAGAGTAGAGGCAGAGCTGGAAGCAAGGCGTGAAGCAATGCGGCGTGCCCTCTCAGATGAAGACCTTGGCAGCTCTTCGCGCTCTGCTCAAGGGGAAACTTGGGAGGAAGTAGTCACCAATCTTTCTAAAGTTACGGACGATATAACAGAACTGTATCGTAATCAAGATGCCTTTACCCCATCTGATTTTAAACGAGAGTACGATAAATTATATACAGAAGAGCGGCGTCTAGATAAAGAATTGAATAGGTTAGCCACCTTCACCGATCCTTCCCGCGACGCGTTGGACAGCTCCTTAGCCAGAATGAGTGAAGACGGGCTACAACGCAACGTTGAGATTACCAACAAAGTTATGTCTGACATACAAGCTGTAGTTGATGAAAAGCGATGGCACGCCATCGGCATGACACCTGATCAAGCTGTTGAAAGGCTTCAAGAATTAAAAGCTGATGCTAATAAGTACCAAGCTTGGTTAGATTTTAGACAGGGTAAACACACTTTCCTATCTGAACCTTTGTGGCAAGCTATCGACAGACAAATGTTGGGTGATGTGGCTAAGGCAACGACGCGAGAGGATATACGAGAGGATATACTTAAGCAACAGACTGTTGTATATAACAAAATAATAAAGTTAGCCGAAGGTGAAAATGTAACTAGTGGAGAATCTGTCATTACTCGTACAGCAACTGGGTGGCGGCTAACCGATACCCTAGACAAAGCATATAGTAAGGAATTTAAGCGCGCAGCAGATGTTATTGTTGAATTACGCAAGGCTGATGATTTGGGAGGCCCTGGTACCCCCGCATTTGGCTTTACTGCGGACACCCGCAACGTCACCAACATCAATATACCTAAAGCCACTCGTAGCATTGAAGAACTTACACGCGAGGTAGTCACGGTTGAAGACTACGATAACCTCATTACCAAATTGGTTAAGCGTGGATTAGCAGGTCTGGGTATTAACCCAGAACTAGCGCGCAGTACTCCAGCTGGTAAGGTAGTTACAGCTTATGCCCGTAAAACGATTGAAGATGAAGGCGAAATCGATTCATATACTGCCCATGTATGGGGTGCTTACTCGTCTGGTGGTAAGTTGCACCGTCCTGTCTTTGATGTTAGTTGGAGTGACGGTACTATAAAGGTTGCGACTAAAGCTAATCCTTCAGTTAAGGACAAGATAATCTGGCACGCGCCGTTTGAGGCTAGAGCGCGGGAAATACGAACTGGCATTGAAAGTCCGTACCTGCTTAGTGATGCTCAAAACGCATTGATCGACCGCTTCAACTATGGCATTAGAGCCCTCGTGCGTATGGGCGAAGAGGCTGGCTTACCAGTTCGCACCTACGATAGGATCGAAGATTACGTGCCGCACCAGATTAAGTCAGTATTAGACGTTCCTATGAAGCGCCCATCTAGTCCAGCTTTGCGGCGTATTTGGGAGGATTCTATGGAAGCCTGGACACATGGCCGTCGCTATCAAGACCCTGAAACTACGCTCAAGATTTTCGCAACCCTTAAATATCAAGAGATTGCTAACATGCAACTTACCGATGCTATCTCGCGGTTCCAGATTAAACCAAATGAGTTGATTCCTGAGCATATCCGTATCGCGCGAGATCAAGCTAATAAAGCTTCCAGGGAAGCCAGTAAATGGGCGAAGCTTGAAGCGCGGCAGACTAAGACTCTTTACGCTCGTTTTATGACTAAAGATGTGAATGCTGCTCAAGCTGGATACACACGCGCTCGCCAGGAACTCACTCGAATTGAAGGTGAACTTGCAGGCCGTGCACAATTGGCTGCTGGTCGTCGCCAAACTCCTGTTTCATTTGGCCGCAGATTGGCTGAGGCTCGCGCCCATGTTAATGCAGCGAAGGGCGTATTGGATTATGCCAAGGGTTTACAAGGTCGGGCTCTTCGTGTTAACCCAACTAGACTACAATCAGTAAAAACAGCAACTGAGTTGAAAGCGGCTAAAGCTGCATCTGACAAGGTAGATAATGACTACGCCGTAGCATTAAAATCTGCTGAGACTCACTACAACATCGGTTCCCCAGCTTTCTTCTCAACAGAGGCGGTCGCTGCCCGTCGCGCTCTTGAGCTAGCTGACCAGGCTCACAATAAGGCTAAAGATGCGGCTAAGGCCGCTCACCGTTCGTTCTACCAAGACCCTGACTATGTAAGCACTCTTAAAGATCGGCGCGCAGCGAATACTGAATATGATAAGACGATACGCGACGCTAAGAATAAGTATCTAGGTAGCCAACCTGAAAGCCTTGAGCAATGGCACGAAAAGTTTATGCCAATAGAGCAAGTCAAACAAATTGAGGAAGGACTTGACCATTTAAGTACTTATAGACCTGGCTCATGGGTAGGCAAGACAGTTGGCAGATTTGGGGAAGACGTAGCTAACGTCTTGCGCATCGGTGCCACCACCTTCGACTTCGCAGCACCATTTATTCATGGCATTCCTGTGCTGGTTGAAAACCCATTGATTTGGGCTAATGGCACATTTAGACAGTTCCAAGCTTTTTTTGCTCCTGGAATGTTTGCGCGGTTTCTAGATGAGTACTATGATGACATTTCTGAGATGTCACTATATGAACTTGTTCCTGGAAACCTGGAATGGTTTACTGCCATAGAACGTGGTAAATTGCATACTGTCCAGGGGCTTGCTGATTTATTAGAAAAGTTGCCAGCAGGTGCCTATGTCCGACACGCAGGTCGCGCAGTTGGCCGCGAAACCATTGGTAGGTTTGCTGCTGCTTACAACATGCCAGTTCTTTACTGGCGCACTATGCTTTGGCGCAGTATGAAAGGTGGTATTGGCCAACAGATAAAGTTGGGGCCGAAGAACATAGACTGGGGTTGGAAGACTCCTGCTGATCTAGCAGCACATATCCGTAATGTAACTGGTGGCCTTGACACGAGAGCCCTCGGCACCGGCGCAAGACAGCGTGCCTTTGAAGGAATGTGGATTGGTCTGTCTCCCCGCCTCATGCGATCTACTATAGCTCTTGGCGTTGATGTTATGCGGGTTGCGCGTCGTGGCCCACAGGATGCGCGCGGTAGAGCCGCATTAAGCCGTCTAGCTATGATGGCTTCTGGTATATCCTTTGGTTACTTCTGGATTGGAGGACTGCTGGGTAAGTCAGAGGAAGAGATTCGAGAGGGTCTAAATCCGCTAAATGGCAAGAAATTCCTATCACACGAGATTAATGGGCAATGGATCGGTCTCGGTGGGCAGATGCGGGCCATCCTCCAACTGTTAGCTGGAGTTTATTCTGCGGCCGCACCAGCAGAGGCAATCCCCTTTGGGTTAGAAGATAAGCCACTCTCAGACATTTTGACGACTAATGGTCAGGCTAACCCACTATTAAAGTATATCATCGACCGTGGTGCCCCTATGCTACAAGCAACTGCCATGACAGCTGAGGGCATTACAAGAGCTAACCTCTCAGGGTATGAGCAGGTTGATGGTGCAATGGACGTTCTAAGTACATATGGAACTAACGTCTTACCATTTACTGTTCAAGGTATAATTGAAGGCGACAGTATACTAGGTTCTGTTACAGGCGTATTTGGTGCACGCTCGTCTCCCGTTACACCGTCTGAAGAGCGGGAAGACTTTGTTGAGGCTAACATCATACCTAGCATTGAAGCTAAAGGCTACTTTAAACGTGGTGGTGTTGTATCGCGCGACCAGTTGGGGTCTGGAGAAGCTGATGAAGTAGATCGACAGACAAAAGCAGCCCTGCCTAGCGTCCAAGCAGCTTACGAGCAACGTCGCCGTGAATTTGGTTCTATTTTTCAGAAGAAGGATGATGAGCGTAAAGCTACAGAGGCTACTTTTAAACCTGCTCTCGATCAGCTACATAGTGATTTAATCACTGGTGCACAAGACCCGCGTAAGATACATGCTGACCTACGCAACGTGCGAAGTGAGCTGCGTGGTGGGTTAAGCAAATTGTATGCTGACCCAGAATATCAGAAAGCTATCGCTAAGCTTGAACCGAATGAGATGCGCAAGCTGGAAGATGAATACTTTAAAATAGTTGAAACCATAGCACAAAAGCATGGGGCTAAGCCAGGAGATAAATTCCTGCTGTCTGATGAGCAGTGGGACGAAGTTGAAGCCGCGCAACAGCGATTCATCACAGACCTACGCGCTCGCAGTCCAGGTCTACAATTTGACTTTCTACAGAACCTGGATTGGCGCGACAGTGTAGTAGATGCACACCCCATCATCAAATTAAAGAGAGAAATAGACGCTTATTCTAAGGCATATTACGACATCAAAGATGAAACGCTACGAAAGCGCCATATTGAGGTTAACCCAGACTTGGATGCTAAGCGTTGGACTTTTTATGGTGGTGTTCTTAATTCAATTGAAGCTGTTGACATAATACTTACCAAGGATATTACTGGTGCGCCTGGTAGTATGCTCAAACACCCTTCTTTTAACCGTCCTATACATCTAGAAGGATTCGCGCGGCCTGTTAATAAAGACCTTGAGAGCTGGAGTTTTGATAAGAATAAGATAAGTTATTATCTGCGCGCCTCTGACAAAATTAAAGGTGATATGCTTAAGGCTGGTGCCTTTAATGCAATGATGATCTACTGGGGCCACATCGAAACACTACACACAAAGAACGCGCTTCCGGTTCTTGATAACTATATGCGGGAAACCAAGTGGAGCTTATGGGAGTTGGTACAACCAGCTATCGGGTATTACCTTGGCCTGCCTAATCAAAGCATAAAGCAGCTAGATAAGCCACGCGCTTTGGCTACTCTCCCGAAACTTGATGCTTATGTTGCAGCTTGGAAAGAATTCCTGTATGGGAAAACGCCTGTTTTCAAATCCGAAGCTGGCCGCGCCGCCTTCCATGCTTTAACTGGTAGAGATGCTAGCCAGTTTGCCATTGTCCCATTAGAGTAGGAGATTAACATGCCTCAAACACCACGCCCGCGCCGAAGCCATCCTGAGGAGAGAGATTATAACAAAAAGGTGCGTTCTGATACCCCAAAGCCTCCGCACATCTCGCCAATTGAGGATGATGACGACAACTATTCTATTCCTGAGCCAGTAGTTGGTGTGGGGCAATGGACAGGTAAAACCTACTTTCGTGCTGGTGAGAAGGGCGCTGAGGACTTGGTGATTAAACCACGCCCGCAGCGCAAGTCACGAGAAGATACACCACGTCGTATGGTTTCGGCTGCGATGGGTGCTAGTTTTGCAATTGCACCCAATAGTTTATTAGATTCTATCTACAATAACCCCTTCGAGCCTCAGCTAGAACCTCGACAAAGTATGGTTGGTAGCACCGCTGAAACTGGGCTATCTAATTTTGGACGCTACTCGCCTTTGTCGCAAACAGGCCAAGCTATCCCCACTCCACAAGTTCAAGGTATTGATACGCGTAATTACAGCGGTGGTGCTAGCAGCACAGGTGAGACCTTCCAGGGTACTGGCTTTCAGGAAATCGCTCAGCAAAGCGAGGCAGTCCGTGTCGCTAACGCAGCGCGCGCATCAGGCTTCCAAGAAGCTGGCAATACTCTTGCTGGTGTAGCAGCAGGTGGTACACCCAATGTTGTAGGTACACTTGGAAGTGCGGATGAGTTTGTACGCAACCGTATTCTTCCAGCTTATTTAAGCGGCCAGGCTAGTGCTGATGAAGTGATTGCCGACATACAGAAGTTCTATGATTTAACAAGGCCACGGCCTCAAGCTGCATCTTCAGTTATGGCCCCCACACCAGCTCCAACAACTCCTGCGCCAGCCGCTCCTGTACAACCACAGTTAGCGCAAGGGGCAACTGGTTTCACAGGTAAAATTACTCAACCCAATACTGGTACGGGCGGGTTGCAAGACTTACCACACCGTTCATTTGAAGAGATACAGGCTACGGGCTACCAAACGGACGAGGAAAGAGCCTGGTTCTTAATGGAGTTGCAGCGCCGTGGCTCGACATTAGGCCAGGATGCACTCAGTTGGTTGAATCAATTTACGGGTGGCTCTTCTCAAAGTGCGCCGCCTCGCCCAGCTCCAACTGCACAAGGTGGTGTTTTCCCTGAGACTGGTAGGTCAGTGACACAAATAACAGGCACATCCTATCTTAGTGACGCCGAAAGAGCTTGGTACTTGGCGCAAGTTCAGGCCAATCCTTCACTTTCTGGTAAACCTGCAAAGTGGTCGTCTTGGGGTGAGAACGTGACTAATAATGGGCAAGTCTTTGGTGCATTGGGCAATACACCCTACCAAGGGCAGAATACGTTCCCACCAGAAGTTGAACAGTGGCGCGCAACGGTAGTTAAATACTTCCGTCCCGAAGATGTCAACAAGGCTCTTTATATTATTATGAAGGAGTCGGGAGGTAGAAATGTTCCACAGACTGGTGGCGGGCCTGCTCGTGGGTTATTCCAAATCGAGTTAGGAGCGGGGCGACCTACTGAGCAAGAACTCTTAGACCCTGAATTCAATATTAAGTATGCGGCTGGCATGACCTATAGTTAAAGGATAGTATGACATTAGATTTCTCAATCCACGACCCACAAGCGCTAGCTGATCTGCTTGCTAAATACCCTGATAGAGCAGGTATGTTTACTCAGACGTTGGCTAATTTACCACAGCAGCCTGCGCCTCCTATGCCTGCACCGCCTCCAGTGCCTGCACCTCCTATGCCAGCGCCGCCAACGTTTGCACCTCCACCTGTTCCACAGCCGCAATTGACTGCGCCTGTGTGCCGTTTCCTGCTATTCCACCAGCTGTTGGAGGTATGAACATTAATCCACAAATAGCCGAGTGGGAAGCATTGCAGAATTCTATTGCTGCCGCACAACAAGTTGTTGCAGCGAAGGAAAAGACACTTGGGTTGATACCAGAGGCGCGAGCTGCTTCCGCCGCATTAGATGCAGCCCGCCTACAGGATGTTGCCGCTAACCGCGCTTACTTAACCGAACAAGAGCGTGCTAATACACAGCGTAAACAAGAAGAACAGGGTATACAAGCAGCCAAGCAGAATGTGGGGGACATAGCAAGCGTTGCCTATGCACAACGACAACGGCAAAACTATGCCTACCGCTACGCCTTAGCTGGGTTAGCTGTACCCATTGAAATTGATGTACCACAAGGTTGGGAAGGCCCTCTACCTAAAGGCGTAGCAGCGCGGCTGCGCACCTTGGCTGACATCCTACAAGAAAACTCTAATAACGCTGAAGCTATGCGTAGGTTTAATATTGAAGCTGCGCGCATCAAATCGGCCAATACCGGACTAGATGTTACTGTAGCCGATATTGCTAGAGGTAAAGTGGCTCTCAAACTAGAAGAGGCCGAGCACGCCGTTGAGTTAGCTCAGCTGAAGAGTCGTGCCGCTGATATAGCCGTGCAAGCTGCTAAGCAGCCACCACGAGAAGCTATTGGTATGGTTTGGGACGAAATTACCAATACTTGGCAATCGCCCTTGCAAGCTGGTTTTAATGAAACGCAAGCGATGAAACAGCTACAACTCCAATTACAGGGGATTGGTGCTTACCCAATTGGCACGTTGCGCGGATTTGCTACTCAAGAAACGCCTGATGGTGGGTGGGTGCTTTCTATTAACGACTTCCGCAATGCGCTGTTAGCACAAGGGCTTCCACCTTCCATCGTAGATATTGAAGTAGCTAATGTCGAGGCTGTTCGTGCTAAAGCTAAGGAAGCATCAGACCCACTAATACAGGAGTGGATTGCGTCCAGAACCACCTTATCTTTTGAAGCGTGGCTAGCACAACGCGGGACTACTACGCCAACCACCCCTGCTACAGGTACAGCTGGCCCACGTATGACGTATGAAGATTGGCTTATCTTAACACCACAAGAACAACAGGACTTTCTAAGTGCTGGTGGTGCATTTATTTAATCACGCATTACGCACCACTTGACATACGTGTCTAATGGTGGTATAATGTAAATAGTATAGGAGGATATATGCCTGTTGATACCGAGGCTACTCCTCTCATTACCGAGGACATTGTTGATCCTAACGAAGTAACCATGGCTGATGTCATTGGTGAAAAGAAGGAAGAGATAAAGGTTACAGTTGATGAGCAGGAGAGAGTACAGACAGAGGATTCCGACGAAGACCCTTTAATAGCATACGAAAAAGCGGTTATCGAAAGAGAGCGCGAAAAGCTTTTAAAGGAAGCTACAGAGAGAGTACGCGAAGAGCAGAGAGCGGCACAACTTAGAGCACAGCAAGCACAGCTCGTTAAGCAGCAGCAAGACCAATGGAAACAGGCTTTTGTTGATGCGGCCAAAAAGACTAAAGAAGCCTTCAGCGGCTTAGAGGTCTATAACAGCGAGAATGAGCGTGTGGAGTTTGACGATAAGCTAGTGCAAAAGTTCGTTGAACCGTGGAATGACTACCACATGAAGGTTCAGCAAACACAGCTCACAAACGACTTCCAAGAACTAGCAGAAGCTGCATTCAGCCTTATGCCAAAGGACTTGCAAGAAGAGTTTGCAAAGCGCGCACACGAGAAGCCACTACCTGAATATCTTAAAGCGTTTGCGGAGCTTCTAGCCCCACACACTGACTACGCCAAAGCGCAAGCTGGTGAATTAGATATTAAAGTTAAAGCGGCTGAAGCTCGTGCGGCGGCAAAGCTCCAAAAAGTAACTTCTCCAAAGCAAATTGGTGAACACGCTGCAGTTGTGGACAAGATTGAAATAACGAGTGTCCTTGAAGCTGCTAAAGCACTAGCTGCAGGGCAGATCACTGACGAGAAATTTAGAGAACTTCACGCGAAGTTTAAGAATTAGGAGAATTCAATGCCTGACACCCTAGCCGCCAACTTAACTGAAACCACGACAGAATTGATTGTGGCGACGTTGGCACTTATGCCACAGATGGCTCCTATGCTGGGTCTTGTTACCCAGAAGAGATTGCCAAAAGGCGCCAACTTACTTTCTATCCCACGTGTTAACAGCACGTCTACTGTCCAGCTACCTACTGAAGGCGATGAGCTAGTTACGTCTTCGCAGTTCGACCTGACTGAGACCACCATCTCGCCCACTCTGCGCGCCCTGATGGTTCGTATGTCTGGTCGCGCTTTGTACTTCTCAAAAGAGGACGTTGTTGGTATCGTCTCAGAGGAATTAGCACAGACTCAGGCTCAGGATATTGACACTGACCTGACAGCCGAGTTTCCTAACTTCGGCGCTGGCAACGACGTTGGTACCACTAACGTAGACCTTTCGTTGGCCACCCTACGACAGGCGCGGCGTCTGCTTCGCTCAGTCACGAGAGCTAACGGTGGCCCTGTAAGCGGTATGATCCGTTGTGTCATTGCTCCAATCGCCGAAGAGAACCTGTTCACTAACTTAGGTGTTCAGGGTGTTGTGGCCTCCACACCTCCTTGGATTCCAACTGGTTGGTCACAGGAAATGATCGCAACTTACGCCATTCCACAGAGCCAGTTGCTCGGTGTTTCGATGTTCGTTGATGGTTACATCACAGAAGATGCTAACGCCGACGTTGCCTTGGGTATGTTCTCTAAGGACGCACTGTGGTTCGGTATCTCTAAGGATTGGGACATCAAAACGTTCGAGGTTCCAAACTGGATTGGCCCTATTCTACGCTCAGTTGCTGACTACAACTCTGGCATTGGTGGGTATCCGCTCCACGGCTCATACGTTCTAGCAGACGGCGTTTAAAGCTTAGCGCTTAGTGGTGGGGCGCATAGAAAATACCACCACAAATCCGCTCCGAGCGACACCCGTTCGAGAGGAGCTTAATTGACCGCCTGATACAGGTGGAAAGGAACAAACAATGTCTCGTGAAGGAAGTATGATTCAGTGGAATGCACCTACGGCTAGCCGTACGGCTGCTGGTACCACAGTTTATTTTATCCCAATACCCTACGACGCTATGGTTAAGTCTGTATGTGTTTTCGGTATCGATCCGGCCAACACCGACGGTGACACGCTAAACGTCATCGTTGACCATAGCGCTTCTGAGGCTGGTACATTCACCACAATCGCTGACAGTACTGCTCTTGAATACAATGCTACTGATGACACCTTCGGGCTAGGCACAGGTGCCACCAGCGGTGACATCGTAACTCTAGGTTTAGCAGCCAGAGGCACACTCGTCTTCCCTGGTATCCGTGTTGCTGGCAACCGTTACATTCGTGTACGTGAGATTTGGGCTGGTACAGTTACAGCTGCGCAGTGCGCAATCTCGATAGAGTACATGTTCCTGAACGATACACTTGATGCTGGTAGCACCTAACTAGGGATTATCTATGCCTAAAGTTGGGAAGAAGCACTTTTCATATTCTAAAGGTGGTCGTAAGGCTGCTAAGGCGTATGCAAAGCGCAAAGGTTTGAAAGTACGTTAGCTAGCTAACACATTACGTAGGGGGCGGGATTTGCCTCCTTTCTCCTGCCCCCTGTCTCTTATAAATCATGGCTAACAAAGACATTACCGAACAAGTACGCGCTAAGTCAGTTTCAATTGCTGTAGAACGCCAATCTAAGTATCCTGGCCGCAAGCCGTCGAAAACACGACAGCATACCGTGGCACTTCATGGCATGGCAACAGCAAAAGAAGCTGAACAGATTGGTAGAGAGTTAGCTGCTGAACTCGCTGTCTCTGAAGATCGCGTTATCATCGAGACTTACAAAAAAGGTGAGGCCCCAATTGAGGCTAATCCCCGCCATCGGACGCACGGCTACCATTCCTACAATAAACTTCCCTCGAAGCCAACTGAGGTAAAACGAAAACCATTTATCCGTGACAGGCGTGTTTGGGGTGGTTGTTCGTTACCACAAACTGAAGAAGAGAAAGCAGCTTATATAGCTGAATTTGAAGCACGGAGGTTTTATGAATGACTTTGAGATTTTGACCGAAGATGAAGTGAATGCACTAGGTTTATCCAGTGTTGTCCACGGCGGTCAGATCGACCCTGACAATCCAATCGTTTCGTTAGAAGCTGTAGGCTCAGCTCAACAGGACAGAGATGGGCGTCAGATCATTTCCTACAAACAGTTCAAGGATTTATCAGCAGCAGATGTACGCATGGACAACTATGCTGTTCGTATGCGCTGGCCAGGCCGCAGTACAACCCATCCTATCCAGGCATCAAAGTTCCAGAAATGGTACGGACTAGGCTATCGTCCAGTTGGCGATGTGCAGGAAGCTGCTAAAAAGCGGTTGACACAGTTGGCAGAGGGCATTAAAGAAAGCCCAGTTGGTAATAGGGTATTCTATTACTGTGAAACTAAGTACCCAGGTTGTGAACGCGCCTTCGATAAGGAAAAGGGCCTAAAAGCTCACTGGGGCAAAGACCACGGAGAGTGGAAGATGACTAAGAAGGAAAAGTAATTGTCTAGCTATTTAGCCTACGAGGAATTTGCCGCCGACAACAACGTACGTGGTTTGACAAGCACCACATTTGCCAACGCCTCTGGCGCGACAATTGTTGTTGATGGCGCAATCAAGTTTAGATTGGATGGTAGCTCTTCTCACGGCGAGCCTGTAGACCACGTGGTTCTATACTTAGGCTCTAAGTCACAGCTTGAAGGCTTTAGGTTTGCTGGCTCAGGCATGATCTACTGCCATTACTACACAGAAAACACTGTCTCTCCATTCCACATCGAGCCTTTTCCGTTGAGGGAAGCTGCTCGCACAGAGGAATTACTCGAACACGTCATAGTCGAGTTGAAACATTTATGTGACGGGCTGTCGATCCTTACCGACATTAATTTACACTAGGTTCGCATACCAGAAAGGGCAGAAATGGAAATTCCGCTGTTTGGTGAAGTCTCGGTTGGTAGCTTGTGGCATCCTGATGGCCACAAAAAGTTAATTAGAATGATGCGAGATGGTAGCGTCTCGATGGCCGACTTCTTGCAGATGTTAGCCTTTGAAGGTCGTGTATTCGGTGCTAACTTCGGCAGCGAAACTGGCCCACTTACCCTCAACACTGTGTATGACCAGGATCAGCCTGACGTTGTTCTGCGGATTCCTGACGGAACGGCAGTTGTCCCAATCGCCGTCCACTGTGCGCTAGAAGTGTCTTCTGGTACAGTCAACGAGATGTCTATTGTAGTGGTACAGAACGATATTGGTAGTGGTACTTCTTCAGCTGCTACGGCTGGCCCACTAAGCCTACGCACAGATGCACCAATTACCTCTAACTGTGTTGCGCGAATGACTTACACCGCTAACTCGTCTGCGTTTACTAACCCACTAGAGGTTTATCGGTTTGGTCAGGAACTTGCTACTGCTGCTGGTGCTTTCGCCCCAGGTACGGTGTCGTGGGTACCAGATGTGAAGCCGGTTATTATTGGCCCTGCATCTCTAGTTGTTGCCTTTGAATCTACCACAACCGCCCTACAGGGCTTCGTACAGATGTTCTGGGCTGAGTTGAAGGAAGCGTGGCTCTAATATGAAATACGACTTCGAGGTTATTACTTGGGTGGCCTGTGGCGCTGGGCGATCTTGCGCAAAAGTAGCATGTGGTAGCGCTAAGTCTGCGGATACAGTTACTGCTTGTGGCCCTTGCCGCTCCAAAGCATAAATGCCAGTTAGTGTCCGTAAAGTAAAGGGTGGGTACAGAGTATCCACCCCACACGGTACAAAAGCGAAGCATACAACCAAGAGTAAAGCTAAGCGGCAAAAGCGTTTACTGAATGCTGTGGAGCATGGATGGAAGCCGACAAGAAACCGCTAAACAAGCGGAATAGGAGAAATTAAATGGGTGATAGATATGTAGCTACGGGCTCACAGAACGTTACCACAGCTACGCCTGGTGACTCTTCATTGAGCATTCAGGGGCAGACCACTACTCGAAGTGCTGTGTATGATTTCATAATTACTACAGGCGGTACGCCTGCCGACAATGCGATTGTATGGACGGCGCAGCGACATACCGAGGATGGCACCAATACTGCTGTTACTGCTGCTGAGATTGACTTAGCTGGCCCAGCATCGCTTGTGACTGTTGGTGAAGACCACACTATTGAGCCGACTTATACAGCTGCAGGCGAGTTGTTCCAACAAATCATCAACCAGCGCGCCACATTCAGGTGGGTTGCGGCTCCTGGTAGTGAGTGGAAGAATGGTGCGGCTATTGCTGAGGGTATCGGTTGGGTCGCCTATCACGCGTCCTATACAGGTAGTGCTGAAGCTACAGCTATGTGGTATGAGTAGGAGACACTAATGGGACTAATCAAGAACGTAGGTAAGTTGTGCCCTGCTTGTAAAGTAGACGGGCACAAAGCTGACTATCGCGCCCTTCAGCCAATGGTTGAGGGCGACAAGGTTGTTGAACCATCTACTTATGGTATCTGTCTTGACTGTATGAAGAAGCAGTGGTATGAGGTATATGGGAAGGGCCTTGGTGTGGACTACGACACATATCTCTTCGAGAAGATGAAGAAGTATGACGACACTGGCAAGCGGCTAGTCTAGTCGTCTTCTAACCACTTAATACGGTACTCAGCCCGCCGACCGATAACACGAGGCACTAGCGTCAGGCGGTAGCGTCTGGCGCTTTTAGTATAGCTAATGCATTTTCTACAAAATGTCGGTGGTAAACATCTCAGCGGTTACGTAATTATTACGGAACCAGATAAGCCTACTATAGAGGCCGAGACAATTAGTTGTGTCCACTGTCAATTTACATGGATCGTACAGCCAGGGAGTGGGCGACGGCGAGGATTCTGCTTTAGATGTAATGGGCCAACTTGTGGTAAGAAGAAATGTGCCGACAAGTGTGCTCCGTGGGAGATGCAAATGGAGATTGTTGAGGGCAAGAAGCGGTTCTGGCAACAAATGGCTAGAGCGGTAACTGAGCAGGTGTTACGAGAGAAGTTTACACCTTCAATAAGCGACAGACGAGCGAGCAATGGGCTATACACTAGTTGATACTTACAGCGGGG
>ERZ1292625.1952-Hain-H41-01um-R1-1952-length-21106-cov-24_pt1 | contig 21106 bp, 19 predicted proteins | sample MGYA00564400_ERZ1292625 | MGnify/ENA primary metagenome ERZ1292625 (study PRJEB36523, sample SAMEA6512639) | groundwater metagenome | collected 2019-01-08 | study: AquaDiva: Metagenomics assemblies of 32 groundwater samples
GTCGCTCCCGCAGACCCTTCGTCAGAAGAGGGCGGCCGAGGCGAAGGCGTAGGCCGGCAGGCAGTAGACAGGAGGCAGGGGCAGGAAGGCTTGAAAAGGCGGTGAGCGATCACCGCCTTTTGTTGTTCCTTAGTATCAGAGGACAAAGAGTATTGCTTCCGTTTCACGAACAGACACCATTACGCAGTGCCCGCCGCTCCCTCGGTGCGGACAACAAGAGATTTCCGAAGATTTTTAATGAGCACCACCCGGGTCCCCTGCGCCGTCTTTTCAAACCTGACTTCATCCACGAAATTTTTCATGAGTTTCATGCCCCATCTCCTGTCAGCGTTTCCGTCGTCTCCGGCATTGGCGGAGGTCACGCCATCCTCCTGCAGCGTGACTCCCCATCCGAAGCTTTCAACCGAGATCGCAAGGCGGTTTTCGACCAGGTCAATGCGAACGAAGACCTTTTTCTTCTCTCCCCCACCGTACTTCATAGCATTGATGCACGCCTCAATGAGCGCCATCTGAAGCTGGCCGATGGCCTCCTGGCTCACGCCGATATTTTTCCCGATCTGCTCCAGACACTGGGCCGCAACGAGTTCTGTGTCTTTCATGGCCGGCAGCGCCATCTCGAAGGAGACGAGCTTCTTCTCCGGCGCCAGCAGGCCTTCGAGCAATTCCTGTTCCACCTCTCGCAGTGATTTTCCCTGGACCTCCCGCAGGGTGAGCGCGTTCACAACGTCTCGCAACACCCGGTCCACAGGCGCTTTGAAGGTCCCGAATTCTCCGGAGAGAAAATCCGCAGGGTGCAGCGCCTCGAGGATGTCCTTTTCATTCTCCGCGCCGTGGAGAGCGGCCGCGGCAATCCTCGGCCGGGTTAAGGGCCCTCCTGCGTGATAGACAGTATTCAGTATTTCCAGGGCTCGTCGCCTTGCATCAAGGGTGGGGAAGTGCTGCTTGAGATGCGCCGACCAATAGCCATGGATTCCTCCCTCCATGACTTCCCGGACATAGATGCTCCAGAAATCCAGGCCACCGCGGCCCTGCGTCGACGGCGCTGCTGCTGCAATATGCGTGAGATAAAGAGGGTTCCCTCCGAGACGCCGAAGGAAGCCCGGGGGAGGGCTTTCCCGCTCGATCCCGTGTTTGCCGAGGAGGGACGACAACAGGGAAGCGGCATCGTTCTCGTTGAGCGGGAAGAGGTTGAATCTCGTCAGGTTTGCAGCTATGGGCATCTCCCGGATTTCCGTCTCGCTTCCGGTAATGACCCAGGTTGTGCGCAAAGAGGAAAGCTGTTCTTCAAAAAGTGAAACGAGGTCGCGGCGGGCATCCCCGTCGCGCCTGAGGCCCCTGAACCGCTGAAACTCATCAACCATGACCACCACGGGCTTTCCCGTGGCAAGGGCCGATTGGTGCGGGGCGCTGAGGGCAATGCGGAGGGCATCGAGCGGTTCCCCTGAGCCGTGAATGAATCGTTCGAGGAGGATGTTTGCCCAGGCTGCGTTCCGCTCCTGCGCGAGCGACGAGAGGCCCTTGATTGACAAGCCGTCAAGGGAGAGAAGGGACTGCTCCTTTTTTTCAAAGGCCAGTCTCTGGCGGAAGAACTGCGTGAAATAGTCCTTTGAAAAATCCGCTGCACACAAGATGGCGTTGTTGGCAGAATAGTAGAACGGCGCCACCTTGTCCTGCGTCCAGAACAGGCGGTTGTACAGCTGGCTGAGGAGCTCTGTCTTTCCGATACCCCGCGCCCCCGCAAGAAGGATTCGCCGGGCGATACCCCTCTCCACGTCGAGAGATCTGCGGTACAGGTCCGACAGTTCCTCGCTCCGGCCCAGAAAATCCTTTTCCCGGAGTGTCGAGATCGGCATACTATGAAAATACCTCTATTCTGTTTCTTCCTTTGTTTTTAGCGGCATAGAGGGCCTTGTCCACGCGGTCGATAAGCAACTCTGTTGTCTCGCCGTGATCGGGGTAGCACGCGATGCCGAGGCTGGCCGTTATGAAGCTTGACGGCAAGCCGGTCGTGTTCCGTGTCGGCAGCAGGGTCTTTGCAACATCAGTACGGAGCCGCTCGGCAATATTGATCGCCAGGGTCTTGTCCGTTTCCGGCAGGATGACCATGAACTCGTCGCCTCCGTACCGTGCTACTATATCGATGGTGCGAACGGACTGGACGATGGCGTCCGCGATAATTTTCAAGGTCTTGTCGCCGACACGGTGTCCGAAGGTATCGTTGTAGTATTTAAAACCATCGAGGTCGAGCATGAGAAGACACACCTGCCTGCCGTGCCTCCGGGAGCGGGACACTTCCTCCTCCAGTCGTTCCTGGAGGTATCTGCGGTTCAGCAATCCGGTGAGAGGGTCTGTTATAGAGAGCTTTTTGAGCTTCTCCGTCTGGCTGTACAGGGCGTTCCTCTCCAGCATCACGGCTGCATGGGTGGCAAAGGACTGGATCAGCTCCAGGTCTTCCTTGTCGAAGACTTCTCCCGTCGCCTTGTCCGACAGGTTCAGCACGCCGATAGTGCGGCCGTCGATCTTGAGGGGCACGCTGATGAACGACCGCGTCTTGTAGTGGTCACGGTTTTTCTGCCTGACCCGCGGGTCTTCCTCCAGGTTCTCCACCAGGAAGGCCTCGCCCAGCTCCGCCACTTTTCCCGCGATGCCCACGCCTCGCTGAATTTTGAATTTTTCTCCGACGCCCTCGACGATGCCCTTCTTTGCTTCGAGGAGCAAGGCATCGGTCTCCTGGTCCAGGAGCATCAGGGAGCCCTGCTCTGCCGTGAGCAATTCCGCCGATTTGTCGAGGATCGTCCGGAGGAGGGTTTCGTAATTCTGGATCGCGGTGATGGCCTTCGCCAGCTCCGAGACGGCGGCAAAGCGGTCGAATTTGCGGTACAGGTCCTGATGCAATTGCTGATTTTCTATGGCGAGGGCCGTCTGTTTGCAGAATGCCTGAACAATGTGAATGTCGCTCTCTTTGAGCGGGCCCTCGAAAATGCCGAGGATCCCTGCAAGCTTCTCCTTGATGACGATGGGAAAGAAATAAAAGCTTTTCATGCCGCCGGGAATACCGGCCCTGTCGACCGGCGCAAGGTCCTCGCGTGGAACGAAGGGCTTGCCCTTGATGAGCTCCTGCACCACACGGTGGCGATCGCTGATGCTGAAGCTCTCCACGGGTCTGCTGTCCTTCCTGAGGCCGAACAGGACCGTGTAGACCCCTTGCTGCCGGTCCATGGAAAAGAGTGCGACCTGCTGCACATCGAGCAGTGCGGAGAGGTTTGCTATCATGAATTCGTACAGGGCGTTCGCTCCGCCCCTCGCCGCGCCGCCCCACCTGCCCATGACGTCTTTCAGGCCGTCTATCTTTTGGCGCAGGGTGACGGTTTCCTGTGCATTTTTGAGGAGCTGGTTGGTCGCTTTGTCCACAAGGGAGCAGGCGCTCCATGCCTGCCTCGCGCTGGTGAATCTGAGAGGCGCCGTTACCCTGAATTTCTCGATCCCCGTGGACCGTAAAAGATTCCTGAAGGCGTGAAAGTCTTTCCCCGTGGAAAATGACCCCTGGCCCAGAATGACCGCTTTTTCGCCGAGGTATTCCACCGGCAGGGCGAAGCTCATGGTCCTTCCGCGGCATTTAAAGATGATAGGCTTGCCCTTCTTGAGCGCGCGCGCGGTGGTTTCAAGGCAGTATGCGTTGCATCGGGACTTGAACTCAGGGGAATGGAGAAGCCCTCTGCAGAGGGGATAGTAGTGCTCGGTAGCAAAAATCTCGCTGCCCGATTCTGAGTATATGCTGAGATTAAATGCGAGCGTATCGGAAAGGGTTGTCAAGTGCCCTTTCCATTTCTCCGACAGGAAGAGGTCTTGCAGATGAACTTCTTGGCCGGTGTTCAGCACGGTTCCTCTTGTGAGCATGCCGATTGTGAGCATACCGAATGAGCGGTAAGGCTACAGCCGAATCCCTTGCAAAGAGGTCGGTCGTGGAAGCTGACGATCACCTCGTTCCACGCCTGTCCCTTTTCCCGGTGTCGTCAGAGTTGAATCTTATGAATCTGTAAATGGAAGGAAATATTATTTGTATTTGCAGATGATGAGTATGCTTTTAGGTTATCATAAAATGCGGGAAGCGTCAAGTAAATCCCCGGAACCGCAAGATGAAGAGATTATACGGATCACTGCGCTGCGAAAATGGATGGCGTTCGCGGTGTTTCGGCCGGGGCCGTCTCGTCCTGGCCGGAACCGCCCTTCACCCTGGAACAACGGCAATGGTGCAGGCCGGAGCCGGCCATGGCGATGGGAACAGCGAGTAAGGGCGGAATCGGGAAGAAGCAAAACACACGATCGCGACCACCGAGAGCCTGACGGGCATCAATTGGCAGAGGTCTCGACGGCGAGGCGTTCCGGCGCCGCGTGCACTGACATTCTCTCTTCGGGCATGAATCCCTTCTCCACGAGAAAGTCTACTATAAGCCAGGCGCTCTCTTCCGCCGTCATCGTAACGGTGTTGATGGTAAGCTCGGGGGAAGTGGGGGGCTCGTAGGCGTCATCCACGCCCGTGAAACCCTTGATCTCGCCGCGCTTGGCCAGGGCGAACAGGCCCTTCACGTCCCGCTTCTCGCACTCATCAACGGGCGTGTCCACGAACACCTCGATGAACCGGTCCTCTCCGACCATGGCCCGGACCTGGTCGCGCGCCGAGCTGTAAGGACTGATGAGGGCGCAGACGGCCACGCCTTCGTGCTGCACGATTGCTGAAGCGACAAATCCCACACGGAGAATATTGGTAATCCGGTCGTCCTTGCTGAAGCCGAGGCCCTTGGTCAGGTGGGTCCGCACCACGTCGCCGTCGAGAAGGGATACCCGCCTGCCCCCGGCCATGAGCATGGGCGTAAGAATGTCGGCGATGGTGGATTTCCCGGAGCTCGGCAGGCCGGTGAGCCACACGCAGAACCCCTGTTTGGTCCTGGGCGGATTCGCTTCGTGGAGAATGCGGGCGACCTCGGGCTGCGTGAACCATTCCGGCAGCTTCTTGCCGTTGTACAGGGAGTCCTCTACGATCGGCGTTCCCGCGATGCGAAGATACTGATTCCCGCCGCTCAGGACCTTGTCCGACGCCTCATAGCGGTTCTTTTTCTTTAAATAAACCATTTCCTTGAGCGGAATCATGCGCACGCCGATCTCATCCTCGTGCCGGCGGAACAGCTGCTGGACGTCGCTCGTTTCATAAAAAGCCCTTCCGTGGGAATCCTTGCCCGGTCCATGGGGGTCCCTTCCGATGAGAAAATAGTTGGCTCCGTAGTTCCTGTTGATGATCCCGTGCCAGAGGCCGGCCCGGGGGCCCGCCATGCGCACGGCCAGGGGCATAAGGCTCAGCAGGGTGCGTGCGGCATCGTAGTGGTTCTCGACGAGCGCCTTGTAACAACGCACTCTCGTGTAGTGGCCCGGGTCGCCGTGCTTCGCGATCCCCACCACGGGATGGATGAGAAGCGAGCCGTCCGCGTCCTCCCGTGCGTTCTTGGTGAGGGCCTCGTGGGCCCGGTGCATGGGGTGACGCGGCTGGTAAGCAACAATATTTTCCCGGCCCATTGTTTCGAGTATTGTTCTCACTTCCGCCGGCGTCTTCCTCAGCTCGGGAAAGTCATAATGACGCGGCTGGCGCAGCACGGTAAGCGGGCCGGAGAGGTAATACTTGCCCCAGGTGTGCATCTCGGAAACGAGGGGGTGGCGTGAGTCCTGGGTGCCCGCGACCGCCCTGGTCTCTTCTTCAAGGTCCCAGGTATAGATCTCCTCGAGACGCATCACAGCGAACATCTCGTTCGTGGGGCCCCGCAAAGCGATCTCTTTCCCGATTTCGAGGTTCTTCACGTGCTCCACGGGAAGGGTGAGAGGAAGGGGGAAGAGCGTGCCGTCGGCAAGCCTCAGGTCCCGCAGTACCGATTGGTAGTCCTTTTCACCCATGAACCGGTCGAGGGGGGAGAACGCGCCCACCGCGAGGAGCTCCAGATCGCACATTGACCGCGGCGTGATCTGAACGGAGGGGAGAAATTTTGCCTTTTCCACGAGCGCCTTCTGCTCGTGCTTCGCGGCAAGGAGGTCCACCAGTTTGCCGCCGTAAGGCGCTATCAACTTTGTTCTGCCCTCTTGCTCATGCATACCGATCACCTCTGAACGCAATGAAATGCGGATTGAGAAGATTTTCCTTGTTGTACTCCAGGGGCCGCGCGCTTCCCGCCTTCACAACGCGGCCGCCCGCTTCTTCCACGATCACCTGGCCCGCGGCCGTGTCCCACTCCATGGTCGGACCGAGCCTGGGATAGATATGCGCCAGCCCTTCCGCCACGAGACAGAACTTGAGAGAGCTTCCCGCCGAGACTAAAGCGACCTCTCCGTACCGTTCCCGCAGGCCCTGGACATATTCCTCGAGCTCTCCCGTGCCGTGAGAGCGACTGCCGGCGACGGTCAACGTGCCGTTGCCGTTTTTGTCCGGGAGCCGCAAGGTCCGGCCTGCTTCAATTTTGTAGGCGCCCTTTCCCTTCACTGCGTGGTACAGGACATCCTTAACGGGCGCGTAGATAATGCCGGCAACGGGTTTGCCGCGCCGAATGAGAGCAACATTGATGGTAAACTCACCGTTCCTTTTGATGAACTCCTTGGTGCCGTCCAGCGGGTCAATAAGCCAGAAGCGCTCCCAGTTTTTCCTCTGTCCATAGGGAATATCCCTGCCTTCCTCGCTCAGAACGGGAAAGGCCGAATTCTTACTCAGGAATGCCGACAGGATCTCGTGGGATTTTTTGTCCGCCAGCGTGAGGGGGCTTTTGTCTTCTTTGTTTTCCACGGCAAAATCGGAGTGGTAAACATCGAGGACGGCTTTTCCCGCTTCACGGGAAATCTCCAGCAGCGCTGCAAGGTTGTCGGTGTCCAGGCGTTCCATAATAATTCCAATACGTTAGATCATAGTTACAAAGTAGCAGGCCTGTTATGATAATTGCAATGTTTATACCTGTAAATTTGCTGTCGCGTAAAAATACAAAAAAACATCATGTTATATCCGGAGCGACGCAGGAACTTCGTGTGGAACAGGGAAATGTGACCGAACTTGGACGATCTCCCGGCCAGGTTTGTCCGTTTTCAGACCCACGGTAGGCTATAAAGGCGGTTTTGGATGGCATGGTGCGACTGGTAGATTCAATCCTGAGAAGAGGGGCCGGCCTTCTCAGCAGGGTTGCCGGCGCTCAAGGCCTGGCCTGAACCCTGCTGAGGGGCCGGGTGACAAGGGAGGTTTCGGAACGGCCCGTCTATTCTTCCTTGGTGAAATACTTCTCCAGCTTCAGCTTCTTGAGCGGAGAGTAATCCCGTTGAAAGTCGGCCTCGATGGGGTCGGGTAACTGGACGTTATTGAGCATCTCTTTATTGGCGCTGTCCTGGGCCAGCGCCAGGATCGCCTTCGCCACGCTTTTGCGCAGGGCTTCAGGGACCCTCGGGTGCGCGGCAATGGGATGGGACGCCGTGCCGGGTGTCTCATAAATTATGGTAAGCTGGTTCTTCAGCTCCGGCTGCTCCTTGTTGAATGTTTTGAGAACCCCTCCGCCCGCTGCGGCCTTATCGAGCGATACGGTCCGGTAAACGTTCCCGTGCGTTTTCGCGTAGACGGGCGTGAAGGCAACATGCTCCTTTTCCGTCAGCAGGGCGCGCAGGTAGACGGATGCGGCGAAGTTCGCAGGCCCGGGGAAAGAGATCTGCTTGCCGCTCAGGTCCTTCACGGAATTAATGCCGCTTCCTTTGTGCGCCACGAGAATGCCCACGAGATCCGCCTTGTCCCTGATCAGCGGAATATAGCCGCCCGAAGTTTTTGCGTTCATCGCCTGGTACGGATTCATATAAGCAAAATCAGGAACGCCCTTCTGGAGGTCGGTCTCAAACTGCTGGAAGGAGTTATAGGGGACAAGGTCGATCTCGACTCCCGTATCACGGGAGAGCCGCTTCAAGAAAGGCAGCCACCTTTCGAAGATTTCCGACACCTGCGCCTGGGGCACCACGGCGAGGGTATATTTTTTTTGCTGCGCCCCCGCCCCCGCCGGAACCACCAGAACCATACCGCACATGAGCAACAGCAACAACCGGATCAGTTTCATCGAGCCATCCTCCTTTAATTGGGAATTTTTTATTTCACTGAGTAAGAATCCTGCTCCCTGTGAAACGCCTTATTAACCCAAGTTCCGCAGTTCAAAATCCAAACTTATGGTAAATCAACAAGTTGCCCTTCTTAAGCCGCCAAATTCTGCGCTACATTTTCGATTCCTTTTGGCTGGTTCGGAATCGGTAATCCAGGGCGCTTACGTGACTCCGCCGCTCTTTTTGCTGTGATGACGCAGGTACATGGCGTCATTATGACTGATGGCACTGTCTTCCGCAAGGGGATTTTCTGCACTACATCTGCATTTCGAAGAACGGACATCGCAATTTCAACAGGTTGTCCGGCTTCAAGGTCAGAAAAAATTGAAAAAAAGCGCACCTGCGGAACTTGGGTTAATGCTGGCCGGCCTTGAACGGGTTTGCTGTACCGGACACGTCTTGCACTTCCTTCTTGCTCGCCAGCAATTGCCCATCTCCCGCAACGCGCGGGCGGTGCCCGGCATTACGGGCCTGGATTTCCTTAAGCAGGCCCGCCTGGAGGTCGCGGCGCATGAGGTCCGCGGGGTCCACGAGCTTGCGCAGTTCTTCCTTCAGCCGGGCGTTTTCAGCGTTGAAATCCGCGATCTCGGCATCCGTAAACCGCAGCTCCTCGCCTTTCCGCACATACACCCGGTCGTATCCAAGGGCGTCGAGTACGTCGCCGGCGACAGACTCGAAGATGCGCACGTCCCGCTCGCCCGCTTCGAGCAGGAACTTGCGGCTGTTGTTCTTCATCACCGGGCGCGTCACGTTCAGCCACAGCTCGCTCGCCGAAGCGGTGCGCTTCGCCTCCTCGGCCTGGTGGTATTCGAGCATAGACTTGCGGTAAGCCACGCCGAAGAAGTCGCAGAGCATGTTGGCCATCTTCTCGGGCTCGCCGATAATATCCTCATACCGGACCTTGAGGAACCGGGACGGCTCGATTTCGCTCCCGATCTTGAGCGCCAACCGCTGGGTTGCTCCCCATTCCCGGGCGATGTGATAGAAATGCTTCTCGCCGACGACGGCCTTGCGGAAGGAGACGGCCACATCGCGGCCGTCACGAAAGAGGTAGATGTACTGGGGTTTGTCGAAATAGGCCTCTATCTGGGGCACGAAGTTGATGTTCGCGAGACTTTTACAGCACCAGGTCTTCGCTTTCCTGGCCTCGGCATAAATGTCGTATACGGCGCCGTGGATAGCCACCAGGCTCTTTTCCCGGCAGCGGCTGGCCACGTCCTTCCGGTCCAGCGTGACTCCCTCCCAGGGTACGGGGTTGAGCTCCACCATCCGGCAGATGTCGTCCACGAGTCGGCTGAAGTTTTCGGGCGCAGCGAGGTCTCCGTAATCGGGGACGAGCGGCATAATCCGCTGCAGGATGTGCGGCGGGTGGGGCGCCGCGATGGCGGGCAGCTGGTTCAGCATCAGGCGAAGCAGGTTGGAGCCTGAGCGCTGAGTACCGATCATAAAAATTGGTTTCACGGCGTTCCTCCTTCGTAACCTTGTTAATAGAACACCAGACCCGCCACACCCGCCACGGGGATGATTAAGGCCGTCTCAACCTTGAATCGGAGCAATGCGATGACCGAAGCGACAAAGATGAACAGCGCGACCAGGCCTATCGGCGCCGTCTTCCCCACCATCAGCGCCGAGGCTGCGATCATGCCGATAACCGCAGAGCGGATGCCGCGCAGACCCGCCTGAATGGCGGCGGACTGTCTGATACGGTCCAGGAAATGGGAGCTGACGATCATCACGACGGCCGGCGGGGTGAATATCCCGACCGTAGCCGCAGCAGCACCGAGCAGTCCCGACACTTTGTAGCCGATGAAGGCTGCGCTGATGAGAATAGGGCCGGGCGTGACCTGCCCGAGGGCAATGGCGTCGATGAATTCCTGGCGCGAGACCCAGCCGTAGTCGTCAACCACGATCTGCTGGATCAGCGGGATGAACACGTACCCGCCGCCGAACAGGAGCAGGCTCATGCCGCCGAAGGTGACGAGGAGCTTTCCTGCGGCTGTCAGGTTGAGGCTCCAGAGCGACGGAGCGGTAAGCAGCATGGCAAGGACGCCGTTCGACCGTGGCCTCCGCGCCCCAGGAACCGCTTCCGTAGATATCTGCTTTGATTTCGCCGGCGCCGGGTTTGCCGGCGCTTTTCCCCGGAACATCAGCCATCCCGCGAGCCCGCTGGCACCGATGATTGCCACGGTGATAACGAACCCTCCGAGGCCGATCAGGAGGCCGAATGCGGCAGCAGTGATGACTGCCTCGGTAGGGCGCTTGATGGTCTTCTTTCCCATGTTCCACGCGGCAACAAGGATGATGCCCGTGACCGCAGGGATGAACCCCATGAAGAACCGGCCCACCGCCGGCATCTGGCCGAAACGGAAATAGGCGTAGCTCAGGCACACGAGGAGGAGGAACGAGGGGAGGATGACCGCGCCGGCGCTCACGAGGGCGCCCAGCCAGCCTCGCATGCGGTAGCCCACGTAGGCTACCACGTTCACCGCAACGGGGCCCGGGAGAATGGTGGCGAGTGAAACGCCGTCGAGCATCTCCTCGTGGCTGATGAGCTTCCTGCGCTCCACCACGTAGTTCTGCACCACCGAGATGAGCGCCATGAAGCCGCCGAAGGCGGTGCTCCCGATCTTGAGGAAGGTCAGGAACAGCGATCCGAGGGAGGCGGTCCGGACCGAATCAGGAACTGGAGTATGCCGTGTTGTCTCGTTCATACGCGTTTTGTCGCGCGGTCGGCGACCGGACAGCATCAATTCGTCGCGGCCTGGACCATACTGTTCTTCTTTCGTTTATGCGGCGCCCGTTTTTCTGCCTTCGGTGTCCAGGTGTTCCATAATAATTACAATACGTTAGGCTATAGTTATCAAGCAGCAAACCTGTTATGTTATGTATGATATTTGCAATGTTTATACCTGTTAATTTGCTGTCGCGCAAAAATGTAAAAAAACAGCATGTTATATCCAGCACGATGCCGGAACTTATTGTGGCGCGTGGTAATATGACCGAATTTGGACGACCTTGCCAGCCATGGTTGTCCGTTTTCAGACCCGCGATGGGCTATAAGGCGGTTTGGACGGTATGGTGTGACTGGTAGATTCAATCCTGAGAAAAGGGGCCGGCCTTCTCAGCAGGGTTGCCGGCGCTCAAGGCCTGGTCTGAACCCTGCTGAGGGGCCGGGTGACAAGGGAGGTTTCGGAACGGCTGATCTATTATTCTATTCGTTGCTGAAATACTTCTCCAGCTTCAGTTTTTTGAGCGGTGCGTAATCCCGCTCATAGTTGGCTTCGACCGGGTCAGGCAGCTGAACGCCGGTGAGCATCTCCGTGTTCGCCTTGTCATGGGCAATGGTCATGACGGCCCTTGCCACCCGCTTGCGCACATCCTCGGGAACCTTCTTGTGGGCCGCAAAGGGATGGGAGGGCGTGCCCGGCGTTTCATAGATGATCATGAGCTGGTCTCGAAGCTCAGGCTGCTCTTTCATGAGGGTCTTCTTCACGCCGCCGCCTGCTGATGCCTTGTTCAGGACGACCGTCCGGTACACGTTGCCGTGGGTCTTCGCGTAAACGGGCGTAAACCGGATTTTTTCCTTTTCCGTCAGGAGCGCACGCATGTAGAGCGAGGCCGCGAAGGCGGATGGCGCGGGAAAGGCTATCTGCTTGCCGCTCAGGTCTTGGACGGTATTGATGCCGCTCCCCTGGTGCGTTACCAGGATGCCCACGAGATCAGCCTTGTCCCTGAGCATCGGCACATAGGACGGGTTTTTCATAGCATGATAGGGGTTCATGTAGACGAAATCGGGCACTCCTCGCGCCAGATCAGCCTCAAACTGCGGGAAGGAGTTATAGGGGACGATGTCGATCTCCACCCCCGTGTCGCGGGAGAGCAGCTTTACAAAAGGCAGCCATTTTTCGAAGACCTCCGACACCTGCGCCTGGGGCACCACGGCGAGGGTATATTTTTTTTGCTGCGCCCCCGCCCCCGCCGGAACCACCAGAACCATACCGCACATGAGCAACAACCATAACCGGAACATTTTCATTGATCCATCCTCCTTCGATCGGAATTTTTCATGTCTCTGCCGGGAATCCTGAAATCGTTGAAACCTCCTGCACTGTTTGAGCACAAGTATTCATCAGGGGTACTGCATAAACAGCAATAATTATACCAGAGACCAGGGCGTTGCAATCCTTAAGAAATCATTAGGTTATGTGAAAAAAACAATGGGAGCCGCCTGTGTGAAACCCGACAGTGTTCAAATTCGGACAGCCTGAAACCCGAATCACTCGGAGAAGGGAAAAAAAGTTTCATGCGTCCTTTCAAGCGCTTAAAAGCACAGCGACGCGCTATGAAAGTGACTGGCAGGGGACTTGCATTAACGCTACTATAGTGCTACGGCGCCTCCCGCCATACCATGGGCTTCGGGCGCATCGAGAGGAAGGATAAAAAATTATGAGAGAACCGAGAGAAAATGAAAATCCAGCATCGCAACGGCGTCCCAGGCCGAGGCCGGTCCTGATGATCCCGCTGCGGCGGTGCGGAAGCCACGCGCTTCGCCTGCGGCTGAACTTCAACCCCGATTTCTACGCGCCCTACCCGCTCCATATTGTGGACTTCATGCCGCTCGTGGCCCTCTACGGCGACCTCCGCGACGATGCGGCGTACTTCCAGATGGTGGTGGATGTGGTCGGGTTGCAGACCGTCAGCATGGTGAAATGGCCCGATGTGGTCTTTGATCCCGTCGAAGTTTTTGAAACCATCAAGAATGAGCCGAGAAGCGTGCACCGGATTGTCTGGGAACTGCTGCTCCAGGCTGGAGTGAAACGCGGGGCCACGGTGGTCATGGATAAATCCCTCGACAGCGTGCACTATGCGGCCGAGCTCATGAAGCTCTTCGACGATCTTCTGTTTCTCAACGTCGTGCGCGACCCCCGTGCACAGGTAAGCAGCATGAACCGCGCCATCATTCACGACTTTGACACGCTCCTGAACGCTGCGACGTGGGTGAAGGCCTATACGGTGGGCCGGAAACTTGCTGATGCCTATCCGGACCGGGTGCTGACCATCCGCTATGAGGACTTTGTGTCCAACCAGGAGGCGGTGCTGCGGAAGATCTGCAGCTTCTTCGGCATAACATTCACTCCCGACATGCTGGACATTTCCCGGTCTCAGGAGGCGCAGAAGATATCGCACATGTCCGCGCTGTGGGAGTCGAACTGGTCTGCTCCCATCGCCGCCAACGTGGACAAATTCAAAAAGGCGCTGACCGCGGAAGAGATCGAGATCATCGAAACGCTCACCGGCGACTTCATGGATTATTACGGCTACGAGCGGATGGCGGGAGGGGAGGCCAAGATCACCCCGCGCGTGGTCGCCGCGGCAAAGAAGCGGAGCGAAGCAAACAAAAAGAAGGCCTGGGCCGACCTGAAAAACAACGATAATCGGGACTACCGGCTCAGAAGGTTCCGGGCGGACTATCTCCGCATGGTAAAGGAGCGGCTCCTGGAGAAGGACCCCAAGCGGACGCGGGTTAAGGCCGCTGATAAAACCGCGGAGCCACCGAGGGCACGGAAAAAAACGTTTGTTTTCAAAACGCCTAACGACCTGTCTCAGTGCCGTGGTGGATCTTGACTTTTTACGAGTGCATCAGTTTTCCGCCGGTCAATAAAAGGCGGTGGTGGTTAAGCGCTCGGGGACGGCGGGCAGTTACGTTGTCTCCGTGACCGGGAGAAGGACGACCGGCCTTTTCATCCTCTGGGGCTCATCGAGGATTATGCTCGCCGCCTTGCTCAGCTCCGACGGCGTCGTGCCTCCCGAGGGAAGCATGATCAGGGACACGGCGTATTCATCTGCCGCCTTCAAAATTTCCTCATCAGGATAGCCCGGCCGGAGCACGTCAATAGCATCGAGCCCTTGCTCGCGAAGCGCCTTTTTCAGTTTTTTCAGCCGCCCGGCCGTGTCCTTCAGGACCTTGTCCAACTCTTTCTTCTCCCACCGGGAATAGAGGTGAACAGGAACGACGCCCAGGAGCAGGACCCGCGAGCCTGTTGCCGCGGCCTCACGGATCAGCCGATCCATGCCCGCAAGCGCGCCATCCGTATTATCAACGGGCATCAGGATGGTGCCGGGAATGAGATAGACCGGGCAGCGCGATTTCTGCATGAGCGATTTGTACCGGGGCGGCGCGAGGACAAGGTCCGCGTGCTCCGATTCTGCAAGCCCGAGGAGCTCCTCCTCTGCATTACCGTCTTCGGAAACCACCCGCACCGGGACGCCGGCAGCGGTCTCGCTGATAAGCGTCCTGGCGTCCTCAAGATGTCTCGCGGCCTCTGCCCGCGCCATCTCTTCGGCCCGTGGCCCCCCATCGTAGTCAATAAACAGGCCGGCATCAAACACCTGCAGAAGGATTACCTCTCCGCTGACTTCTTTTGCTTTCTGTATGCCATATGCCAGGGCATTCCTGGCGTGGAGCGTGCCGTCGTATGCAACGAGAATCTTCATGTGATGATCTCCTTTTTCCATCAATCTACCCAAACAATGAAAAGCATTTACCGTGCCAGCATAGTTATTCCATGTTTACCGTACATTAGGGTCCTTGGCGCAGTGATTTCACTGCTTAATAAGCGCAAGTTATTACTGCACAAACCCGCGCCGCTTACAACCGAGAGAAAATTTTTCCGCCTGGCACCCTTATTACAGAGGTCACCGAGTAACGCAACAATAAAATTGGTGCAATTTATAATTGCGCTGCGTATTTGTTTGTTTTCTCTGCCTATCCTGACCGGGAGAAGCTCATACTGCCGATGCTGTGCATTATAAAATTGCATCCATACTTGTTCTCCTCAAATTTATCCTAATTTTTCAACAAGTTTAAGAATGGTATGGGCATTGCTATTACTTATATGTGATTCACGTTCGATCCTGCCGGTAGTGTCAAAAGTTCTATGAAAAAAACGAAAGATATTTTACCGCAGAGATCGCAGAGGTCGCAGAGAAATGCAGATCTTGAAATAAAAGCAGCGTAAGTAAAAGAAAGCTGGTTAAATTCGGGACATATTCAGGTTAAACGACCTTCAACGGATATTAGGCAAAGAATATAGATTCAAAGAAGAGGATTTTGAGAGGTCGCAGAGGGGGAGGGAGCTGAGAGAGAGTTTAATGTATTGTAATTCAAGAACTTCTCTGCGTCCTCCGCGTCCTCTGCGGTGAAAGTTTTGACATTACGATCCTGCCTGAGAGGAGAATGGATATGAAAAGGCTGATGGAAAAAGTGGAAAGGTTGCTGGTAGCGGCCGCGTTCGCTGAAGCCGGGGAACACGAAGTTTCACTGCGCATGCTGGGACAGGAGCTGAAGGAGAACAGGGCCGCCCGGCCGGCGGCCACGGCAAGGGTGTTTTCCAGATAAAGCAAGGAGGGAATTAGGAGGGAATTATGGCTGGCGGCGAACTGTTCCTGATGTCCCGAAATATCCTGCTGCTCCTTGCGATGATCATGACCGTCATGATGTTGCCGGCAGGCGCCATTGACCTTCCCGGGATGCTTTTAAGCATCTGGGCGCGGTACAGGGCCAGAAAGCTCATGATGAAAAGCAGGAAGTCCGGGCCGAAGCCCGGAGAGTACTGGGAGATCGACATGAGCAAGTTTGAATAGGACATCCTCATCAACTCCCTGTCGTTTTTTCACCTGCGCGCCCCGCTTCCCGCCCTATCCCTTCAGCGACGGCGTCTTCGCCCTCGGTCATTGCAGGCGTGATACGCCATAGAGCACAGAGACGAGCAGGGCCATGGGCCCAAAGCTCACGACATAAGACGTGAGCGTGTTCACGAACGAGCGATACATATCGGCCCTTCCCATCATGCCGGGGAAGAGAAGCGAACTCATGAAGAGAAGCTGGAACGCGAAAGCCGCATTCCCCCACTGTAGTGTCAGAGCATGTTCCATAGCTGTTCTCCCTTAATCCCTTGGCTGGATCCTCCGGTGGACGACAAAGATACAAGCGGATGGGGGGCTGCTTGAAGCCCGCCGGCTGAACGGTTTCCCGTTCCATCCGCATCTATCCCCGGGCAAATATATTCCAGTAAAGCGATCCTCGCTTCTTACATCTACATCGTCTGTTGCGGGACCGATAACACTGCCAGGTTCAACTTCTCCGCTTCGCCCGAGAGATCGGAGACCGCGGCCTTCCTGCCCTCTTTCGCAAGCGCCCGCTGGTATTTCTTGATGATCGACTTGTACCGCGGCGGGCAGAGAAGGACGTCCGCATGCTCCGCCTTTGCGAAGGCGATCACTTCCTCTTCCGGGTTGCCCTCGCCGGTGAAGAGGCTCGCCTTGATACCCTGCCCCTTTTCACGGATGAGCGACTTCGCTTCTTCAACGAATCGCGCCGACTCAGCACGCGCCGTCGCTTCCGCCTCCGGCGTTGCATCGTAATCGAGAAACAGCGGACCGTTGAACACGTGCAGGGCCACAACCTCGCCGCCCTTTTCCTTCGCCTTCTTCATCCCGTACACCAGCGCATCCTTTGACTGCAGCGTCCCGTCGTATGCCACCATGATCTTCATTGTGAATCCTCCTTTGAGCGAATTTTTTTAATGAGTGCTTTCTTGCCCTCCTAAATTGCAGTTCATATGCCAGAATTTTACTGACGGAATTTCAATGGGTTGTAAAATTAGTGCAGTATTTCAACTGCAAGGCGTCCTGCAAATTATTACTGCGGACAAGGCTTGAAAAGTTTCACGAGCGCGGAGAAAAGAATGGGGGTGAGCAAGGCCTATCCTGCTGCTGAAATGGAGGCCGGGTCGATGCCCAGGAGGCGGATCTTCTGCTGAAGGTTTTGACGGTGGACGTTGAGGAGGCGGGCGGCCTCGGAGATGTTGCCGCCGGTTTCGATGAGGGTGGCGATGATGAGGCCCTTCTCGAACTGATGCTTCGCGTCCTTGAGAGGCATGATGGGGATTTTTTGCGCCTCAGCGCCGAGCTTTTTTTCTTCCAGGATGTACTTCGGAAGGTCTTCCTTCTGGACCGCGGGGCCCGTCGTGAAAGCGACGGCGTATTCAACGGCGTTCTCCAGCTCCCGCACGTTGCCGGGGAAGTGGTAGTTGATAAGGGCCTGCATGGCTTCCTTGGATATGCCGGAAATGTTTTTTTCAGGGGCTTTGGCCTTGTGCTTTTCGATGAAGTGGTTGACGAGGAGAGGCACGTCTTCCTTTCGCCTGCGCAGCGGCGGCAGCTCAATGGGGATGACGTTCAGGCGATAGAAGAGGTCCTCACGGAACTGCTTTTCCGCGATGGCCTTTTTGAGGTCCCGGTTCGTGGCCGCGACCACGCGCACATTCACCCTGCGGGGCTGGGTGTCCCCGACGCGGAGGAACTCCCCCTCCTGTATGACGGGCATGCGGTGACGGACGTCGAGGAGCCGCTGCTGCCAGTGTTCGGTGTCGAGGTCAAGAAAGGCGACGTCGTAATTTTCGGCCCCTGGGCCGTCCGGCGCCGGTGGAGACGCCGGATCCTTCGCAGGATCCTGTGTATCCGGCGAAAAACCTGCGGACTTGAACAGGGCATAGAGCTCTTTTGCTTCATCGGAGATGATGAGGATGTTTAACATAATAAGGAGACGACAGGGCTCCGATCACGAATCAAGGGAACGAAGAATGGGGGCCGGGGAACAGGCTGAATCCGCCGATCCCGTCACCGGTTCTTGTCATATGGCCTAAGCAGTTTTGACCACCAGAACGGCGCAGGTGGAAAGGACGATCACGCGCTCGGCCACGCTGCCCATAAGAAGCTTCTCGAGGCCCGTCCTCCCATGGCTCCCCTGGACAATGAGGTCGACGCCCTTCTCCCGGGCGGTCTCGATGATGGCATCGGAGGGTTTTCCACTCATGACAAAGGCCTGCACCGCTACCCCCGCCTTCTGCGCTGCGTCCTTCACTGCCTTCGCGTTCTTCTCCGCCGCATGCATCTCCTTTTCAGCGATCAGCTCCCGCTGCGGCATTGAGAACTCAATGTCCGTCGGCGTCATCAGCTCCGAGGGAACGACGGAGATGACCGTGAGCTTGCTTCCGTTCCGTTTGGCGAGTCCGATGGACTCGGAGGCCGCGGCCGCGGAGTATTTCGAGCCGTCCGTCGCGACCAGGATGTTCTTGAACTCCACCTTCGCGGCCCGCGGCACCACAAGGACGTTGCAGGCAGCATGGCCGATGACCCGCGCCGTGACGCTCCCCATCATGAGCCGCTTGAGCCCGGTGCGGCCGCGTCTTCCCAGGATGATCATAGTGATCTTGTTCTTTGCCGCTTCATCAACGATATACTTGTATGAGTCCTCGCCCTGATGAACAATGCCGGTGCAATCGACCCCTTCCTTTTTTGCCCGGGCCTGCAGCGCCTCGATGTGTTCCCGGGCCGTCTTTCCCGCTTTTTCCGCGATCTGAGGAGCGAGCGCCTCGAACTCGGGATTGGTTTCTACCACCGATATGGCCCACAACGTGCTCGAACACTTCTTCGCAAGCTTGATAGCCTCTCGTTCGGCCCCCTCGCTGTATTCCGAGCCGTCTGTGGAGAGGAGCAACTTTTCTACGCGCGCGGTGGGACAGATCTCTGCCATGTGAATGTCCTCCTGTCTGGTTTGTTTTTTCAAGTGGTTTCGCTTTGGGGCCGCACTGCAACGGAACGTCGCTGGTGTACTAAATAATTGCACCTGGTGCTATCATAATATCTCCCGCGCTTCCTGTCAACCGGATAAACGAATTTTTTAACTCTTTCGAGTTGTAATTGAAATGACCTGCAAACACCTGTCAGAAGCGGAGACTTTTTAACCACGACGCTCACGAAGATAAACTTTAACGAGGCTTCGCCTCAGACCAATAAAATCAAAAAACAGGGAATCGAAATCAAAGGCGTCTCGCGCAAAGCCTTAAAGAACGTATTTTGTAGCGCCCCCGTTTATCGGGGGCGATTCCGTGAAACGTCGGGGATAAACCCCGACGCTACAACTTGACAACAACAAACCAGCCGCCAAGCGCGCAAAGAAAAGCAGAGGCCCTGAATTGTCAGTTCTTTCTTCGCGTCTTTGCGACTTTGCGTGAGACGCTTTTTAGCTTTGACCTTTTGGTTCCGGCCTGTCCGGGTTAGGAATGAGTGGGACGATATGGCGGTGAGCTCGGTTTGAATGGTGGCCCAGCGTCCGTAAAACAGTTTGTCCGACGAATTGTAATAACTTTATTATTTGCAATGCTATTTTTCGGCATGCCCGAAAAAGTATCCCCGGATTTTTTATTGATTTTCAACGATTGAACCGCATCCAAGGGTCAATAAATAGCGTTCACGACGGCCTCGGTGTAGCTGCCTCGATAGGTCAATCCGTTGTATACCCGATGTCCCGAAACCGACGATGCCCTCCTTGGAATAATCGTATATCTGTCGAATACTGCTGATGGAGGGATATTACAAGCTAATGATGTTTCTTCTCAAAATAGAGCCGTTTCTTTATAAAGATCGGCGACTCGTTTGCCCTTTAAAATACTTTTTCTGATTTTTGCGTAATCTCCATACCCGGTTTCATACTGCATGATAAATCGCGTTGCGTTGACCAATCCGAGATTGCCTACCAACGCCGCCCAACCCGCGTCTCTCAACGCGTGGCCGCTCAGGGTTTTTTGTTGTGTCTTAAGCATTCGTAAACACCTCCTCAATCAGAAATTCCAGGGGACTGCATATGGATAATGAAACCGTCTTTCGATCTTTCCTGGCTTTCTTGATGATAGTATCATCACAGGTGATGAAGTACTCCACGCCGCCGAACTCAGCGCAGGCAAGATGCATCGCATCAGGTGCGCAAAAACCGGGGTCAAGCTACCTTGAACTTTTTACCGATTTGAATGAATTTCTCGACATTATCTTCCCGCAGTTTTTTTCTGATCTCGTCAAAGAGGGCGATGTCATCGGGAGTATACAGCCGCTCTCCGCAATGGAGGCGTGATTCGGCCTTCACTCGAACAATCGCGGTATTGCTCCCGCCCATTAAGATTTTCTCGACCTCTTTTTCAATCAATTCACCGCCGCACACAGGGCACTTATCAAAGAGTTTCATGGTTTCCTCCGCTGCTTCCACTCTATCCACCGGTCAGGATCAGGCCGGTATATGGTAATCAGAACCGCTGCTTTTGTTTCGACATTATACGCCCAAACACTGTGAATTGGCTCGCCATTTTTATTCCTGCCATATACCAGGCAACTCGGGTACGGTTTATCGTCAGGATACTGTTCGATGATTTCTCCTCCCCGGACAGCAGCGTAGATCTCATCGAACGTTAAACTATCGAGGACAACAAAAACAGAAAAAGCCCCTTTTATCAAGGGGCTTATGTACTATATAGGACTTCTTTGGACTATGAAATGGTGGTCCCAACGGGAATCGAACCCGTGTCTCCGGCGTGAGAGGCCAGCGTCCTAGGCCGCTAGACGATGGGACCGTAATGCAAAAAGAATTGTAAATTGAAAATTGTAAAAATCAAATTTTAAAGGGCGAGCAATGCATTTCAATTTAAAATTTCCAATTTGCAATTTACGATGTATTAAGTTTTTTGGTTGGGGGAGGAGGATTCGAACCCCCGTGAACAGGTTCAGAGCCTGTCGTCCTACCACTGGACGATCCCCCAGTTTTGACTGGTGAAATATATACAAAACGGTACAGTGTGTCAAGGGCAAAAACACCTCTTCAATGGTTATTACTTGCGCCCGTTGTTTCAACACATTGTTTTGTTTCGGATTATAAGAAAATTTTATTAGTATAGTTTGAGAAGATGTGGTATTGTTGTTCCCGTCGGCCCCGGCCCCGTGCCGCCGCCGCTCTCACGACCACTCACCAAACAGGAGGCACCACATGGAGAACAAGGAATTTGTATTCATCATCACCCACTCTTATGATGCAATCGAGCGGGCTGCTGCCGCACTGCAGCTT